>Ga0268299_1003155_pt1 | contig 16284 bp, 19 predicted proteins | sample NOBtaG_FD_193484 | JGI IMG/M metagenome (GOLD analysis project Ga0268299, IMG submission 193484) | Activated sludge microbial communities from bioreactor in Nijmegen, Gelderland, Netherland - NOB reactor | ecosystem: Engineered > Bioreactor > Aerobic > Activated sludge | place: Netherlands...
ACTTCGATCAAAGAAGATCAAGCTCCGACGATCCACATCGAATGCTTACGTTCTTGGAAATGCCGTACGCTTATAGCGCCTGGATTCAACGCTGGGGCCTCTCCGGTATTTTGTGGATTTCTACGGCCAGTCTGACGCACGCCGCACAGCCGCTCCCCCAGGAGCTGATGAATCAATGGTTTGCAGTTGAAGTCTTAAGCGGAGCCAAAATTCCGTTATCGATTGAATTCGTGCCTTCTCCATGGTCACTGATCCGGCTGCGGCTGGCGCCGGACGAACGACTCTTGGTGTTATTTAGTGCTCCCGTACAAGACTGCACGATTAGTGGCGACGCCCGGCTAGATCCAGGTCGAGATCGGATCCACATCCGAAGCCATGCCATCACGTGCCGTACTGCTAGAGGATTTGAAACTAGAGTCTTCACTGGAACAGTGGTTTCTGAAACTGACGGCTTTCAAGGGGTCCCCCTGTCATTGGCATATCAAAGCCAGGATCAGAAGGGGTACATCGTACCAGCTGGAGTCCAAGGCACCCTAGTCGTCCTCCCACACAACCCTCCCGAGAGAGTCGACGCCCCTCCCCCATCTCGTAAGTAATCGCTATCCATCTCTTTCGCTGCCTGCATTCGATGCAAACTCTTGATGCCTTCAGTCTCTCAGTGGAGCCCTGTTGAAGCGAAAATGGCGTTATCTTCCACACTGAACGCCTCTCGCCGGACACGTGCGGCACTCGCGGAAGGAGCGGCACCGTCCTGACTGGAGGAGCCTCTAGGAACACTGTCACGCGGCAAGTGTAGCCTGACGTGAATGCGTGGCCCAATCGAACAGAATGGGCTAGCCCGCCAATATCGAGCGACGGTGCATGATCACTAAAGAGAAAGGCGTCAGTATGAAAGACGCAGACGCGCCCCTACCCCAATGGATGCCAGGACTATGGCGAATAAAACTCAGCGACAATGGGCCGGTAACTATTGTCACGCCACGAGAGGACGAGGATGAGGATCTAACGATTGCGGTGATCACTGAGCCCTTCAACAACAGAAAGGAGGTCCTCGCGAACGCATACCTGATCGCTGCAGCTCCGAAACTGTATGAACAACTACAACTTTTAGTCCGTTGGGCAGAGGACCAGGGAGAATCGTGCAGATTCGCACAGGATGCTCTCGCTGCAGCACAGGGAGAATCTCACACAACGTGCGCGGGCCCATGTATCGCGGGGCTTATGCCGGGTGAAGCGTGTGAGCAATGCGGCAAGCTCTGTGAGGATAGTGAGACAGAGCTATGACACTGCATTTCACAGCGGGCCCATGGGTCGTCTACAGATCTTTGAATCGATAGAAGCCATCTCGACTGTATGCATTACCTTGACAAGCCTTTCATCGATTGCCCAGGTGCTTCGCCAGTTTCAAGACGCCAGCTTGATTCTGATGATGTTTTGTTCGGTCGTCATGATCCTCGCTCCTCTGATGAGGAGGACTGTATTTATATATCAGATTTAAATTTACCTTTTAGGCCTAATTAGTATTGCGCCTCCTCCGAATCACACGCTCACACGTACACAATTCACCCCAGCTCAGGGCCAACCGCGCCACCACCTCCCAACTAGCGCTTACTCTCATCCCCCGCCTGGAGAACTCGTCCCATCAATCTGGAGTGACATGCCAACACCCTTTGTCCATCTGCACACGCACACCACTTATAGCCTGCTCGATGGCGCCACTCTTCTAGATCCCCTCGTTGAACACGTCAGATGGCTCAAGCAACCAGCTGTCGCGATCACCGATCATGGAAATCTCTTTGGCACAATCCCCTTCTACACCAAGGCCCGATCGGCAGGCATCAAGCCGATCATTGGGTGCGAAGTCTACATGGCCAAGGGCAGTCTGTTAGACAAAAAACCCCCAGAGGGACCCCGTGATTTCTATCACCTCATCCTGCTAGCCCAGAACAGTCTCGGATACCAAAACCTCATTCGCCTGGTCAGTCACGGCTACACGGAGGGTTTCTATTACAAACCCCGCATAGACAAGTCCTTGCTGCGCAGCCACAGTTCTGGCTTGATTGCACTGTCTGGCTGTCTTGACGGTGAAATCCCCACCCTCCTCCACCAAGAACAGTTCGCTTTCGCGTCCGTGGCCGCCCAAGACTTTCTCGACATCTTCGGTCCTGATCGGTTCTATCTCGAGCTCCAAGCCAATGGACTTCACCAGCAACAGAGAGTCAATCAAGGCCTGATTCACGTGCACCGGGAGCTGGGGATCCCGCTGGTCGCCACGAATGACTGTCACTATCTCAAACGAGGCGATGCAGACGCCCATGATCTATTGCTCTGCATCCAGACCGGCACTACGATCACTGATACAACCAGACTCCGTTTTGGAACCGACCAACTGTACGTCAAATCCTCCGAGGAGATGGCCGAAGCCTTTCGAGAGCTGCCTCAAGCCATCACACACACAAATCTGATAGCTGAACAGTGCACGCTCGAGATTCCTCTGCATCGGACACAACTTCCTCGGTACAACGTGCCTCCCCCGCACACCCTCGACAGTTTTCTTGAAACCCTCGCCCAGCAAGGGTTGTCGGCACGCCTCGCCCAACACTCGGGGCCTCTAGACCAACCTAAGTATGAACGACGCCTGCGGACCGAACTCCTCACCATCTGCTCCATGGGCTTCGCCGGCTATTTCTTGATCGTGTGGGACATCATGAAGTTTGCCCGCTCCCGGCGCATCCCAGTTGGACCAGGACGCGGGTCGGCCGCAGGTAGCCTGGTGGCCTATGCGCTCGGGATTACAGAGTTGGACCCGCTCGCCTACGACCTCCTCTTCGAACGGTTCCTCAATCCGGATCGAGTTTCCCTCCCAGACATCGATATGGATTTCTGCATGAAGAGACGGCAGGAGGTGATCAACTATGTCACGGAGAAATACGGCCGAGACCATGTCGCACAAATCATCACCTTTGGCACCCTAGGCGCCAAAGCTGCAATCCGCGATGTAGGCCGTGTTCTCGACATTCCCTACGATGAAGTCGACACGATTGCCAAGCTCATTCCGTCTCAGCCCAACATGACGATCGCACAGGCGCTCGCCGAAGAGCCCAAATTAAGTGCCTTGTCTGCCTCGCGCCCTTCGGTCGGAAACCTGCTGTCGGTGGCCGGATCCCTTGAAGGGCTCGCCAGACACGCCTCTACCCATGCAGCGGGACTGGTCATCTCCAATACCCCCCTGCTGGAGACGGTCCCATTATGCCGCACGACGAGCGACGACATTGTGACGCAATTTGGGATGGGGGAACTCGAACAGCTTGGCCTAGTGAAATTCGATTTTCTCGGATTAAAGACCCTCACCGTGATCGATCACACCATCTCACTGATCAATCAGCAATCTCCGGGATCCCGTCCGTTGACACTGGACGACATCCCGCTCGACGACGCCAAAACCTTCGCCCTCCTCGCAAGCGGACGTACCACGGGAGTATTTCAGCTGGAAAGCAACGGAATGAGGGAGCTCCTTCGTGAATTTCAGCCTGATCGGTTCGATGATATCACAGCGATTATTGCGCTCTATCGTCCGGGGCCCCTCGATCTGATTCCGGAGTTTATTCAGCAGAAACGCAGGCAATGTCCCCTCGCCTCGAACATCGCGGCCCTCGAACCGATTCTCAGAACTACCTACGGCGTGATCGTCTATCAAGAACAAGTCATGGCCATCGCCAACACTGTGGCAGGATTCTCACTGAGCCAAGCCGACATTCTCCGCCGGGCTATGGGAAAAAAGAAACCAGAGGAGATGCGCGCCCTGCATACACAGTTTGTGGAGGGTGCCGTCGGACTCGGCACGGAGCGTGACGCAGCCGAACAGCTCTTCCAGATGATCACCAAGTTCGCTGGCTACGGATTCAACAAATCCCATGCCGCTGCATACGCGCTACTCACCTATCGGACGGCTTATCTGAAAGCTCACAATCCGCTGGCTTACATGACTGCGTTGATGACCAGTGATTTCGGTGACCATGAGCAAATCTCTCTCTATGCCAGTGAATGTCGGGAAATGGGCGTGAGGCTCCTTCCGCCCGACATTAACCGGAGTGAGACCGGATTCACGATCGTGGACGGGGCCATGCTATATGGTCTGGCCGCTATCAAGCACGTAGGAGAACATCTCGCCACACAATTGATCCGGACTCGTGCAACCGGAGGCACCTTCGCTTCCTTCTTTGATCTCTGCGATCGCGTCGACCGCCGCATTGTCACCAAGCGCGTACTCGATGCATTGATTAAATCTGGCGCCCTCGACACGCTCTGTGACCATCGCGCACAACTATCCGCAATTCTAGATGATGAGACGCCAGCGAAGCCTACTCGATCTCACCGGAACGTCACACAACAAACTCTGCTCCATTTCTTGCCGGTGGAGTCAGAAACTCGCGTGCTGCCCCAAATACCAACCTGGGCTCCATCTATTCAATTGGACCACGAGCGAGAAGCTCTCGGATGCTATGTCAGTCACCATCCCGTACGAGTCCATGACCACCAACTGAAGCGTCTCCAAGTTGTTCCGTTAACTCAGCTTCCTGACCTCCCAGATGGCAAAGAAGTGCGAATCGCGGGATTGATCACCCGAGTCAAACGCATCACCACTAAAAGGCAGCAACCCATGGCCTTTGTCCACCTAGAAGATCAGGATCGCACACTCGAAGTCGTTGTTTTTCCGAGTCTCTACCGACACGAATCAGGGCAACTGGAACCTGGCACCGTCATCGCGCTCGAAGGGATTCTCGATCAGAATGACCAGGGGATAAAAGTGAAAGCCACCAGATTCCTCCCCCTCGATCCTGCTGCCTAAGCTCCCCACAATCCAGGTACAGGACTGCCCATCCGGTAATACACACGCAGGGACGTGGTCATCTCAGCATGGGTGTCATCAAGAATGGGTTGCGTTCAAAAAGGAGTTGCTCTCACAATGGCGGCTACACTGACTTCCAGCTTACCTCTGTCAGTGATCAGTGCATTTCTATCACCAGTACAACGCTGGAGTCGCCACGGCCTCATAACAATCGGCTGCAGTCTCGGCATGACGCTCCTCGGTTCGGAAGTTGTAATAGCTCAACCGATGGACTTGCCTGCGGTCGCGCGATGTCAAATGGAGGTAGCCTCGCAGCCCAACAGAGAGGCGCTCATCCGGAGCTGGATTCACCGGGCGGGGCAGACCGATGCGCTGGCAGCGCTCTGCCTCTCATTTTCTCCAAATCCCAACGCGGGGGAATCCCTTGCATGGCTACGGCGCGCGGCGGATCTCGGACTCCCGGACGCACAGCTGCTCCTCGGTGCAGACCTTGAGGTAGGATTCAAGAGTCCTCCCAATAGTCACGAAGCCATGCGCTGGTACCGGAAGGCCGCACAGGCCGATTTCCCTTTTGCCCAATACGAGCTCGGATCCATTTATTCGGAAGGCAGGGCGAACCAACGGCAAGATTTGCCTGAAGCCTACTACTGGGCGACGCTTGCGGCCAGGCATCAATTCCAACCGGCCAAGGAACTCGCAGATACGCTCAGACCACAGCTCACACATGATGAGCGCGCACGCATCGATGGCCGCATCAAGAAATGGAGGCGCGTCGTCTCGTAGTCTATCCTGTACCAAATCGATCTAGACTTACTGTGGCAGTATGCGCCCCCTAGCCAGTAGCCTTCGTCAGATTATCTCGAACATCATTCGACACTTACTTGGAGGCGCATCCACATCTCGTCTCACCAACGATGAAGGCCGTGCACAACAAGAACGTGCCGACCTAGCCATGTTGCAGATCCTTGTCCAGGAAAGTGAACGGCCTCACACCGACGTGAGTTTGTCAGCCTCTCCATTGGAAGACGACCTCCATCCGTAAGCCCGCAGGTCTGATTGCCCTCGTTCACAGGGTTCGATAGAATGGTGTCCATCGAGTTGATGAGGCACTATGCCGACCATGTCGACCGTGGTCCTGCTCTACCTTCTCGGGTATCTCCCGGCTACCCCGCTTCCTCCTGGGATTGCCCCACCGGTACCCCATCTTCAATGTGAGACCCTTCCCGAGAGCGAGTATCTTCCGAGTGACGAGGGCATCCTCGACCAATTCAAAGACCGTGGTCGATGTATAGCCCCCACCGTCTCATACGCACCATCATTGGAGGGCCCCAGTTGGTGGATGAACCCCGCTCCGGCTGAGTCGGATGCCGCTTCCTTCTTTGATTTCGCTGCAACCCGCTAGATCACACGGCAGACAGGCTTCCCCATCACGGTACCAACCTATCTCATGCCGCAGACAACGGCCGCTCCACAAATCCTGTTGCCATAAGAATCTGGTTCACTTCCCACTACTCATGCTCAAGTCGCACAGGATGGCTGTATGCCTCACGTCGAATCCTTCTCCATCGCATCGAATTCCAAGCCGGGACTTTGCTATACCGTCACTCGAAGTCAGGCCAATGACTGGCAATGCACCTGTCCACATTGGACCTACCGACGAACCGAATGCGCGCACATCCGGACAGCCCAGTCTCTCCCCGCAACAGAGTCGATACATAAACCGGAACCGCCCATTGTCTATGCCCATGTCCGAGAAGTGACGCCTCAACCAGATGGATCGTTGTACGTCCCCCTCCTGCCAATTGGAGACCCGCATTTTCTCTATACACTCTGCTTTGATCTCTATGCGCACGGCGTACTTTGGGCGAGCATTCTCGAACGGTATCGGCTCCCTCGGAGTTTCAGCAGAGACACCTGCGTGGCTTTCATTGAACAGCACGGAAGAAAAGTCTATCAGTTCAGCGACAATCCCGCACTCCCGCGCCACCAATACCAGATCCTCTCGGGCATTCCACTTCCCGACATTCCACGGTACCAAGAAACGCCGGTAGAGTATCACTCGCGTACTGGATACCCCCTCGATCTCTGCCGACGCTATCTCCACCCCTAATCACCCACGTAGGAACAGCGGATCCCTTCAACATCGACACATGAGGACGTATGAACCAACCTCCCATTCCAACGATGAGGATTGAAGAATCTGGATATCTACTCCATCCGCCTTACGGAAACCGGTATGTTGCGATCCAAGTTGATCCCACTCAATGGACACACGTATGCTCCGCACGCTTCGGACCAGGCAGACCCTGCAGTTTTAGCAAACAGACGAAGTGGACTGGCGACTCCTACCGCTATGATATTTTCATCCGTCCAGAGCATCGGCAAATTTCACTGCGATGGTTTAACGGAAGCGGAGAGGGCTGGCTCATTGCGGAGGATAAGAATGAGAGAGGGGAACGCTGCCTCCTCGACCATATTGCCCAGCTCCCAGACGAAGCGAGACGCTGGGACTTCTGTCATTTCATCTGGAGTGCGCTGTCACAAACTCGGAGGGCTGTCGTTCATACCACAGAGGACACCTGGGAACAGGCGATCCTGCAAAAGCAGATCACCATCCGGAAACGCAATGGCCGACGGACTGCATCGATCAAGCCTCAGATAACCAGATCCACTCTGGGGCAGTCTCCCATTCTTTCTTAGTTCGACTCGTCACAGATCCCAGCAATGCACACTCCTACTGTGCATAAGGCTTGCACGATGTACTGTTTTACCGTACACTCTAACCAATGATCATTCGATCCGTGCGCCATCGTGGATTGAAACGCTTCGTCGAGCGTGATCAACCAAGTGGCTTGCGCCCAGACCTCGTGGACCGGATACGGAACATACTGACAGCGTTGATTGTCGCTGAGAATCTCCGTACGTTCCGAGACGGAGCACCTCCTGGCTGGCGAGTGCATCAACTTTCGGGAGACCGAAAGGGCACCTGGAGCATCTCGACCTCGGGCAATTGGCGAATCACGTTCCAAGAAGAGCATGGCTATGTCGACCTGTTAGACTTGGAGGACTATCACTAATGGCACGGAGAGGAATAAAAATTGGCATGACACCGACCCACCCAGGACGCTTCATCAAGACGGAGGTCTTAGACGAGCTCGGCTTGAGTGTGACCAAGGCCGCTGAGATCTTAGGCGTACGCAGGGCCACGTTTTCTGATCTCGTCCATGAAAAAGCGGCTCTCTCTCCTGAAATGGCATTGCGGCTAGAGAAGGCCTTTCGTCTGAAGATGGAGATGCTTCTTCAGATGCAGGCTTGGCATGATAGTACCGAGATGCGCAAGCATGCGGGGAAAATAAACATTGCCCCGTTTGTTCCCGCTTAGCGTTCGCCCACAAGCCCCCTCGCATCACACGTTTCCAAGGCCCTCATTCCTTTCCCAAGGATGCGATCACCAGCATCTGCATCTTCTGACACATCGTATGGATTTTTGGGACCTTCGCGCTCGTGAGCGAAGACACCTCGCGATTATAAAAGGGGGACCTCCCTCAAGCTCTACCGCCCTCCATCCGATTTCAATCCTTCGCAGTCAGTAATACATCTACATGAACCTTCTCTTTGGAAGAGGTCACCACCCCTATGCCTCGCGCATCCACTTTCTCGATCCACTTCCGGAACGAGATGCTGGAGTACCGCAGTGAATCCATTTCGCTTCAAGCCATGTTCTGGAGATGGCTCTGTCTCTTTGCGTTTCGACGGTGGAAAACAGAGTTCCGAGGGAACCCTGTCGGAGTTCCCGGTGAGCGGGATCCCAGGTTCCCCTGTCAAAGCTATATGCCGAGGCCGCGGGCAACTCACGACATGCCGCATTGCAGGTTTCCGGACGGGCACTACCTCTGTTGGACTTGTACAGCAAATGCCCAACTTCCCAATCCCGGCACCCTGATTGCTCTCAAAGGGGCGAGCCGTACGGAGTTGAAGTCTCGCACCCAAGCCGTTCCCTCGACTCACGAGGCGCTATGAAAAAAGATTACGCCGTATCGGTCATCTTCCCTGAGGTGTTGGTCAAGCTAGCCTGCAAGACATGAAGCATCGGTTGACATTTCGTGCGTATCCAACTGGCGATCAAGCGATTCAGCTAGCCCAGACATTTGGCTGCGTCCGCTTTGTTTGGAATTGGGCCTTGCGTTTAAAGAGTGAGCGCTTTTCTATAGATAAGCAGAAAATCGGCTATGCAGAGACTGATAGGCGCTTGACGCAGCTCAAGAAACGGCCACAGACCATCTGGCTGCAAGACGTGAGCTGCGTACCATTGCAACAGTCGTTGCGCGATCTCCAAACGGCCTTCGCAAATTTCTTCGATAAACGTGCGAGCTATCCGGCGTTTAAGAAAAAATCGCTGCGGCAGTCGGCGAATTATACGAAGAACGCCTTTACGCTCGATAGAGCGAATAGGATCTTATCGTTCGCCAAGATTGGCACATTGAAAATCAGATGGACACGCGACGACATTCCGATGCCGTCATCTGTGAGGATCGTCAAAACGACGACCGGGAAATACTTTGTGTCGATGGTCGTCGACGTCGAGCCGATTCAATGGCCGAAGTCGAACGCATCCGTTGGCCTCGATTTCGGCCTAGTCCACCTCGCGACGCTCAGCACCGGCGAGAAGATCGAGAATATTAGACTTGCTGAGCAGGAACAGAAACGTCTCTCCATGCTGCAGCGTAGACTGGCCAAAAAACAGAAAGGCAGCCGCCGGCGCGTTCGCGCAAGGCATCGGATCGCCATTCTGCATGAGAGAATTCGGAACGCACGCATGGATGCGTTGCACAAGTTGTCGACGAATCTCGTGAAGCGATTCGATATGATCTACATGGAAGATCTCAATGTCCGCGGCATGACGAAAAACCACCGTCTGGCCCGCGCATTGAGTGATGCGGCGATCGGCCTAGCCGGTCGCTTGATTGAGTCCAAGGCCGAGCGCTACGGAAAGACGGTCGTCCACATCGATCGATTCTATCCGTCCAGTAAGACCTGTTCGGCTTGTGGGCAGCGCATCGAAACACTTTCGCTGTCAGTTCGAGAATGGACGTGTGTCGCGTGCGGCACAGGCCATGATCGCGACGTCAATGCAGCGAAGAATATCCTGGCGGTCGGGCAGACCGTGTCCGCGCATGGAGCTGGGAGAAGAACTCGACGTGGACAGCCACAACGAGCCACCCGGCGTCGAAGTGCGAACCACTCTCGGTGACTCGGTAGAGCACGAGGGAATCTCCGGCTTTCAGGCCGGGGAGGATGTCAACGCGTGGTATTTGGAAGGACGCAATGGATCTACATTGTGATCTCGACACCGCAGTTCTGATTGGCTTCAACTTCATCGGGTGGAGCCTCTTTCTCGGCGTCCTGCTGAAGGATCGCCTCACGCACTTCCAACGGACACAGACCTCGCAAGCGACGCGCTAATCCCCCGCATCCCACGTCGATGGGTGCAACACTCCTACACGCCCTCGCATCATCGTGTCCGCATCGATGCATAGTTGTCCTGTAATACAGAGACAGGATTGTAGATTACGGAGACTATGCATCTCGAACACCTGTGTCGCATTGCGCTCGAAGACCCTCACCTGGTTGAAACCGCCTTACTGCGAGATCCCTTCACCTCGCAATTTCTGAAAGACTGTCTCGCGCACCTTCACCAGGGAGATCCGAAACAACTGGCCCGTGAGTCCCACCTTTTTGCTCAACTCGCTAAAGGCACACTTCGACTTGACCCTCCCAGCTAGTCTCTCAATGGCTCCGCCGTCACCACACCCGCTCGCACTTCTGCTCCGGACAGGAGTGGAATGCGGCTTTACCGATCTCGTCGTCCGCGCATGCTATGTCCAGATCGCGGCGATTGCTGACCCTGCCCATCGGATGGCGTGGTTCGACATCTTCTTCTCGCAGTGGACCACGTCCACCCGGGTTCCTTCGTGCCTGCACCCCCAGCTCAGACGCACCGCGTTGATCAGAATCGACGCGCTCCGATGTTCCTAGGCCAGACAGCTTCTCCTCAACACGTGGCCCGCTCCGCGGGCAGAGTGGAAGACGTCATGGTCTTACGTGGCAGCCTCTACTTACTTCCTCGTTCATGGCACGGAGGCCCTGCCCTTAAGGACGTGGAAGACGGCTCTTCAGGCTTCTTAACGACATACACATATTCTCGAGGTGAGTCTGCATGAAGCAACGCTGGACCTTTCGTGCCTACCCGACGGAAGAACAAGTATTCCAGTTGGCGCGAACATTTGGCTGCGTCCGGTATGTCTGGAACTGGGCCCTGGCGCTCCGTCGTGACGGGCTCGTGCAGCATCGACGCAGGATTGGCTATGCTGAAACTGATGCGCGGCTGACGCAACTCAAAGGTCACCCCGAGACTGCGTGGCTTCGGGAGGTGAGCAGCGTACCACTGCAGCAGAGCTTGCGCGATCTCCAGATAGCCTTCGTGAATTTCTTCGAGCACCGTGCGGCTCATCCGACATTCAAGCAAAAATCCAGGCGTCAGTCAGCTAACTATACACATCGTGGCTTTCGGTTTGATCCACTCACCAAGACCCTTACCGTTGCGAAAATAGGCAGACTGCACATACGCTGGACACGCGACTACCTGCCGATGCCCTCCTCGGTCCGAATCATCAAAACCACGACCGGCAAGTACTTTGTTTCACTGGTCGTGGAGATAGAGCCCCTAGACTGGCCCAAGTCCGGCGAGGCTGTCGGCGTTGATTTTGGCTTGACGTCTTTCGCAACGCTGAGCAACGGCGAGAAGATCGACAATCCACATCACGCTGAACGACGCCAGCACAGGCTGACTCTGTTGCAACGGCGTGTTTCACGGAAGCAGAAAGGCAGCCGGCGGCGGAGTGTGGCACTGCAACGGCTGGCATTGCTGCATGAACGCATTCGAAACGCGCGATGGGATACTTTACACAAGTTCTCCACCAATCTAGTGAAACGGTTCGACCGGATCTACTTGGAAAATCTCCACATCCGCGGCCTGGTGAAAAACCACCACCTGGCTCGCGCATTGAGCGATGCAGCGATCGGTTCAGCCTGTCGCTTGATCGAAGCGAAGGCGTCACGATACGGAAAGGAGGTCGTCACAATCGATCGGTTTTTCCCGTCGAGCAAGACGTGCTCGGGCTGCGGGCACGTCGTCGGTAAATTGCCTTTGACGATTCGTGCATGGTCGTGTCCATCGTGCGGGACCGCCCATGATCGGGATATCAACGCCGCACAGAATATCTTGGCGGTTGGACAGACCGTGTCAGCGCATGGAGCTGGGAGAAGTACTCGCCGTCTTCCAGGACGACGAGCCACCTGGCGTCGAAGTGCGAACCCCTCTCGGTGATCAGTTCAGACGCGAGGGAATTCCTGGCATTCAAACCAGGAAGGATGTCAACTCCCACCGAAGGAGCCAATATGTCAGGCAAGCGCGATTTGAACTTCAGTTTGTACTCCGGAAGACTGACCCATCCACCAGAAATGATGCAGTACAACACCGGCCACGGCCATATGCTCTGTTTCTCCCTCGCCATTCATTCGGATGCCCCCTCAGACAAAATCGACAATCCCATGTTCCTCGATGTGAAAGTCACCGGAGCTTCACCGGAACTCCATCAACACATGAGCGTCGGCCAAGAGGTACGCGTCCGTGGGGAACTACAGTCACGAACATTCAAGAAACAAGACCGCATCCAACGGACCTACTATCTCCACGTGAAACACCCCTCTGACCTCGAATTCCTGTCGCGGCCGAAGGACAAGACGACGACCTAATCACCACACCCACGGATTCACATCCGCGCGACGTGCCCATCCAAGTCTTAACAAGGAGTGTCTCATCATGACCACTGCCCAAATCACGCACGCCCAGATAGCTCGCGCTCTGTACGAGGCCCACTCCTCCGTGGAGTGCCTCTCGATCGAGGATCTTCGCGAACTGCAGTTTTCTACTCTCGGTTCCCATGCCAACTCTGAGACATCCTGGCTTCCCGCACTTCCAGACCGCGTTCTCGTCACCACCGAGGCGGAAGAGGAAGAAGCCATCACTCTCATTGATCATCTTTTTCAGGCCCATATGGACGCCTGGTCTCTAAAAGACCGCGATCAGGTCTTCTCCCGAGGAACCAGGTTCGACGACGAGAATCCCGCCCCTCAATACCCGCTCATCACGAAGAGCTCTCGCCGGACATCGGATCCGTCCTTCATGGTCCTCCCCGATGGGCGAAGGGTACTCCAACTCGATGCGCAGCGGTTGCTAACACTCTGTGGCATCCAAGAGGTGCTACTCCGAGAAGAAATTCGCCAAGGTGCATTCGCACGCGCCGGTCGAGGCAAATGTCCCTTCTGCCACGGTTTGCATCTGCCCACTCCCCAACCAGCACAGGCCACCCCAGAGCGCGCATCAGGAGGCGACCTTGTTTGCCCCAGGTGCAAAGTCAGCATTCAGAGCAACTATATTCAGGAGGATGCTGATACCCTGAAATGCCTCTGCTGTTCGCATCGGATTTATCGAGAACATGCCCCCGAGCTGCCTGGTCTCGATGCCGAGGATATCGCGCAGAATGAAGAACGAGTTGCGCGAGCCTGGTATGCAGACCCAGGCCAGCAGGCCGAAGCGGGCGACGACGACGCCCTCGATCTCGACAGCGGCCAGGACAACGAGGATCTGCTCGACAACACCACGCAGATCGACACGTTTGAGTATCTAGATTATGAGTCTTCCCATGAAATTGCCCAAGACGACCTCCCGAACGACGAGAGCGACCTAGACCTGCCTGATCTGCAAGACAAGCTCCACGCACCGGCCTATGCCCTGTTCTGTCAGGGCCGTCACCCGCTTCGACAGGCCCTCCTCAACCAGGCCATCCTCGAGCTCGACGCCCACGCCAATCGCATGCCGGTCTGGGTTGCGGCCGGGCGCATCCTCACGTCCACCCCACACCACCTCTCTCCGACCGATGCGCAGGCCATCACAAGCTGGCTCCATGGGCTTCCACAAGAGGACCTCGCCATCCTGGCTGGCGATCCCAACGCCAGCAACGAACGCTTAGCGCATCCGGAACCGGGGTTGTTCTTCCCAACCGATCAACTCCTGCTACCATTGATTCGCTTCTTCGGACACAGTCTGAAACGCTTTCGCAACAAGGAGGCTGGCTGTCGCCTCCTGGCCGCGGACTATGGGCTGACAGAATCCGCACTCAAACACATCGCCATGGCCTACGGGCAACTTCCGGCCGACCGCGAGGCCTCCCACGTGCCTGCAGCCTAGTCTCGCCATTGATAATCCGGCAGTACACATACCTCCGCTCAGCCATGTGAAGGAGTCTTTTCATGACCTATGCTCACGTCGAACTCGTTGGCCGTGTCGCGACCACTCCGGTGTGCGCCGCAGTCGGCGCACGCCGGGTGACCAATCTCCGCGTCGCGATCGACCGGCCTATTCAGGCCACTCGCCCTGGACACACCCCACCACTGTTTCTCTCCGTTTGCATCTGGGACCACGCCCTCGACCACCAGCTCCCCTCCCTGACGAAGGGCCAAACAGTCAAGGTCACAGGCCGCTTGGATACCCGCACCTCCGCACACACCGGACTGACGTATACTCATGTTGTCACCGACCACATCGAACTGATGCCACCGGAGGTACACCGACGGGCTGCCTAAGCCACAACCTGCGGCAAGGCAAAAAAAAAGGGGAGCACTTCCGAGAAGACGCATTGAGTTCCAAGGAACTCGTGTCTTCCACAGCGAAGTGTCTCCCCTCATGTATGGGTATCGGTCAGTACATGGGGCCATGCGTAAGGAGTTCTAGTCCAAAACGACTATCCACACGCTGTCCCATACAATGCGCGATGAGCCTCATGGAGCGCATCGGCAGCTTCTTCACGAATCTGCTTCACCGAGTCCTGAGTGACGCCCGTCCGATAAAGCAGCTCATCTCGAAGAGGGGCTTCAATGGCTTGCGCTCTCTCCCAGACAGTGCTCACGAAGGCGGCTTCATACGTCTCAGGGATGCAACTCGATCCGGGTATCTGTTGGCTAATCTCGTTGATGATGGTGTCGATCGCATTCATGAAAGCCTCCAGGCATAGTTGACAAGGGCACAGAGAGAGGCGTGCTCTCCAAGAAACCACGCGCTCCCTCTGCTGCTCCCCTATCGACACCGGCACTAGGCACTCGCGGCTCGAAATACGTCCGGTGAGACACCAAACGACGGGGCCAAAATTCTGACACCCGCGCTGGCAACTCGGAATCGTCTCAATGCCAGCCGACATGCTAGCTGCCACTTCTGTATCTTCGTCGATACGGACGGCACGACCAACATACGTTCCGGCTGAGCCAATTCTGCCGGCAATTCCGACTCTGGGAGAAACGCGCGCAACTCCTCGGTCGACGTTCGCATCAGCCAACGTGCGATTTCCTGTTGCTCCGCGCGACCCAGCCCACGGCACGATTCCATGAGTGTGGACGCTACGGCCCAAATCATATCAAGCCGCTCCCCACTCAGTCGTTCCCGCATCGTGCCCTCTAATAGTGCGCAACGAAGGGGCTTGACCGTCCAGTCTTGCCAAAAGCGATTCTGCAAGGTCATCAGCTGATCTACAGGATCTTCCGCGCTCTCCATATCCTGCGTCTCAAAGTCCTCAACCACACTGCGTTGAGTCTCCTCCTCGCCGGTCATGCTGCTCGGCACGATGTCCTGTTCGTCATCGTCTGCTGATTCTTCAGATTCGTCTATCGGCCTCACAAGCGTTCCGTCTCCGTGATCCTCCAGCTCAAGATCCGATTCCACATCGACCGTCGCACTCGGTTTGCGTCCGAGTTCGACACGCCACGCGCAAATCAGACAATGCGCCTCTTTCAGATCTAACTGATGGACACCGACCGTCATCATGGACACCACCACAGACGACGAGCCACAGTCGGGACACAGCGGTGTATCGACTGTCGCATCGGTCGCTTGAGCAGCACGTGTCCCACGAGGAGCAGGTACGGTGTAATCCAGTTCAGCCATGTCTTCCCACGTCTCACCACGATCGTCATCGTCGTCGTAACGATTTTCGAACGGTGTGCGAGCGTTCAACATCTTGGCATTGCGCCGTTCAATATCGGTCAAGTCTGCCAGGCGTGCACGCAGACGAGCCCATTGTGCGGGATGCACCTGATAACGTGGTTTTTCCAGCTCCCAGACCAATCGTTGCAGGTCCTCCAGAGCGAGTCGTTCCCAGGCATGCACCAAGCGACCATGATCTGCAGAGATTCGTCTGAAATCTTGAACCACTACCGAGACGATCGCCTTTGCCATCTCCGAGCGAACCAACGTTGCATCCACCACGGGAGTCCGGCGAGGGGCTGCACTGAGAAGTCCACGTAACGTTGCATGCTTCGATGTC
>Ga0268299_1003156_pt1 | contig 16275 bp, 11 predicted proteins | sample NOBtaG_FD_193484 | JGI IMG/M metagenome (GOLD analysis project Ga0268299, IMG submission 193484) | Activated sludge microbial communities from bioreactor in Nijmegen, Gelderland, Netherland - NOB reactor | ecosystem: Engineered > Bioreactor > Aerobic > Activated sludge | place: Netherlands...
AGGCGAACGAGCAGTTCGGGGTCAGAAGCCAAAAGATTCGCGCGTTCATCGATTGCTTCAACCAAGCGAACCGGCAGAAGAGCCCACAATCTGACCGATTTGCCACCGGTGGAGACTCCCAGCCCCATGACGGCGGCACAAATCAGCATGACAAGAAACCCTCGCCTCCTCCCAGTGCACGAAAAGACAAAGGGCAGAAGCAGGGACCTGGCTCCACTCCGAAACCAGGGATCAACGATCAGAGGAAGCCGTCCGACGTCTTCTCGACCAAAGGAGACAAGACGCCCTCCGACGACATACAGACTCAAACTCCTTCAGATCAGTCGTACGGGTCCGGATCGGACGAAATACGAACCGGACAAAACCAGAAACCAAGAACACTCCCGGATATCTTCAAGACCATGCCCGGAGGACGACCGCCCGGCGATGTCTTTGGCACAGATTCCCAGCACCACCCCAAGCCTGATCGAAAACCCAACCGAGTATTTATCGATACAGAGCCCCGCGAGAAAATCTGGAACCTGCAGCAGCTCGCCGTCTGGGTCTTCAAGAACTACCAAAGTTCTGTCGGTCCAATTGCAACGGTCCCCATCAAGAACGCCACCCAGCCGACCTACCTCATGCTGCTCTCAGGTTTGGATCTTTTCAAACTCGGCCGTGCCACCAGCACGTTAGCAGATGCGAGAATGGCGTTCACGAATATCACCGTAGGCGATGCCTATTGGGACGCGATACTGGTGGCGGCAAAGTCGCTACCACACAATGCCAACCTGGTCATAGCCGGCCATAGCTTGGGAGGTATGGAAGCACAGAAGGTGGTGGCTCGCCTCAGAAAAGAAGGCTTCCATGTTCAGCAAGTCATTACGTATGGTTCGCCCATCACGGCGCTTCGAGACGGCACGACGCAGTATCGCTACATCACTGCCGAGGGTGATCAGATCGCCAACATCTATCAGCTTCAGGAGAACAATCCTGCGATTGTACGAATTCCTGGAGGTACGGATCCGTTACCTTTCTCTCCCAAAAGCAGTCATCAGATTTATCCGTGGTCACTGCAGTTGACCTATCGAACGGTACCGAAAGTTGCCAACATCACTGCACCCTGCTGGGAACTCGATATCCATCGTGTCGTGGAATATTCCGCGCCGGACTTGGCTTCACGAATACTGAGACTCCCTTCCGGAGACTATAGGAGCGCGCGACGGATCTGCCCACGCAATCCGGGCTTCAACGATCTACATTGTGGTTGTCAACGTGCCTCCGATGGCAGTCACAAGAGTAGTAACTGTTTTTGGGCGTCGCTTGCAGAAGACTACACGCAGGAAACTGGCGGGCGCATTCAGTATTGGGCTCCTTGCGAGCCGCAGGGGACACAGGAGGCAGTCATTAGCGATGCGTTGCTCCTGCATTATGGGAGAAACAACCAACAAGTGGTTCGCGGTCGGCAAGAAATCGAAGAGGCCTTGAGAAACCCCGGAAGCAGGGGACTGGTTTTCTTTACCGGCCTCCAAAGGATACAATCCACCGATAACACAGCTCCGAGAGAACCTGGAGCCACGTACAGAATATTGAATGGACGCGTTTTCAAAGAAGAACCAGGAGAACAATACAGAGAGATAGGCGGCGAGTTGTTCAAGCAGATTCGGCATGTTTTTAACGCCAGAAACAACGGGACGAGGGTCATTTTTTATGATGCCCAGTCATCTTCGCCGGAAATTGAGTGCGACGCCAGCGGTTATTTTGATATGAGAACGGTTGAGATCAAGCTCTTCCAGACGAAGTTCACCGCTCCTCCAGGTCAATACCATTCCCAACCAACGTCACTGTCTCATTGAACTTTGAAGAAAGCCAGTTTGACTCAATGTCTTCTTAGTATATTCCCGCGGTAAACAAGAAGATGACGGCGAAACGACATTCATGCTGGTTCAAATATTTTCAACTAGCCTTGATGGTACTCGCCCTCGACCAAGTCCACGCCCAACCCACCGGCGGCGATGTGTTTTCGAGCGACAACGGGAACGGCAAGACATGGTGGGACGTCAAGCGGAGAGATTATCCGGATTGCGCCGGTCTTGTGGACCAACATGAGGACATGACGAAAGACTTGTATCGCCTCGATGCCGAGGCCAAGAAGTCGGTCGAGCCGCAAAGGAGACAGATTGTTCAAGAGATCAATGATCTCAGCAAACAGAGAACCAAAGTTCAACGACAGATCTTCGCCTGCATCCGTACCTCAAGCGGCAAGGAAGCGACCTTGCCGTCTTCTCCGCCTGATCAGGAAGGAGTCGCGACCGGTGACTCGCCGGGAGGCGACGCGATTCGCGCCGAGGAAATCCTGACGCCGCAAGGCAGGAAGCTCCTGTTTCGGTTGGGCGCCGAGATGAATGAGATCGCCAAGGACCAGGGCGGCCAACGTGACGCCGGCAGCGAATTCCTCGGTGGTTTGGCTGAGTGGGCCGGCGGAACCATTCTGTTCCTGGCGCAGAAGCCCGGTGCGCCCGTAGAGCAGATGGCCAAGGGCATCGTGGACTACCTCACCAACGACAACGCCGCCAATCATCGTGCGCTTCGCGCCGCCGCCGAGGAGGCCGTGCGCGATTTCAAGAAGAACCCGGCGCGATTTCTTGGAAAGAATCTGCCCGACCTGCTGCCTACTCCGGGGAGCGCCTCCAACAAGGCCCGCGCGCTTCAGCGCATATCACAAGTTGAAAAGGGCGCCAACCGCGTCAAGCGCATGGCGGATGCCGATAACAAACTGGAGCGGTTCTACAAGAAGGTCGGACCGCCTCGCGAGGGCTACGGGGAAAAAGTCCAGGAACATACTTGTTTTGCGATTAATTCATGCGTCGACGAAGCATTGGCTGAAGCACAATTGTTTAAAACCGGTGGCCCTATCGGTGACGGAACACCCTGGAAGATCGTGGGCGTCCGCGGCCTCCAGACGCCGCAGTTCCCAAATGCGCCGAGCGGAAGGCCACCGCTAACGCCCGACTCGCCGAACTGGCCGAAGGGTATGCCTTACGACCCGGAACAACCGATACTCGACTTGCGACATACTCCCGAGCAGCTGTACGCCAAATTGAAGCCGTACGGCGACAATTTCGCGCCGCGGCGGCCAGGCGCCTACAATCCGGAACAACTCGACATGATCTGGAACGGCAGGCCGATCCCCATGGAAGGACCGGAACACATCGCAAAAATCCTGGAGAGTGAGGGCATTGGCAGTCAGGGGCTAGTGATCGCAGAGTACAAGCGGCCACAAGGTCACGTGTCTGGGCACGTGGTCAATTTCCAGAATCCAGACGGAAAAGTCAGTGTCGTCGACAGAACTCATCTCCGGATGGACGTCTCGGAGGTGGAGAACTGGTTGTTCTTCCCGATTTATTAGCCCATTCTCATTGGGCTGCCCATGCACGATCCCCGCATCCCCTACCGGAACTTCATGATCGCGCACGAGTCACCCGACGACGTGAAACCAGCACGCATCAATGAACGGTTCAAAGAATTCGATTGCGGCTATCGTCGTCACCCGCTTCCGCCCTTCTGGGACCACGATCTGGCCGGCCAGCCGTCGTCTGCGCCATAAGATGCGGAAACAGAATCGCCTCTTGCTTACGGCGGGCTCGGCGGGATGCAGTGGGATGAGCCGGAATCTTGACAGGCCTTGTACTCGCGAAAAGCGTGCTCAAACCTCCGCATCGCTTCTTCGCGGTCGGCCTGCTTGCCGGCTTGGCGGAGATAGGCCATGCGCTCGGCGGAATCACGAAACGTCCGGCCGACCGGTTCAATATTGAGTATGACCGTACGCAACTTGAGCCCCACCACCGCGGCATGCTCCTCATCATTCCGAAAGCCCACGTAACTGTTTCTCGCCTTGAGATGATTTGCGAAATAGTTGGCTTGACTGTGGCCTTGATCACCAGCCTTATCGAACCACTTGATGGCTTCCTGTCGGTTCTGTGGAACCATCATCCCGAACTGGAAAACGCGGCCGAGCAGGAATTGGCCTTCCGCGTTCCCTTGCTCTGCACTTTTGCGAATCCACCGGACCGCTTCCGCCCAGTCTTCTTTCACGCAGATACTGTTTTCATACATCATTCCCAGATAATTCTGGGCCTCCGCATAGCCTAGATCCCCGGATTTCCGGTACCACCGCGCCGCCTCGTCACAACTTTGGCGGAGTCCCTCTCCACGCTCGTACTGATAGGCTAACAGATATTGCCCTCTCGGGTGTCCCTGGTCGGCCAACTTTCGAAATACCTTGGCCGCTCCGGCATAGTCCTTTGCCTTGTAGAGCCGCAGTCCTTCGTTGATCTGGTCCTGAGTCGGCGTCAGGGTGGCCGGCGCCTGACCGAGATTGGACAGCGCCAACGAAGCATCCCGCGCGCCCGCCGCTTGTGCTTTCGTGTAGTACGTCCTCGCCTGCGCCAGATCTTTCGAGACGCCGATCCCGTTCTCGTAGGCGCGTCCCATATGGAAGAGGCCGTCGGCATTATTCTGATCCGCAGATTTCCGATACCATTTCACTGCTTCGGCAGGATCGGCCTTCACCCCGTAGCCTTTTTCGTGGAAAAAACCGATCCACGATTGTGCCGGAGCATAGTTCTGCTCGGCCGCTCTGCGAAACCACATGGCGGCCTTAGCAAGATCCTTCTTGTGATTGAGCCCATGGGCGTAGGAGAGCCCCATACAATTTTGGTCGGCTGGAGCTTTGGAGTCATCACCGAGGCGGATAATGTTCCGACGGCAGGCAGCTAATTCGTCGTTAGCATCGGCATACGCAAGGGCGGGAAACATCACGATCCATGAGGCAATTACGACGACGATATGCATGGAAACCTCCGATCGTTGATGACAAGGCCGACGTATGTCCTCAGCTCCGCACGCTTCGGCGTTAGTTGCAATATCCGCCGAAGGTGGCCTCCCTGTCCGAGGTCCATCTACCGCCGGCCATTGCGCATCCGGTGTCGGTCGTTTGGCTTGAGAGCGCCGCCTGGGCCATCGCCTGTTCGGCTTCGATGCGATCGAACGCCTTGGCCATCCGGCGAATGTAGGCAGCCCGCTCGCCGCTGTTGTGGAATACCACTCCGACCGGATCAGCGGGGCAACGTAGACCGCCGATGGCATTCCGTTCTTGCTGATCGCGAAAGCCGATGCAGTTGCTGTAGTCGCTCAGCCACCTGGCCCAATAGGCGCCTTTGGGGTGACCGAGCTTGTCGGCTTTCTTGAACCATTCGATCGCGACCGCACGGTTTTGTGGCACGGCCATGCCGAACTCGTACATGCGGCCCACCGCGAAGGCCGAGTCTTGGTATGTCTCTGCCCCCTTGAAGTAGAGACGGACCGCCTCGGCCCAATTCTCTGGTACGCCCTTCCCCAGTTCATACAAAAGTCCCAGCGTTTTTTGGCCGATCAGGTTGCCTTGATCAGCGGACTTGCGGTACCACGCCGCGGCTTGACGCGCGTCCTTGGGAACGCCATTGCCGAACTCGTACAGCTGGCCGATCGCAAGTTGACAATCGTCATTCCCCATGTCCGCGCATTGTTGATAGAGCGTGGCCGCCTTGTCGAACCGTTTTTGCTTATACAGGCGATAGGCTTCGGCTTTGATGGTCATTCCTGGTCTTGCGTCTTTCAGATCCCGTGCTTGCTTTTCGAGATAGGCAGGAGCCGCTTTGTCACCCATTTCAACCGCCTTCTTCAGTAGTTCGTTCGACTTGGCTTCGTCATGCGGCACACCCGTGCCGAGATGATAGAGATTGGCGAGACGACGGGCCGCCGCCGCGTTTCCGTTGTCGATACCCTTCTGATACCATTTGGCCGCCGTCGCTGCATCTTCCTTCACACCGCTTCCTTGTTCATAGAGAATGCCTAGCACCAAGGGAGCCCGAATGTGTCCTGCGTTGGCTGCCTGTTCGAGCCACGGAATGGCATGGTTGTACTTTTTCGACACATAGAGTGTGATCGCCCCGGCGCAGAACATCGACTGCACATTGCCAGACTTGGCCTGGGCGATATGACCTGTCAGCGCGATCCCGGCTGGGGCTTTCTGGAGGCACTCGGTCTCAAGGAAACCGTCGACCGCGATAGAGAATGTGGAGGAAAGCAAGAAGATGAAGCCAACCGACACCGCGAAGGCGACAGGGGGATTTAACTTGCGGGGTAACCACGACCGAGAAATCGTCCGCACGGCCGATCCTCACATCCATCACACAAGGGACGTTAACCCACATTATTCATGACGGTTCGTCGCGAAATCGCCAAGCCGCGTCGTGAGACCGGCGCGCGGAGCCGTGAGGGTCCGAGGCGTACTCGTGCAGTACGTTGAGGGCACACGGCGCGATGAAGAAAGAGCGCCACGTCTGTGCGCGCCGCCGAGTCGGTGAGGCGGCCGGACCGAAAGGGCGAGCCCGCCGACCGCAGGGCTGTCGGAACAGCGGATCGGCGATTGCAGCAGAAGGGCTCATGAATAATGCGGGTTAAGACTGAGGATGTATTGTGCTCCTCAGAACAGATTCCGTCAATTCCCACCGCGCCAACACCGAGGCACCGCGCGCGTGCTCCCGAGCGACCAGACGTCTGTGTGAACGTACTATCAGTCTTGATCAGCACCTCGCCGACGACGAACCAGGCCCATTTGCTGACGACGGCTTCGCAGCCGGCGCAGAGGCAGGTTGCTCCCGAAGCACCACACCTGACATAACGATAAGCAACATCACGATTGATATGATCGATCTCATCGGCCCTTCGCCTATCGATCATGGAATATCGTTTCAGTTGGCGCGGCCTTGCGTCGGATCGAAGGGCCGCCCAGCCGGCGTATACCAGGATACACCGCTCCATTCCCCACCGGCTCCCGTGCACGTAATAGCGCTGGAATTCTTACCCCACTCCCGCAATGCCGCAGCCTCCAGCCCATTGTAGCGAGCTCTCAGCCAGGCCGTCCGTTCCTTGGAATCCTTGAACGTATTCCCCTCCGGCTCGAGGCACAGCCCAAAAAATCTCTCCCGTTCCCACTCGTTGCGAAAACCGACGCAGTGTGCCTTACGCAGATAGTATGCAAACCAGCGGGCGTACGCATCATCCTGGTCCGCGGATTTGTCGTAAAGGGGCGATGGCCCTCCCTCGGTCCATCGGCGCCGCCATGCCGAAGTGAAAGAACCGACCTGCACAGTTGAGCCCGAGCGCGTGATACTGCTGGGCTGATTTCCCGCACCAGTGCCGCATTTCGGCCCAGTTCTCCGGAACGCCTTCTCCGTCTTCATAAACGAGCCCGAACTGAGCCTGCCCCGCTGGATCGCCGCGCTCAGCAGCTACGCGGTAGAGTCGCGCGGCCTCTTTTAGATCCTTGGCCACCCCCAATCCCTGACGATAATGCTGGCCGAGCGCGACCGTAGCGAGGAGGTTGCCGAGATCGCTAGCCTGGCGGTACAACCGGACGCTGGTCCCATTGTCCTTTTTCGTAAAGGCCGCATAGGCGGCGTTCTCGAGATCCTGGCCGGGACGTTTGTCGCCCCCTCGACCGAATTTCGCCAGCTCCTTCTTCGCGTCGATGCTGCCGGCCGCCGCAGCTTTCTCGAGCCAGGCGCGTGCTTGCCCCAGGTCGGCCTGTACGCCTTTTCCCACCGTATACAGGCGGAAGAGATTGAATATCCCATCAGGCGATCCGGCTTTTGCTGCGCGCTCATAAAGATCGAACGCTGTGGCGACGTCGGCCTCGACACCCTGGCTTTTCTCATACTGGTAGGCCAGCGCAACCCTCGCACCGACATGCCCCTGCTTCGCCGCCTTCTCGTACCATTCGGCCGCGAGCGTCGGGGTTCGTGTGAACGGGCTGGGCTGAAACCAATAGGCCGACCCGATGCAATACGGCTCATCAGAGTTGGTCGTCTGCGGCCGGATCAGTATTCCATTCCGCACGTGAACGCCGGCGGCGAATTCTTGTACTCTTGCGTGCGTAGACCAGATCCACCATGACTTGATACAGACTCCCCTTCGCCTCAGAGCCTCCGAGATGGGCAACCTCTTGACCTTCTTCCACCCAGCAGGCACGACTTGACATCAGTCGATGATCTCCACCGGTTGCCCCGAAGTCTGGGCTCGACGGAGACACCCGGCATCCGTGGCCTTGCATCGAAGTATGCCGTCATCGATAATCTTCACTTTCTTACCCGACTGCTTGGCTTCATCCAAACAGGCCTTGTCGGCGGCGGCGCACTTCATGACATCGGACGAGTCCTCCGATCCGGCGAATACGACTTTCTTGCCCGCCTCTTTCGCCTTATTCAAGCACTCCGAATCGGTGGCCGCGCAGATGACCGAATCTTTCGCCTTATTGATGGACTTGTTGATCCCTTGGTTGATCCCTTGGTCGATCCGCTGGTTGATCCGCTGCTGAACCTGGCGCTCGGCGCTCCGGGAGGTGCGATCCATCAGCTGATCCAGATACCTATCGGAACAACCGGATATCGAAACAGACAACACTCATAACCAGAATAGACTCCACAAGACCATAGACCGCCTCATCAGCATCTCTCCCTTCAGCATCACGCAATGACCCGCTCGTCCTATTGAGTCGGTGCATCGCTCTTTGGGTTGAATTGTTCCTGGAGCTTCTTCATCGATTCCATCATCTGATTGAAATCTTTTCCCTGAGGCAGCTCGCGCATCTGCTCTCCCTCCCTCATCTCACCCGGCGTCAAGAGCTTGTCTTTCTTCCTCTTGCGTGCCGACGACCGACCAACGCCTTGCTGCTGAAACTGTCGCAGGGATTCCATCGGATCGGCGCCCTCGACGACATGAGTGTCGGCCGGCAGCGAAGTGATCCCGGGCGGCACCGGCCCAAGCTTGATGGCCGTGGCCGTCTGCTGCATGCTCATGTTGGCCATGCCGCTTTTTGTCCAGAGCGCAATTCCATCGCTTGTCACACAGGTAGTCGTCATGAGCTGCTCCAGCTTCCACCTGTCGCAGTCATAGCGATGGCCGTGGACGAGGACCACATCCCTCCCCATTTTGGTCCCCCCCAACGCCTTCATCACATCCTCACCGGTCTTGAATCGGTCGAGATCGCTTTGTTCGGCGAAAGACCCAAACATGGGATTCTTCCGTTTGATCGCCTGGTTCTTGTCCGGATCGAGGGTGTACATCCAGGGGCCATCAGTCAGGATGACGGAATCGGTGCGCTGCGAGATGCCCATCATCTCCATACTGGTATGAGTTTCACGCCTCGTTTTGTTGCCATACTCCGTGAAAGAGAAGGTCTCTGTGCCGGCTTGCGTTCCAGCAAGTTGGTAGGTGATCTGCCCCTCCGGCACTTTGTAAAACTTCATCCCAGACCCGTCTGCGGCACCCACCAACGTCGGCCACCAAGCGACGAGCAGAAGAAACACCCATGTGGAATAGTCTTGCGCCCGATGTGTCATTTTAGATTCTCCCCTCCTTCCGGTCTGTCGATGGCGGTCACCGTCCGAGTTCCGTGCGACTCCGACTCAGGCGTGCTTCTCATCACCGCGTCATGTGCCGGCAGATTCAGTCTCATGGCTTCGGCTTCTCCTCTGTACACACCGACTCGGGAATACAGTAGGAGGCGTTCTCGCTGTAGAGGACACAAAGGTGGCCGGAGGGACAAGGACGATCCGGGCTGCATTGGCCGCTCACACACCGACCATAGTTCTCCTGCTTACCGTTGGGACAGGAGACGGACCGAAGACAAAAACTACCCATCCGACAATCGTGCCTGGCTGTAAAGCCGGAGTCTTGCCAGGCACAGGGCTCGCCGGGTGTCTTGCCCGAGCAGGACACGACGACGAACAGCAAACCGAACGTGCTTAGCATGACCCGATGCAGTCTCACAGGCCCCATTGAACGTCATCGCCCCGCGGCGGCGCGGGCTGCCATGATCCCCGCGTCGCGTCAGTCGCCGGCAGCTTACCGCTCCACCAACTCGACACGGCGGTTTTTCGTCCGCCCGGCGTCGGTCTTGTTCGTCCGGGCAGGAGAGAGGGGACCGACTCCGTGCGCGGCAAGACGTTCCGGGGAGATCTTGTAGTCCTTGGCGAGAGCCGCGAGCACCGCTGCTGCGCGGTCTTTGGACAACTGCATGTTGTGTTCGAACTCGCCGGTGCCATCGGTGTGGCCGACGAGGTAGGCCTTCAGTGCGGCATTGTCGCGGAGAAACGTCGCGATCGCATCGAGCGCGGGCTTCGACTCCGCCTTGATCGCGGCCTTGTCGGTGTCGAAGAAGATGCCGTCGAGGACGACACGCCCCTCCGCCTTCAGGCCCTCTCCGATCGACTCGACTGTGACGAGGCCGGTCTCCATCGGGCTGATTTCCACGATCTCGACTTGGTGGCGCGCCTTCGCCACCAGTACCGCGACGTAGAGTTCTTGCCCGTCCCTCGCGCCTTTCGCGGCCAAATAGCGCATCTCCGGCGTGAAGAACTTCATGCCCGTCACCCGGCCCCATCGGCTCGTCGCATAACGCGCACCGCACTCATCCGCCGTGCAGGCGTACAGAATCGTGAAGCCGCCCTTCTCGAACGCTTGGCGATAGTTGGTGTAGATCTCGTGCGCGGATCGGTCCTTCGGGTTCTCGTAGGCGAACCGGATGAGGTTGCCTTTGACCTTCAGCGTGTGAAGCACCTCGTCATCCGTCTTGCCCTTCTCATTGACCCCAGTGACGAGCGAATAGGATTTGAACCCGTCGTCGTCGCGCCGCGTGGCGACGCTCCCCGCGTACGGCGTGAACGCGGGGTGGCTCTTCAGCTCGGCCGCATCGATTGGCGACGACGCAAGCACGCTGAGAAATGCAAGGCCCAGAACGAGGTGGCGCATGTCGATCTCCTTCGCGAGTGGAACGCAGTAAGTCTCAGTGGCCCTGGCGTTTCCCATGAAATCCCTCAGAGTCGCGATGAGTCTTGACTGATGAGCTTGACTGTCTTCTCGCGCCGGCGGATAGCCATCCGGCCAGACCGATTCACCGTGCGTGACGTCCTCGCCACACTAGCACTAGGTGATCACCCTGACAAGACGTAAAGGCCACGGTACTGAGTGCGTCTGACGCTCGCTCGTGCGCAAAGCCGGCCGATGTTCATCCACACGCCCCTCGACCCGCAGCCTGTGGCCGGGGTGCGGACTCCGCTTCTACGATCGTTGTTTGACGCAGGTCCGATCGATGCTGTGGCTGGCGACCAACCACAACTCGCCGGCGGACAGGGCGCCGAGTTTGGTTTCCCACGAGAGAAACGCCTGCCCCACTTTTGCGATAATCTTCTTCGGCCCCACGCGGGCGACAGTGCCGTCCGGAAACGTCTTGTCGTCCGTATACTCTTTCCCAATCGACCTGGGGTTCCACTCCCCGGCCATCGCGTCGGCTGCCGGAGAAAGCAGGATCTGAGCCCGGACGGAGGCCTGACTAGTCGAATAGTATTCTTCAATCGTAGTCGTCCCGCCGAAGACCATTCGGCTCGACTGCACAATCGGCCTCACGATGCGAATCCAATCGCCGAATGTGATGGCAAGACAACCGACCAACCCCTCCGTCCGGGCGTCCTTGAACCCTTGGTTGTGCCGTTGGAGATCGGTCGAGGCCCCCCCGAAGTCTCCCTGCTTGAACCGTTCGATCATGGATTTCAGAAGATCGGCCTGAGCGTTCCCTTCCTGCTCGCTCTGCCGCCGCATCTCGTCGATGGCGGCCGACGCCCCAGCCTTATCGCCTTGCTTGATGTTCTCAAGAGCCGATTCCATCGGCGGGCGCGGAGGAGACCCCTTGCCTTCATCGGCCCAACCCGGTGTCACCAAGACGAGGCTCATCATCAAGGAAGCCATGACTGTTCCCCAACCATGCGTACGATTATTCATGGACGGCTCCTCCTGTCGGTCACAGTCCCCCGCGTGACTCGAACCACGTCCGGTGGGGCGTGATCTCGCGGGTGTCATTCAAATCCAGCCTTCCCCCAACGCGTGTACGCCTTATCCATGGCCAAATAGAGATCCACCACCTGCTGGACCTCTGCCTTCGTGTAATTCAGGGCCAAGGCCATTTTGAGCGGCTCCAACGAGATCCCTTCTTGAAAGCGCAACTTTCCTTCTACGTCAGTGAGATTAAGCATGAGGTCCGTGTAGAGGTCCGCTTGCTTGTATCCGTCGATTTTGGCCGGCACATGCACACTGGATCCTTTGGGGTCTTGTTTGGTTTTCAGTTTCATGCTTTTCTCTCCGTCATGCACCGTCGTGATGGTGCCTGCCGCGGAGGGAATGATTTCCAATTGGTTCAGATTCGCACCGGTTAGATGGTTGGTAAACTCGACATAGAACGTGCGATCACGAACAGCCGCTGGTTCCAGCTTACAGAGATTGATCACGCGCCTATCTGCTTCACGCTGTCTGTTATGCGCTTCACGCTTTCGTTCAAGCTGTTCCGGCGTGAGTGAAAGATCCTCCCGAGAAGGCGCAAAATCCTTCAGACGATCTTCAGCATTCGCCAGAAGAAAACGGCAACCATACACGAAGGCGCCTTGCCCCTGCGTCTCGTAGTTAGCGAAGCCGATCGAGGACAATTTCAGAAGCGCGTCCGAGATCGGCTGGCTGCCCATCTTGATCATTTGTTTTGGGGCTTTCGGATCCTCCTGGTAGAAGGACAACAGTTCAGTGGTTTGTCCGTGGAAAGACAATTGAAAGGTTTCAACTGAGGAGGGGTCAGAAACATCCTTCAGGACCAATTTCTGCAGTTCATCCTTATCGGCTATGGGCTCGATGTGTGCTGGATGGTCCAGACTCCAGGAATGGCCGATCTCGTGCACCATCGTTTTGGCAAACGCATTGACTATCCGGTCTTTGGTGAGAATGACCTTATTGAGCTCGGACGGATTGAGCGGGCTCGGCGGGACTTCCTCCAAGAGAGAGTCCGGCCAAACCTTGATGGTGTGCCGATAGCGAAGGTTGATGGCTCGGCTGAGGCGAAAGGCCAGTTCGGCTTTATTCCATTGATCCTTGCCGCGTACGATCTCTCGGATGGGAGCGAGATTGTCCGCCGCACCGGGTGTCACCCCACGCGCAAATCCACCATTGGGATGATTGTTCTCACGGAGTTCAAAAGCGAGATCGACGGTGTTCTCTGGATCGACCGCAGGAAACCATCTGATTCCCGGCATCAGCCCGGCCTCATTCCACAGCCATTCCATCCGCTTCTTGATATCTTCCGCCAGCCTCACTCGGTCGGGTTCGGTCTCAAATAATGTCCATTCCGCAGATGGAACGAGCGCAGGATGAACCAAAAGGCTCGGCGGATTCTGTTGGGCATTGCGTGGATCCTTGGCTCGTTCCATGACCTGACGCAACGTGTCTGAAAATTTCGTGACATCGAACACAACCCTGTTCTGCGGTTCGGCGGAGCCCTTGGCATGTAAACTGCCGACACGTCGCTTGTCCTGATTAGCAGACAGGACGACTGTTCCGGAGACCTGTTCGCGGCGATCCCGTTTCTTGGGGTCAAACCTGAAGGAGGTCGCGCCATTCTGTTCACGCACATTGATTTCTTCCGGGTTGTCTGAATCGAATGTGACCGCCGCGTCCGGATGGACCTGCATGGCCAATTCACGAAGACGAACCACATGGTCAGGCCCATCCGCCAGCGTACGTGCCATTTCCACCACTCCACCGGTATGTTCATCGTCGGCCACGTCCAGAAACCGGTAGACCCCGAAGGCCACGTCTTTCAACAGCGCGCCCGGTTTGTCCTCTTCCCACACTTTGATGGTGATCTGGGCGCCGAACAGGATGTCGGATTGGATAACGGATTCCTCCGTCATGATCGAATCCAGAAACTTCTTGAGTGTACCGGTCAGCTCCTTGGTTTTCTGAGGGGCAAGGGTAAAGGTTTGCGTCTCGACGCCTGCAAAGAACGGCTGGCCGGTGAATGACTGGTCTGTTTTCAGAGTAATTTCCACCACCATATTGCCCCCGGAGGGGCATCCCCCTGTCGCCTGCGACGAGGCTGCGCCCGATGGCCTCGGGGCCTTCGCGTTGTTTGCAAATGACAGCGTGAATTGCCCATTGTCGTCCGTGTACCACAGGTGCTTGAACTGTTCGCTGCCGTTCAGCTTGATGATGGGCACCGGCGTGCTCGTGGAGGTGACCTTGGGCTTGGTGACCGCTGTCGTGGAAGAGGACCAGACCGGCAACAGGGATACCGGCACCTCGGTGCTGAACTTGCCGGCTTCTACTTCGCGAATATTCACGCCGTTTGAAAACTGCGCCAACTCCAGGACAGGCATGGGAGTATCATCGCCCTGGTACGGATGTTGGAATCGTGTGAATTGCGCCCCCTCCGCCACCCCGCGCCCCCATTCGATGCGGTCTCCTCCCGGCAGAATCAGGCCAATGGTTTCTTTCTCCCCTGGCGCGCCCTGGATCGCCGGGGCCGACCATTGAAGACACTGGTTGACGCAATCGGATGCTCCACCACGACGCTTGGGAGTGGCCGAACAAGTTGAGGTAACCGCCGTACATCGCTCCACGAGAAATTTCACCTCCGGGACCAGCACCGTGCGTGGGGGGGTGGCCGGCGGCGGCTCGCAGGGGTCGCTGCCCCCCGTCTGAACCGGAGTCCGCGACGATGGCGGAGTCGTCGGTGTCGGTGGTGGCGGGTTAGTCGGCGATGGGTCGGTGTGAACGGGCACGGTCGAAGACGGGGGCGAGCCGGATGACCCAGATGAGGTCTGTCCTGACGCGCCGGACGATCCTTGAGTGGTGGACGAGCCTCCGGCCGAGGGAGGCGGCTGGGAGGTCGAGCCTCCAGCGGAAGGCGGTATCTTCGGTGACGGCTGTTCGACCTCGGACAAAAAGAAAAACTTCACTCGCCCGCGGCACTTCTCCCCCCAGCCATACCCACCGGGCTTCGGCTCCACGGCGATCTTGGCGTTCCGCATATCCTCGAACGATCCGGTCGATAGTTCCGGCTGGACGTATCCGTTGAGCGTGACGATGCGCACGACTTTGTTCGTGCCCGGCGGCAGGTCCGGCGGTTCCAAGTCACGGGGCGGAATGTGGCAGTCGGGAGGAATGGGATTGGCGAATTGTTCGAGGATGGATTTCTCGCTGGGTTGGGCAAGCGCCGCTTCATGGCCGGTGAGGCCGGCTCCACACCACGCGAATACTGCGCAGAGGAGGGTCGTACGCTGGGCAATCACCTGACAACCTTTCACGAGCATGCGGGGATCTCCTCTCGAAGACGCCAACCCGTATAATTCATGACCGCTTCTGCTGCCATCGCGGATTCGCCGCTGCGACAAGCCGGCATGGGCACAGCGGCATGCCGGCGGGCAACTGCGCGACGTCGCGACAAACCGTCATGAATCATGCGGACTAATGAACCGAAATCACAGCACACTTTGAGTGCGCACAAGAAGACTGATCTGCATGCGGCTCGTACGTCGAGCGCGCAGGCAAACCGATACTCACTGTCGCCGTGGGGGAAACGAGCGAGGGGCTTCCGTAAGTGCCGACCAACCCGGCTGCTCACCTGCGCACGGAAAGACACCCCAGTGGATCAGCGTCGATTTCTTCCGGAATATCGCAAGCCCTTCACTCGATGATGCGAACGGAGGCTCGTGTCATGGGGGCAAAACGCGACTGTTCAACGGTGAATGTTCAACGCTGAGGACAAGTGCCCCCACATTGAGACTAAACAGGGAGAACATTGTGCCAGGAACCATTCTCTCGCTGATCACGGCTTCCTTGCCACGACCTTGCCGTTTTCCCACACATAGATAGGTGTGCCGTACATGCGAGCGGTCTTCCGGGCACCCTTGGCCGCCCGGCGCCGACCTGTTCAGCACCAACGCTGGGTTTCACTTTCCTTCGAGTGACGTTCACGGTCCCTCCCCCTGCAGTCTCGGCACCGGCTCCGAATTATCGTGGAGGTACCACGTGTCTGCCAAATCCCGGTATAGCAATTGAGACTTTCTCAAACTCCGACGAAGTCGACGCACGACGTCGACCCGTGGTACATCATGCCCTCCCTGACGCACCCGCACCGCATTCCAGCCACTACCTCTCGGTCCTGGATGAAGCCAAGGAGAGGCCGACGCAACCCCTTTCTTCAACTGCACTGCACAGGGCCACACCGCAGACTCAAGACCATCGGTCCCGCCTGATCGGAGCCTCGCGATGGATCGTCATCGAGCATCTGGGGAAGATAGGGTCCCGTCAGAACCCGAGTTCTTTTTCGAGATCGGCTTTCTTCTTGTCGAACTGCCTCTGCTCCGCCTGGCTCTG
>Ga0268299_1003157_pt1 | contig 16273 bp, 13 predicted proteins | sample NOBtaG_FD_193484 | JGI IMG/M metagenome (GOLD analysis project Ga0268299, IMG submission 193484) | Activated sludge microbial communities from bioreactor in Nijmegen, Gelderland, Netherland - NOB reactor | ecosystem: Engineered > Bioreactor > Aerobic > Activated sludge | place: Netherlands...
CAGCATCGGCAGGTTGACGCCCGCGATCACCTCGATGCGCCCCTGCCCGATCACGGAGATCGCGAGGTTCGAGGGCGTGCCGCCGAACATATCGGTGAGGATGACGACGCCCTCGCCCGTATCGGCCTTGGTGACGGCCGCGAGAATGTCGCTCCGGCGCGCCTCCATATCGTCCTGCGGGCCGATGGCGACGGCCTCCATCTGCCGCTGGGCGCCAAGCACGTGCTCGGCCGCCGCGACGAATTCGTTCGCCAGACGGCCGTGCGAGACGACCACGACGCCGATCATTCTAAGCTCCCGCCGTGGCGCGCAAAAATGCCCTGCTTGGGGGGCGGAATATGGCGCCTTTCGCAGGCGCCAGAAAAGGGCGTTGCGACACTTCGCCCGCGTCTTCATGCACTTGTGTGGCGCGGGCGCCGCTTAAGGCGCCGCGTTCAGGGGCCGCGCCCGCGGCACTGCGGGAAACTCCACCACGAGCCGCGCCCCATTGGGCGTCTCGGGCGTCATCCCCTCGATGTTCTCAGCCCAGATCCGGCCCCCGTAGGATTGAACGATTTGCCGCGCGATTGAGAGCCCGAGGCCGGAGTTTCCGCCGAACGCCGCGCCCTTCGGCCGGCTCGTATAAAACCTGTGGAAGATGGACTCGATCGCCTCGGGCGGAATGCCAGGCCCCTGGTCCTCGACGGTCGCGCGCACGACCGCGCCTTCTCTCGTACGCTGCGTCGCGACTTGGAGCGTCACGACCCCGCCCGGCGGGCTGAAGCTCTTGGCGTTATCGACCAAGTTTCGGAACACCTGCCCGAGCGGCCCCTCCTGCGCCATCACATACGCCCCGTCCGGCGCTGGCCCACGAAACGCAACCGCGACCTCAGCAGTCTCGCCGGGCGCAGACGCATAGCTCTCCGCGATCACTGAGGCCATTCGCGCCAAATCGAGCGCGACCAGATCGCCGCGCGCCGTTTCCGCTTCGATGCGGCTGGCGCGCGCGATGTCGCTGATCAAGCGATCCAGCCGGCGCACGTCCTGCGAGACGATGCCGAGCAATTTCCGCTGCTGCTCCGGATCGGGAACGCTGCGCGCCGCCTCCACCGCCGAGCCGATCGACGCGAGCGGATTCTTCAATTCATGACTCACATCGCCCGCAAAGCGCTCGTTCGCGTCAATCCGATCCGCGAGCGCGCCGGTCATCGCTTCGATCGAGCGCGAAAGCTCGCCGATCTCGTCCGTGCGCCGGCTCACTTCTGGCAGCGTGAGGCGCGTCGCGCCCGTAAGCCGCAGGCGATCGGCCGCCGTCGCAAGCAAGCGCAACGGCCGCGCCACAAACAGTCCAAGCAGCGCCGAGGAAAGGAAAGTGACCAGCGCCGCGCCAAGCACGAACGGGATCATCGAGAGCCGTTCCGCGAGCAGGATGCGTTCAACATCCGCCGTCTCGAGCGTGACCATGCCGAGCACCGCATGCACGCGCCGGATCGGCAGCGTCACGCTCACCACACGCTGACCGCGCTCGTCGAGCCGTTGTCCGTAGGAGATCAGTCCGCCCAGAGCGGCTTGGCGTTCCGCATCGAGCGTCACGCTCGGGCGCCACGGGGTGAGCCGCCACGTTTCCACGTCCTGCACGGCCTCGCCGAGCGATTCCTCCATGCTCGGCGCCGGCGCTTCCAGCGGCGGCAGATCGCTTTGATCGACAATGCCGTAGAGCACGTTCGTATCGGCGACCACGCGTCCATCCGGGGCGATCACGCGCACACGTGGCCCGGGCGTGTCGGCGCCGCCCGTACGCGATGGCGGCGGCAGCAAACGGCGCAGCACATCGCGCACCGCAGGCTCGTTCATCGATGGATCGGGATCGCCAGGAGACGTCGTCGCTTCGACGAGAATGTTGGAGATCAACTCGCCTTCGATGCGCAGGCTGCGAAACTGCGCCTGCGTCAGCCCCGCGCTCCACTCCGAGAGCAGCAGCACGCCAATGACGAGAACGAACAACCCAAGAAAGTTCGCCACGAAGATCGTGCGCCCGATCTTCGAGAAGACGAAGTCTCGATCGTCGTTTGCGCGGGCTTCGCCCTGGGCGTTCTTAGGCTTCGTTGTACCGGTAGCCCACGCCGTAAAGGGTCTCGATGGCGTCGAAGGTATCGTCGATCTCTCGGAATTTCTTTCGGAGGCGCTTGATGTGGCTGTCGATGGTTCGGTCATCGACGTAGACTTGGTCGTCATAGGCCGCGTCCATCAATTGATCGCGGCTTTTGACATAGCCGGGGCGCGTCGCGAGCGCCTGAAGGATGAGAAATTCGGTGACGGTGAGCCGGACGGCCTCATTCTTCCACGTGCACGCATGCCGGTTGGGATCGAGCGTAAGCTGGCCGCGCACGATTGGCTTCTTGTCGCCAACTTCCGGACCTGACGCGCCAACGCGTGTGCGCCGGAGCAGCGCTTTGACGCGCTCGTTGAGCAGCCGCTGCGAGAACGGTTTGCGGATGTAATCGTCGGCGCCGACATTGAATCCCACGACCTCGTCCATCTCCTCGTCTTTCGAGGTGAGGAGAATAACCGGCAGGCTCGAAGTCTGACGCAGCCGGCGCAGCACCTCGATCCCGTCCATCCGGGGCATTTTAATGTCGAGGATTGCGATATCCGGCGGCGTTTCCGAAAGCGCGGCGAGCGCCGAGACGCCCTCGTTGTAAGTGCGCACGGTATAGCCCTCGGCCTCGAAGAAGATCTTCAGAGACGCCAGAATGTTCTCGTCGTCATCGACCAAAGCGACAGTGGCCATTCGGCAAATGTTCCCGTCCGTGCGTTGAAGCGCCAGATATAGCGTCCGCCGCCGGCTTTATCCAATCCGCCCAATTGCGGCGGGCGTTTGACGAAATTCCCGCGTATTTTCCGTTGGTTGCAAATATTTCCGGCTTTCCCGATCCGCAGGCGCCTCGCGCGCACGTAAGCTGACGCTCTCCTGAGGGGAGCGACGATGACGGATGTGGTGCTGCTCCACGGCTGGAGCGCGACGGGCAAAAGCATGGGTGCGCTGACCGCGTTCCTGCGCGGCGCGGGCTTCAATCCGGTCGATGTCTTCGTTGGCGACTACGAGAGCCTCTATGACGATGTCTCCATCGAGGACGTCTCACGACGCATGGAAGCCGTCGTCCGCGACAAGATGGCGGCGGGTCACCTGCAGGCGCCATTTCACCTGATCGTCCATTCGACCGGTGCGCTCGTCGCGCGCACCTGGCTGTCGCGTTTCTATCTCGGCAAGCCGTCGCCGGTGTCGAACTTCCTGATGCTTGCGCCCGCCAACTACGGCTCGCGCTGGGCCAAACTCGGCCGCTCGCTGATTGGGCGCATTACAAAGGGTAGCCTCAAGCGCGGCCTGCAGTCCGGCGCAACGATGCTCACCGAGCTCGAGTTCGCCGCCGACATGCATTGGCGCCTGACGCGCCGCGATCTCCTCTCCGCGCCTGGCGATCCGCCTGGCGCCGTCTACAGCGCCAACGGATGCCGGCCGTTCGTGATCGTCGGTCTCCATCCGCAAGAACCCTTGCCCGCCTTCATCACCGAGCACGGCTCCGACGGCACCGTGCGCACAGCAGCCGCGAACATGAACGTGCGCGGCATGACGATCGACTTCAGCGCAAATCCCACCAACCCCGTGCGCACCGAATGGACGCGCCGCGCGCCCGAAGCGATGCCCTACCTGGTTTTGCCCGACCGCGATCATGGCGCGATCCTCGAACCCGATAAGGGCTTCGCCCACGAAGCAGATTTGCGCGCGATCTTGGGCGCCGAAATCCGCGCTGCGTTGAGCGTGACAGAACCCACCGCCTATGCCGCGATCGCGGCGCGCTGGACGGAGATATACAACACGCGCACGCGCCCCGGCGCGCTCGATTCGCCTGCCGGCAAAGCGATCCGCGATAGCGTCCGCTGGCCCAAAGCGATTTTCACCGACGATGCTGACCGCGCGAAGTACTTTCACGAACATTACCTCCTGAACACGCGCGTGACAGACGTCGAAGGCGAACCGATCGAGGATTACTTCTTGAGCTTCGGTTCGCGCCGTGAAGATGCAGCCACATTCACCGAGCGCGCGCCGATCCCGCCAGACGAAGACCGCTTTCACATGAAGGCGCTCAACAACGTGCACGTAAACTCTCAAAGCGGCGCCCGCCGCGCGCTTTACATCGATCGCATGGCGCTCGTGACGGCTCAGCCGGGCGGCGTCTACAAGCAGGTCACGGGCGCAACCCCGCACGAACTCTGGATGTCGCTAACCATCGCGCCGAAGGGCGATCTCATCAGCTACTTCCCAGCAGGCAAGGATGGCCCGCGCGCCTCCGTCCGGCTGCACGTCGAACGCGACGATGCCGACGCGCGCTGGCTCAAACGCCGCCAAACGCACTTCGTCGACATCATCGCGCCGCGCACAATCGATCCGCGTGTCTTCCGCCTTACCCAAGACGCGTGAGCGTCTTTCTGACGTTCCAGAACGGCGCGTTGACACAGCTCGACACAAACGCCGCGATCTCGAAACATCGCTGAAAAATACGCGCCAAACAGCGCGACAACATCACCGATATTTATGCGTTGGTTCAGGGCGCCTTCAGCGCGCGGCGGCCATTTTCCTCTCACGCGGTGGCGCAGACCATCGCCGCACTTGAGAGAGGATCAGATCATGTTGAAGCAAGCCCTCATCGCCGCCTCGCTCGCGGCCGTCGCGTTCCCGACTGTTGCGTCCGCACGCGACTACAACCGCAGCCCGCCGCGTTACGAACAATCGCAGCATCGCGGCCCCGCCGTCGTGCAGCACCGCCAAGTCACGCGCTACTACAACGTGAATGGCCGCCGCTACGCCGCGCAAAACGGCCCGGCCTGGCAGGCGCCGCGCGGCTACCAGCATCGCAACTGGCAGCGCAGCCAACGCCTCCCGGTCGAGTATCGCCGCGTCGTTGTGCGCGACTATGGCCGCTACCACCTCCCGCCGCCCGCGCGCGGCCAGCAATGGGTGCGTGTCGATAACGACGTGGTGCTCGTCTCGATCGCCAGCGGCATCATCGGCGCCGTGATCGCCGGCGCGTTCAACTAACCAACGCTAGCAGGAAAGCGGAAACGCGGTCGCGCAAGCGGCCGCGTCTTCGTCAGTGGGCTTCCGCCCACGTCTTGCCAGCGCGTGCATCTACCGTTAGCGGGATCGACAGCATGACGCTCGGCGCGCACGCCGCTTCCATCACCTGCGCGGCGACGCGCGCTGTTTCCTGCGCTTCGCCTTCGGCTGCTTCGAACACCAATTCGTCATGCACCTGCAGCAGCATGCGCGCTTTGAGGTTGGCGTTCTTCAAAGCGCCTGGCAGGCGCACCATCGCACGGCGGATGATGTCGGCCGCCGCGCCCTGCAGCGGCGCATTGATGGCCTGACGCTCGGCGAACTGCCGCTCCGCCGGGTTCTTTGCTTTGATGCCGCCAATGTTGATGCGCCGCCCGAAAATCGTCGTCACGTAGCCGTTGGCGCGCGCGTACGCCTTCATCGCCTCCATGTAGTCGCGAATGCCGGGAAAGCGCTCGAAATACTTCTTGATGTACGCCGAGGCTTCGCTCTGTTCGATACCGAGATTGCGCCCCAGCCCAAACGCCGAAATCCCATAGATGATCCCGAAATTGATCGCCTTGGCCTGCCGGCGCACCATCGGGTCCATGCCTTCGATCGGCACGCCGAACATTTCCGACGCTGTCATCGCGTGAATGTCGAGCCCATCTACAAACGCTTTCTTCAGCTGCGGAATGTCCGCGACATGCGCCAGCAGCCGGAGCTCGATCTGAGAGTAGTCCGCCGAGACAAGCATGTTGCCCTTCTCGGCCACGAACGCCGAGCGGATGCGCCGGCCCTCCTCGGTGCGCACAGGAATGTTCTGCAAGTTCGGATCGTTCGAAGAGAGCCGCCCCGTCGTCGTGGATGCGAGCGCGTAGCTCGTATGCACCCGCTTGGTTTCCGGATTGATCGCCTCTTTCAGCGCCTCCGTGTACGTCGAGCGCAGCTTCGCGAGTTGGCGCCAATCGAGGACCGTTTGCGGCAGCGCGTGACCTTGCGCGGCGAGGTCCTCCAGAATGCTCGCATCGGTCGACCATGCGCCCGTCTTCGTCTTCGAGGCGCCCGGCAGCTTCATTTCGTCGAACAGAATCTCGCCCAGCTGCTTCGGCGAGCCAAGATTGAACTCGCGCCCCGCCAGCTTCTTGGCCTCATCCTCAAACCCCAACATGCGCTGCGCAAAATCACCCGACATCCGCGAGAGTTCGTTTGGATCGACGCGGATGCCTTCGCGCTCCATCGCAGCGAGCACCGGCGTCATCGGCCGCTCAAGCGTTTCGTAAACAGTGCGCAACCGCTCCTGCGCGAGCCGTGCGCTGAGCCGCCGCTTCAGCCGCAGCGCCGCATCGGCGCGCTCGGCCGCAAACCACGCCGCAGGCTCGATCGCAATGCCATCGAATGTGAGTTGCGCCTTGCCCTTGCCAGCGATCTCCGCAAACGGCCGCAGCGCGTGCCCGAGGTGCTTCTCCGTCAACGACTCCAGATCGTGATCGCCGACGCCCGCATCAAGCGCATAGGAAATCAGCATCGCATCATCGATCGGCGCGAGCGCGATGCCGTTGCGCGCGAGCACGGAAACGGCCGCCTTGATGTCGTGACCGACCTTCACAACGGAATCGTCTTCCAGGAGCGCCTTGAGCGCGCCGAGCGCCTCCTCGCGCGCAACCTGCCCAGCGCTGAGCGCACGCGCCGGCGCTTCCGCAAACAAATCGCCGCCGCCCTCGCCCGCTGACGTCACATGCGCCAGCGGTGCGTAGGCCGCATCGTTTGGCCCGAGCGCAAGCGCAACGCCCACGATTGCCGCCCGCATAGGATCGCGCTGATCGGTCTCGATCCGCAGCCCAACGACGCCCGCATCTCTTGCACGCGCGATCCAAAGATCGAGCTCCGCACGTGTCGCGATCGTCTTGTACGCATCGGGCGTGAACGGGTGATCCTCATCCGGGGCGGCGCCCCCGGCGCCTGTCACGGCCGGCTCTGGAACGGGCGCGCCGCCAGGCTCTTTCGCCGCTTGCTCACGGACACGCCGCGCAAGCGTGCGAAACTCCATCTTGTCCAGGAACTGAAGCAGCGTCGCCAAATCCGGCGCGCGCACCTCGAACGTCTTCCAGGCTTCCTCGACCGGCACGTCGTCCTTCAGCGTCACCAGCTGTTTCGAGATGCGTATCTGCTCGGCGAAATTGATCAGCGTGTCGCGGCGCTTCGGTTGCTTGATCTCGCTGGCGCGCGTGAGAACAGTCTCCAGATCGCCAAACGTCGTGATGAGCTCCGCTGCCGTTTTCGGCCCAATGCCCGGCGCGCCCGGCACGTTATCGACGCTGTCGCCCATCAACGCCTGCACGTCGATGACCTTGTCTGGGGTCACACCGAACTTTTCAAGCACCGCTTCGGGGCCGAGCGGCTTTTGCTTCATCGGGTCGTAGAGCTCGATCACGCCATCGCTGATCAGCTGCATCAGATCCTTATCGGACGAGATGATCTTCACTGTCGCGCCCTCGCCCGCAGCCTGGCGCGCATAGGTGGCGATCAAATCATCGGCTTCGTACCCGCCCATCTCGATGCACGCGACGCCGAACGCGCGCACCGCATCGCGGATCAACGGGAACTGCGGCGCCAAATCTTCCGGCGCGGGCGGACGCTGCGCTTTGTATTGCGGGTAAAGCTCGTTGCGGAACGTGATCTCGCTCTTGTCGAAGATCGCCGCGAGGTGCGTGGGCGCCTCGTTCGCCTTCATCTCCTCGAGGAACTTGTAGAGCATATTGCAAAAGCCGCTGACGGCGCCGACGGGCAGACCGTCGGACGGCCGCGTCAGCGGCGGCAGCGCGTGATAGGCGCGAAAAATGTAACCCGACGCATCGATGAGAAAGAGGCGCGGCTTTTGGGTCTTCTGATCCGTCATGCACGCAACATAAAGCGCGCCGTTCCGCGGGGCTACGCTTTTGGTTTGAACAGTTCGTTGTAATTGAACGGCGCGCCGGCGTGCTGCGCCAGCACCTCGCTATCGCCTTCCGCCAGGAACGCGTCCGTCGCGGCGCGCACCGTGGCCCATGCCGCCGCCGCAACGCCTGTCGCCGCGCTGAGCCGGCGCGCGCCGAGCGCTTGGAGCTTCGCCGCCGGCGGCACGCCGGGGCGCGCCATAATGTTCACAGGAATGCCGACGCCTTTGACGATCGCGGCGATCTCCTTCTCATCCGTCACGCCCGGAACGAAGAGGCCGCTCGCGCCAGCCTCTTTGGCAATCAGGCCGCGCCGGATCGATTCCGCCGCCATCTCTTCCGGTGGAACGAGGCGCTTCAAATACACGTCCGTGCGCGCGTTGATGTAGAGATCGACGCCCGCGCGTTGCGCGCCTTCGCGCGCGGCAGCGACCTTGCGCGCGTGCAGCTCCGGCGCATCGCGCCCGTCTTCCAGATTGATGCCGACCGCGCCCGCTTTGCACAGCGCTTCGACATTGCGGCCAACCTCAGCCGGATCGTCGCTGTAGCCGCCCTCTGCATCCGCCGTGATCGGAATGTGCACCACGCGCGCGATCTGCTCGATCGTGCGCACCAGAAGCGCGACCGGCAGATCGTGCCCATCCGCGTAGCCGTGGCTCCACGCCACTGCCGCGCTCGATGTTGCGATCGCCTTGGCGCCGACGCTTTCGATGATGCGCGCGGAGCCTGCGTCCCACGCATTGGGCAGCAGCAGAATTTCCGGGCCTTTGTGCAGCGCGTGGAATGCGGCGGCGTGTTGCGAAGCGGACATGGCGGCCTCTCTTTCAATCCGATCTATATAGGACGGGAACGCAACGCGCGCTCGCCGAATTCGGTCACGATCTTGCGCGCATGCGAGGGCAAAATGAGTCAGCTGATTGTCAACATCGACGCGCCGGACCAAGCGGAAGCGGAGCGCTTCTACGCGGCGGCGTTTGGATTTGAGCCCATGCGGCGCCTGTTCGGCGGACGCATCGCGGAGATGCGCTTTGCCGGCGTGTTGTTCCACATTCTTGGCAAACCCGATGGCGCGGCGTTCGCGAACGGACCTTCGCGCACCTATGGCCGGCACTGGACGCCGCTGCATCTCGATCTGGTGGTCGATGATGTGGACGCCGCCCTCGCCCGTGCGCTCGCAGCGGGCGCGACGCTTGAGCGGCCAGCGACGAGCTATGATTGGGGGCGCATTTCTGGCGTGGCCGATCCGTTCGGCCACGGCTGGTGTTTGATTACGCTGACGGCCGCCGGATACGACACCGTCGCGGGCTAGCTAGTGGCCGTGCTTGGCCGCGGCCGGATCGAGGGTGAAGCGCCGGTCGCAATAGAGGCACTCGACGAAATCGTCCTCGCCCATGTCGTAGAACACGACCGGGTGCCCGAGCGCGCCGCCGCCGCCATCGCACTTCACGCGGCGGGAGGTCACGGTGATCGTCTCCGGCGCGGGGAGCGCATCGGCGTCGCCGGGCTGCACGTGGTCAGGCTTGCTCAAATGTCCTCTCCGAACGCGCGGTTGAACCGGCCACCGGGCGCCCGTACCTAGAGCGCATCGCTCCACGCATCAAGAAGACCGCCCCATGCCCGCCCTGCCGGACTACGCCATCGAGGCAAAGGGCCTCGACAAGACCTATCGCGGGCAAAACAAAGAGCCGCCCAAGCATGCCTTGAAAGGCATCGATCTGGCGATCCCGCGCGGCTCGTTCTTCGGGCTGTTGGGGCCGAACGGCGCGGGCAAATCGACCTTCATCAACATCCTCGGCGGCCTTGTCGTGAAGACGGGCGGGACCGCGAAGATCTGGGGCCACGACATCGACGCGGACCCGCGCAACGCGCGCGGCTCGATCGGCATCGTGCCGCAAGAGCTGAACATGGACCCGTTCTTCGCGCCCGCCGAAAGCCTCGACATCCAGGCCGGCTTCTACGGTGTGCCGAAAGCCGAGCGGAAGACGGAGGAAATTCTGAAGGCCGTGGGCCTTTGGGACAAACGTGATGCCTATGCGCGCACTCTGTCTGGCGGGATGAAACGGCGGCTCCTCGTCGCCAAAGCGATGGTGCACTCCCCGCCCGTGCTGGTGCTCGATGAGCCGACGGCGGGCGTCGATGTCGAGCTGCGCCGGCAATTGTGGGAGTACGTGAAGGAGCTGCACGAGAAGGGCGTGACCATCGTGCTCACGACGCACTACCTCGAAGAGGCCGAGGCGCTGTGCGACACGATCGCGATCATCAACCACGGCCAAGTCATCGCGCTCGAGAAGACGCGCGATCTTGTTGGGCGGCTCGACCGCAAGACGCTGCTGGTGAAGCCGGTCGATGCGCTCGCGAGCGCGCCGGTGGGTCTTGAAGACGTCTCGGCCACGCTGCGCGCCGATGGCGCGCTAGCGATGACCTACCGCACCAGCGAGCACACAGTGGAAGAATTGCTCGACCGCGTGCGCCGCGCGGGCGTTACGATCAAGGACCTCTCGATCGAAGAGCCAGACCTTGAAGATGTGTTCGTCGAGCTGACAAAAACCGCGGCCGCGTAGCGCCGATTTGGTTTCTAACCCCTGAACGTTGGCGCGCTCTGACCAAAGCTGGGTCACGCGCGGACCGACTTTCTACAGCGCCCTTTTGGAGACATTAGGCATACGCGGCGCATGGTTCGCGCATCGAGGACCCCGATGCCCAAACGCCTCCAGCTTGCGCGCGCGACGATGAACGCGCGCCTGCTCTCTCCGATGATCGTGCTGCCCTTCGTGGTGATCGCGGCCTTCTGGACTGTGAGCAAGGTTCTGGCGCACCGCTTCGATACAGCCGCGCAAGCGCGCGAGGAGACCATCGTCCGTCATGGCTTCGACAACTTCGCGGCCGAGATGGCGGCGCGTGTGGTGCCGCAAACAGCGTGGGACGAAGCGGTGATCCATCTGGACAATCGCTTCGATCCAAACTGGGCGCGCGACAATATCGGCCGCTTCCTCAATCAGGCCTCCGGTTTCGACACGGTGTTCGTGTTGGACGACACGGACGCGCCCGTCTTCGCGGCGACTGCTGGCGATCCCGCGCCGCTTGCGATCTACAGCGCCTACGATCCCGATATGCAGCCCGTGATCGCGCGCCTGCGCACACTTGAGGCCGAGCGCGGCGGGGCGGCGGCGGCGCTGCGCAGCGATCGCATGGCGCCGCCACTTCAGGTCACGTCCATCGTAGACCGCGGCGACGGCGCCGAGCTGGTTTCGGCCACGCTCGTTCAACCCGATTTTGGACACGCCACACTGCAGCACGCCCGCGCGCCGATCGTGATCGCCGCCATGCGCTTTGACGGTGCGCCGCTGCAAAGCTTCACGGCGCGCTATCTTTTGGACGATGAACATCTGCACGCAGGGGACGCGCGCATGGAGGCCGGTCAGGCCCATGTCGTGCTGCGCGACATCCGGGGGCGGCCCGCCGCGACAATCGATTGGACGCCCCGCCGCCCCGCACAAGATGTCATGCGCACGATGCGCCCGGTTGCGATCCTGTTGCTCATCGCGGCGGCGCTGTTGTTCACGCTGCTCTACCGGCGTTCTCGCGCGTTCGCCGAGGCGCTGATCTCGAGCGAGACCCGCGCCACGCACCAGGCGCATATCCACCCGCTGACGGGCTTGCCGAACCGCGCCGCGCTTCTTGACCGACTGAGCACGCACATCCAGCGCACAGGCGGCCAAACCGAGCCCGCAAGCCTCATCCTGATCGACATCGCCCGCCTGCAGCCGCTCAGCGAGCTGAACGGCCAGCACGCCAGCGACGAACTGGCGCGCGTGGTTGCCGCGCGTCTGACGCAAGCGGCGCTGCCCGCTCAGACCACCATCGCCCATGTTCTAGACGACCGCTTCGCCGTGTTTACGCCGTGCCTTTCGGCGCCCGATGCCGAGAAGCTCGCGCGCGCGCTGGCTGATCTGGTTGCGCAGCCCGCGCCGCTCTCGGCGACGATCTATGCCGGCGGCGCCGCGGGCGGCGTCGCGGCGTGGGCGCCCGGCGACACGGCCGATGCTGCGGACTACCTGCGCCAAGCCGAGCTTGCCGTTTCCGCCGCCAAACGCGCAGGCGGCGTGCGCGTGTTCACGCCTGAGCTCGATCGGGCGCTCGAAGCGCGCCGCGCCCTGGAGCGTGATCTGCGTGAGGCGCTGCTGCGCGGCGAACTCGATGTGAACTACCAACCGCAGGTTAATCGCGCGGGCGAAATTGCCGGCGTCGAAGCACTGGTGCGATGGACCCATCCAACGCGCGGTGTCGTATCTCCAGGCGTCTTCATACCGATCGCAGAAGAATCGGCGCTCATTGTCGACATCGGCGACTTCGTGTTGCGGCGCGCATTCGCCGATAGCCAGCGTTGGCGCTCATTGCCGGTCGCGATCAATGTTTCGGCAAAACAGCTGCAGCGGCCGGAATTCGCATCCGAAGTTCTGGCGATGGCGCGCGCCGCGCGCGTGCAGCCACAACGCTTCGAGCTCGAGATCACAGAGAGCGTGTTCCTCGGCGACGACGATGCGACACAAGCCAACGTCAAAAGCCTGCGGGATGCGGGCTTCGGGATCGCGCTCGATGATTTCGGCACCGGCTATTCCACGTTGAGCTATCTGCGCCGCCTGCCGATTTCGAAGATCAAGATCGATCGTTCGTTCATCACCACGCTCGGCGTCGATAGTGAGTCCGATGCGGTGGTGGTCGCAATCGTGCGGCTTGCGAAGGCGCTGCGCCTGAGCGTTCTTGCTGAAGGCGTAGAGACGACGCAGCAGCGCGAACGGCTCATCGCGCTCGGATGCTCGGATGTGCAGGGCTTCCTGTTCGGCAAAGCCGTTCCCGCAAACGAAATCAGCTCCGTAGCGGCGGGCCTGCGGCCGGCCGCACAAGCCGCGTAACAGCTACGTTCGAGGTAATGGCGCAGGCGCGCGCCCGCGCCTACGATGGGCGCCATGACCGATCCGCGCGCCGCTGAGAACCATGCCGTCGTCAAACGCTATGCCGAAGCGTGGCTGGCGGGAGATCTTGCCACTGTGGCGGCGAGCTATCACGACGACATCGTGCTCTATTACGGCGGCGCAAATCCGTTTTCGGGCGTCCACTCAGGCAAGCCCGCAGCGCTCAAGGTGCTCGGCGCGATTTCGCAGCGCGTACAGCGCAAGCTGCTCGCGGTGATCGATGTGATGGCGGGGCCGGAGCGCGCATGCGTGGTGGCGCGCGAACGCTTCGCGCGTTTCGATGAAACGCACGAGCTCGAGCGCACCCTCCTCTATCGCATCGAGGACGGCCGGTTACGTGAATGCTGGGTGTTCGACCAGGATCAGGCGCTGGTCGACCGCCTGCTTGCAGACTAGCTAGGCGAGCACTGCGCCGGCCATGCCGTTCTGAATGAAGGCGGCGGCGCCCGCATCGCCATACCAAGTCTGCGTGTTCGAGCCCGCTCCGTATTCAAGCCAGGTCAGCACATGGTGCCCGAGCCCAGGCAGCCCCGCATAGGAGGCGACGGGCGCGCCATTCGTTCCGGACATCACCTGCGCTTGCTGCGAGGTTGCGCCCGTGGCGATGCCGGCGGTGGAATCGAGGCCGATCGAAACATAGACCGGCTGCGCAGATCCGCCGTTCGAACTGACAAGCACGGAGACGGACGCAGTGACGCCATCCTCATTGAGACCGCGCACGAAGGCGAGTTGATTGGCGGACGAGCCGTTCGCCTGGCGCCACGCGGCGGTCGAGTAAGCCCAAGTGTCCGTCGCTTCCATGACGCGCATCGGGCGCGTGCGGCGGTTCTGCGCATTCCACACGAAGCGCTTGGCGAGAGAATCTTCCGTCTGCCCCGCGACGTTCGTGGTGCGCACGGTGCCGAGCAGCCGGCGCGTCGTCGCGCCCGCTTTGACATGCACGCCGTTCTGCTTGGCAAGCGCCGTGGCGCGCGCCGTCGCGCTCGACCATTTCACGAGTTCGAGCTTTAGCGCGCCGCCATTGTTATAGCCAAACACATCGACATTCGTGTCCGCCGGCACTTTGAACGTGATGCTCGGCGCGCCGCTCGCGGTCGCGTTCGCCGAAAGCGTGATCTGCGTGGCGGAATTGACAGAGGCGATCGTCGCGCCGCCGGGCACACCCGTGCCGGACGCTTCCATGCCGGCGATCAACTGCGAGGTATCGGCAAGCCCTGTGACGATGGCCGAGCCGTTCGTGGTGGTCCCGGTTTGCGTGTCGGTGAGCTTGATGGAGACTTCGGAAAACGTGAGGACGCTCCACGCCGTCGCGCCATCGAACAGCGCAATATCGTTGCCGTGATCGGGCGTGAAATAGACGACGGTCTTGGCAGCCTGGTCGGTTTCGGATGCGGCCACGCCGGTTTCCAGCGACAGGCGGCCGCTGCATGCGCTCGCGCGCGGCGACGTGAGTCCGAGGAGATCGAGCCACGTCGCGCCATCGTAATATTTGAGGGCGAGTGTATCCTGCACGAACGCGACAAAGCCTTTGCGCGGCGTGATCTGCTCCCACACGCCATCGAAGTAGTGCACGAGCGCCCAATCGGCCATGTCGCCCCAATGCACGCCGCTCTTGCCGGCTGGGAGAATGTAAATGTCGCCATCCGCCGGCGAGGGCGGCTCAATCGTGTAGGAGAGGCTCTTGGGCGCGAGTTGCACGAGCGCATCGAGGCGCAGCAGCGATTCGTTCACCGTGACGTGCTTTTGCGCCTGGTCGGCAGCAAGCAAGGGGAACTGAAGGTTTGTGGTCGCGTCGGTCATGTTCAATCTCCGGCGCACAGCATAAGGCCGTTTGCGCGCGGTCGGATTGAACAGGCTTCGATCCCACTAGCGCTGGCGCGCGTTGCCATGCGGCGCATGCGATTTGCGCGCACGCGCGGGCGATCTATCCTCCGAATTCAGGTTTGAAACGGCGCTCTAAGTGGCGCGTGCGAGCCCGAGGCGCACGCCGCCGCCGCGATCGCCGCGCAGCGGCTCCCACCACGCGCGGTTGGCGAGATACCACTCCACGGTTTGCCGCAGCCCTTCTTGCGGCGTGCGCGCCGGCGCCCATGCGAGGCGCTGCTCGGCAAAGCCGGGATCGACGGCGTAGCGCCGGTCATGCCCCGGGCGATCGGCGACATGCGTGATGAGCGCACGGCGCGAGGGGCCGTTGTCGGGCGCCATCTCGTCCACCAGGTCGCAGATGTCGCGCACGATTTCGATGTTAGCGCGATCCGAACGCGCGCCGACAAGGTAGCGCTCCCCCGGCGCCGCGTCCGACGCGATGCGGATCAGCGCCTCGGCGTGATCCTCCACGTGCAGCCAATCGCGCACCTGCATGCCATCGCCGTAGACCGGCAGCGGTTCGCGCGCGAGCGCACGCACGATCATCAGCGGAATGAGCTTTTCGGGAAACTGATAGGGGCCATAATTGTTCGACGCGTGCACGATGACGGCCGGCAGGCCAAACGTGTGGCGCCAAGCCGAAACGAGGTGATCGCCCGCCGCTTTGCTCGCCGAATAGGGCGAGCGCGGATCGTAGGGGGTATCGGGCGCGAACGCGCCTTCATCGACGACGCCGAACACTTCATCCGTCGACATATGGACGAGCCGGAAGCGATCGCGCGCGGCGCCGGAAAGGCCGCGCCAGTACGCAAGGCACGCATCGAGCACGCGGTGCACGCCCGTGACGTTGGTGGCGATGAAATCGTCGGCGGAATCGATCGAGCGATCGACATGGCTTTCGGCAGCGAGGTTCATCACCACGTCCGGCACGAAACTTTCGAGCGTGTTGGCAAAGTGCGCTTGGTCACAAATGTCGCCGCGCACGAACGTGATCGCGCCGCTGGTGTCGAGGCCCTCGAGCGCGCGCAGATCGGCGGCGTAGGTGAGCTTGTCGTAGACGGCGACATCGGCGCCGTGCGCGCGGTGAAACCGCCGCGTCAGCGTCGAGCCGATGAACCCTGCCCCGCCGGTAATCAATACCCGCATGCGTCTCCCCGAAATTGGCCTTTCCCGTAGCGCGGCGCGGCGGGCACGTCGAGCGTGCGGGTCAGAGCGGAAATGTCGAAAAACGTGCGCGCGCAGAGGCTTTACCAGCCGCGGCGCGGGCGGCGAGCCAATCCGGTTCTGCCGCCGCGCGCGCCAGAAGGGACGCGGCGTGCGCGACGTCGGCCTCGGCCCACATATTGGCGCCGCCGGATTCGTACTTCTGCTGGGGATCGTTCACCGGCGTCAGCGTGTAGCCGACGGGAAGTGAATTCTGTTCC
>Ga0268299_1003158_pt1 | contig 16265 bp, 8 predicted proteins | sample NOBtaG_FD_193484 | JGI IMG/M metagenome (GOLD analysis project Ga0268299, IMG submission 193484) | Activated sludge microbial communities from bioreactor in Nijmegen, Gelderland, Netherland - NOB reactor | ecosystem: Engineered > Bioreactor > Aerobic > Activated sludge | place: Netherlands...
CCCAATTGTTTGGCAAATTATAACTTGATAATTTTTTGTATGTATTAAATTCTAATCATCATCGTCGTTATTACCATTGCCAGGACAATCACAAACTGAGCCTGAAAGCATTGATGTTGCTGTTCCATTAACAAAATCTACCATGGCATTTGCAGATAGTTCACCACAAGAGTTTTTAAAGCGTTTTGTGCCAGATACAATAGTAAGAGTGGTTTGTAGTTGAAATAAACCGGGTGTTTGTGTAGGAATAAGTGTATTGGTGTCAGTTGTATTTATACTACCAATTAATTTTCTGTTTTGATAAAAATCAAATACATGTGAAGAAAGACCTGTTACATTGCCATTAGGTTGTGGTGTAAGAGTACCAATAGTTACAGTATATTTGACTTGATAACTGCGGCGACCAATTTGAAAGACACCTTCTCCATTTGCAGAATTAGGACTAGTAAGAACAACTGTAGGATTGGCTGTGAGCGGATCACAGTTTTTCTTGTTATCAGCAGATGCTACTGATGTTATTGGTATATAAAAAGTAATTGCAAAAAAAACTATACAAGCTGACAAAACCAATAGTTTTTGCAGTTTTTTCATAAACGTATTTCTCCTTTAATCATATTTAAGGTATTGAAAACGTGATTCGTAAAAGCAGTAAAGTATATTAGCTTTATCTTAGCTACGTGTGTCAAGAAAAAAATTGTATTATTTTCATGACTTTGAAAGTTAATAAAGTAAGCGTAAGAAATAAAGCTTAAGCAGGGAATAAAAATTGTAAAACGTGATCAACATTTTGGCCTTGGGAAAAAAGATTATAAGCTAAAACAAGCTATTTAGGTAGTCTTCAGGAAACAAAAAATAATATAGACAAACAAACCCTAACATGATAAAAACGGGCTATAATAAATTATGCAACAACAATCAAAACCTGCTAATCAAAAAACAGAAAAGCCTGTATAAGCAGACGGTAGAATAGCTTAAAGATACGATTTTGGCGCTGATAATTAGTTGAAAGTAGCAGAGTTAATAAAACAAGTACAAACTGGTTAAAGTTGCTTAAGATTTCATGTTTTTCAAGTTTTCTTTGTTCCTTATATATTGCAAGATTCCAAAATAGTAACTTCACCAGATATTTAGCCTAACAACTAGAATATGTACTTTTTTATAACCTAATTAAATGTAATTACTAAACTTAAACTGTTAAATTAAGATTTTCAAATGGAGGCGGCATAACCTCTCAAAGTAGAAACTTTTAGTTCACGTGCCGAAAATTATGAAAAGTAAACACTATATTTGGTTGATAACGTTAATTGCAATCATATTAATCATTCAAGCAAAACCTGTTTTAGCCCAAGAAGGTACTGCTACAGGCAATTTAATTATTAATGTCTCAGACGAACAAGGGCAAGTTATCCAAAATGCAGTTATAGTAGCAAAAAATCCTCTCAATGGTTTTACTTACCAAACACAAATTAACCAGCAAAATTTATATAATATAAATTCTTTGCCTCCAGGAATATACCAACTAAAAGTACAAGCAGAAGGTTTTGCTACACAAATAGCTCCTATTATCATTGAGCTTGGCACAAAACAAGAAACCATCATAATCTTAAAAACTGGGAATAAAGAAGAAAAACCTATTACTACAAAGCTCACCTTAGATAGCTATAAAAATAGAACTGAAGGTAGTGTCAATATGAGCTTAAATTTTTTTGGTAATTTGCCCATATTTAGACGTAATTTCTTAGATTTAGTGGTTCTTGCTCCTCGTGTAACACCTGATAGATATCCTATTCCACCAGTTATAGCTAATTCTCGATTATCATTTAATGGTCAATCTGCACGCTTTAATAATTTTAAGATTGATGGTTTAGAAAATAATGATAGAGCTACTGGAACCACTCGTTCTAACTTTATTCAAGGGACTATTCAAGAATTTCAGATTGTAACAAATAACTTTTCAGCCGAGCATGGACGCTCTTTAGGTGGATTTGTAAATGCAGTTACTAAAAGTGGTATTAATGAATATCATGGAGGACTATTTTCTTTTATTAGCAATGACAAGGTAAGTGCTAGGGATGCTTATGCTTTGCGTCTTTCATTTAGAGATTTTGAGCAATATCAATCAGGAGTTAATTTAACTGGGCCTCTAAAAAAAGATAAAGTATTCTTTCTAGTGTCTGCTGGTAGATTCTCTAGTAGACAAGAAAACGTTGTAAATATATCTGATGAGGATGTAGCTTCTGCTAATCGCCAAGGATTTCCATTACGCAATGGCCCAGTACCTTTCTCTATAGGTGCTACATCAGGTTTTCTAAGACTGGATACACAGATAACACCCAATAATAAGGCATGGGCTAGATACAATGGTAATTTCTTTTATAATGGAGCATTTCAAGGATTTGGCGATATTGCTGGGGAAACAACAGGAGTTAGACAATATCTTCAAGACCAAACTATTGCTTTAAGCAATACTTATAGCCGTCCAACTAATGGATTAGTTAATGAAACACGTGTCCTTTTAGCTCCTAGAAAGTACGACACATTACCTATAAATGCGGTTGATAATCCACAAATAGTTGTTCAAGATATAGTTGCTGAAAACCCTAATGGACGAGTTTTAATTTATGATTTTGAAAAGACTATTGTTTTTAATAATGATGTGCTACTACCACAACCATTTAGCAATAGACTGACAGAATTTTCCTTTCAAATAGTTAACAATACAACAATTAATGTAGGCTCTAAACAAGAAGTTAAATTTGGTATAGACTTTGCACGTTATGCCCGTAAATCACGTTTTGAACTTTTTGATAAGGGGCAAGCTATATTTACTCCTTTGAATTTTTTTGGCCCTTCAGCACCTCCTATTAATGCAAGAGAAGCTTTTGACCCTAGCTTACGTACATCTGCACAAAGGGCTTTTTTAACTAACTTAGCACGCCAATATAGACAAACCCTTCCAGGATTTCCTCTTTTACCTCTAGCAGACCTATCTTTGCCTTTAGTTTTTAATCAAGGATTTGGTGATAAAACTGCTAAGGCTGATTTTAGACTTTTTGGGGTTTATCTCCAAGATAACATAAGAGTAAAACCTAATTTCTTACTTAAATTAGGTATTCGTTATGATAGAAATCAATTACGTGTAGCTCCTGCAAATAATGGAGAAATATCTCCACGTATTGCTTTTTCTTATAACCCAAGTAAATTTTCTAAGCTAAATATTAAGGCTGGTTATGGGTTGTTTTTTGCTACACCTATTCTAGGCCCTACTCAACCTTCTAGTTTATTAGGCACAAACAGGTTTCTACTTTACTCCATACCATTTCCTTTTTCTGTATTGCCTTTGACACTTCCAAGCCGCCATTTACCTATAACAGAAGGAACTTTTCCTCAAGATGTAACTTTTGTTCCACAGCTAACTACAACTGCTTTTTTTGATAAAAATTTTAAGGACAGTTACTCTCAACAAGCTAACTTATCTTTTACTTATGCGGCTGATCGTAATACAGTAATTTCATTAGAATATTCTTATGTTCGTGGTTTGAGGATTTTTTATACTCGTGATATTAACCCTGTTGTAAGAAATATTCCAGGCGATGAATTAACAAGTCAAATAGTTGGACGTGTTGATCCAACTCAAGGAGAATTACTAGAAATAGAATCTGCTTTTGATAGTTATTACAGTGGTCTTACAGTTGGAGTCAATAGAAAATTTGCTAATAAATTTTCTGTTCTAGCACATTATACTTGGTCTAAAACCATAGATAACTATACAGATTTTACGGCTGGAGCTAGAAATGACTCTATCCAAGATGGAGCAATTGAACCTAACTTAAGGGCCGAAAGAGCTTTATCTTCTCAAGATGTTCGTAGCCGTTTCTTATTCTCAGGTGTTTGGGATCTTAACTATACTAAAAATCCTATATTAACAGGATTTCAACTCTCTACTATTGTCACATTAGAATCAGGTAGACCTTACAATATAACTCGCAAAACTAGTGTTATAGTCTCACGTGGAGCTATATCTAGAACAAATTTTAGACCTAATGGATTAAGTCGAAATCTAGGCATTACACCTGGTTTTGCTACTGTAGACTTCCGATTAACACGCAATATAAAGATAACAGAAAAAGTATCTTCTCAATTACGTATCGATGTTTTTAACGCTTTTAATAGGGTTAACATACGTAATGTTAATAGTGAATTTCTGCCAGATGAAAATGGTGTTTTCCGTCTACCTCCTCAAAAAGATGGTAGATTTGTTGCTCTCCCAGAACAATTTCGAGGATCTTTTGCTCCTCGACAAGTTCAATTTGGTATAGCTATTACTTTTTAATATTAGCAATATCTTTGTTTGAATTAAGAAAAGTCATCCAAAGTAAATTGCTATAAAATAAGGCCATATATGGATTTTAGTTGGACTCTTGAGCAAGAAGACTTATATAAAAAGATTTACTCTTTTGCACGCACGCAACTGAATAATTCTTTACTAGAAAGAGAAAAGCAACATAGTTTTCCAAGAGATGAATGGAATTTATGTGGTAATTATGGGCTAACAGGGCTTTGCGTGCCTGAGCAATATGGAGGCATAGGTTTAGATGCAGTAACTACGGCTCGTGCTGTAGAAGCTTTTGGTCGTGGCTGTGAAGATGCAGGATTAGTTTTCTCTGTTTCTGCACATCTTTTTGCTTGTGTAATGCCCATTTTAGAAAATAGCAATGAAGAGTTAAAACAGGCTATTTTACCAAAATTAAGCACAGGCCAATGGATTGGTGCTAATGCAATAACTGAATCTGAATCAGGTTCAGATGTTTTTGCTATGTCCACAAAAGCTGTTCGTGATGGAGATTATTACTTGCTTTCTGGAGTAAAAACTTATGTTACTAATGGCCCGGAAGCAGATATTCTATTAGTCTACGCAACTACTAATCCTAGTCATGGGCATCTAGGTATTAGTGGTTTTGTTGTAGAAAAAAATACTCCAGGTCTAAGCATTGGAAAACCTTTTAGCAAAATGGGTTTAACAACTTCACCTATAAGCCCTATTTATTTAGAAGAATGCCGTGTTCCATTACGTAATTTAGTTGGTGCTGAGGGTGAAGGAGCTAAAATATTTAGAAATTCAATGCAATGGGAACGAGCTTGCTTATTTGCTGGTTATGTTGGAATGATGCACCGACAATTAGACCAAGCTATAGAATATGCACAACAGCGGCGGCAATTTCGTAAACCTATAGGTAAAAATCAAGCTATATCTCACCGAATTGTAGATATGAAATTACGTCTTGAAGCAGCAAGACTTCTACTCTACCAAGCTTGTTGGGCTATGGATCAAGCAAAAGAAGATGTAATAACAGATGTTTCTTTGGCAAAACTAGCTATTAGCGAAGCAGCTATTAAATCAAGTTTGGATATTATACAAATCTATGGTGGTAATGGATTTATGACAGAATTATCAATAGAGAGATATTTAAGAGATTCTATCCCTAGTACCATATTTTCTGGAACATCTGAAATTCAACGTGACTTAATAGCTAAAAGGTTAGGTTTATAATAGCTACTAAAAATTAAAATTCTAGCTAACGGACTTAAAAGTAAAAATGAAACAACTTTTTAAATACAATCAGGTGAGAAGTCAGAAAGCTTTTGAATTTTGTTTTATGCTTAAATTTTTTCTTGATGGAATCCCTCCTATACACTATTCCATCACAAAGTAATGCTTTTCAAAACTTATACAATCTTTTGGTTGTTTAACTTGAGTAAAACGAGAGGTTAATGAGGTATTAAAATGAATAGTCATGAAACGCCAGATTTTGATATTGGAATAATTGGGGGCGGGCCCGCTGGGGCTGCTATGGGAGCATACTTAGCTAAAGCGGGTGTTAAATGTGTAATATTTGAACGAGAAATCTTTCCACGTCCTCATGTTGGGGAATCTTTTGTCCCATCTTCAACAAGAGTATTTCAGGATTTAAACTTTATAGATAAAATAGAGCAAAATGGTTTTGTCCACAAAGTTGGAGCCGTTTGGACTACCGCAGCTAGTTCTATTTGGTCAAAAGTAAACAGTGAAGCAACTAAAAGTAAATCCTACTCTCACAGTTGGGGGGAAGAGTTTGCTGATAGCACAACCTTAGATCCAAATAGTGATGTTACGGCTGCCCCAATCAAATTTGACGAACGCCAGCAAGAAGGTATCTACCAACGTCATACCTATCATGTTGATAGAGGTAAGTTTGATTTATTGTTGCTCCAACATGCACATGAATTAGGAGCAACTGTTTATGAAGGACTTTCAGTTAAAGATGTAGATTTTACTAGTGTTTTACCAGAAGTAAAATTTGCTGTTGGTAATAAAAACTTTGGAGTTAAAGTAAAAATGGTAGTTGATTGTTCTGGCCGCAGAACAATTTTAGGTAATCGTCTAAAATTAAAAGTAACGGATCCTGTTTTTGATCAATATGCTGTACATACTTGGTTTGAAAACTATTCACGTGAAGCAGCAGATATTAGTCCAAATAAAGACAAAGGAGACTATATATTTGTTCATTTTCTACCTCTTTCTAACAGTTGGATTTGGCAAATCCCAGTTACTGAAACAATTACAAGCATTGGGGTTGTTACTCAAAAGAAAAACTTCTTAGCAGCAAAAGGAGTCCATGATCAGTTCTTTTGGGATTGTGTTAAATCTCGTCCAGAAATTTATAATGCTCTTAAACAAGCCAAACAAATACGTCCTTTTACTGAAGAAGGCGATTATAGCTATGCAATGAAACAAATTTGTGGTGATAGATTTGTTTTAATTGGGGATGCTGCAAGATTTGTTGACCCAATATTTTCTAGTGGCGTAAGTATAGCCCTTAATGGTGCGCGTTTTGCCAGTAAAGACATAATTAAAGCTCTTGAAACAAATAATTTTTCTAAAGAAAGTTTTGCTACTTATGAAACAACTTTAAGAAATGGTACTAGAAATTGGTATGACTTTATTCGTCTTTACTATCGTCTCAATGTGCTTTTTACAGTTTTTATCAATGATAAACGCTATAGATTAGACATTCTTAAACTATTACAAGGCGATGTTTATGATGAAATGGAACCAGATGTTCTTGTAAAAATGCGGGAGATTGTGTCAAAAGTAGAAAATGATCCTTCACATATTTGGCATAAATTACTTGGTTCACTTACTTCTAATACTTTTTGTCCAGAATTTTAAGATATAAAAGTATTTGTATCTAAAATATAAGAACCATCAAATTTTTTTAGGATAAAAAATTTGATGGTTCTTATATTTGTGTAATTTCTCAAACTTTGAGTCTTAAAACTTCCAGGTAGGTTATAATCTCTCACAACATAGTTTGTAAAATACCTTAGCGGTTTATCCTTGGTTCTGATAAGTAATACCAAATTGGAATTATATTAATCTGTTAGAAATAAATACTAAAAATGGAAAGAAATTAAGAAAAAATAGAAAGTAAAGAATCAGTAGATAGGAAATATTTTTAGGTAAAGAATTTTTGGTAGTGTGTAAAATGTAATGCTGAAAATGGGATTTGTTGCTTTTTAAAAAACTAGTTGGTTTTCTTATGACATTGTTCACCCAAGTTTTCAAACTTGAGTGAACAATAAATAGAAGACGTTATTTAGTTAGCAATCACAAATAACTGCTGTTATTGGTGTAGCTGTTGTGCCATTGACAAAATCAGCCGTACCAGTAAATTCAAAACCGCCCACAGCCCTTCTAAATTTTCCTGTACCATTTGAAATACGAGCATTATTATATAGCGTATATACTCCAGGAGTGCTTGTTGGTGTGAAAACAGCGTTATCGCTAGTAGTAATGGTGCCTTCAAATTTACCTGATGCGCTTCCACGATAGAACTTTAATGTATGAGTTGCCGTACCAACAAGAGAGCCATCTGCTTGAGGAATTAATGATAGTATAGTTACATTAGCTGTTACATAGTAGTCAGTTCTATCTATTCTAATATTTATTACACCTTCAGCAGTTGTTGGACTTGTAAATTGTCCAGTGCCAAAGCCTGAACCTCTATCACAGTGTCTTTCTTGGCTATTATTGTTGTTATAAGCTGATATTTGATTAGTTGGTACTAATATTCCAAAACATAATGTGAGTATTAAAACGTGTGCTAATTTTTTCATAAATTATTCTCCCTGATTTTTTAGTTGTAATCCAAAACTCATACTTAGAATGTACAGCAAAAAATACATAATGCTAAGAATTAAATGTATAATAAGTTTGCTTTTTATGAAAACTTATAAACAACAATTGAGCATTAATTAATACATTAAAAGAGACATTTATTTGTGGATTGGCCTGTGTCGAGAGAAGGTGCGGTTAACTACGAGATTCCCAGGGTATTGGCTTCCACTTCGGCATTTCTCTAACCTTATTTACTTACAAACTAAAAGGTTAAATAAACTTAGGTTGAGAACTTTGCGCCCCGTGCTTTTGCAATGGGTAGCTATTATCGGTGGACTACCTTTTTGTGTAGTCGATATATTTTAGTTTTTTTTTAGAACATTTATTTCTTTTTGTTAAGCAAATGAATAATAAAATGGGCATAAATAAAATGCAAGTCTTTTTTTAAAAAATATTTTTTAAAAAATATTTTTCCATGAACTTTCCATGAACTTTCCATGAACTTTTTATGAACTCAGCTTAATCGTACTTCTTTTATAGCGGCCCAATGGATATCTCTAATGAAAGAAATTCCATATATTTAAGATAGGAAACTTTAGAAAAAGAAATGAAACTTCGTTATTGACTAAAATCATATTACTTAATTGATCAACTATTAATTTATATAGTAAGATTAACATTTTAATTAATTAATTCTATTAATATCCTAGGAATAATATCCTAGTAGTAATAATATTTATTTAATTAATGTTCATAATTTGTTATTCTCTATGAGTTCATTATATTTTTCATTTCTCTTTTTGGTATTTATATTGTTATCATTAACAATATTTATTCCTCAACAGAGTTTCCATAAAGTTCTAAATTTTTAATTTTCTTTCTTTTACACATTTATATTATTTCTTTGTATTACATAAGCAAAAAATCTGTTTATATCTTATGTAAGGAGAACACTTTATGTACCGAATTCTAAAATCCTTGGTGATGGCTGTTATATTAGCTATATGTTTAGGAACTATGACAACAGCTAAAGCACAATCTGGTGCAACCTCAGGCAGCATATCTGGTGTAGTTGCTGACCAACAAGATGCTAGAATAGCAGGCGCAGTAATAACTGTAGTAAATGTCAAAACTAATTTTCAACGTGAGGTAACTGCTGATGAAAATGGGAGTTACGTAGCTATTGAATTACCACCAGGTTTTTATGAAGTAAAGGTTGCAGTTGAGGGTTTTAAGACTCAAACGGCTCAATTTGAATTGTTATTAGGAACTATAGCTAAAATAAATTTTGCCCTTGCCTTGGCAAGCACTCCAGGGGAAGTGGTAGAGGTTACTGCTAGTGGTTCTTCTTTGGATACAAGTAGGACAGAGAGCAGCACTAACCAAGATTCTAGTAGAATTGCTAGTTTGCCTATAAATGTCCGCGATTTTCTAAATTTTGCTTTAACATCAGCAAGAGTTACAGCCGATAGATTACCTCAGCAAGGAACAACTTCTACATCAGGTTTATCTTTTAATGGACAATCCGCTAGATTAAATAATGTTACTTTAGATGGTAGTAGTAATAATGAAAATTTCACTAATGGTGTGAGATCTAGTGTAAGTCAGGAGGCTGTACAAGAATTTCAAGTAGTTTCTGATACTTTTGCGGCTGAATTTGGCCGTGCTGTTGGTGGGGTTGTTAATATTGTTACTAAGAGTGGCACCAATGAGTTTAGAGGAAGCCTTTTTGGTTTTTTCCGCAATGAGTCTTTAGCTGCAAGAGATGCGTTTGCTACTTTTAAGCCTGAATTTCGCCAATACCAATTTGGGACAACTTTAGGTGGCCCCATCAAGAAAGATAAAGCTTTCTTTTTTGGTTCTTTTGAAAGATTAACGATAAAAGAAAATTTAGTTGTTACAATTCCAGACTCTGTTATTAATGCTGCAACACGTACAGGTTTTTTGGGTGTGAAAAATGGGCCTCTACCAAATTCTGTTGCAACTACAAATGTTTTAGCTCGTGCTGATTTCCAGCTAAGACCAGACGATCGATTAACTGTAAGATATAACGGAGGTTTTGCTTTTAATGGTAGATTTGACACAATAGGGCCATTTCCAGGTGGTTTAACTAGTACCACTAGCAGTGGTGTTCAACGTTTAGAGGATAATTCAATTAATGTTACTAACCTTTTTGTTAAGTCTAGTTTAGTTAATGAAACTAGGTTTCTTTACTCTAGAAGAGACCAAGATGTTGGTACTTCTGATCCAAATAATCCTTTAGTTCAATTAAATACTGCTCAAGGAACTATTGCTTTTGGTCAAAACTTTACTGTTCCACAAACGCGATTGCTTAATATTTTTCAAGTTGTTGATAATGTAACAGTTGTTAAAGGTAAACAAACTTTGAAATTTGGTGCAGATTTTAGTTATGTTGAAGCCCCTGACAAACGCTCTAGTTTGCCTATTGCCGCAGGGGGGTTTGGCATTTTCGTTCCAATAGATTTTGCTGCGGTTACAGGTATACCTACAGCACCTTTCTTAGATCCTCTCCAAGCTTTTGATCCAAGTCTACGTAGTCCAGACCAAATACAGTTTTTACAAGTATTTTCTACTCTATTACCTCAACTTATCCCTGGTTTTCCTGTACTACCTTTAGACAGATTACAGTTACCTATTGTTTTTGCTCAAAACTTTGGAGATCAAAGTGCTAATATTGATCAAAAGTTATTTTCTGCTTTTGTTCAGGATGATATAAAAGTAAAGTCTAACTTATTGGTTAAGTTAGGGTTAAGATATGATGTATTTCGTCAATCTGTTGTGCCAAGCAATGGTGGTAATTTTGCACCACGGATAGGTATATCTTATAATCCTGACAAGTCCCAAAGATTAAATTTACATGCATCTTATGGTATATTCTTTGGTGGCGCACCAAGTCTTCAAACCTCTTTGATTGCTAAGGTTTATGATAATAACAATGTTAATCGTCAAAGCAACATTGCTTTTTTCCCATTTCCTTTGTCAGTAATACCATTTAATCTACCAGGACATCGTTTTCCTGTTGGGCCTTCTGCCCCTCCAGGTGCGCCTATATTCCCTCAATTAATACAAACCTTCCAATATCAGAAGGATTTTAGAGCAAGTTATTCACATCAAGCTACTGTTGGATTTGAATATCTTATCAACAATAACACCAAACTATCAGTTGATTATAACTTGGTTCGAGGCTTAAAACTGTCTTCTGCACGCTTTATCAACCCAGTAGTTAGGCCTACAGGTAATCCTACTACCGGTGCTTTAACAGGTCGTCTAGATCCTACACGTGGCTTTGTGTTTGAATTTGAGTCAGCTTTTGATAGCTATTACAATGGTTTAACCTTTACATTAAACCGCCGTTTTTCTAATAAGTTTAGTGCTTTGGCTAGCTATACTTTCTCTAAATCATTGGATAATTACAATGATTTCCGCACTGACCAAGAAGCTGGTAACGACCCTCTAAATCCTGGTGCAGAAAGAGGATTTTCTTTGCAAGATGCAAGAAACCGTTTTGTTGCTTCAGGCAATTGGGAATTATCTTATACAAAAAATCCTATATTACGTGATTTCAAAGTTTCTGTAATAACAGAGATAACATCTGGTCGTCCTTTTAACTTGCAAGCAGGCCAAGATTTAAATATGAATTTTGAAACTATTCCACAAGATCGCCCAAGAATGGGTGGAGTAGCTGTTGCTCGTAATTCGGGCATTACACCTGTTTTTGCTAATGTTGACTTACGAGTTGCTAGATCTATTACATTCAAAGACAAATATACATTTCTAGGTACTATAGAGTTTTTCAATCTCTTTAATAGGGTTAATATTAGCGGTTTTAATAATGTTTATCCTCCTGGAGCCGATGGAAATTCTTTGTTACCTCGTCAAGACAATGGTCGTTTCATATTGACTCCTGACCGTTTTACAAATGCTTTTGCTCCTAGACAAATACAATTAGGATTTAAGTTTATTTTCTAGGTAAAACTAACCCAAGTACATAATTAAAATTCTAAAATAAACTAAAAGATTTCAATAGTCTTTTAGTTTATTTTCTTACTGCTATTTAACCGCAAGTTATCTAATAAAGGAGACAAATTAAAAATGACTACAATTAATGCTGAACGATTAGCCCAACGCCGTAAAATTGTACATGCACATATAGAAGCTGAAAATGAACATAATCTAGAGGCAGTTTTAGCAACATGGGGAGATTCTATTATTTTTGATGATGCTTCTGGTGGGCAAAAGTACGTTGGTGCAGAAGATGTTAAAAATAATTACGAAAGTTTATTTAGCGGTTTTCCTGATATGAAAATAGATATAAAAAAAGAACACATCTTAGATAATATCATTATTTTAGAAGTAGATATGATGGGAACACACAAGGGTAGTTGGATAGGTATCCCTCCAACAAATAAATATGCCAAGTTTTCTGTTTGTGCTTTGTTTGAATTTGATGACAATGATAAGTTGTCAGTTGAAAGAGTTTACTATGATAGAGCAGGTATTCTTATGCAGTTAGGTGTTATTCCTATGCCAAATTAATTCTAATTCTTAGCCATTTAACCTTAAATAGTATTAATAGTTTAAAACCATGTTATTAATACTATTTTCAACAATTCTTAACCTAAAGGAGACGGCGATTGTGGCTTAAAAAAAGCAGTATTATTTCGCCTAAGATAGAATGGAAAAAATTATAGAATCCGTTGGGAAAGCTGGGGAAAAATGGGAAGAAGCTGGTTTAGAAAAACGTCTTGCTGTACTTAAAGAAGCGGGTCAACTTTTAGCTGATAAGAGAACAAAGTTATGTGAGTGTCTTCAAAATGAAGGTCTTTCTAACAATTTAGCAAGAGATTATAGTCAATGGGTTATTCAAGCTGCTGACCCAAATTTGTTAGAAAAATATGCCCAAAACATGGTGCAATGGGTAAATCTAGTTCAAGGTGGAGAACTTTTAATTCGTAGGGCTGATGGAATTGTTTTAGTTTTTGGACAAGCTGGCTCTCCTACATTTAATGCAGCAACTATATTTTCCTTATTACTTCCTGGAAATGGAATAATTTTTGTTCGCGCCCCTTTTGTTGATGGTGGTGTGCGCTTTATATTTGAACAAATTTTACATCCTATTTTATTAAAACATGGTTTTGATATTGAACTAGTTCAATTAGTAACTGATAAATATCGTGAAGCAGTAGAATTTTTTGTTGCTCATAAAGAGCTTAAAACAATTCTTTCTATAGGTAGTGCTACGGATAATGCCAATATTGCTAAAAAAGCACACGAAAATAATAAAAAAGTGATTCTGGAGCATTATGGCAGAGGCAGCATGGTTATTTGGAAGGATGCTAATATTGATGAAGTGACTAGCAGCGCACAAAGGGTTTTTGACTTTTCATCTAGACCCTGTTTTATCCCTAAACTCTTTTTAGTACATGATCATGTATATGATGAATTTATTAATGCTTTTATTGATCGTATTGCAAATAGTAAAACAGTAGAAAACGATAAAGACACTGGTGTAATAGTACCTATAGGTAAACCAGACGCTTATTTGGCTATGATAGCTGATGCTCAGGAAAAAGGCCGTATTCGCTATGGAGGCTATCAAACCAATGCTCAAGGAAAAATTGATAAGAAAGGTATTTATGTTGCTCCTACTATTGTAACTTTTGATGCTAAGGACTGCCTTAAAACAAAAATTCGCTGTGTAGATGAAGAAATATTTTTTCCAATAGCTCCTGTAGTCCGTTTTAGAGGTAGTGATGAAGAAATATTAACAAATATGCACAGTATAATAACTAGACATCCTGTTGGATTACGTACTTCTATTTGGACAAATAAAATTGATGTTAGACAATTTTTCTTAAAAAAAGTTAAAAATAGCAGTTTAATAAGATTTAATTCTGATCATTCCCAATCGCCTAAATATGCTTCTTTTTGGGGAAGTGGTGAGGGAGATAACCATTTGTTTTGGGAGCGAAGCAGCCATATTCAAGCCATTGATTGTAGCCAAATGAGTAGGGAAGAAACCAAAAATATATTAACAAGTTTAGGCTGCTCAAGTTTTATACAACTCTAAGAAATTAAATAGCTTAAGGATAGGTCTACTATGTCTAATAATGCCTCAAAAGTGGGTTATTCTGAAAATCTCAATGATCATTTTTTTTTAGAACCAATAGCAGTTATTGGTATAAGTTGTCGTTTTCCTGGTTCTAAAAACGTGGATAGTTTTTGGCAAATGCTTAAGGATGGGGTAGACGCTGTTACAAAAATTCCTAGTGATAGATGGAATATAGAGGATTACTATAGCCCAGATATTTCTGTAGCTGGAAAAGTAAATAGTTGTTGGGGAGGCTTTTTACAAAATATTGACCAGTTTGATCCTAGTTTCTTCAAAGTTTCACCAAGAGAAGCAGCCCGCCTAGATCCTCAACAGCGACTATTATTAGAAGTATGTTGGGAAGCTCTAGAAGATAGTGGTTTGGCTATTGATAAATTGGCTGGTAGTTTTACAGGGGTATTTATTGGTGCAATGAATGCAGACTATGGCCGATTACAAATACAAGGCGATGGCGTAAATGATCCTTATGTTGCAACTGGTAGTGCTTTATGTGTTTTAGCCAATCGTGTATCTCATTTCTTTGATTTTAGAGGCCCAAGTTTAATTGTTGATACAGCTTGCTCTTCATCTTTAGTTTCAACACATTTAGCTTGTCAAAGTCTTTGGTCAGGTGAATCTAATTTAGCTTTAGCTGGAGGTGTAAACCTAATTTTATGGCCCGATTGGATGGTAGCAACAGGGAAAATAGGCTTATTTTCACCAGATGGAAAGTGCAAAGCTTTTGATGCAAGTGCTAATGGATATGTCAGGGGTGAAGGTGCCGGTGTAGTTGTTCTTAAGCGATTGTCTAGTGCTTTAGAAGATAAAGATCCCATTCATGCAATAATCCGAGCAAGTGCTGTAGGACAAGACGGAAGTAGTAGCACTTTTAAGACACCTAGCCAAATAACTCAAGAAATGGTTATTAAAGAAGCTTATAGACGTGCTAACTTAAATCCAAATCTTGTTGGTTATATTGAAGCTCATGGAACAGGTACTCTTGTTGGTGATCCCATAGAAACAAGGGCTTTAGGCAATATTATTTCTCTTAATCGAGACCCACAAAATTTCTGCTCAATAGGATCTGTAAAAACTAATATTGGTCATTTAGAGCCAGCAGCGGGAATTGCTGGTTTAATAAAAGCTATTTTAATAGTAAAAAACCGAGAAATCCCAAAAAGCTTACACTTCAATGCTCCAAATCCTAATATTCCCTTTGATCAATTAAAACTTAGAGTACAAAATACTACTGAAAAATGGCCTGAAAATAATATTCCTGCTATTGCTGGAGTTAATTCTTTTGGTCTTAGTGGAACAAATGCTCACATAATTGTACAAGAAGCCCCTAAAACTAAAGATTTTGATAAAATTCCAGAAGATGATTACGCACAATTATTAGCGATATCAGCCCATAACAAAGAATCATTAATCTCCCTAGTAGGAGTTTACAAAGAATTTTTTGACAAAAATAAAAATTCATCTATTAGAAATATTGCTTATAGCTCTAATCTTAAGCGAACACATCATGCCCAAAGGCTTGCCTTAGCCATAAAATCTTCTGAAGACGCAATAGATAAGCTAGAGGCATACTTAAAAAAAGAATCTAGACTAAATCTAGTTTATGGACGCAAAGAATCGGATAAAAAGAAAGTAGTATTTGTTTTTCCTGGGCAAGGTTCTCAATGGTATGGAATGGGTAAAGAACTTTATAAACAAGAACCTGCTTTTAAAAATTATTTAGATAAAGTTGATCAAGCAATACTAGAAGAGGCTGGATTTTCTGTAATTCAAGAACTTATGGGTAGTCAAGAACAAGCCAGGTTTTTGAAAGAAATAAGTATAATCCAACCCACTTTATTTGCTATTCAAGTATCTTTAGCTGAACTTTGGCGTAGTTTAGGAGTTACACCTGATGTTGTTTTAGGCCAAAGTATGGGTGAAGTTGCAGCAACTCATATAGCTGGAGCATTATCTCTTAATGATGCTGTTAAGGTA
>Ga0268299_1003159_pt1 | contig 16260 bp, 11 predicted proteins | sample NOBtaG_FD_193484 | JGI IMG/M metagenome (GOLD analysis project Ga0268299, IMG submission 193484) | Activated sludge microbial communities from bioreactor in Nijmegen, Gelderland, Netherland - NOB reactor | ecosystem: Engineered > Bioreactor > Aerobic > Activated sludge | place: Netherlands...
CCGGCACGACGATCGTCGTCGCCCTGTACCTCGCCGCCACCCTCGCCTACCTCGTGGTGCTGCCGGCGCTCGGCACGCCGGACGGCGCCGGGCCGCTCGAGCGCGGCATCGCGCACGCCCGCAGCGACCGGGTCGGCAGCGCCGCGATGGAAGCCATCATCGGACGGCCGGGCGCGTTCGTCATGGCGGCCGCGATCCTCGTATCGACGTTCGGGTGCGTGAACGGACTCGTGCTCTCGGGCGCGCGCGTCTCCTACGCGATGGCGAAGGACGGGCTCTTCTTCCCAGCCGCCGGGCGCCTTTCGGCCGCGGGGACACCGACCGTGGCGCTCGGCCTGCAAAGCGTCTGGGCCTCCGTCCTCGCGCTCTCGGGCACCTACGGCGACCTGCTCGACTACGTCATCTTCGCGGCGCTGCTCTTCTACGCCGCGACCGTGGTCGCGACCCTCCGCTTCGGCGAACGCGCCGGGTCGGCACGCCGGACGATCGCAATCGCGTACGTCGTCGTCGCGGGCGCGATCATGCTCGACCTGCTGATCGTGAAGCCACGCTACACGTGGCCCGGCCTCGCGATCGTCGCGTCGGGCGTCCCGGTCTATGCCTGGTGGCGACGGCGGACGCCGCCGGCGCCCGTCACCTGAGGGCGGCGCGATTGCGCGCCAGCAACCGCACGGCGCCGCTCGACACGCCGACGGCGACGATCGTGTAGACGATCCCGAAGATCGGCCGCGCGAGCGCCTCGTCCGACATGCGGACCGTGAAGAGGATCAAATTGGCGATCACCCACGCCGCGTAGATCCGGCCCATCGGCAAGGCGTACGCGCGCAGGCGCAGCACCCCCGCCCCGTAGACGGCGAGGTAGAGCGCCGCGATCGGCGCCAGCACGAGGTTCCACGTCCCCTGGAGCCGCATGCCGAAAAACACGAAGCCGTGATGCGCGTGGAGCTCGAGCGGCTTCATGAGATTCGACACCGCGAGCAGGCAGAAGAGGACGCCGCAGATTCGGAGCAACATACGATCGTTCACCGTCAGTCGCCTCCTCGCCCGTTCAGGACGGGCACGTGCGCAGGATCTCGGAGATCTTCTTCGGCGTCTCGGCGTTCGCGTTGACGAGCATCTCGGCCGGCACCTGGCGCACGACCGTACACGCGCGCGCCTTGTCGCCGAGCGCGACCGAAAGGCGCGCCGACTGGTAGTGCGATTCGAGGAACCCGGGCTTTCCGGGTCCGGCGCCGAGGATCTCGTCCCAGAGCGTGCGGGCCTCGGCGACCTTACCCTGCCCTTCGAGGATGCGCGCGGCACCCGCGCGCGCCGACACGACCTCGGGCGAGTCTTTCAAGACCGCGCGGTAGAGGCCGAGTGCCGGCTCGAGCTCGCCCGCCTCCTCGTGCAGCGAGGCGGCCGTCGACTGGAGGCGCCGGCGCACGACGGGCGTGAGCGATGCGGCCGTAGGACCCTGGAGCGCCTTCTCGCTGAGCAGCAGCGCCGCGCGCTTCCCGGCCTTCGCCGCCGCGGCGTTGCCCGACGCCTGCTCGCGCGCGGCGCGCGTCAGAAACCGCGTCGCCAGGTCGTCGAGGTAGGCCGGCTCCAGGGTGACGACCTCGGGGCGCGCGGCTTCGACGGCGGCCGCTTCGAGCTTCCCGAGCCGCGACACGGCGAGGAGGCGCAGCTTCACGACCTGCCCGCGTTGCCCGGCGAGCTTGGGATACTTCTCCTCGAAGCCGTCGAGCAGCGTGAGCGCGCGCTCGTAGTCCGGCGTCTCGCTGAGCGCGGCGAGGTACGCCCCCATGAGCGCCGCCTGCCCGTCCATGTCCTTCAGCTGCGCTTCGGCGATCTCTTTCGTCTCGACCCCGCGCTTCGCGGTGAACGTCGCCAGCGCGGCCTGGGCGCGCGTCATGAGCGCGGGATCGGGCTTCGCGTCGTCGGGCGTCTGCTCGAGGCGCTTCACCATCGACTGCGCCGTCGCGAACGCGGCCCGGAGCTCGAACGGGGGATCGCCCGCGACCTGCGCGTACTCCGCCTCCGCTTCTTGGTACTTCTCCTGGCGTTGGCGCAGCTCGCCGAGGCGAAACCGCGCCTCCGCGTTCGCCTTGTGCTTCGGGAACTCCTTCAAGAAGGCGACGATCGCCTGCTCGTACATCGGCTCGTTCGCGGCGCTCGGGTCGGCCGCGTACCGCGACTCCACCGCCTTGAAGCGGAGGTACCCGGCGTCGTCGCGGTAGGATCCGGTCTTCTCCGCCACGACCTGATCGAAGACGGGAATCGCGCCCGCCAGGTCGCCGCTCCGGTACTTGGAGAGGCCGAGCAGATAGCGCGCCTCGCCGTGGTTGTTCTTCGCGGCCTCGTCCGTCGACGCCAGCACCTGCTCGAGCTTCGGAATCGCTTCCTTGAACTTGCCCGACGCGACGAGCGACTTCGTCACGTCCCAGTCCGACGGCGGCGGCGGGACGTCTTTCATCTTCTGACTGCCGCTGGCCCAGTTCTTCGGATTGTCGAGTCCGTTCCGGACGATCTGCGCCGCGCGATTGCCCCACGGCCCCCCGGTCGCCTGAAGCTGCGCGAGGAGCCCCGACGCCTCGCCTTGGTACGTCGCCTTTTGCTGCGGCTGACTGGCCGCCGCCATGAGCAACGCGCGCGCCCGCGTGTACTGCGCGCGCGGCTGATCGCCCGGGCCCGCCCCGTCGAGCGCCTGCTTCGACGCGCGGAGCGCGTCGGCGCTCCGCCCGACCTTCACATAGGACTCGGCGAGCGCGAGCTGGGCCTTGCGGACGCGCTCCAGCGGCGCGCCCTTCGCCTGAGATACGGCCTCGAAGTCGGCGATCGCCCACTCGACCTGATCCAGCTCGAGATACGCGAGCCCGCGGCCGAGCCGGCTTTCCGCCACGATGGGATTGTCGCTCTTGGCGGTCGCGAACTCGCCGAAGCCGGCGGCCGCTTTCTCGAGCAGCTCCTTTCGCTTTGCCGCGGGATAGAGCACCGCGCCGCGGTAGCGCATCCAATTGAGGTAATAGAGCGCCTGCGCCGCGAGCGCCTGATGCTGCTTGTACGTCGGCGATTCGGCCATGGCGTCCATGTCGCCGTCGCGGTCGATGACGTCCTGGCTCATGCCGTCGAGCGCCTTGCGGTGATACTCGTAGCTCCGCTCGAGCGGACCCGCGATCGCCTCGTACTGCGCGACCGAGCCGCCCTGGCCGCTATCGGCCGAGTCGAGGAACGCGAGCGCCGACCGCCCGAGCCGGTCGATCGACGCTTGGTCGTCCTGCGCGTGCGCGGCGCGACACGGCAGCGACGCGAGGCACAGGACGGTGAAAGCGGCCGCGAGCCTCCAGGATCGCATCGGACGGGGGAGCGCCATCTACTGGAGCTTGCCCATGTACTTCGCCATCTCGACGCGCCAGCGCGTGCCGAAGGTGAGAATCATGACCTGCCGGAGCAGCGACTTGTCCTCGCCGAGCTGCGCGACCTCGCCGCCGCCCTGGCCGGTGATGACCGCGTAGCTGTCGCTCACGTCCTTGTAGAATGCCGGCAACGGCGACGGCACGAACGTCCCCTGCGAGCCGTGGTGGACCCAGTCGGCGCGCTCGTACTCGTCGTGCAGCCGCTTCGTGACGTCGATGGCGCCGATGGCGCCGTTCTGCTCCTTGAAGTCCCGCACCAGCTTCAGGAGCTGCGGCGTCGTCTCCGGATGGGGCGGCGAGCTGCCGATGATGATCATGATGCGGCGCGAGCTCTTGCGCCACGAGAGCTCGGTCATCGCGGCGTCGACGGCCTCGAACACCGCCTCGGGATAGTCGCCGCCGCCGTCCGAGCGCAGGCTCGCGACGAAGTTCTGCACCTTCTCGGTCTTGAAGCTGAAGTCGACCCACTTGGTGACGTACTCGTCGCCCTTGTCGCGGTACGCGACCACGGCGACGCGGCTCGCCGGCACCATCTCCTGGAGGTTGCCGATGAACTCGCGCACCTGGTTCTTCACGTCGTCGATGATCGACTGCATGCTGTTGCTCGTGTCGATCAGGAGCACGAGGTCGACGCCGACCTTGCGGAGTCCCCCGAGCAGGTCCCCGAAGCCGCCGCCGCCGGTGCCGCCGGACCCGGTGAGCGAGCCGCCGATGCCGAGCGGAATGTCGAGGTTGCCGGGCTGCGCGCCGACCGTCGGGGCCATGGCGATCCGCGGCATCTCGACGGCACGCACCGGCGCCGCCGGCGCCGGCCCGGCGCTCGGCCCCGCGACCGAGCTCGCCTTCTGCGGCATCGTCATGACCGGCCGGATCTCGCCCGCGATGTCCTTCAGCGACGGCGCGCCCTCGACCTCCGCGGACTCCTCGATGGCGTCCGGCGGCGGAACGATCTTCACGTTGATCTTCTGCACCTGCTTCGCGACCGTCACGCTGATGGTCGTGAAGGCAAGCAGGATCGCGGCGTGGAACGCCGCGGAGAAGAGGAACGCGGGGAGATTGCGGCGAACGGGGAATGCGCTCGCGAGCGGATCCTCGTCCGGGGGAGGTGCGGTCTTCGAAGGCGCGCTCATCGACGGCTCGCTACGGCGACCCCGAATGCGACCATCCGGGTACGACGATCGCCTATTGCGTCCTCCCGCGCTCCGCCGCGATCGCGACCTGGGTCGCGCCGGCACGCTGCGCGGCGGAGAGGATCTTGACGGTGTCGCCGAGCAGTACCTCGCGATCGCCTTGCAGCACGACCGGCGTGTCGGGGCGGGTCGCGAGGAGACTCTTCAGCATCCCCTCGAGCCCCTCGAGCGTCACCTGATCGGCGTTCACGTAGATCTCGTGGAGCGGGGTCACGGTGATCGTGATCTCGCGGGGGGCGCTCGAGGTGCTGTCGACCTCGGGCAACATGACCTTGGCTCCCGTGTCGACCATGGCGACGCTCGTCACCATGAAGATGATGAGCAACACGAGGAAGATGTCCGTGAGCGGCGTGATGTTGATCTCGGCCACGATGTGTGACCGACCACCCGCCGGGAGCTTAGCGAAGGCCATCCGCGACCCTCGCCTTCCGCGGCGCGGCGGTCCCCGCCGTGCGAAGCGCCTCCATCAGGCGCGCGGTTCCGATCGTGAGCGCCGACTCGATGCGATCGAGCCGCACCTGGAAATAGTTGTAGAAAATGAGCGCGATGATCGCGACGCCGAGACCGAGCGCGGTCGCCACGAGCGCTTCGGAGATGCCGCCGGCCACGACCGCGAAGCCGCCGCTCCCGAGCGCGGCCATGTTGTGGAAGGCCTTGATGATGCCGACGACGGTGCCGAAAAGGCCGATGAAGGGAGCGCTCGAGGCGACCGTGCCGAGAATCCAGAGCGGGCGCTTGAGCTGCTCCATTTCCTCGAAGCGCCGTTCCGCGCCGACGTCGGCGAGCTCCTCGGAGTCGAGCGCGCCGCTGTTCCGCACGACCTCCGCGAACACGCGCCCGGCCGGCTTGCCCTTGGCGGCCTCCGCGCGCTGGAGCGCCGCGCCGAAGTCGCCCTTGGTGAGCTCGCCGTGGACGCCACGCGTCAAGTCGGCGGTCTGTCCGATGAGGCCGGCGAACGTGAACAGGCGCTCGGCGATGACGGTGAGGCTCACGATCGACATGAAGATCAAAGGATACGTGGCGAGCCACCCCTGCTGAATCATGTCGATCATGCTGAGATTCGACGACGGTTCCACTGTTGCTCCTCTCTACGACGACGACGGGGGATGCGGCGCGCTCGGCACTCTCATCGACGACGCTACACGATCCCTACCATCGGGGCAAAATCACGAACGTATACGGGAAGGCAAGTAGGGGTCCGAAACGCAGCGTCTATTCCGAACGCGAATAGACCGCGCCGATCCGCGACCCGTTTTGCGCCGCGCGCTCGAGGTGTGCTACTCGCAGCTCGCCTTGGGGTCGCGCGTTTTCGCCACCAAATCCGTCGAAGTCCTGCAAGCCGAGCTCGCCTCCGCGGACCGCTTGCATCGCGTGCTCGGCCCCGTCGCGCTGACGTCGCTCGGCATCGGCGCCATCATCGGGGCCGGCATCTTCGTCATGACGGGCCTCGCCGCGCGCGACTTCGCGGGGCCGTCGCTGATGCTGTCGTTCGTGATCGCCGGCACGGGCTGCGCGCTCGCGGCGCTCTGCTACGCCGAGTTCGCCTCCATGATCCCGGTCGCCGGCAGCGCGTACACGTACGCGTACGCGACGCTCGGGGAGCTCGTCGCCTGGATCATCGGGTGGGACCTCGTGCTCGAGTACGCGATCGCTTCCTGCGCCGTCGCGCACGGGTGGTCGCACTACCTCCAGGCGTTCCTGGCACTCTTCGACGTGCACCTGCCGCCCTCGCTCGCGATCGACCCCATGAGCGCCACCCCCGAGATCATCGCCGGGGCCTGGCATCTCGGGCCCGTCCCGATCGTCTTCGACCTCCCCGCGGTGGTGATCGTCGCGCTCCTGACCATGGTGCTCGTCGTCGGCATCAAGGAGAGCGCGAGCCTGAACTCCTTCATCGTGGCGCTCAAGCTCGGGATCGTGCTGTTCGTCATCGCCGCCGGCTCGGGCTACGTCGATACCGCCAACTGGACCCCCTTCTTCCACCACGAGAAGGGCCTCTCGGGGACGTTCCAGGGCGCCGCGTACGTCTTCTTCGCATACATCGGCTTCGACTCGATCAGCACGCACGCCGAAGAGGCGAAGAATCCCGAGCGTGACGTGCCGATCGGCATCCTGGTTTCGCTCGGGCTCTGCACCTTCCTTTACATCGCGGTCGCGGGCGTGCTGACGGGGATGGTGCCCTACACCCAGATCGACATCGACGCGCCGATCGCCCATGCGTTCGCGGGCTTCGGGCTCCCGGTCGCGACGTTCATCATCGCCTTCGGTGCCGTCGCGGGCATCACGAGCGTGCTCCTGGTGATGATGCTGAGCCAGGCGCGCATCCTCCTCGCCATGTCGCGCGACGGGCTCCTGCCTGCGAGCTTCTTCGCCGCCATTCACCCGAAGTTCCGGACCCCGCACCGCTCGACGATCCTGGTCGGCGTGATCGTCGCGATCGTCGCCGCGCTCTTGCCGCTGAAGGTGCTCGCCGAGCTCGTCAACATCGGGACGCTCTTCGCGTTCGTCGTCGTATGCGCCTCGGTGCTGATCATGCGCTACACGCGCCCCGACGTGCCGCGGCCGTTCCGGACGCCGCTCGTCCCGCTGGTTCCCATCCTCGGCATGATCGCCAACCTGACGCTCATGGTCGCGCTCGGCTGGCACAACTGGGCGCGGCTGGTCGCCTGGCTCGCGATCGGCCTCGCGATCTACGCCTTCTACGGATATCGCCACAGCCGCCTCGCGGCGGCGCAGCAACGCTGAAGCCGTCCGCTGCTCCCGGCACGCGCCGGTACTCACGATCGCCGACGATCGTCATCCGGCGCCACGAGCCCTAGCGAGCAGCCGGTTCTTACCAGAGAGGACCGTCGAGACGACAACGGGCGTCTCGTACCCCGCGCGGACGAACCAGCACGTGTGCGGCCGTGTCACCAGCAGCGAACCACCAGCGAGCAATACCTCGCCATGGCTCCTCGGATGGTGCCTTCATCGCTCCCCCTGAGGCGATGAACCACCGTCGCACGAGGCACCCAAAAGAAAGCCCCGGGCACCTTGCGGCGCCCGGGGCTTCCTACGGCGTCGGGGTGGGCCCTCAAGGCCCACCCCGAGTCCAGCGGTGTTACGGGTGACCGACGGCCGTACCCGTGAGGGTGACGCGGCCCGGGCCCGGGAGACCGGCAACGTTGTTGACTGCCGGAGCGCCGGTCGGACCCGCGCAGAAGACGGAGCCGAGCACCGGGTTCGACACGTCACGAACCGGCGTGTCTTCCATACCCTCGGCGATGAGGGTGTCGGTACCGATGAGACCCGGGACCGGCGGCTGGAAGCTGCCACCGCCCGTCAGGAAGCAGAGACGATTGGTCGTCTCGCAGCTGCCGAGGCCGCCACCGCAATCACCGTCGTTGAGGCAGCCACGCTGCGCGTGACCCGACGCCACCGAGCACGCGCTGGTGAGCGGGCCGGCCGTGCACTCGCCCTCGCCGTTGCCCAGGTCGACGCAGTCGAGGTTGTTGTCCGGCATGTTGCTGTCGTCGAGACACGCGCTCGGCTTGGTGGGTTCACCGGCCCGGCCACACGCACCGCCCGGACACACCGAATTGTTGTTCGTACACACCGCACCCGCATTGGAACCACCAATGCAACGGTTGCCGCCACAGATCGTGGCGCCGACCGCCGTGCAGTCGGCGTTCGTGAAGCACGGCGTCGACGCGAGGTTGTTGCAGGTCTGGCACATGCACTTCTGACCTACGGCCGCGTTGCCACAGTTCGGGCTTGCCGAGGTGAGGGTCTTCGTGACCGGGCTCGTCTCGTTGCTCAGGTTGATCGCGAGCGTCGCGATGAGAGCGCCCGGGTTCGCCGGACAGTCCAAGCTGGTCCGGCCGAAGTCGGGACGGTTCGGCACGAAGCCGTTCGCGTCACAGGCGAGACCATTGCGCGTGCCGCCGGTGCAGGTGCCGCCGGCGGTGCCATCGTTGATCGCGCCGTCGCCGTCGCAGGTCGGACACGGAGTGTCGAGCAAGAGACCGTTGAAGACGGCCGCTGAGAGGAGCGCCGTGGTGATCGCCTCGCCGGTCTCGACGTGCGCGACACCGGTGACCGGACCGTTGAACTGGTTGTACACGCAGGTCGAGACACCGCCAGCGGCAAGCGGCAGCGGGCCGCCGAAGTAGAACTCGCAGGTGTTGCCGAGGCCGCACGTCGCGTCGACGGTGCACTTGATCGAGCTGTCGTGGCTGCAACGCTGGTTGTCGAGCTGGCCGGCGCCCGCATCTGGGTTGGCCACGGGGCCGTTCACCGGGCAGCTGCCGCACGGACGCGAGCTCGCCGCGCAGTTCAGGCCGATCGACACGTCACCGTTGCTGATGACCGGCGCGCGGTGCGAGATACCGGTCCAGCCGGTGTCGAGGATGCTCTCGGGAGCGGTCGCGTCGCCCGAGAAGGTCACGAGGCTCGGACAGTCGCAGTTACACGCGGTGCAGGTGAAGTCGGAGCCACACGAGCCCCAGCCGGCCGACGGAGCCGACGCATCGCAGGCCTCGCCCGGATCGTTGATGCCGTTTCCGCAGTTGCCACCAGGCGTGGCGGTCACGGTCGGGGTCGGGGTCACGGTCACGGTGGGAGTCGGGGTCGGGGTCGGCGGCGGGGTGCAACCAGGATTACCGGGCGCCGCGAGGGCGCACGCCGCATCCTGGATGAAGGCATCGGCCTGCGCCTGGAGCGCTGCCGCCTGCGGACCGGCATTGGTGCAGCCGCCCTTGGTCTCGAGCTTGCCGATCGCTGCGATCAGCTTGGCCTCCGCCTTGCCGGTGCAGCCGGCCGCGCCGTTGCTGACGGTGCCCGGGGCCTTACCGGCGGCCTTGGCGTAGCAGCCCATGATCGCGGCAACGTACTTGCCGACGGTCTTGGTCTTACCCGCGTCACACTTGCCGGAGTGACCGACGAGACCGTCGAGCGCGACGGCGTAGTTGGCCGTGTCCGTGTCGAGCCCAGGGCCGTCCCCAGTCGGAGAGCAACCGCCCTTCGTGTCGGCCTTCGAAAACGCGGCCGTCAGCTTGCCGGACGCCTTACCGGTGCAGACAGGATCGGTTGCGGCACTGGCGCCCGCGCCCTTCGAGTGACAACCGGCGTAGGCGGCAGCGCCCTTGCCGACCGTCTTGATCTTGCCCGCGCGACACTTCGCGTTGGCGTCGACCGTGAAACTGCTCAGATACGCGTGCGCCGACGTCCCGAACGCAAGCACGCCAACGATGGCGGCTACGCTCAGCCCGGCCTTGGACACAAATCGCATGACTCTCCTCCTTCAGCGGTTAGGGGTTTGCGGAATTGCTTCGGAGCAGTTGGGATCTCCGAATTCTCAACGTGCCTTCTGCGAAATGGAGCTCATTGTCGCAATCACGCGAATCGGGGATTTCTCCCCTGATCGCGGGGGAGTCCTCGATTCGAGTGATTGCGCTGTTCGGCGCCTCGACTCGATATCTTCTGGTGTTGGGGACGCCGCTCTACGGCTTCACAGCCCGGCACGAGCGACTGCGTGAGTTATGCGCCGTGCGCACATTTCGTGTCAACCAAATTGCTTCATTGCGGAACGTTTCTGCCGCAGCGTGTCACCGCGTGCGCCATGGCGCTCCACATGCGCAGATTCGCAGGCACAATCATCGGCGCATGAGCGCGACCTTGCGCTCGATCGCCTCTCGTTCGCCTACGAGATCGTCGCCGATCGGCAACGCCGCCAGGGCCGTCGCGACGTCGGTCGCGATGGCGGCGTACGCACCGGGCGTCGTCGAGTCCAACGCCTGCATCAGACTCTCGAGAGCGATGTCGAGATCGCCCGCGTTTTTCGCGGCGACCGAGCGCCGGAGATAGTCGTGCGGATCGAGACTCAGCGGCAGCGCCCGATCGAGGAGCCCCAGCGCCTCGACCGCACGCGCGGGATCGTTGCTCGCGATCCGCCACGCCGCGCGCAATCGCAGCGCGTCGGCGTAGATGGCGTCCGCTGGCGCGATGCTCGCAAGACGCGATTCCTGCGCGCGGAGTGCCTCCCACTCCCGCCGATCCTCGAACGTCCACCCGTCGACCACCGCGCGCGTCGGCTCGGGTAGCGCCGCCGCCAACGCGACGGCGTCCGTGGCGTCCGCGCGCAACGCCGCCCGTTCCGCGCGCACGAGTGCGACCCGCGCCTCGTAGGCCTCGGGGTCGGCCGCGAGGGCCGCACGGAGCCGCGCCCTACCCTCCGCGACCCGCTCGGTCGCGAGGGCCACGATCCCGGCTGCCGTTGCCTGCTCGACCGGATCGCCGATGGCCGCCACCAGCCGCGCCGCGCGTGGGAAGTCCCAGTCGGCGAGCACACGGCGGACCAGGTAGAGGCGGTCGAGCTTCCCGAGCAGCGCGGGCAGCGGATCGAAAGGCCCGAGCAGCTCGTCGGCTCCACGGTAGCCGAGCGGCGTCGCGACGCGGATCGTCCGGGTCTCGAGGAGATTGCGGTCGTCCGTCGTCAGCGGCGCGCCCGAGGCGAGCGCGCGCACGCCCGCCTCGTCGAGCGCCAATGCGGCCGCGACGTCCTCTGGCGTCAGAATGCCGGCGCGCGCCAGGTCGTTCGGGGCCGCGGCGAGCGCGCGCGCCGCGTGCGTCTCGACGTCGAGCGGCGCGGCGGACGCGAGGAAGAGCGCCGTGCCCCGGAAGAACGGGCGGTAGACCCGCACGTTCGGGAACGCGTCACCGAGCGTCGCGAGCAGCGCGCTCAGCAGCGAGCGGTCGACGATCTCGAGATCGATCCACTGCACGAACACGCCGGTCGGGGTCAGATGGTCACGCACGGTTTCGAAGAATTCCCGCGTGTAGAGATGCGACGCGCCGGCCGTCCACGGATGCGAGGGCTGCGAGACGACGATGTCGTAGCGCTTGGTCGTGAGCGCGAGCGCGCCGCGCGCGTCGTTGACGTGCAGGTGCAGGCCGGGAAGCGCGAGCGGGTCGATCGCGCGGCGTTCACGATATCGGACGTTGGCCTCGATCACGCGCGGCTCGAGCTCGATCACGTCGAGATCCGGAAACCGTTCCGGGATCGCCTCGAGGGCGGTGCCGGCGCCGAGCCCGACCACCAGCATGCTGGCCGCTTCCGGACGGGCCAGCACCGGGAGCGCGCCGAGCCAGCGATCCGGGACCGCCCGCCGGTAGCGCCGCGGTGGCAGCATCACCCCCTCCGGAAGCCCATTGGTGCGGAGCTTGAAGACGCCCCCTTCGAGACCCACCGCGACGCCCGCGCTCCGTCCGACCGCGAAGAATTCCGCCGTGCGCGGCTCGCGGCCGAGCGACAACGGCGAGGTCCCGATGAGCGCCCACGGCGTCGGCGGCGGCGCCAACGCGAGCGCGAGGCCGGCCGCGACCGCCGATCCTGCGAGGGGCAGCATGTGGGGGGCGGCTCCGACCGCCGCCGCGAACGCGATCGCGAGATTGCACCCGATGGCCGCCGTCACCACGCCGGCGTACCCGAGCCACGGCATCAGGAAGAATCCCGCGCCGAGCGCGCCGACGATCGCGCCGACGGTGTTCCAGGCGTAGGCGCGGGCGCTGACCGGCGCGGCGTCCTCGCCTCCCTGCGCCAGTGCCCGCACCGCGAACGGGAACGTCGCCCCGATCGCGAGCGTCGCCGGAAACATCACGATCGCCGCGAGCACGGCGTTCCCGAGCTGCGTCGGCTCGCGTCCCGCGCCGAGGCGGAGCGCCAACGCGGGAAGCTGATCCATGCCGCGAAACGCCGCGTAGGCGCCGGCCGCGACGGCGAGCTCCGCGAGCGCGAACCCATGGAGCGCGCGGGCCCGGGTCGTCGCGAGCCGCGCCGCACCCGCCGCCCCGAGCGCGATTCCCGCGAGGAACGTCGCGAGCATCGTCGCGAAGGCGTAGGTCGAGCCGCCGAGGACGTGGCCGAGCAGCCGCGTCCAGACGACCTCGTAGGTGAACGACGTGATGCCCGACACCAGCAAGAGGACGAGCACGAGCCTCGCCGAGCCCTCGACCGGCGCCGACGCCAGCGGCGCGCGCACCGTCACGTCGCCGCGTCGCGCCACGAGCGCCGCCAGCACGCACACGACCGCGTTCACCACGACGCCGACGACGACCGTGCGCATGAGCCCGAGGCTCGGCAACAGCACGAAGGCCGCGACCACGGTACCGGCGACGGCTCCCGCGGTATTCACCGCGTAGAGCGTCCCGACGCGGCCCCCGACCTCCTCGTCGCGCCGCACCGAGACGCGCGCCAGCAGGGGCAGCGTCGCGCCCATGCAGGTCGTCGGCACGAGGAGGATCACGAACGCGGCGCCGAGGTAGAACGCGGCGAGCGCCGAGCCGGTAGCCGAGGGCGGCGCATCGCCGCTGCCGAACACGAGGACGGCGAGCGCCGTCGAGCCGCGAATCGCGATCGGTACGAGCAGCGCGGAGACCGCGATCACCAGCTCGAGCAAGCCGTACGCGAGGAGCGGGCGCGGCGTGACGACCGCCCACCGCGCCGCGACCGCGGCACCGAGCGCGAGCCCGCCCATGTAAGCGGCGAGCACGGTCGCGACGGCGAGGTCGGCGGTGCCGAACACGAAGGCGAACTGCCGCGTCCAGACGGTCTGATAGAGCAGCGCCGCGAAGCCGGAAAGGAAGAAGCACGCGAGCGCAGGCACGAAGACGGCATCGCGGTGCACCGTGGCTGGCCCGCGCGCCGATTCCGGGACTGCGCGCTCGGCCTCGCTCACGGCGGAACGCCATAGCGCAGCGGGGCGCCGGCGCGAAGCGGCGATTCGCGCCGTGCCGGCGAGCGCGCTAGGAAAGACCGATGCCGCCGATTCGCAGTGTCACCGTCTACGCCGCCTCGGCGCCGGAAGCTCCCCCCCGCCTTCGCGCGGTCGCCCGTGCGCTCGGCGAAGGGATCGCGGCGCGTGGGTGGTTGCTCGTGTACGGCGGCGCGAACATCGGACTCATGGGTGAGGTGGCCGACGCCGCGCTCGACGCGGGGGGCCGCGTGGAAGGCATCATCCTCGACACGTTCGCCCGCGTCGCCCACCAGCGGCTGCACGCCCTGGACACCGTCGGTGACATGCGAAGCCGGAAAGCCGCCCTCGCCCACCGCGGCGACGCCTTCGTCACCCTGCCCGGTGGCTTCGGTACGCTCGAGGAGCTCTCCGAGATCCTGGTCGAGCGCCAGCTCGGCTTCCACGCGAAGCCGTTGATCCTCGTGAACGTCGACGGCTTCTGGGATCCGTTCCTCGCGCTCGTCGAGCGGCAGATCGAGGCGGGGCTCGTGAAGCCGGCCTATCGCACGCTCGTCACCGTCGTCGCCGACGCCGAGGGCGCGCTGGCGGCGCTCGCCGAAGCCGAGCGCCGGCCGACGCCGTCCCCGGTCGTCGACCTCGACAAGATCGACGACCACGGCTGAGCGCGGCCGATGCCCGAGCTACCCGACGTCGTCGTCTACGTCGAAGCGCTCGAGCGGCGCATCGTCGGCGAGGTGCTCACGGGCATCCGCCTCGCGAGCCCGTTCGTGCTCCGCACCTTCGACCCGCCGATCACGGAAGCCGTCGGCAGACGCATCCACGCCGCCGAACGGCTCGGCAAGCGCATCGTGCTCGCGCTCGACGGCGACCTCTTTCTCGTCTTCCACCTCATGATCGCGGGACGGCTCCGCTGGCGCGCGCCCGGCACCAAGCCTCCCGGCAAGCTCGGCCTCGCGGCGTTCGACTTCGCGCCGGGGACGTTGCTGCTCACCGAGGCCGGCTCGAAGAAGCGGGCTGCGCTGCATCTCGTCCGCGGCCGCGACGCGCTCCGCGCGCTGGCGCCGTCAGGCCTCGAGGTGCTCGACGCCGACCTCGCGAGCTTTCGCGCCGCGTTCCTGCGTGAGCGCCACACGCTGAAGCGCACGCTCACGGACCCGCGACTCCTGAGCGGCATCGGCAACGCGTATTCCGACGAGATCCTCCACCGCGCCCGGCTCTCCCCGGTCCGCCTGAACGACCAGCTCGACGACGCCGAGATCGCGCGCCTGTTCGACGCCTGCCGCGCCGTCCTGCTCGAATGGACCGATCGCCTGCGGCGCGAAGCCGGCGACGGCTTTCCCGAGAAGGTCACCGCGTTCCGGCCGGAAATGGCGGTGCACGGCCGGTATCGCCTGCCCTGCCCGGAGTGCGGCTCGCCGGTGCAACGCATCGTCCACGCGGAGAACGAGACCAACTACTGCGCCCGCTGTCAGACCGGCGGCAAGCTGCTCGCGGATCGCGCGCTGTCGCGCCTCCTGCACGACGACTGGCCGCGTACGATCGACGAGCTCGAGAGCGGCACCCGGGCCGCCCCACAACGACGCCGTTGAGCACGCCGGGGCGCGCTTGTGGCGTCCGTCCCGTGGGATAGTATCCGCCGCCATCGTCCGGCGCGGACGCGCCGGCATTCCATCGTCGGCGCGTCCGCGCCAGGGTTCAGAGGAGGAGCACGTGTACAAGATCGCAGTCATTCCTGGTGACGGCACCGGTCCCGAGGTCACGGCCGAAGCCGTCAAAGTCCTCGACGCCGCGGCCAAACGGGCAGGATTCAAGTACGAGACCACCAACTTCGACTTCGGTGGAGACCGCTATCTCCGAACGAACGAGGTGCTGCCCGAGAGCGCCGTCGGCGACCTCCAGAAATTCGACGCGATCCTCCTCGGCGCGATCGGCCACCCCGACGTCAAGCCGGGCATCCTCGAGAAAGGCATCCTGCTCCGCCTCCGCTTCGAGCTCGACCTCTACATCAACCTCCGCCCGGTAAAGCTCTACGAGGGCGTCGAGACGCCGCTCAAGGACAAGGGCCCGGCCGAGGTCGACTTCGTCGTCGTCCGCGAGAACACCGAAGGCCTCTACGCGGGCGCCGGCGGATCGCTGAAGCGCGGCACGCCCGACGAGGTCGCCGTGCAGGAGTCGATCAACACCCGGAAAGGCGTCGAGCGCTGCCTCCGCTACGCGTTCGAGTACACGCGGAAGCGCAACCGCCGGAAGACGCTCACCCTCTGCGGCAAGACCAACGTCCTCACCTACGCGTTCGACCTCTGGGAGCGCGCGTTCAACGAGGTCGGCCAGGCCGACTACGCCGACATCAAGCGCGACTACGCCCACGTCGACGCGACCTGCATGTGGATGGTGAAGAACCCCGAGTGGTTCGACGTGATCGTCACCGACAACATGTTCGGCGACATCATCACCGACCTCGGCGCCATGATTCAGGGCGGCATGGGCATCGCCGCCGGCGGCAACATCAACCCGGCGACGGTCTCGATGTTCGAGCCGATCGGCGGCTCGGCCCCGAAGTACACCGGTCAGGGCGTCATCAACCCGATGGCCGCGATCGCCGCGGCCCAGATGCTGCTCGTCCATCTCGGCGAAACCGAGGCCGCGACCCGCGTCGACACCGCGATCGCCGAGGTCGTGAGCAAGAAGCTCAAGTCGATGCAGGCCGGCAAGATGGGCTACACGACGTCCCAGGTCGGCGACCTCGTCGCCACCGCCGTCGCCTAAGCGCCACTCAGCAGACCGACGCCACCGGGAGCGGTGTGAGGGAGGACCGCGGATTCACTCCGCGGTCCGACGTCCATCGGAGCATTTCTCGGCGCCGCCAGGCGCAGAGAAAGCGCACGGGGACGAACAGCAATTGCCCCGCGGATTCACTCCGCGGTCCGACGTCCATCGGAG
>Ga0268299_1003160_pt1 | contig 16239 bp, 15 predicted proteins | sample NOBtaG_FD_193484 | JGI IMG/M metagenome (GOLD analysis project Ga0268299, IMG submission 193484) | Activated sludge microbial communities from bioreactor in Nijmegen, Gelderland, Netherland - NOB reactor | ecosystem: Engineered > Bioreactor > Aerobic > Activated sludge | place: Netherlands...
TTTTCGTAGGGGCATGATGATGCCAATGAACTATTTATTTCGGTAATTGGGTGATGTCGTTGTAAGGGCATGATATATCATGCCCCTACGCGGATCATTGCCGATTTATTTTGTTCAACACGATCATAATACTCCTACAAGCGACACGCAAAAATATTGGCGAATTAAATGGTCATGTAAACACAGCCCTGGCGACATTGCTAAGGATAAACTATGCAGCCTCCCCCGCTGTTCGAGCCTACCCCGCCGACGCTTGCCAATTTCCGGCGTAATGTCCGCGATCTGCCCAACGCCGTAACCATTTCGGGCATCACCGCTGGCTTTATCGTCGTCCTCATCAGCTACACCGGCCCGCTGCTGATTATCCTCCAGGCGGCTGCGGCTGCGGGGTTAACGACTGAACAAACCTCATCCTGGGTGTGGGCGGTTGTCGTCGGCAACGGTATCGCGACCATTTTTATGTCGCTGCTTTTTCGCCAGCCGATCAATATGCCCTACTCAACGGCGGGCGCGGCGCTGCTGGTCAACAGTCTGGCGCTCAGTAACCCGGCTCATCTCTCGATTTCGGAAGCGGTTGGCGCATACATTATCAGCGCACTTGCTATTATGCTGCTGGGTATGAGCGGCTTATTTGGTCGGGTGATGAACCTGATTCCGCAGCCTGTGGTGCTGGCGGTGCTGGCGGGTGTTTTACTGCGCTTCGGCCTCGGCATTTTTAACGCGATTGACGATAACCCCGCTGGTGGTGCGCTAAACCCATTGATGATCGTGTCGATGGTGGCAGTATTTTTCCTGCTCAAGCGCTTCAAATTTCGCGCGCCAAGTCTAGGCGCAATGCTGATCGGCCTGATAATCGCCGCGATATTTGGACATTTAAATTTTGCCCAGGTGCGCCTCGTGCCGACTCTGCCGATGATTTTTGTGCCGACATTTTCAATTCACGCCATGCTCAGTCTGGCGCTGCCGCTGTTCGCGCTGGCGATCAGTTCACAGTACGCGCCGGGGTTCGCCGTGCTGCGCGCCAATCAATATGATGCGCCCGTCAACGGCATTTTGACGATCACGGGTGCGTTTTCGGTTGTGCTGGCCTTTTTCGGTGGGCATGGCAATGTCCTCGGCGCGCTGACGGCAGCGATTGTCGTTGGGCCAGACGCGCAGCCCGATCATGATAAGCGCTATGGCAGCGCGGTGGCTTCCGGTGTATGGCATGTTTTATTAGGGTTGTTTGGGACAGCCGTTGTCGATTTTTTCAATATTTTTCCGGGCGTTTTTGTATCGACCATCGCGGGCTTGTCGTTGAGCGGCATTATCGCATCCTCGCTGGGCGGCGCGATGGAACGCATCGAACATCGTGAGGCAGCGATTGTCGCGTTCCTGTGTACGGCGGGCGATTTCACCTTTTTAGGGATTGGCGCGCCATTTTGGGGGTTGGTGGCAGGCGTCGCCGTGCATATTTTGATGCAGGTTCGGGTGAAATGATGACTGGATGAGCGATCACGCTATTCCAGCCGCGTTAATAGGATGCAGTTCTTCAGGGTGAACACGCAAGTAATGAAGGAGATGGCGTCGTTTTTCCGTTCCACGTGTTGGACGGATCAAATCTCTGTTTTCTGGAAGAATTTCCGCGTCCACAAACTGGACACGGTCATAGATGCTGAACCAGCGTTTCTTGATTGCCGATAAAGACAGATACAGTGAACTAGCCAGTTCTTCATCCGTTTCGCCCATGAGTGCCCGTCGCAGCAATTCTTGCTGACCCGTCGTGAATGAAAAACGGGCAGGAGCATGAATAAACATTTGTGATACATGCGTCCCATACTGGCTCATCGCTTCATCGCGGCTGATTATGAGCAGGCTGGAACGGGGGCTGATTGTTGGAGTATTCGTTTCGGGATCGGGAAACAATCGCATTCCGCAGGATAATCCCATTTGCAGAGATTGCTGACTGTAGCATTCCCAGACAATAGTACGCAGATTACATGCGCGGTAATCGAATAACACCTCACCCCACTTCACATCAACGGCCTGAAATTGTTCAACAGGGACTTCATCAACGGGCAGCGGGTCGCTCAGAAAAAACAGATTCAGGCCTGTGGTTCTGTTGGCCTGCTGCGCTTCAGCCAGTGTCAGCACCACCGAATGCCCCTCTATTTCACGGCGAATAACCTCGTCGCGCCATTCATGCCTGGGGCATTGTTGGATTTCCAAGAGAAACGAATCGCTGATGAAAACCTCCATACTCAGGCCAATGATTCGCTGCCTATCCTGATCGATAAAAAGCGTCGTAATCAAAGAACCTTGCTGAAAATATTGCTCCCAGATTCGCGGGACTTGTTGTGCGACTTTGGGGCTGTGTATTCGCTTTGCGTCGAGCAGGTCGAAGCACTCCAATAGTTCTTGCAGCGTAGCGGGTCGGCAGATAATACGCAAAAACTAATCTCCTCAATCTAATTACAAAAGTGACCTTTTAGGTCATTCAACAGCTTATGACAGTTTACTACAATGAAACCATTCATTCAATTTGAAGGGAAAAGATCATGAATTCAACAATACTTGTCAATAAGCCTGAAGATCAAAAAGCCGTCTGGGTCTGGGGTGATGTATATAAATTCATCGTAACCAGCGATCAGGTAAACGGCGCTTATGCACTATGGGATGAGTGGGCGAACCCCGGATCGGGAACACCGCCACATATTCATCATAAAGAAGATGAGGTTTTCTATATCATCGAAGGTGAGATGACGTTCTTCCGCGATGGCAGCGCGATCAAAGCAGGCCCAGGAACCCTGGTTCACGTGCCGTCCGGCGTGGTTCATAACTATGTGAACCAATCTAATGAGATGGTTTACATGCGAGTTATGGTCACTCCGGGCGGCTTTGAGGAATTGTTACTGGCAGTGAGCGATCCCATTATTGAGGGCGAAATGGCTCCGGCTGTCACCAGCGAGAAAATCGAGAAGCTGACCCGTTTAGCACCCGTTTATCACATGGAAGTCGTGACAGAGACACAAACCATGAATTAGCTTAAAGGGTCAGCCACATTCTCGGCTGGCCCTTCTGCTGCTTTTTATCACCCGCCGTTCATGGATGGTTCGCCGCCCATCATGGATGGCTCTCCACCACCCATCATCGCGGGTTCGCCATTGACGCTCATCGCGCCGGATTCCATTTTCGCGGCCTGTGCAGCCGAATTTTTCGCGGGTTCTTTGATAAACGAGGTGATCGGGTTAATGCCGCGCAGCATCATGCCCTGCCCTTTCGAGCGGTGCGTGTCGATTGACGGCGGGTCTTCGGGATCACGCATCTGGACGAGCAGAGTCGTGCGCGGCTCGTCGCTCAGGTTCAGGCCAGAGCCGTGAATGGTCAGATAGCTGAAAAACAGCACGTCGCCGGGTTCAGCGGGGCAGGGTGTCGCTTCTTCCACCGGATATTCGTGAATATCGAGGTGATTTCCGGTGCTGCTGGTCGGCAGCGGGCCGAGCTTATGGCTGCCGGGGACGACGCGCACGCAGCCTTTTTCAATCGGTGCATTATCGAAGTGGACAATCGCCGCGATCATCGAGTCATTATCGTGCGGAAAAAATGGGTGATCCTGGTGCATCGGGAATGGAGACCCTTTTTCCGGCGGCTTGATGAACATTTTCGTATGATGAAGCTGTACGTTGGGCGTACCCATGATGTCCGCCGCTGCTCCGGTCAGGCGCTCATCCACGATCAGGCGGCTGAAGGTGGCATCATAAAACTGCACATCATGGCAGTGTTGCAGTTTGGTTTTCACTTCGGTGATCTCACGTGCGCCGCCCCAGGTCGCGTCTACCGTTTCATTCTGATAAATCCGGTCAATCAGCTCATGCCCCAGGCGGCGAAATTCTGCCGCTTCTTCCGGGCTGAACAGGCCTTTGACCAGCAAATAGCCGTTGTCCTGATAAAATTGAATCTGTTCTTGCGTCAGCATTGCTCGACTCCCATAAAGGTGACTTTACGGACAGTGTAGAGCCGATTCTGCGCCATGTATAGGGGAATGCCAGGACAATCATGTTTGGAAAACGGACATTTAGCGGGTCAGCTAAATTTTTGGACTGAGGCTAAAGGACTGAGGACTGAGTTTAAAGCAGAAAGTGATGGGGCTGAAATTTTAACTCAACACGCATATCAGCAGTCGAAAACGAACCAACAATATTCATTGCGCAGCCGCTGGTCGTCAAGCACGAGTTCGCGGATTTCGTCGGGAAGCTGCGCGTGCTGCCACTGGCACTCCAGGCGACCAGCCTCTATCCATTCCGTTTTAGGGGCTGCTGCGCGTACAGCCCGGATCGCGTAGGCTGCTGCGCCCAGTTCGTGAGCCGCCACATGCGCCACCGCCGCCGCTTGTCCGGCTGCATAAGCCGCTTCTCTGGCTGCACCCTTCAATTCTCTTGCTGCGCCCATCGCGTGTCCGGCGGCGCTGCGGGCTTCGGTCATTGTAATTTCACCGCGTACCCAGGCATGTGCCTGCTCAATCGCTCGGCGCGGACGGTTATCATTGGGCTGCGCTTGCTCGAAGAAATGCAGGACATGCTGCGCGCAATCCGCGGCCCATATCGCAAGCAGGTGATGATCGGCGTCCTGTAGAGTGCCACCGCGCCGCACGGTAATCAACCTGGGGTCTCGTATTTTGCCGAAAATCACTTGCCTATCCCTTTATTGCTGTGTACCATAAATACGCTTGGGATTATGTGGGCGCAAGACCTTGCGCCCCTACAATAATCGTTGGCGATTACCGATTTACTTGCGGTACAGAGCATTTATGCGCTGTCTGCCCAACGATATTATGTGTTTTTGACTTGACTCATCACTCATCACTTTGAACCCATCACTAAAAAGCTGACAAGCTGAAATGCTGAGACGCTGATAAGCTGACCCGCTTCCTAGCTTTCCAAAAACACCGTTCCACCCTTCTCGCGGAATGCCGCCGGGGTAAAGCCCGTGCGCTGGCGGAAAATGGTAATGAAATGGCGCACATCGCGATAGCCTGTCACGTAGGCCACTTCGCTGACGCCAAGCTGGCGATTCACCAAAAGCTGCTTGGCGATGCCCAATCGAAAATCCGTCAGATAATCTTTGATCGATACACCCATCACCTGCCGAAAGAGGCGATTCGTGTGCCGTTCGCTCAAGTGAACCTGCGCCGCCACGTCGCGCACCATGACCGGATGGCTGTAATTGTCGCGCAGATAGCGGGCAATGTCTTTGACAATGGCCTCGGTCTGGCTCTGTGCGGGTACATCTTCGGGCAGCGACAGCGGCGTCACGGCGCGGGCGGTATCCAACAGCAGCTTGACCACCAAACCCTGCACGGAGTCAGCATAACCAATTTCTTTGAGCGCGATTTCTTCGGTCAGCATTTCCAACGTGCGCTCCATCGCGGGAACATCGGCGCTCACCCATTGCGGAGTCGTGAAAAAAGCGTGGAGGAGCGCGTCAACCGGGCTGGCGGGTGTGTTGGACTGCGGTGGAACGAGCGTATATGACCAGAAATAGATGCCAAGCGGGTCATTTTCCGACGAAATGATTTCATGCGGCTCAGCGGGGCGCGCGATGAACACGTCTCCGGCCTGAACGGGGTAAATCACGCCGTTGATTTCAAATGTACCTTTGCCCGCGTAGGCATAGCAGACTTCAAAAAATGAATGCACGTGCAGATAATTGCGCCACCAGCGCGGCTCGAAAAACCCCCAGCCGAGAATCTGCGCGCCAAAATTGCCCAATTGCAGGTGCAGCGACAGGGTGCGTAAATCGGTGAAGCGCTGGCGGGGGATTGCGGACACGGCTATGTGCTGGGGACAGCCTCGCCCGCATATGTGAGAATGATTTTCTCGCGCGGAACGCCCGCCTTTAAAAGAGCATCGAGCAACGGCCTGTCGGTTCGATCTTCCTCGATCAGCACTTTGTCGTCTTCGATACGCGCCATGACGACAATGCCTGCATCATAGCGATGCACAGGGTAATCAACGACGAGAACGGCATAAACCATCTCTTCTTCATTAATCATGGGGAAAGATTTTAACTCTAATCCTCCACTGGCATAGCCAAAAATAACTTGTTTGACTCTATCTTTTAGGTTATCCATTCTACGATTTCCTCTTGTTCCAGATTGACAATCACCATCTTAACAGAGGCATCTTTCAGTAAAGCTTTTATGTTTAGATCACTAATGAGACGCTCGTAAGCACTATCTGGAAGAGCTAAATAAAGCGGAAGCGGCCTTTGTTTTTTACGCAATACTTCTCGATAAAATCCATACTGCCCAATGGCTGTATAAAGCTCTTGCAAATCTGTTTTAGGATTGGCGAAGCATTTTACTTCCAGAACGATGATTTGCTCAGTGCGCCCATTTACACCTCTTTGCATACTAAAATCAGCATACGCCGTATGTTTATTAGTACGAATCATATAGGGTTTACTAATGATCCGCCATCCGTCTTTCTGAAGGGCATTGATGATCTGCGGCTCACAGTTATCGTATGCTGGCATTGATGATCCTGCTTATTCAATCCTCGGATGCACCGTCGGGAAGCCATAGGGTTTTCGACCATTGTCCCAGTGATGCGCAATAGGCCAGCCCTGCCCGCCGATCAGCCGAAATTCGTCGGATTTTCCACACAGCCAGTAAAACATGCGGGCGGCATCATTGCATTCGCGGAATTGTTCGCGCATGGATGAGTACGGGTATGGCAGCGAGTAATCGGCTGTCGCGAAATCAAAATTTGGCTCGATCAGCCAATCGCGTTTGGGTGCGGTCAAACGGAAGTAGTTATATTTCAGCAAGTTGCGCAGCGTGTGTGCCGTCGCGTTGCTGCGTCGATGCCAAATGGAATAAACGGTCAAAAAAATTGATCCCGCTGGCGCAATCGCCTTCACCCCGCCCCGGATGCCGTGATAATGCCCCATGTGATTCGACAGGCTGAACATAAAATGGGAGCCGGGAAGCAGCTCGGTTGGCCCGGTTTCGCGCGGCGTGTCCTGGGGGTAATAAAACACCTGCAAATGATGCAGCTCAGGGCCGTACATCGAGCCGCCGTCGCGGTGCCAGTTCTGCTCTGGGAATGGCCCTTGATTGCGATGATTGCTCATTAGGACAGGCACGCCGAAATTCGTACCCAGGAGTGAGCGTACCGCCCCCGCAGCCTGGGGATTGGCGATCACATTTTCAAAAAACCAATTTTCCTGAAGGATTTCGGTTGGCTCTGCGCCGGGATGCTCATCTAAATAAGCGGTGGTGCGCTGGTTAATTTCGTCGGGGACAACGCCTTCCAGCAGCAAAAAACCTTTTTTGCAAAAATCGAGTACCTGGGTGTCATTTAAGGTGGGTGGGCAGTCGTATGTGGGGTGCATGGTTTATTGAATCCACTTTTCCAGAATAAATTCGTATCCCAGGCCATAAGTGCGCTCATCGTCCAGTATCAAGGTCGGAAATTGGATGACGCGCCAGCCGTCCTGAATCGCAGCGGCGACGGTCTGGTAAGGCCACTCGTCGGGACTGTCCGGCAAGGCGGCAACCACCCCATTTCGGACAATCGACATGCCGATCACCCGCCCTGTTACGCCGCTGTGCTGTGATTGGAGATAGAGCAAATCCTGATGGCCTTGCGTTTTCTCCTGACATGCTTGAATGATGTCGCGCAGGTGATTTTCGCTGAGTTCGCCGCGTTTCAGTTTTTCAATACACTGTTCAAGCTGCTGGACAATAGTCATATTGATTCCCCTGAGTATCCTTCAAGGAAATATATCGAAAGATACTTATTTGCGCTAATAAAATTGCGCCGCAAAATCATGCGTTTTCTTTAGGCGGTGCTTTGGGGTAATATCTGCGATCTTTAAGGGCTTCTGGCAGCAGACTTTCTTCGCCATCGCTTTTGCCATAACCCAATTCCTTCATGAGTTTCGTTGGTGCATTTCGAAGCTGCATCGGAATCGGCAAATTGCCCGTGCGCTTCACATCTTCGAGCGCTTCAAAAAAGGCGTCACAGGAAGCGCGGCTTTTGGGTGCGAGTGCCATATAAGCCGTGCCGTGCGCCAGATTGATCTGACATTCAGGGTAGCCAATCGTCTCGCAGGCTTTAAAAACCTCGTTGGCGACGACCAGCGCCGTCGGCTGCGCCATGCCGATGTCCTCACTGGCGAAAATGACCATGCGACGGGCGATGAACAGCGGGTCTTCGCCTGCATCCACCATACGCGCGAGATAATAGAGCGCGGCATCGACGTTGCTGGCGCGCATACTTTTGATGTAGGCGCTGATGGTGTTGTAATGCTCCTCCCCTGCCCGATCATAGCGCAGGTGCTTGGATTGCAGGGCGTCTTTCAGGTTGTCTTTGGTGATCTCATCGCCATAAAGTTTCGCCGCCGCCTCCAGCAGATTGAGCGCCAGCCGTGCGTCGCCATTGGCATAATCGGCGAGAAAATCGCGCGCGTCGTCGGTGATCGTCACGCCGAGCGCGCCCGTACCCCGCTCGATGATATTGCGGATGTCATCAGCGGTGAGGGATTGCAGCACGAAAACTTGTGACCGTGACAGCAGCGCGGAGATGACTTCAAAACTAGGATTTTCGGTGGTCGCGCCGATTAAAATAATCGTGCCGTCCTCGACGTAGGGCAGCAAAAAATCCTGCTGGGCTTTATTGAAGCGGTGAATCTCGTCCAGAAACAGGATCGCGCCTTTGCCAGTTTCTTGCTTCTTTTGGGCAGCCCCTACACCGCCGTCGCTATCAAATAACTCTCCCTGAACGGGCGCTTTTTTTCGGAGGCCTTCGACAATTTCGCGCACTTCGGCTTTGCCTGCCGAAACTGCCGACAGCTCAAAAAATGGGCGGTTCGTCTGCCGAGCGATGATTCTCGCCAGCGTCGTTTTGCCAACCCCCGGCGGCCCCCAGAAAATCATCGAATGAATCTCGTTGTTTTGAATCGCGCGGTAGAGCGGCTTCCCCGGCGCGACGAGGTGCGCCTGACCGACAAAATCGTCGAGCGATTCGGGACGGATCAGGCTGGCGAGCGGTTGTGATGATGGATTAGAGGTCATATCATGCCTTTCTCGGCAGAACTTTCAGTATTCTGTATAAAAAATCATTATAAAATTTATAAAAGATAATATTTTTCTCTGATTGTGCTGCTCGTTTGCCCGCTTGATAGTCCAGGATCAATAATGCTTCCACAAACCGGTGACTCGTCTCAACAGATCGAATTTCGAACGCGGCTGCGTGAACTGCTGGAGGTCAACGATGAGCTTTCAAAAAGCCAATCCTTTGACGAACTTTACTGCCGCGTTGTGGAATTGGGACGCGCCCGCCTGGGTTTTGAGCGATGCAGCTTGTGGCTGTTTGACTCGGATTCGCGTTATGCCATCGCCACGTTTGGAACGGATGAAAACGGGCAGACGCGCGACGAGCGTGGTTATCGTATTAAGGCCGATTTTGTTGCTCAACTCCAGGGCTTGTTTCAGGCACGGTCTACCCGCGCGCTTCGTTACGACTCGGCATTATACAACAATCACTCAGAGATTATCGGATATGGTGAAACCGCAGCAACGTTCATCTGGGTTGGTGACCAACGCCAGGGATATTTGGTGATCGATAATCATCTGCATCATAAGCATATCTCTGACGATGCGGTTGAATTGCTGGGCATGTATGGTGCGATCATCGCGCATCAGATTAATCGGCTGCGCAACGAAATCCGCCTGCGTTCGAGCCAGCAAACTCTGCGTCAATTTCATGAAAAGCTCAAAACGCTGCATGAAGTGACGGGCGATCTGGCGATTACACGGTCATTCGACGACTTTTGCCGTCTTGCGGTTGAACTGGGACGCAGTAAACTTGGTTTCGAGCGTTTGGGGTTGTGGTTTTATGATCCCAAAGATGCCAATTTTCTCCTGGGTTCGTTCGGAACGGATGAAAATGGGCAAACGCGCGACGAGCGGGATCAACGAGCTTCCTCTGATATGTCCAATTTGGCTTTAGTCCAGTATGGTCGCGCCTATGTTTCGACCACGCCGGATGCACCGCTGTATGATGACCATCGAGAAACGATAGGACATGGCTGGAAAGCCTCCGCCCAGGTATGGGATGGTCAGCGTAATATTGGCTGGCTTTCGACAGACAATTTATTCAGCCAGCGCCAGGGAAATGATTATGATGTTGAATTGTTGGTGCTGTATGCCGATTTGTTGGGGCATCTGACAGCAGCGCGCCAGTTTGAAGAGACACTGGCTGCCGAACGCAACCTCCTGCGCGCCATTATTGATACCGTCCCCGACCAGCTATTTGTGAAAAATCAGGAAGGGGTTTATACCCTGGTGAACCGCGCATCGCTGGATTTTGCCAGACGTGTCGGTATGCGCGGAGAAACGATGGTTGGCAAAAACGACTTTGAACTTTTTCCGCAAAAGCTGGCAGAATTTTATACGTCAGAGGATGAACGTATCAAGGCGACGGGGCAGCCGATCATCAATATTGAGGATGCCGCCGATCTGGAAGATGGCAGCCAGACGATCAACCTGACGACGAAAATCCCGCTCCACGACGCGAATGGGACGATCATTGGCGTGGTCGGGGCCAGCCGCAATATCGATAATGTGAAAGAGGCCGAACGCGCTGCCCAGGAATTGGCGCTGGAACGGGAACGAGTGCGTCTGCTTCAGGAATTTATTTCGAGCGTATCGCACGATTTGCGCACACCGCTGACGGTTATCATTTCCAGCCTTTATCTGCTGGAGCGCTATACTGACCCGCTAAAGCAGAAAACTCAGCTTGATAAAATTAAACAACAAGCCTGGATATTAGAGCGTTTTATCGAAGATATTTTGACAGCCTCCCGCCTGGAGAATGCGGTTCAGATCGAGCGTTCTCCGCTTCAACTCAACGATCTGGTTTCACAGCTTGAGACACAGATTCACTCGGCTGTTACCGCGAAAAACCTGACTTTAAAAATTGATAAGCAGCCGAATCTGTCGCCGGTGTTTGCCCATGATTCGCAACTCTATCGTGTCCTGAGCAACCTCACCCAGAATGCTATTGCCTATACGCCTGCGGGCGGCTCGATCTCGATTCGCACCTTTTCGATTGGGTGTGAGGTAATTTTTGAAATTACAGATACCGGGATTGGCATCGCCGAGGCCGACAAGGCGCGCATTTTTAATCATTTTTATCGCGCCGATAAAGCCCGTTCAGCCCATAACGCCGGGACGGGGTTAGGGTTGGCGATTGCAGACCGCATTGTCAAAATGTACGATGGGCGAATCCAGGTCGAGAGCGAGTTGGGGAAAGGCAGCACATTTCGGGTATTGATTCCGGCTTTTCTTGAGCAAAAGTGATAAGATTGAGCGCAAACAAGCTGTTTCAACCATTCAGAGGATTACATGGCTCATCAATCATCGCTTCTCCTGCCTGTCCCCCGTGAACTGAATTACACCTCCGGCGTGGTCGCACTCGCCGAAAAACGCCTGATTGTCATTTCTGATTCATCGCTGCTGTTCGAAGCCCAAACCGCCCAGAATGCCCTGGTCGATTTTGCTGGGCTGCACTGGCAGATTGTTGCCGGAAAAGACTATAAAGACAGCGGCCTTTTGCTCTCGATTGACCCCAGCGTTGGTCACGCCGAGGGCTATAGTCTGACAATTGGAAACAATAAAATTTACATTCGTGGCGCGGATGCAGAGGGTGTGTTCTACGGCGTTTGTACCCTGCGCCAGCTTTTGCAGCAGCACGAGCAAGCCCTGCCCTCGCTCGTCATCAACGACTGGCCCGATTTTCCCGCGCGCGGCGTTATGCTCGACGTGAGCCGTGACAAAGTGCCGAAAATGGAAACGCTCTATAACCTGATTGATCGCCTCGCAAGCTGGAAAATTAATCAGGTTCAGCTTTACATGGAGCATACCTTCGCCTACCAGAATCATCCGGTTGTCTGGGCAGAGGCATCGCCCTTCACCGGGCAGGAAATTATGGAACTGGATATTTTCTGCCGCCAGCGCCACGTCCAGCTTGTGCCAAATCAAAATTCGCTTGGTCACATGGAACGCTGGCTCAAATTTGACGAATATCGCGATCTTGCCGAATGCCCCGACGGTTTTACACATCACTGGTTCGGCAAAAACGCGCCGCCCTCGTCGCTCAACCCGCTTGACCCGCGCAGCATCGAACTGATGGCTTCGCTGTATGACGAGCTGCTGCCGCATTTCACCAGCGATATTTTGAATGTTGGTGGCGATGAACCCTGGGAGTTAGGGCAGTGTCGTAGTGCCGAGGAAATGGCGCGCATCGGCGAAGGTCGCCTCTACCTGAATTACATCCTTAATCTGTATGCCGAGGTCAGCAAGCGCGGCAAAACAATGATGATGTGGGATGATATCATCATTAAATTCACATCGCTCGTGCCGGAACTACCTAAAGATTTGATCGCGATGGTCTGGGGTTACGAGGCGAATCACCCCTTTGAAGAACGCTGCAAGACTTTCGCCAGTGTCAAAGTACCGTTTTATGTCTGCCCCGGCACATCAAGCTGGAACACGATCACCGGACGCACCGAAAATGCCATCGGCAATTTGCGCAGTGCTGCCATCAACGGTCTGAAATATGGTGCAATTGGCTTCCTCAATACCGATTGGGGCGATAATGGTCACTGGCAGATTTTGCCATCCAGCTATCTTGGATTTGCCTATGGCGCAGCGCTTTCGTGGGCGCAATCGACCAATCTGGAAATTAATCTGCCAGCGGTGCTGTCGCTGTTTGCTTTTGACGACGCCTCCGGCACGATGGGCAAGCTGGCGTTCGAACTCGGCAATGTTTACCGTGTCCCCGGTCATGCCCGTCCCAACGGACACATGCTGCCCGATCTGCTGCGGACGCCTGTGGATCGGTTGGATCGCTGGCAGGAGATGTATCACGCCAACGGCGGCGAGGATGCCGAATCGTTCCGCGTCGCCATTCAAGCGATTGATGCGGCGATGGAAAATATCGAGAGTGCCACCATGCGCCGCCCGGATGCGGACATCATTCGCTCAGAATATGAACTGGCTGCCGATTTGCTCCGCCATGCCTGCCAGCGCGGAATGCTGGTTTTTGAAGAACCGCAGAAATCCCCGGCAGAATTGGCGGGCGAACTGGACGAACTGTTTGCGCGTTACCAGGAATCGTGGATGACGCGCAACCGCCCTGGCGGATTCAAAGAAAGCGTCGCAAGATTTAACGCGACAAGGGACTCTTACAAAAATAAATAATTGTAGTCCTTTAGTCCGCTTTTGCGCCCCTTTACGCGCCAGCCGTCGCCTCTTGCATAAAATAAAGGCAGCATGGAATCGCGTAAGGGGGTGCATTTTGAAAAATTTCCTCGCCATATTTGCCAGTTTTTTTATCTTTGTGGCATTCGTTTTTTCGCCCTCCCCGGTGCGCGCGGCGGGCGTTGTCTCCCCACCTTGCAATCAAGTCGCGCTGCAATCGGCGCTGGCTGGCGGCGGAAATGTCACTTTTAACTGCGGAACGGCGACAATTACGCTCATCTCGCCGCTGACAATCACGCAGAATACGACCATCGACGGCGGCGGGCAGATCACCCTGAGCGGGGGTGGCACAACGCGCATGATCGAACACACTGCTGGGACGCTGACTCTCCAAAATATCACACTCACCAATGGTCGCGCGCAGGGCGTGAACACCGACGCCAACGGCTCGGCGATTCGCAGCCGCTATCAGGGTACAGCACCCCGCCTGAATCTCGACAATGTGACCATTTCCAGCAATACGACCAACCTCACATCCGTTTCCGGCGGTTTGAGTCCCGGCGATTTTGGCGGCGCAGTTTTCACGCAGGGCGGCTATCTGACTGTCACCGACAGCACATTCAGCAGCAACACCTCGACCAACAGCGCGGGCGCGGCGATTCACGGCCTGCGCAGCGATATGGTCATTACGGACACCACATTTTCGAATAATGTTTCCAACGGCGGCGGGCAAGGCGGGGCGATTTATGTGGACGGCGCACAGCCAAATAACGGAATCGTGCGTATCACAGGCGGAACATTCAGCGGAAATACGGCTTTTAACCAGGGCGGCGCACTCTATGTCCATCTGTATCAGAATAACGACACCGTGATGATTGACGGCGTGAGCTTTTTAAATAACCAGGTCAACGGCGGCACAAATGGCCTGGGCGGAGCATTTAGCGGCGGCAACGGGCGTGTGACCGTCCTCAACAGCCTGTTTTCCGGCAATAAAGTGGATCGTCCTGGCGATGCAGATGGCAGCGGCGGCGCATTCGCCAGCGCGGAGACAGCCGTTATCACCATTGCCAACTCGACATTTACGGGCAACCGCGCCGAGGGTGTTTCCTATAATGCCAACGGCGGCGCAATTTACATTGTCAACAACAGCCAGCAGTTTCAGATTATCAACAGCACGATTGCGTCAAATTTCGCAGGTTGGGTCGGCGGCGGGATCAGCAGCAGTCCGATCAGCCCCAGTATTCCCGGTGGCAGGCTCACCAACACGATTGTCGCCAACAACACGGCGGAGAACGGCCCGAACGATTGGCAGATTTTGCAGCAGTGTTCGGAAAAATTAGCCAACGGCGGTGGCAATATCCAATATCCGCCGAAAAATCCGAATCCGAATTTTTTCAATGAAACGATCTGTGCAGAGAATATTACGATTGCGAACCCGCTGTTGGGCGCGCTTGCCAATAATGGCGGCCCGACGCAGACGATAGCAATCCCCGCGAACAGCCCCGCCATTGATGCTGGAAATCAATCGCGCTGCACGCCTTCCCCGGTCAGCGACCTCGACCAGCGCGGCTATTTCCGCACGTTTGACGGCAACGGTGATGGCAATTTCGCCTGCGACATCGGCGCGTTTGAATTTTCATCGTTCAATATTCCGTCCGCACCCGACCTTCAGCCGCATATCAACGCTTACAATACTGCTACGCCGACTCTGCGTTGGCAGTCGATGATCTGGGCGACAGGCTATGAAATTCAGATCGATAACACGGCAGGTTTTAATGCACCCCTGGCTTTCACTGGCACAACCGTGAATGCGCTGCTCAACGTGCCTGCGCTGACGAACGGCGTCTATTATTGGCGGGTGCGCGGTCAGCAGTCCAGCGGCGTGTGGGGCGACTGGAGCGGGACGGAAACCTTCGCCGTGAATCTGCCGTAACCGCGTAAGAAGGTGTCGCAAAAGACTTAGAAAGCGCCTTTTGATGCTATAATAATTTGTTATTATGGCATAGAGGGGCAGATGTCAAAAACAAAATTACTGGCAGTTGTGTTGGGGTTAGCGATGATGATCGCTGCGGGCATAGGCGTTTATGTGTTTGCGATTGCTCCGGCTCAAGCGCAAAGACTTACTCCAACCCAGGCGCAAACAATTGCCCCCACGCAGACTCAGGAATTGGCAGAGATCGAGGTTGCTGCCACGATCACCGCTTCGCCAGAACAACCAGCCGACGTGAATACGTGGTGTAGATGGACACGGGTTTATTTTGATGAGCCGGAGTTGAGCGCAGATTTACGTGACCAGCTCATGCAGTATGATGTATTGAAAGATATGCAGGCGGTCACTGTTAAGGTGAAGTCGTATGGTGAAACCTGTGGTGAACAACCCGCGATGCGACCACCCGGCCAGAGTATGATGTCTACTGATGTGTCGATTACGCTAGAACTCAATCCGCAGTTGCCAGTCGATGGCCCTGAAGCGGCTTATACTATACTCCTGCCACCCACACAGGCCATTCTGGAAACTCTGGCAGCCTATCCAGACGATAAATTTCCCAGTTCAGCGGTGAGTGTCACCATTGATTTTTATGTCGCTACCGAGAACGGCCCACCGAGATACTATTTATCAACCGACATTCGCACAATCAAAGATCTGGCGAATAAATTTACCAATTTTCATCAAATTGGCGGACTTGCAGGTGGCGGGTGAAGGTTGTCAGTCTAGCGATTATTTCCCGATCACGCGCGCTAAAAAGCCCTGCTCTTTCGCCAGCAGTTCCCGCGCATTTTCGGCGGTGACACCCAAAAGTACCATCACAATTGCCGTTTTGACCTCGTTGTCGGCGCGTTCCAGCACCAGCGCCGACTCGTCTTCGCTCAAATTGGTCACTTCGGAAACCATACGGCGGGCGCGGGCGGCTAACTTCTCATTGCTGACGCGGACATCGACCATGAGATTGCCATAGGTTTTGCCGAGCCGGATCATAACGGTGCTGCTG
>Ga0268299_1003161_pt1 | contig 16222 bp, 11 predicted proteins | sample NOBtaG_FD_193484 | JGI IMG/M metagenome (GOLD analysis project Ga0268299, IMG submission 193484) | Activated sludge microbial communities from bioreactor in Nijmegen, Gelderland, Netherland - NOB reactor | ecosystem: Engineered > Bioreactor > Aerobic > Activated sludge | place: Netherlands...
CGCCGCAAAGCCAAACTCACCACACGCGACTTCCTCAACTCCCTCCGTGCCGACAACTCTCGCAGGGCCTTCTCTCTCATGACTTCCGCCAACCCAACCGCTTGGAAAGCGGGATGGACGGGCGCTACAGGACCTCGGCGTCCGGGAAATTCGCCTTGGACCGGGAACGAGTTGTGGATATTCTCCCCGTTCCCGTTTCAAGCGGAGTTCCGCATGGACAAAGAACGCAAGCTGATCATCGCCGGCAATTGGAAGTGCAACAAGACGGTCGCCGAGTCTCTGAGCCTCGTGGCCGACCTGCGCCGTGAGCTGTCGGCCGTCAAGGAGGTGGACATCGTGGTCTGCCCTCCCTTCACCGCCCTGGAGTCGGTGTCCAAGGCCATCCTGGACTCCAACATCCGCCTGGGCGCCCAGAACATGGGAGACCACGGTTACGGCGCCTTCACCGGTGAAGTGGCGCCGGGAATGCTCAAGGAATTTTCGGTGGGCTACGTCGTCCTGGGCCACAGTGAACGGCGCCAGTTCCAGAAGGAATCCGACGCCCTGGTGGCTCGGAAGGCCGCGGCGGCCCATGGGGCCAACTTGGTGCCCATCGTCTGCGTCGGCGAGACTCTCTCCGAGCGGGAAGCTGGCATCACCAATCCGGTCGTTGAAACCCAGGTCAAGGGCTCCTTGGCGGGTCTGACCCCGGAACAGGTGCAGGATACCGTCATCGCCTACGAACCCGTATGGGCCATCGGTACGGGCAAGACGGCCACCAGCGCCCAGGCGCAGGAGGTGCATGCCTTCATCCGCGGCGTGGTCGCCTCGATGCACGGGGACGCCGTGGCCCGGCGGGTGCGGATCCAATACGGCGGCAGCGTGAAGCCCAACAACGCCCGGGAATTGATGGCACAACCCGATGTGGATGGCGCCCTGGTCGGCGGCGCCAGCCTCGAGGTCCGAAGCTTCGCCGACATCGTGAAGAATTCCATTTGAACCCGAACCCGTTTTAGCCCCATGTCGCTGGCGATCAATCTCCTCACGTTCGTGCTCGTGCTGCTCTGCCTGCTCCTCGGGCTGCTGATCCTGATTCAACTGCCGAAGAAGGAGGCCGGTCTGGGCCAGGCCTTCGGCGGGGCCACCACCGAGGCGCTCTTCGGTGCCGGATCCGGCAATGCACTGACCAAGATCACCAAGTACAGCGCCGGGGGCTTCCTGGCGCTGTGCGTCCTCCTCGCGTGGATGAACGCCCATCTCGCCGCGAGCCGAAATCGCGGGGTGGAGAAGGCGCTGAAGGCCGAAGTGGCCGCCACCGCTGTCACCACACCGGTGGCGATTCCCAGCCTGACGCCGAGCAACGCGGCGCCCGGATTGACCCCTCCTCCTGCCGACACGCCGGGGGTCACCGCACCGGTTCCCGCCAATCCGCTTCCGGTGGACCTGGCCCCTGCCCCGGCGCCGGCGCCCGGCACTCCGACGCCCTGATGGGGCGTCCCGCTTGAAGCGACGCAGCCCGCGGCCCATCCTCAGGCGTGCGGCCCGCGGTTGAACTGCGTTTGCGGAAGGAAGCCAGGGACTCGCGAAGCTCGTCCCCCCACCCCTTGGAGGGACGAGCTTCGCGAGTCCTCATCCCGATGCTCGTGGCGCTTCTGCTGCTGGCACCCGGCTGCTCTCGGGCGCCGCGGGCCGACTTGGTGATCTACAATGGTCCCGAGGCCGAGACGATTGATCCGCACGTGTTGACCGGGCAGCCCGACGGCCGGATCGCCGGCGCGCTCTTCGAAGGACTGACCCGATTCGATCCGCACACCGGACGCGGTGTCCCCGGCCTGGCGCATTCCTGGGAGATTTCCTCGGACGGCCTGCGCTACACCTTTCACCTTCGCACCAATGCGGCCTTCTCCACGGGTAAACCGATCCGGGCCGACGACTTTGTCTGGTCCTGGCGCCGGGCGGCGGACCCCGTGACCGCCGCCGACTACAGCGGATTCTTCTTCTATGTGAAGGGAGGCCAGGCGATCGCCACCGGCGCCACCAACCGCCTCGAAGAACTGGGCATCCGGGCCGTGGATCCCTGGACAGTCGAAGTGACCCTGGTGAATCCCACGCCGTTTTTCCCCGACCTGTGCGCCATGCGAATCATGGCGGTGATTCCCCGCGCCACGGTGGAGCAGTTCGGGGATCAGTGGGTGCGGGCGGATCCGCTGCCGTGCAGTGGACCTTACCAACTGGAGTCGTGGCGTCCGAACGACCGCGTGCGGTTGAAGGCGAATCCGCACTACTGGGACGCCTCCAGCGTGGGCTGTGCGCGGGTGGACTTGCTGTCCGGCGACTCCCCCACGGCCGCCTTGAACCTCTACCTCACGGGCGACGTGGATTTCCTCATAGACAAGGTGGTGATTCCCTCGGAGCTGGGGGATGTGCTGGTGCGGCGTCCGGACTTCCACTCATACGCCTACCTCGGCACCTATTTCTTTCGCTTCAACGTCACGCGAAAACCGTTCGACGACGCCCGGGTGCGCAGGGCCATCGGTCTGGTGGTGGACCGCCGCCGCATCGTGGAGCGGATCACGCGCATGGGCGAACAGCCGGCCAGCGCGCTGACGCCTCCGGGAGCCGGCGGCTACACGCCGCCCGAAGGCCTCGGGCACCGGGCGCTCCGCGCCACCAACGCCGCAGACTATGCCGCGGCCATGCGGGCGGCGGTCTTGGAGGCGCAGCGATTGCTGGCGGAGGCGGGCTATCCGGAGGGCAAGGGGTTTCCCCCCTTCAGCTACATGTTCAACGCCGGCGGCGGCGGCGGCGCCCGGCAGCACGAAAACATCGGGGTGGAGATGCAGTCCGGACTTCGCGAGCACCTGGGCCTGCACATGGAACTGCGTCCAGTCGAATGGAAGACCTACCTCTCGGAGTTGTCGCAGTTGAACTTCGACCTGGCCCGCGGCTCCTGGATCGGCGACTATCAGGATCCCACCACCTTCCTCGATTGCTTTCTGAGCGCCAGCGGTAACAACCGCACGGGATGGCGGAGCACGCGTTACGACACCCTGTTGTCGGACGCTGCCGCCGAGCCGGAGTCGCAGAAGCGCATGGAACTGCTGCGTGAGGCCGAGGCGATCCTGACGAAGGAGGAGGCGCCCATCGTGGCCATTTATACCTACGTGGGACTGTTTGCCTACGATCCCGACCGCTGGGAGGGCATCTACAAAAACCTGACCGGAGAGCATCCGATCTGGGCCATCCGGCGCCGCGAAGGCGGTCCGACCCGGTCCCGGAATACCGCGGAAATTGCGCCCGCTCCCGCGCCCTGAATCATGTATTTCCTGCGACGCCTCCTCTTCCTGCTGCCGCTGACGCTGCTGATCATCACGCTGGCCTTCTTCCTGGTCCGCATCGCGCCCGGCGGTCCATTCGACCGCGAGCGGAGTCCGGCGTCCCCTGCCGTCGAACGCGCCCTCGCGGAACGCTACCATCTCAACGAATCTCTTCTGTCCCAATACCTGCGATTCCTCGGGTTGAAGTGGGAGCGGCAGCCGGACGGCTCCTGGAAACGCGCCTCGGGCGGACTGATCACCGGAGACCTCGGGTTGTCCCTCAAGTACCGCAATCATTCGGTATCCGACATCATCCGCCAGGGCCTGCCGGTTTCCCTCGCGCTGGGCGGCACCGCCTTTCTCTTCGCCCTCGGATTCGGCATTCCGATGGGCTTCTACACCGCGGTCCGGCGCGGGCAGACGGGCGACTGGATGGGCAGCCTCGTGGCGTTGGTGGTCCTCTGCGTGCCTGGATTTGTGATCGGTCCGGTGCTGATCCTGCTGCTGGCCCTGAAGGCCGGATGGTTCCCCGTGGGGCTCTGGGGAACGGCGTCGCATGGGGTGCTGCCCATGGCCACGCTGGGCCTGTACTTCGGCGGACGCGTGGCCCGTCTCACCCGGGAGGGCATGGGACAGGCATTGCAAAGCGAGTTTGTGCGCACCGCCCAGGCCAAGGGTGTCAGCGCCGCCGGCGTGCTCCTGCGGCACGCGCTGCCCCTGGGCCTGATGCCGGTGGTCTCGTACAGCGGCCCCATGCTTGCGGACCTCCTCACGGGCTCGTTCGTGGTTGAGAACATCTTTCAGATCCCGGGCATCGGCGTGTTCATGGTGAATTCCTCGCTGAGCCGCGACTACACCATGGTGGTGGGCTTGGTGCTGCTGTACGCCCTGCTGTTGCTGCTGCTCAACCTGGGGGTGGATCTGGCCTACAGCCTCCTGGATCCGCGGGTGCGCCATGAATGATTCCAGCGGCTCCCCTCCCATTGTGGAACGACCGCTGTCTCCCAATCAGCGCGCCTGGCGGCGGATCCGCCGGCATCGTCCGGCCATGATCTCGGCGGCGTTCCTGGCAGTCATCATTTTGCTGGCGCTGCTGGTGCCGTGGCTGAGCCCCTATGGGACCGGACAGGCCTCCGACTTCCAGTTTTCCGCGCCGGACCGCCAGCACTGGTTCGGCACCGACGTGCATGGACGCGACGTCTTCACCCGCGTCTTTGCCGGCGCCCGGATCTCGCTGCTGGTCGGCGCGGTGGGCACGGCCGTCAGCCTGGTGATCGGCGTCTTCTGGGGCATGGTCGCCGGGTATGTGGGCGGGCGTCTGGACGGCGTGCTGATGCGGGCAGTGGATGTACTCTACTCGCTGCCCAGCATCGTGTTCGTGATCGTGCTCATCACCACGCTCGAGGGACACGTGAAGCGATGGATCGGCGCTTGGGCGCCCGACTGGGTTCCGGCGGCCCGGATGCTGTTTCTCTTCACAGGCCTGGGAGCCGTGTCCTGGCTGACCATGGCGCGGATCGTCCGGGGGCAGGTCCTCTCGCTGCGCACGCGTCCCTTCGTGCTCGCCAGCCAGTCGTTGGGCGCCAGTCACCGCCGGATCCTGCTGCGTCACATCCTGCCCAACGTGACCGGCGTGGTCATCGTATACCTCACTCTCACCGTGCCGGCGATTATCCTGTACGAGAGCTTCCTGAGCTATCTGGGACTGGGCATCCAGCCGCCGGACGCCAGCCTCGGCACGCTGATCGCGGAGGGCGCGGCGCAGATCAATCCGCTGCGGGTATTCTGGTGGCTGATCGTCTGTCCGGGCGCGGTGCTCACGTTCACCTTGCTTGCGCTCAACTTCCTCGGTGACGGCCTGCGCGACGCCCTGGATCCCCGCGATGGTTAGGCCGCTCCGGAAGGCGGGCTGGGGCTGGAAACAAAGGACCTGTCACTTTGTCTGCCTCGTGGATTGGGATTGGATGGGATTGTCTCAATCCGACGTTCTCGGGCGGGGATGACACTCGCCGGGATCCACCCAGCAGCGTAGCCCTGGAAAGCGGGATGCCAGTTCAGGGATTCCGGCTCGTCCCAAGACAAGCAGTGCGGTGGACACTGCATCCGATTCTGCAGCCGAGGGAAGGGTAACGGCGGCCAAGCCCGTGCCGGTCACCGGAACGCCAGTCCTGGGGTCCAGGACATGTCCCAAGAGACGCCCGTCCGCGCCGCGAAACGCTCGGCCCCAGACCGCGGACACTGACAGCGACTCATCCCGTAACGTTACAAGAAACAGAGGACCTGTCCCTTTGTGCGCTTGATCACCGATCCTTCGGTAATCGGGGTCTGCAGCAGAGATCGCGACGTATTGGCCATGGCCACCACTATGACCAAGAGCCTGCCCCTCGGTCGCCGCCGGTGGCTGGGGGGAAGACAGAGCACCTGTCCCTTTATCAGCAGGGCCGGCGGCCACGGCCACGGTCCAGGCATCAGCGCCGGGTGGGGTGCCGATGGCCACGACGGTGCTGGTGCCACCGTGGAGCAGGGCGGAGGTGACCCCCGCTTCCCGAAGCACTTCCGCGGCCCGATCCAACGCGTATCCCTTGCCAATGGCACCGAGGTCCAACAGCCCAGGCTTCCCAGCGACAAATTCCACGGCAACCGCTGCCGCATTCATGGAAACCCGGGACCATCCAGAGCTGTTTCTGGCATTCGATAACGTTATCGGATCTGGATAAACCCCATTCCCACGGTGAAAACCCCAAGCTTGGACCAAGGGTCCGGCGGTCACATCAAAGGTTCCCAATGTCAGGTCGGTCAAGGCGCGAGCCCGTTCCAGCAGCCGGAAGGTCTCCGGGGCCACCCGCACCGGACCCGAAGCAGCCCCTGCGTTAATCCGTGCGATGTCGGTGTGCGGCCGATAGAGACTCAGGGAATTCTCAATCCGCTCGATTTCGTCCAATGCCTCCTCCCCCGCTGCCCGGAGGGCTTCGGGACGTTTTCCGTGCAACGCCAACTCAAATCGGGTGCCCATCGCATGGCGGGCGAGACAGACAATTTCCGGAGAGGAGGATGCCGACATGGCGTTTTGGAGATTTTGCGTTGCCGGAATCGCTTCGGAAAGAAGAACGCCGGCCCCCTGCGGAGCCGGCGTCTCATGGAACAAGTATCGAAGGAGGGAAGAACCGTTAGGCCTACAGGCGGCCTCGGCTCCCGGTAACCCCTCAGGACTCGGTGTCCCAGCCGTAATACGGCATCGGGATCTCGCGTCCGGACTTGTCGGTGACCTTGCGGGTCTTTTCGTTAAAGTAGCACATGACCCCCATGCGGTCGGAGGCCTCGGCGAGCGAGATGACCGTCTGAACCTTTGCCGCCAGATTGATGTTGGCATTGGGCTCCTTGTTGGCCCGGATGCTGTCGAAGTAGTTCTTGTGGTGCGCGGCCACGCTTTCGCCGCTGAAGGCCGGGCTGGTCTCCGGTTCGATCTCCTCGGCAAAGGGCCGCTCGGGCTTCAACTCCACTCGGTTGCCCGCCATGGTGAGGTTGGCCTTGTGGCCGCGGATCACCTCCTGGGTGCCCAGTTCGTTCACGGTGCTCGACGTGATGTGCATCACGTAGCCGCTGGGGAACTCGGCGATGAGCTCGATGATCTCCGGAACGTCGCGCACGTACTTCGTCTCCTGTTCCGGCTTGCGGTTTTCCTGGTTCAGGTCGGTCTTGAAGGCCTTGCTGCCGACGGCCGCCACGCGGGTCGGGAACTCGGGATTTCCCGTGGCCAGCATGTACGGATGCAGCTTGTGCGGAAACAGGTCGCCGAGGAGGCCGGAGCAATAGGGGTAGTATTTGCGCCAGCGGAAGTAATGGTCGGGATTGAAGGCAATCTTCTTCTTGATCTGGTCGCCCTGCCACATCGCCCAGTTGGTGTCCGAATCGGTGCACCACGGCTGGAGGGTGTAATTCCACTCGCCCCAGGGATTGTTGCGCATGTAGCTGCCCTGAAGCATCACGATCGGGCCGATCTTCCCCGCCCGCACCCATTTGGCCGCCTGATGCCATTTGTCATCGGAACAGCCCTGCGAGCCGACCTGGAGGATCTTTCCCGTCTTCTTGACCGTGTCGTAGATCTTGAACGCCTCGGCGAGATACCGGGTCATCGGCTTCTCGACATAGACATGCTTGCCCGACTCCATGGCGTCGCAGGACACGGGCGTGTGCCAGTGATCCACGGTGGCGCAGAAAATGGCATCAATATCCTTCCGTGCGAGCAGCTTCCGGTAATCCTCAAACCCTTCCGCATCGCCGGCGCCGCCCTCGGCAATCTGCTTTTTTGCGGCTTGGACCCGGTGCTTGGACACGTCGCAGACGGCCGCCAGGGCGATGTTGTTTTCCTTGAAGTGCGCCACGCTCTGGCCGACGTGGGCGCCGGAGCCCTGGCCGCCCACCCCGATGTAGCCGCAGACGATCTTGTCGTTGGCCCCGATCACATTGGCGGACGGGGCCTGATTCTGGCCATACACCGGGGTTTTGAAACTGCGGACCGCGCCGGCAACCGCCAGCGCTCCCGTGGTCCGGCGAAGGAACTCGCGACGGGAGGGAGTGGAAGTGGATTCGTGAGACATGGGAACGAAGGGATGCGTGTGAATCTTGTGGGAACCGACGCAGGCTACCCCCTGGAAATTCGAGGTCAACGCGGAAGCCCTCCTGGAGGTAAGGAAGAACGATGAACTCCGCAGGCTGAAGGGGTGCCCCCCTGGGGACCGTCACGGCCGCCTGGATCCCTCTCTTTCTTGCGGGGCTCTTTCCTTTTCGGGCGGCTCCCTGAAAGCTGCGCCCAGCGGCTGGTCATGATTTCCTACGATCCCAAGAACTGGATTCGAATCCTGCTCGATTTTCCCCGCAGCCGCGTGTTTCGGACCCTCGCGCTCGACGTTGTGGGTGCCGGGGCCTGGGCGGCGCTGGTGGTGTGGGTGGAGACGGACCTCATCCGGGTGGCCGTGCCTCTCGGGCCATCGTTTCTCTCCATTCTGGGCATCATCCTGGGACTGCTCCTGGTCTTTCGCACCAACACCGCCTATGACCGCTGGTGGGAGGGCCGGCGGTTATGGGGCCAGTTGGTCAACCATTCCCGCGGGATCGCCCGGACCGTGGGGGTTCAATTGCAGTCGCATCCCGGCGGACGCAGCCGGTGCGAGCGATACGTGGATCTGTTGTCCGCCTTTCCACAATTTCTGGCGGCGCATCTGAGGCAACCCCGGGGAACCCCGGCGCGCCACTGGCCCAATGAGGTGCTCACCGAACTGCAGGGCGAGATCCAGTCGGACCTCTCCTCCGGCCGCCTCGCCGCGGAGTCGCGCCTTCCCCTGGCGGGGCAGCTCCAGGCGCTGGACGACATCCTGGGCGGGTGCGAGCGCATCCGGAACACGCCCATCCCGTTCAGCTATTCTTCCTACATCAAACAGTTCGTGGTGTTGTATGCGTTTATTCTCCCCTTCGGACTGGTTCGCGAGTTTGGCTACGGCACGGTGGTCGCGAGTATGTTCACCTTCTTTGCCACGATGGGGATCGAGCTGCTGGCGACGGAGATCGAGGAGCCGTTCGGCACCGACACCAACGACCTGCCGTTGGACACGCTGGTCGAAATCATTGGAAGGGATGTCCGGAGCATCTTGACCTCAAAGCAGGCCGAAGGAACGACCCTCGTGAGTCCCTGACTTCCCCGCCCCGCCGGATTGAAGGGGGGGGGGCCCGGGCCCCTCGTCGCTCCAGGATATTGCCGGGTTCGGGCTCGCTTTCTGGCGGTGCCCTTGATGGCCTTTCCTGCGGCATGAATCGGATTCTGGTGCTCTTCGACTCCAAGACCGGCAACGTGGCGCGCATGGCGGAACGGGTGGCCGAAGGGGCCGGACAGGTTTCCGACACTGAGGTGCGGGTGCGGTCGGTGGATGTGGCGACTGCGGAAGACGTGCTGTGGTGCGACGGCCTGGCCGTGGGCAGCCCCACCAACATGGGAATTCTTTCCTGGCGGATGAAGCGTTTCTGGGATGAGACCATGGGGCCTCACTGGATGGAGGTGGACGGCAAAATCGCCTGCGCCTTCAGCAGCGCCGGCGGCTGGGGCGGCGGAATGGAATTGGCGTGCCAGTCGCTGCTGACCGTGTTGATGAACTTCGGATTCCTGGTCTTTGGGGTCACCGATTATGCCAGTCCCAAGATGACCCTGCACTATGGCGCCGTGGCGGCGAAGGAGCCGCGAGAGGAAGAGACCCAGGAAGCCTGCCGGATTCTTGGGCGCCGCCTCGCCGAATGGACCGCCGCGATGATCCACGGGCGGCGCGAGGAACATCCGCTTCGCAAGTCCATCCCGCGAATGCCGCCGTCGTAGTGGCGTCGGGCGCTTCTCCGTTTTTGGATATGCCCCTGGTGAGGCCGCTGGCCTTCTGCCGGTGGGACAACGCGTTGCGAAGCCGTACGCCCGTGGACTCGCCTCGGCGGCAGTTCGGATCCCGTGCCGAAGACGGGAGGGCCGGCTCCCTTTCCTCCTCTCGAAAATGGGATGCGCCCACGGAGCCTTTCCCCGGCGTTTCGCGCTTCGCCGGTGAGGCCAACCCGGGCATGCTGTGGCGGTTCATGAGTCTTCAGGAGCATCGGCAGGCCATTGACCGGCTGGACGAACAGATCGTCCGGCTCTTGAACGAGCGCACCCGGCATGTGCTCGAGATCGGCCAGATCAAGCTCGAGGCCGGGCAGGAAATCTACGCGCCGCATCGGGAGCGGGCGGTGCTCCAGCGCATCTGCCGCGGCAATCCCGGTCCGATCACCAACGAAGGCCTCCGGGCCATCTACCGCGAGATCATGTCCAGCGCCCTGGCGCTGGAGAAGACGCTGGTCATCGCCTACCTGGGACCGGAGGCGACCTTCACGCATCAGGCCGCGCTGAAGCGCTTTGGGGCCAGCCTCCGCTACGCCCCGCAGCAGACCATCGGGGAAGTGTTCAACGAAGTCTCAAAGCATCGCGCCGACTACGGCGTGGTGCCGGTGGAGAATTCGACCGAGGGAGTCGTGACCCATACCCTCGACATGTTCGTGGACAGCGACCTGAAAATCGTCGCGCAGGTGGTGCTCCGCATCTCGCATTGCCTTGCCAGCCGGTCGCCGAAGTCCGCCCTCCGCAAGCTGTACGTGCATCCGCAGACCCTCGCCCAGTGCCGGGGCTGGATTCAGCGGCATCTGCCGCGGGCCGAGCTGGTGGAGACCAGTTCCAACGCCCGGAGCGCCGAGTTGGCTGCGGCAGAGCCGAAGTCCGCGGCGCTCTGCGGCGAGCTGGCGGCGGAGCAATACGGGTTGCCGGTGCTGGAGCGGGACCTCCAGGACAATGCCGCCAATGCCACCCGCTTCCTAGTACTCGGGCGCCAATGCGGGCCCGCCACCGGACACGACCGCACTTCCCTCATGTTCAGCATCCGTGACGAAGTGGGCGCCTTGCACAAGGCGCTGGCTCCCTTCCGCCGGTACCGTCTGAACATGACCAAGATCGAATCCCGCCCCAGCAAGCGGAAGGCGTGGGAATACTTCTTCTTCGTGGACTGTGACGGCCATGCCGACGAACCCAAGGTGTCCAAGGCAATCGAACTCCTCGGTCACCACTGCAGCTTCGTGAAAGTGCTGGGGAGCTACCCGAACTCCGAGTAGCGCCGCCGGCGCCCGGTGGCGGGCACTGGGCTTTCTAGGGAAGCTCCACCCGCAGGCGAAAGAGACGGCCTTCAGCGATGGCCTCAGCGCCGGGTTCTTCGCTGATGGGGCCGCCCGGTCCGGCTTCCCACTGTTTGAGCAGTGTCCACGCGCCACCGGCTTCCATCTCCTGCTGCTCGAGGCGGTAGCGGCGGCCCGCGGCGGCCATCCACTCCAGGCGATTGCCGAGGATCGAGAGCCGCAGCGCGCTGGAGCGGTTCCGGGGGTCAGTTCCAGCCACCCACTCCTGGAGCGCGGTGTAGGAGTCGCCATCCGCGTCGGCGGCGGCATCCTTGGGATCCCGATACGAAAGACCGGACTCAATTTCCCAGGCATCCGGCAGGCCGTCCTGATCCAGGTCGCTGGTGGAACTCAGGAAATCGGAGCGTCCGGTGTGTCCGTTGCCGTCATCCACGAAAAAGGCCACTCCCGCGGCGGGGTCGGGCAGCACCACCTCGCCGGTCCATCGTCCTCCGGAGAATCCCGAGAGAACCTCCGGGGACATGACGACGGCGATGGCGTCCGTGAAGCGAGGCTCCAGGAGTATCCCGATGTTTCCCGGATTCGCCGGCAGGCCGACGGCCCAGTCCTCGGCGGTGCGTGAATTGCGGTTGCCCACTCTTTGGAACGCATAGGGGGCCTCCTGGGCAGGGGGAACCGTCGGCCCCGTCCAACGCACGCCTGATGGGCCGAGGATGGCCTGCAAAAATTCGGGGCTGGCCCGTCCGGCCAGAAACAAGTCCTCGGTGACCCCGGTGGGATCTTGGAGGGCCACCGCCACGAGCGGGCCCCCGAGGAAGGATCCCGCGGCGTCACCTGTCCACAGTACTTGTGACAGCACGTCAGCGTCGAAGGCGGGCGAGACGGGAGCGAAAAAATCGTTCAAGACGAGGGTGCGGCCGGGCTCCAGCACCAGCGGAGGCCGCAGCGTCAGCGTGACCGTGGGTTCGGGCCAGGTGGCCGGACCGAACAGCAGCGCCCGCCATCCAGCCAAGTCCACGGGGGCGGGACTGGCGTTCAGCAGTTCCACGAAATCGCTGGATCCGCGGGACGCTGCCAGAACTTCCGAAATCACCAGCCGGCTGGGAATCCCGGAACCGCGTCGCGCGGTGATGCTGAGCGTGCCGTCGAATCCGGTCAGAACCTCGCCGAGGGCATCGAGTGCGGTCACCACCATGGGAAAGGGACGGCCGGGTTCCAGCGGCGCGTTTGCCGGGGTCACCGAGAAGCGCGCCGGGATACCGCTGGGGGGATCGTCATCGGCGATCAGTCCCCGGACACTCTCCGCCGCGACGCGGCACGCCTCGGCATCCACAAGGCGCAGCCGGAACAATTCCTCGCCTTCAAAGACCGTGTCGCCGAACAGGGTCACCGGAATGCGCGTCCGGCCCTCGTTCGGCAGCATTTCGATGTTCCCGGATCCGGCGGCGAAATCGGTGCCGGCCCGGGCCGTGCCGTTCTCCAGGTAGTACCGGAACCGAACCGGCAGCTCCGTGTCACCGGTCAACTGCACCTCGAAGAAGACCGCCTGGGATCCCTGGCGGCCTTCGATCCAGCGTCCCGGCAACACTTCGAGCAGCGGGGGCTGGTCGTCGTTGCGGATGACGGCGCCGCCCGAGGCGGTGCGTGGTTGGTCCGCATCGAGGTCGGCGATCCGGAGCCGGAACTCCTCGTCACGTTCGTAGGCGCCGTCCCCCAGCACGAAGGCCTCGATCTCCATTTCGGTCTCCCTGGCCGGCACGACCCGTTCCCCGGAGGCTGGCAGATAGTCGTTTCCGGCCGCGGCGGTCGAATCCTCGGTGGTGTAGCTCAAGCGGACCGGCTCCGTCCGGGCCACATTGAAATGCACCCGGAAGGCGACGCGATTGGTGGTGCCCGGAGATCCTTCGTCCACGACCAGGGAATCCACGGACATCTGGAAATCCACCGCCCCGACGCGCAGGGCCACGAGGTTGTTCCCCTCGGTGAGTTCCGGCGACAGGCTTTGCACGCGCGCGTCGAACTGGTACTCGCGAATGGCCCGCGGACGGAGCCGGAGAGTTATCCGTGCGGAAGTTCCCGGGAGCACGGTTCCCAGGTCGCATCGAACGACTCCCGCAGCCTCGGAGACCAGTCCCTGATCGCTCGTTCCGGAAACGAAGTCCACGCCCGGCGGCAGCACCGTCAGAAACCGGACGCCGTCCGCCGGCACCGTTCCGGTTTGCTCCACCCGGAAACTCGCCTCAAAGGAGTCGTTCACCACCACCTGTGTCGGGGCCGCCGTGACCGTGAGCCTCAAGTCATCGTTGCAGCGTCCGGCTCCCCCGGCGCCGGCGATCGCCGACACCTCCGCGGGGGACAGGCCGCGCGAATAGATGGCAACTTCATCCAGGTCGCCCAGGAAGGAATAGGTGTTGCCGGGGTCCACGCCGGCGGCGCCGCCGAGGGTCAGATATTCCCACGGCGAAAACGTCGCGGGGTAGAGCGCGGCCCCGGCGGCAACGCCATCCACGTAAAACCGGACATCGGAACCCACCCGGGTGACGGCGACATGATGCCAGGCGGTGTCGGCGATCGTCGCAGTGGAGAACACTGATTCGGTAGGCTGGCTGTACAGGTAGAGCCGGCCGTCTGGGACGATCCCAAAGGCGGTTGCGGCCTGCGGAGCGGCGACGATGAAACAATGATTGCCGGTGGGTGACACCGCCTGGGTGTTCGCGCGCCGGACCCAGCACTCGATCGCGAAATCCGCGAGCTGCAGGGGAGTCTCCTGCGGTTGGGTCAGCACGGCTTGGTTTTCCCGAAGCGAGAAGGCCTCTCCCACCACCCCCTGCGTGTACCCCAAGGTGGAACCTGCATTCCCGACAATGCCGCTGAGGGTTTCCTCGGTGCTCCGCTCCCCGCGCCACCAGAATCGCAGCCCGGGAAAAGTGGTGAGGCATTGGCCGATGGCCAGATACCTGACCTGGGCTTCGTTGTTGCCCGCAATCCGGTCTTCGGGCGTCGTGTCCAGCCAGACGCGATGGTTGATCCACCCGCTGAGCTGGGTCCCCATGCGCCAGCGGAAGGTGACGCTTGCCGTGGCGCCGGGAGGGAGATCGCCCAGATTGGCCACCACCTCCTGCCCGGAAACCGACACCGCGCCCTGGGACAACTGGGCGTCCACGAACTCCAATCCAGCCAGTTGGTTCTGGCGAATGCGCAGCGGTCCGGCGGTTCGCGAACTCCAGTTCCGGACTTCGGTCAGAATGGCGAACTCGGTCCCCTGGATCACCCGGTCCGGCGAAGTGACCACGACGAGTTGAACGTCGTCCAGGCATCGCGGGGCGGCCGACCGGTCCGCCACGGCTGTGATCTCCGCGGGGGTCAACGCCCGGCGGTACACGGTCAGGTCGTCAATCAGCCCCTGGAATCCGTAGGTAATGTTGTCAAATGGCCGGCTGAGCCCTCCGATGCCGTAGGAATCCGACGGACCGAATGGTTCCGGGAAGCTTGCGTCGCCTGCGGGAAGGCCATCCACATAGAACCACAACTGCGTCCCCTGGCGGGTGACCGCCACGTGGTGCCATTGATCGTCCACCACGGCGCCCTGCGCCGGCGAATTGGCGGCACCCACCTTGCCCAGATAAAGCCCCCCCTCTGCGTTGATCGCGAAGACCCACGCTCCCCCGTTTCCCCCCATGAGCACCGCGGAGCCATCATTGCCCACCCGAGTGGTGCTGGCCCGGCGCAGCCAGCATTCCACGGTCAGGTCCTGGAGATCGAGTCCGGCCGTTCCCGGAACGCTGACCGTGTCGTTGACACCATCAAACTGGAAGGCATTTCCCCAGCGGCCGGGAGCGATCTTCGCATCCCCAATCAGCGTTCCGGATTCGCCGCCGAAGACGTTGCGGGCATCCTCCCCCGGGAACCAGGCGGTGGCCCCATCGAGGAGGGGACGGCATGCCGGAGCCGGATTACCGGTGGCCGCAGGCGTGGGGGATAGCAGCAGGGCGGTCAGTGTCAGGAGCGGCAGATATGCCTTTCGCGATGAGCACGGACGCGATTCCGGGTTGGGGGAGTGCATCGGTAGGTCAGCTTGCGTCGTAGGATTGGCCTGGATTCCTACCGGCGGACAGCTTCCGTGTCGAGGGCCGGTTGCAGACGGGCACCGCAGGGGAGGCTCTCAGTTCCCGGCGGCACGTTGGAAAGTCCCCGCCGGGTGGGAAAACTCACGAGCGTCTCCCACTCATTCGGCTCTCCTTTATCTCTGGGTCTCTGGGCCTCTGCGGTGAACTTCCACTGTCCCCGTTTCCGATCCTCAGCGCTTCACAACGCCGGCCCCTTGAAAAAGGTCACTGCCTTCTTCTCGGGCGGCGAGGGAGCCCAAATCCGAATGTTGTCCACCTTGCCGGTGTCGTCGAAGGATCCGAAGCCGACCCAGCCGGCCCCGAAGGTGGTATCCTCCGCGGTCATCACCGGATCCTGAAGGTCGTCGAAGAAGACGCGGACCGTTCCGCCCTTTCGCTCCAGCCGCACCCGATGCCACACGTCCAGGCCCCAGTTTACGCCGGGCGTAGTCTTGTTGGACACCTTCAGCCGCGGCGCCTCGTTCACGATGAAAATGTTGTGCGCGTGATCGTCCGTCTTGGTGGCGAGATGCGCGTAGTAGAAATGGGACGGATCCTGCACGCCAAAAAACAGGCACATGTCCCGATGCCCATACTCCTTTCCGGTCTGGATGAGATCGGCCTCCAGCACGAAATCCCCGAGGGTGAGGTCGCGGATCAGCGCGATGTTGAACGGCGACCGCACGGCTGGCTGGTAGGTGCTCTGCTTCACCAACTCCAGGGCGAAGCTGTCGTCCGATTGGGAATGGCTCCAGGCCGTCGGATCGCTCATGACAAACTCTCCCAGGCTCTGTGGGCCGTCGAAGTGCTGCTCGTACACCAGGCGGTAACCGGCCGGCACAGGGCCGGAGGCGGGCAGGGCGTCCACAGCGGCGGAGCGGCAGCAGGCGAGGACGGACAATCCGGCGGCGAAAGAAATGGCGGCCCGACAAGGGATCATATGGAGGAGGTAAGCCGGCGCGCGTTTCAGAGGCAATCCCAGACGCGGCGGTGCGCACTGCACCGCGGAGGGGGTTCCCCACAGAGGCGCGGAGACGCGGAGAAGGGAAGCGGGAAAGGGATACGCGTGGAGGCGGGGCCTGAGGTCTGGGGTCTGGGGTCTGGGGTCTGGGGTCTGGGGTCTGGGGTCTG
>Ga0268299_1003162_pt1 | contig 16221 bp, 13 predicted proteins | sample NOBtaG_FD_193484 | JGI IMG/M metagenome (GOLD analysis project Ga0268299, IMG submission 193484) | Activated sludge microbial communities from bioreactor in Nijmegen, Gelderland, Netherland - NOB reactor | ecosystem: Engineered > Bioreactor > Aerobic > Activated sludge | place: Netherlands...
CGACTTTGGAACCAGCCGTCAGGGCGATCAGATCACTGGTCACCTCAGGCAGACTGCCATCCTCGCCCACCTCCTCGAACGCGCCGCAGCAGCCAGACTCGACCGCCACCGGGAACTCCGCCAGGGGATCCGGAATCGAACCCACCTTGACGAAGAGCTGGCTGGCGTCATCCGAGCGGACGAAGAACCGATACGAACCCCCGACCGGAACAGTCACCAAGGCGGTCATCTTCGAGAGGAAGTTGTCGCCGTAGGTGTTTCCGAAGTTGGAGGTCTCACCGAAGCTAAATCCGTTGCCATAGCGAATGCTATCGGGGGGATCCGAAAGGTGGGGATCCGAGAAATCCACCGCGGTTCCGGCGACGTTGAACCACACTTCATTCTTGGTGAACCCGACACCGGCCACATCGGCGACGGTCGTGGTGTTCACCGTGGCATCGGGCCCGGGAAGGCCGGCGATGTTCTTGCCGCGCACCTTGTAGGTGTAGGCGGTGCTGGGCTGAAGGCCGCGATCCTCGAAGGAGGTTGCCGTCAGCAGGGGGGCCACCACCACGTCGTTGCGCAGAACTTCATACGCCACGCGGGCATTCGGGTCTCCGGCAACCACCGCGGCATCCCAGGTGATACGCGCGCGGCGGGAACCCACTTCAGCCACCGTCAGGTTGCCCACGGCGCCGGGGACCGCGGTCACTTCCTGAGCCACCGTGATCAGGCGCAGGTTGTCCACATGCGTATGTTCATTGGCATTTCCAGTCCGGCCGGCAAACACCAACTGGCCAGCGGAGGGGAAGTAGGTCGTCTGGTAGTTGTCCAGCACCTTGTTCCCCTTCCATGTGACCGTCAGCTTGCCTTCCGAGGTCAGGTCAATGGCAAACGGGCGCCACGAAAGGCCGGCCCAAGAGGCGGGATCGCGCGGATCACCTGCGTCGGCCCAGTAGGCCGTATCCCGGGGTCCAGTTTGGAGGCTGGTGATGTCGTCCGCAGTTCCGTTCCGGGTGGGAAGACTGACCTTTTGGACGGTCACGTCATCCACGCGGACGATGATTCCCTCAATGTCCGAGGTGTCATTGGGATCTGTCGGGAATAGGTTTCCAGACCACGTATCGAAGGAAACCGCGATCCCCGTCAGGGTGCCGGTCTCGGCCGCATCGCCAGCGAAGTCGCCGTCGGCGAGACTGGTCAAGTACGGGTCCCCATCACGCGCGAAGCTGATGCTGAAGCCGTCCGCGGCCCGTTCCGTGGAGGGATTGCCAACGCGAAGGTCGCAGCTCAGCGAGAAGCCAGTGACCACCTTTCCCGGATCCGTGTTGGGAAATATCACGACGCCGGACTGGGAGTTTTCGGCGTAGGTGATGGCCATGAAGCCGCCCGGATTTCCGCCGGACTCCACGAACATGGCATCGTTGTTGCCCGTGGTTTGAATGTCCGCGGGCTGGCCGGAATCGAAGTTGAAGGTGATGTCGGCCGCTTGCACCGAGGTAGTCCCCACAAGAGCCGTCAGGGCGGAAGTGGCGGCGAGCACTTGCAGGCAACCCGCGCTCCGCTTCCGCAAACGACTCCAAGAGGCAAAGGCGCCGCCGGTGGGACGACACAACTGCTGTTGGAATGTGTGTTTCATTCGAGTGTTTTTTGTGTTGGCCACGTCAAAATCCCACGGGTCGTTACGGGGACAAATCACGAGGCGATGACCAAAAGTGGAAAAGCGACACCGGAAATTCAAGCAAAACGTGGTGGAATGTTGAAACCCGGGGTCGGTTGCGGTGTTTGGAGGTCCTTGGGACCCAAGACCGATTCCGGGAATCCAAACGGCGGATGCATCCGAAGGGACGGGAGTCGGCTAGGCGCAAAAGGGAACCCCCATCTACAAAGCCACCGGCGGTCACCAGGTTCCCTCATCATCGAAATTCGAAAGGCTATTATGTGACTGATCGGGATATTCATCTAATTTACAAGCCATTTGTATTCAACAGGTTTCACCACAATATGGTTCCGAACCAAACCTCTGCGGAATTCCAAAGTTAAGCACCCGTCCACCAGGAGAGCATTGGACTCTCGGCGATCTCAACCACGGACCCGTCCCCCCACTTTCTCCGTGTCAACGGGAACCCGATGCCGATAGTCGCCAGCGTGTCCTCTGCGAGCGCAACCGCCGGCCTGCGGCGAATCCGCCTTCCAAAGCCCCTGTATATCGTCGCAGCGACTGTCGGCGTCGTCCTCCTGGTTCTGGGAATTTTGGGAAAGCGACAGGCCGCGCGGGAAGCGAAGTTGATGGAAATCGCCAGCCTTCGCGATCAGCTCCAGCGGCATTTGGAGATCGCCTACGGTGGAACGCATGAGACTGCGGCCCAGACCGCCTCGCCGGACGCTTCCGCAGTCGTCTTGGCTGAAGAACTGGAAGGCCGGGTCCTTCAATTTCAACGAAGACACCGCGGCGACACCCACCTCACCCCCGGCGCCGAATCATTCGAGCTCCATCTGGCCACCGCAACGGCGGCCAATGCGACGAAGCAGTTCGGCGCGGCGCTCGATCCCTTGGCTGCCTATGACGAATCCGGAGCGTGGTCCGCCGTCCCCAGAGGCCTGGGACGCGTGGAAGATCTCCTGCAGGCTCGCGGTGATTCCTTTTTCGGGCTCAACCGGTGGAGGGAGGCCGCGGACCATTACCAACAAATCCTGGGCCGCCAACCCGACCGGGCCGAACTGCGTCTCCGGCTGGCGGAATGCCAGTCCCGACTGGGCGAGCACGCCAAAGCCACCGCCACCCGGACGGATTCTGCGCGCCTTCTCAAGGAGGGTGCCGAACGGGACCTCCAACAGGGGCGGTTCGATTCGGCGGTTCCAAATCTCGAAAAGGCCCTGGAAACGCTTCGGAGGCTTTACGAGGAGGAGGGACAGGCCCATCTCGACCGCGACTACGTAGGGCTGCTGACCACCCTGGCCTGGGTGTACGCGGGAGCGCCGGACCTCCGGATCCGCGATGCCGCCCGAGCGCAGTACTATGCCCGGAAGGCCTGCGAGGTCAGCCACTGGCAAAGTTTCCGCGCAGTCGAGGCGCTGGCGGCCGCCTTGGCAGAGGCCCGCGACTTCAAAGAGGCTGTCCGACTGCAAGGGAAAGCGATCGAACTGGCGCCTGCAGCCCAACGCGGCCCGCTCCAGGCCGCCCTGGAAACCTATACCGCCGCCAGCGCCCCAGCCCGGCAGGCGCCAAGCCCCAAACCCTAGATCCCAGCCCTTTCATTTCCTACCCCTCCGGCAGCCGCACCGCGACCCCGGGTCCCCGGAAGTCGAGGTGCAACAGCAGTTCTTTTTGCATTTCCGTGCCGGACGATCCGGGCTTCGCGGAGGGGTTTCGCAGGCAATAAACGAAGTCGAACTCAACCACCTGCTTCTCCGGCGGATTCCGGGCATTCCACTGGCGGCAGAGATGCCTCGCCACCGGCGCCCGGTACACCTGGAATCCCTGGTCATCAAAGTACGCCATTTCGCGGAAGAGCTTTCTCCAGAAATAGTTGGGATAGGCCCGGGAAGGAGACTCCTTCACGCTCCAGTCCACCCCCGCCCCGCCGCGCAGCAGGTCCACTTCCGTGCCATCCCGGAGCCGTGCGCGGGCGATGTATCCTCCGCTCTTGGAAGGCGCCGTATCAAACATGGCCCAGCGCTGGGCCAGTCCCAGGCCGGTGGTCATCGGCTTCCAGCGCTCGGGCGCCAGTGGGGCCAGCGGACTGCCCGGCAACCCGCCGATGTTCACGAGCAGCACGTAGATCAAAAGGGCGCCGCAAACACCCTGCGCGACGCGTTCAGGAAATGGCAGGCCGCTCCACACCCCCGTGCGAGGTTGTCCGGAAGCCGCGGTTTCCCCTGTGGATTCCCCCACGCGAAGGCGGTTCCAAAGCTCCGCCGGAACGAACAGCGACAGTCCGGAGATGGCGACGAAGGAAAACGTCCCCACATCCAGGGCGAAGTGGATCCCAAGATGCATGGCCGCCAGCGCGGCCAGAACGGCGACCCGCAGCTTCCAGGGCGACTTTGGAAAGAGCAGGATCAGAGGTCCTATCCACTCCAGGGCCAGAGTTCCCCAGGTCAGCAGTGCGAGCAGACGCGGGAACTGCAGCAGTGACCGGCCAAAGGGCGACCCAAAGAACTCATGAGCCAGCGAGCCGGCCACGGCGTCCCCGCGAAGCCATTCGCCATTGCTCTTGAAGAGGGCGGAGACGAGGTACATGACCGCCACCTGCAGGAGAATCGCCGCCGACGCCACGGATCGGACGGGAGCGACGTCCCCGGGCGCCGGCCTTCCACCCCGTCGCCGGAGCCGCCAGCGGTCCACCGAGCCCCAGCGCCCGAGCGGAAGAAACATCGCCCACAGCAAGAGCATTCGGAGCAGAATCTCGGCGCCGCTCAGAATCGCCGGCACGCGATGCTGGACCGAGACCAGCAGGAGCCAGGATCCAATAGTCGCCAATCGCGTCTCCCATCCCGTGAGCAAGGCGATGCCGAGAAGGGCGGCAAGACCAAACAGCACGGTCTGATAGCCCGCGGATCCTCCGCCAAAATGGAATGACCAGTTCCACACGGTCGAAACGCGATGGGAGACCTCCCAACGGGGAAACATTCCCCCGTCGGTGTACATGGCATTCAAGTCCGTGAATCGAACCGCGAGATCGAAAAGCAACACCAGGGCGGCCAGGATCCGGAACAAAGCCAGGGAACGCGGGTCAATCGCGAACCAGGCTCCGCCATCGGAAACGCCGGCCCGGTTTCCTGCGGCGCGTGGGGACGGGGAACTGCGCATGCGACCTGGCAAAATGATCCTGAAATCGAGCGGCCGCCCCGCCATGCAAAGGCGGTTGTGAAGTGTCTGACTCCCGGGAAACGGCAGCGGTGAGAATTTCACAGCCTACGCTTCGCCGCAATGAATTCGCTGCAACGCTGCCGGCGGGGTAGGCCTCGAGCCTCACGCAAAGGACGCAAGGGCCGCAGAGGAGTGAAGGAACGCACAGAGTGCCAGGTCCTCTGTCTCGCCCCTGGCCCTGGCGGGGCCACGAACCCCAGCCCAAGGCTGAGCCCTCCGGCGATGTCCTGGAGGCTCATGCCCCTCATCGAATCCGCGCGCCCTGGAGGGGCGCGTGAGGCTTGGGCGGCTGCATTGCGGCTGAGTTGAGTCTTGCGGGGTGGGGGCGGCCCACGTAAATGCGGCGGGTGTCCCGCCGCATCGCTCCCCCGACCTCGGCGCCTCCCGGCCCCTGGCGTCGGTGGGCATTCCGGTTGGCCGCCTTGGCGCTTCCGCTGGTGGCAGTGGCCCTGGTCGAAGGCGGGCTGCGGGTGGCCGGACGCTTCCGTCCCACGAATTTCTGGATTCCAGCGCCGGAATCGCCGGCGTCCAATGCCCGCCTCCAGATGCCCAATCCCGCCTTTGCCGCCCGGTTTGTGGGCCCCTCCCTGGCACGAATGCCGCGGTCCGGAACCTTCACCGGGTCGCCGGACGGACGCCTGCGGATCCTGGTGTTCGGCGAATCCGCCGCCATCGGCGATCCCGAACCCGCCTTTGGCTTTTCGCGTTTCCTTCAGGCGTTGCTGGAGGTCCGGCTTCCCGGCCAAAAGGTCGAAGTCATCAACACCGCGGTGACGGCCCTGAATTCGCACGCGATCCGGCAGGCCGCCCGGGATTCCCGCACGCTGGCGGCGCAGTTCTGGGTGATCTATGCCGGCAACAATGAGGTCATCGGACCCTGGGGCCCAGCGGCGAGTCCGGACGGCAAGGCCCCAAGCCTGCCGTGGATCCGCCTCAGTCTGGCGGGACGCCAAACGGCCCTGGGGCAATGGCTGACCGACCGCTCGGCCCTCAACGTCGGCGGGCTGTCGTTGACGCAACGGTGGTCCGGGTTGGAATCCTTTCTGGACCGCCCCATTCCGGCGCATCATCCCGCCCTTCCCGCCACCCGGGCCGCTTACGCCGACAATCTCCGCGAGATCATTCGCGACGGCCTTCAGTCGGACGCCAAGGTCCTGGTAGGCACCATGGCGGTGAACTTGGCCGATTGCCCCCCCTTGGGATCGCGGTGGTCGTCGGAAACCAATCTTCCGTCCCTCTCGGACTGGGCCGGCGCCGTGGCAAAAGCCCGTGCTGCGGACGCCTCGGGCGATGTCACCCTGGCGGTGTCCGCCTGGACCAACGCGGTGGCGCGACGCCCGGACGATGCGGAGACGCGCTACCATCTGGGCCAGGCGCGGCTGAATTCTGGGGATTTTGCCGAAGGCCGGCGCGACCTGGAACTCGCCCGGGATCTGGACCCCCTCCGCTTCCGGGCCGATTCGGGCATCCTCGACGCCACGCGGGAAGTCGCCGCCACGTTTCCTGGGAATCCAGTGATCCTGGTGGACGCCGACCAGCGCCTCCGCGGTGCGGACGCGGATCGTCCTCCCGGCGCCGACCTGTTCTTTGAACACGTGCACCTGCGGCCCGAAGGCAACTATGCGCTGGCCCGGCTGTTTGCCGAGTCGGTGGTACAGTCGCTGGGCAACCCGTCCGGGCCGGAGTGGCCCTCGTTCCAGGCGTGCCTGTCCCGCCTCGGCTGGACCCCCTTTGTCGCAACGCGGGTCTGGAGACAGGTGCGGACCCTCACCCAGCGGCCGCCGTTCTCCCGCCAAAGCCATGCCGCCTTGCGCGATCCTTACCTGGACGACCGGATCGTCGAGGCCAATACCGAGGCCCAGGCTCTCGGGCTGCCCGCGGCCGTCGCCGAAGTGCGGTCCGCGGTGGATCAGCACCCGGACGACTGGGAACTCCGGGAGCAGTTGATGCGGCTGTATCAACTCGGGCGGCAATGGCCCCAGTCCGTCGAGCAAGGACGCGAGATCGTCCGGCAGGCTCCGGGACATGTGGTCGGCTGGCTTCAACTGGGGGATTCCCTGGCGCAGGTGGGAGAGCGCCCGGCGGCGGCCGAGGCGTATCGGCGCGCGCTGGCCATCCGGCCCGACTTCGTCGAGGCGCGTCTCGGTCTGGCCCGGATGCTCCAGGAGTCCGGACGGCATTCCGAGGCGCTGGCCGAGCTGGACGCGATCCTCCGCGATGCGCCGGACCTGTTCCACGCCCAGATCCAGCGGGGGCTGGCGCTCATCGCCCTGCAGCGATTTGACGATGGCGCCGCCGAACTGCGGCGGGCGGCGGCCGGAAATCCGGCGTCGCCGCTGCCGCTGGTGCGTCTCGCAGAATCGTACTCGGCGCGGAAGTCCCATGCCGAGGCCGCCGCCGCCTACACGCAGGCAGTCGCCCGCGACACGAACAATTCGGTGCTCCACCACCGCCTGGGTTTGGAACAGTCGAAGGCCGGCCAACCAGCGGCCGCCGAGGCGGCCATGCGGGACGCGGTCCGCCTGGCCCCGGAAGCGTTCATTCCGCGGCTGGATCTGGGAGTGATCCTGGCGCAGCAGGCGCGGTTCCTCGACGCGATTTCGCAATTTGAAGCCGCGCTTCAAATCGAGCCGACCAACGCGGTGGCGCGGCAATATCTGGACCTCGCGCGCCGGAAGCTGCAGGAAGGGGGCGGCAACTGATGTGGGATCTCCTTCGCGACTTCGCACGCTTCCTCCGCCAGGAGAAAAAGTGGTGGCTGGTGCCGCTGATCGGCGTGCTGCTCCTGTTGGGGCTGCTGGTCGTGGCCTCCTCCAGCGCCGGGGTGTCGTCCTTCCTCTACCCGTTCCTCTGAAGGCCCGCCATGCGCCATGTGCTGGGCATTTCCGCCTACTTCCACGATTCGGCCGCCGCGTTGATCGGCGACGGCCGCATCCTGGCCGCCGCGCAGGAGGAACGATTTTCCCGTCGGAAAAACGACGCCCGGTTTCCGCACCGGGCGATCGCCTTCTGCCTGCGCCAGGCCGGCATTGACGCCTCGCAACTCGAGGCCGTCGCTTTCTACGAGAAGCCGATCCTGAAGTTCAGCCGGACCCTGGAAACCTTTCTCAGCCTGGCGCCGCGCGGGCTCCGCGCGTTCACGCGCACGCTGCCCCACTGGATCGGCGAACGGCTGGCGTTGCGAGCGACGCTGCGGAAGGCCCTTCCGGGTATGACGCCCGATTGCCGGATCCTCTTCCCCGCCCATCACGAGTCTCACGCGGCCAGCGCCTTTCTGCCGTCCCCGTTTGAATCGGCCGCCCTCCTGACGGTGGACGGCGTCGGGGAGTGGGCGACCACGACCCTCGGCCGCGGCCACGGCTCCCGATTCGAGTTGCTGGAAGAGCTGCGGTTCCCTCATTCGCTGGGATTGCTGTATTCCGCCTTCACCGCCTACTGCGGATTCCGGGTGAACTCCGGGGAATACAAGCTCATGGGCCTGGCCCCCTACGGCGAGCCAGCCTTCGCGGATCTCATCCGAAAGGAACTCCTCGACCTGAGGGAGGACGGTTCGTTCCGCCTGAACCTTGGCTACCTGGACCTGCTCGCCGACGACTACCTGACGAATGAACGGTTTCATGCGCTCTTTGGCGGCCCGCCGAGGCCGCCGGAGGCGCCGCTGGAACCGCGGCATTTGGATCTGGCCCGATCCATCCAGACAGTTACCGAAGAGGCCCTGTTGCGTCTGGCCCGGCGGGCGCATTCGGTCACCGGGGAGCGCCATCTGTGCCTGGCCGGCGGTGTCGCGCTCAACTGCGTCGCCAACGGACGCCTCTTGCGGGAGGGCCCGTTTGAGGCCTTGTGGATCCAACCCGCCGCCGGCGATGCCGGGGGCGCCCTGGGGGCGGCGCTGGCCGCGTGGCATGCCCCGGAGGAACGGGGCGGATTCGGCGGCGCCCGGGAAATCGCCGCGCCGGACGCCATGCAGGGTGCCTTCCTGGGACCGGAGTTCTCGGATGAAGAAATCGAAACCGCGCTCCAGGCGCATCGCGCGGTGTACGAACGCCTGCCCCGCGACATCCTGCTGGATCGCACCGCCGCGGCCCTGGCATCCGAAAAAGTCGTCGGGTGGGTGCAGGGACGCATGGAGTTCGGCCCACGGGCCCTCGGGCATCGCTCCATCCTCGGGGATCCCCGTTCTCCCCGGATGCAATCGGTCATGAATCTCAAGGTGAAGTTCCGCGAATCCTTCCGTCCCTTCGCCCCGGCGGTGCGCGCCGCGCGGACGCGCGAGTTCTTCGATCTCCAGGCTTCCTCGCCCTACATGCTGCTGGTGGCGCCCGTGCAACCCGCGCAACGCCTGCCGGCGGATCCCTCCGTCCGCGGCCTCGACCGGATCCGCCAGATTCGCTCCACGATCCCCGCCGTCACGCATGTGGACGGCTCGGCGCGCGTGCAAACCGTGAGCGGCGCCGAAAACCCGGAATTTGACGCGCTGCTGCAGCGGTTCGAGGCCCTGACCGGATGTCCGGTGCTGATCAACACTTCGTTCAACGTCCGCGGCGAACCGGTGGTGTGTTCGCCCGACGACGCCTACCGCTGCTTCATCAATTCCGAGATGGACGCCCTCGCGATCGGCGGCTGCTACCTCGAGCGCAGCCGGCAACCCCACCGTTCCCTGCCCCGAACCTTCGAGGCGCTGCCGGACTGATCCTCCCATGCCCGCACCTTCGCTCCGTCAACGATTCGAAGTGGGCGCCTCCCTGCTGCCCCCGGTGGCGCTGGGGTGGCTGGCGGCGCGGGCGGGATGGCTTTCGGTGCCGCCCGGGTGGCTGCTGGCCGCGATGCCGGCGGTCCTGGCGATCGGCATGGGATTCCCCGGACCCTTCATGGGATGGCACCAGGGGGTCCGCCGCGTCCAGGCGTGGATCGGGCGCCACCTGCTGGCGGCCCTTCTGGGACTGGTATTCCTGCTGGTGCTGCTCCCGATCGGATGGCTGCTACGCCTGCGGGGACGATCGTTCCTGGAAGCGCCCTCCGGAGACTCCTTCTGGACACCCTCCCGACCGCCGGGATCGCTGCGGGATCCGTTCTGATCCGGGAACGCGGTCGTTCCCGGAGCGCCGTCCCTCATCCTTTTTGGCCCTCGCGTGAGGTTTCACGCAAAGGACGCAGAGACCACAAAGGAGATTTCCGAGGCTCGCCGCCATCCCCCGAATCCCGCGGATTGGCCACAGTGCCGACACGACGCGCCCCACGATCTGGTGGCGGTGAACGACGGCATGGACGAAGGAATCTTCGGGAATGCCGCGGTTGTCCCCAAGGATCGCGTAGCGCTCCCCCAGCAGTCGCCCCGGTTCGATGTCCAGGATCCCGGGCTCGATGGACTGCGGCTCGAGGACGCGGTCCCCGTTCAACTGGACATGGCCGTTGCGCACCCCCACCGAATCACCGGGCAACCCCACCACGCGCTTCACAACCCAGTCGCCATGATGCGCGGCCACCACAACCTCCCAACGGCCGGGCGCCCGGCGGCGATACGACCATCGGTCCACCACGAGGACGTCCCCCGGCCGGTAGGTGGGCCGCATGCTGTCGCCGACCACCCAGACCAACCGGAAGCGCGCCGCCAGGAATCCCAAGACCACCCACGCCACGCAAAGCGCCGCGAGGCGGCGAATCCGCCGGCGGACCCGAAGGGAGCGCGCGGCCGAGGGGTCAGAGAAGGCTCGGTGAGGCGTCACGGGCGGCAGTGTTGGGCGCGGCGGCCACCGGAACCTCCAGGCGACGCTTAGCGGGAAACTCGAGCGGAATCTCCAGCACGTGCCGGAGCGCTGCGGTGACTTCGGAAAGCCTCCCGGCCGCCGTGGCCATGGCCAGGGCATCGTCTGCAAACAACCCCACCAAGTCCTCGGTCGGCCGGCGGTAGGCCACATCGAGATACACTTCGAGCCAACGCCGGCGGTCGCCCGACTTCTTCAGAAGCAGCAGGAGGTCTTGAACCACGTAGGATTCCCCAGGCGTGTCGCGAAAGGCCGTCCAGCCGCGCTCCAGTTCGGCAATTGTCTCGGAGCGCCGGAGCGCCGCCGGAATCGCCTCCGATTCCGCCTGCAGCAGGCGGGTGCGCGCCTCGGCGCGATAGAGTTGGGCCAGTCCCTCGAGCTCCGCCCGCGTGACCTCCACCGGGGAAAAGGAGCGGGGATGCACAAAATCATCGAGCCCCCAGGCGGTCACGACCCCCGAGCTTTTTCCGGTCATGGCGCGGTAGTCGCGGATCCAGTACCCGGCCATCGCTCCCAGGATCACCGCCAGAAGCCAACCGGCGGCGGCGCGAATGCGGCGGTTGAGGTTGATGCGATGCTTCATGTTCGCTCCCAGAATACGATTCCCGTCGGCAAAAAGTTCGCCGCAGGAGACGACCCCGGAAACGCGCACCAGGTTTCAGCGAATCGGTCCGGCGCTACGCCTGGTCGAGATGCGGACCGGGCGGCAGTTCGTCGAATCCGTCGAAATCCCCCGGGCGCAGCTCGCGGGAAATGCGCTGTTCCTCATTGAACCACTGTCCCAGGTCAATCAGCCGGCATCGTTCGCTGCAAAAGGGACCCCAGCGCTCGGCCAGCCAGGTGCCGGCCCGGCGGCAGCGGGGACACTTCACCACGAGTTGCGACGGATCTTTGGCCATTGACCAGCAGGCATGCAGGCGGCCCCTCGCCGCCCCGGCCGAGATCTTCGCCGCAAACCCGCGCGAAACGCAAACAAGGCGGGATACCTTCCCCCCCATTCCACCGAGGCGCCTGCGGCCCGACCGGCGGCGAAAGAGTTCGGGCAAGCGGCCCATCCCCGTCCCGCATCGCTCCTGTCTTTGCGGCCTTTGCGCGCGCGAATCGAATCCGCCGTTTCGAAGCCGGGCTGAGAAAGGACGTGGAGACAGAAAGAGCGATCAGGGCGTGCAGACGACCGGCGGGGAATCGCCGGTGCCGAGGGAGGTCCACTCGGACACGATGCGCTCGCCTTCCGGGGTGGCCAGGGAAACCCACTCGATGTCCTGGGGACGCCGCACGAGGCGGAGCGCCTGGGCGGCGGTCCGGCTGATCTCGGGCGCGGTGCCGGCAGCCTGGGCGGCCGACAACTGCTGTTTCAATTCCGGCGTGTAGGTCTCCAAATAGGCCACCACCCAGGTGCGTTTGTCGTCCGGACGGCCGTTGGTGGAAATTACCACCGCGCGAACCCCGTCCTCCTCCGCGTCGTTGATGCCCCGGATCGGCGGAACCAGCCCCCGTTTTGCGACGAACAGCTTCCGTTCGCTGAGATCATAGAAAAACGCGCGCTCGGACACCCCGCTGTCGTCCTGCAGGAAACGCCAGACGAAAACTCCCGCGACGGCGAATAACACCACGGCGAATCCGGCCTGCCACCGCTGGGTTCGGGTGAGATTCACCGGGGATTCCCGCTTTCAGTGCGGATCGGCCTCCGCCGACCACCAGCAGGCATTGGTGTTGCAAGGAATGCGGCCGGCATTGAGCAACTGGCCGCTGCCGTCGGCAAAGGCATAGTTGGACTTGCGCGCGTGGCGGACCGACCCCTTGTCCCCCTGGGCGACGCGGTTGAATCCGGCGCTGCGCGTGTCGCCCACTTCCTTCCAGATCCACCAACGGTCCCGGGGCCAGACGCCGTTCACATCGCTATGCCCGTCGCCAAACAGGATCAACTGGGACGGCGACACGATCTGCGGCCAGCGGCATAGATTGTTCTCGTAGCCGGCGCCGCGTCCAAACGGCGGTCGGGCGCCGCCGGCGGTCCAGTGGACGTTCACCGCCCCAATGCCGCTTGGGACGTCGAGCTCGGCATCGGCAAAAGTACCCAGCACCGCCTTGTTGCCCGGACCGGTTTTCACCCCCGCCCGTCGTCCCGAAGCATAGCTTTCAACACGCTCCGACGGACAGTCGTACAGGGCGGGCGCCTTCCCCGCATACGTGAAGAGAAACGGACGCCAGCAGGTCTCGCCCCCGGAGATCTGGGCCTGGATGGGCGGCAACCCCTCGGCATGATCCCCGGAATACATGTGGGTGGCGATCGCCAGTTGGCGCTGATTGTTGAGGCAGGCGATTCCCAGGGCGCGCCCCTTGGCCTTGCTCAACGAAGGGAGCAGCATCGAGGCCAGCACCGCGATGATCGCGATCACCACCAAGAGCTCGATCAGGGTGAAAGCGCGCGCCTCCGGAGAACGGTGACGACGATGGCGGCGCCGGGGAACAGCCCGGGAATCACGGCGCTTTCCATTGCCAATCACAATGGAAGGCTACCCAGGCCGGGGCATCCGGCCAGCACCCAATTCGGGGGGCGGAATGCCGGAGACCGTGACAATGACGTCACCTGGCAGGGACAGACTTCCACACTTCCTTCGCGCGGCGTTCCTGCTTGCCGGACCGGAGCGCTGCGCTTCAAAGTGTCCAAGCAGTGTCCAAGGACGATTCTGCCCCCGGTCCGGATCCGCAGGATGTGCGGTTCTGGCGCGCCCGGCTGTTTCGGAACTTCTACACACGAAACGGCCACCGGCGCTATGTGAAGGGCTGGCGCCTCAAGGTTCAGATCGCCGGACGCCGCGTCACGCACACGCTGCGCGCCGGGAGCCGCGAGGCGGCGGCGGTGGAGGCCGCCCGCTTGATGCAGACACTGCGTCCGCAGCGCCGTGAGGACGAAGCCGCGGTCCCGGAGCTCGCCGCCGGGCGCGTCCGACTCGTGCGCCGGCCCCACATGCCGCCCGGGACGGATCCCGCGCAATGGTCCGCCTGGCTGGAATCCGACGGCCGGGGAGACTACTTCCCGCTGGACACCTCCAATGCGCCCGCCGCCATGCGTCTCGCCCGCCAACTGCAGCGCGAACTCCGCCGCGACGGCATCGCCGGTGTCTGCTCCCGGCATCCCCGCGAAGCGACGGTCGCCCTTCACTGGAGCGCCCATCCGGTATTGTGGACCTACTTCTCCCTCTATACCCGTCCGACCACCCCGTGGAGGTCGCTCCCCGGGCCTTCCGTGAACCGCGCCGCGACCTCGTGGCGATTGGGGGTGATCGAACCCGAGGCGGGCTTGGGAAGTGCACTGGCCGAATCCCTCGGCGCGGCGGAGGCCGGCCATGAGGTGACGCTGTGGCGGCGTGCGGTGGACGCCGCGGCAGGTTTGGAGCGGCAGACGGCGGATCTGGTCCTGGTCAATCACGTGCTGGAGGACGCCTCGGGGGCCGAGCTGATTTCGCGTCTCCGCCTGCAGCAACCGCAGGCCGCCTTCATCGAGTATTCGGTGTATCGCGACAGCGACGAGCTCTTCCGCTCCACACCGGGAGGCGCTCCGATCTATGTCCTGCGGCGCACCTCGTGGAGCCGGGTGTTGGAGCCGTTGGAGGAATGCCTAAGGCCCAAAGCTGGGGAGCCGGCGCGCTGGATGCGGCATGTGCAGGAATACTTCCAAAACCAGGTAAAAGTATCCGGCACGGCGGGACCCTCGAGTCTCCTGCCTTCGCTGACACCACGCGAAATCGAGATCCTCGGATGGATGTCCCGGGGGCTTGTGGACAAGGAGATTGCGGGGGAATTGCGCATCAGCGTCTGGACGGTTCACGGACACGCCAAACGCATCTACGAAAAGCTCGGCGTGCACTCCCGCACCGAAGCCGTGGTCCGCTACCTTCAGAAATAGTCATCCAGACCTTCCATCGAACAGCGCACCCCTGCAGTAGATTCCTGGGGAGCGCACGCGCCTCGCGTGCTGCGGACGGCGCCCTCGCCGTCCGCACGAGGCGCGTGTGGAGTGGCCACCGTGTCGTTCGCAGTGATGTGCAGCGGCCGGGGCGAGGGCTTGTCGCGAAGCGATGCGTCCGATCTGCAGTTCCATCTTCCCCCGGCCAGCACGCGAGGCGCGTGCGTTCCCCAGGAGATCCTCGTCCCGGCGAAGGCGGACCCCTGAAACGGGCCATTGAGCCCCGGGCGTGGCCGGATAGGGTCGCCTCCATGGCGACGGCGCATCCGGCATCCGCAACTCTTCCCGTCCCGGAATCCACCCCGGGCCGGCTGCCGCCGCGCCGCGCCGGCTGGACGCTGCCCCAGCCGTACTTCAACGATCCGGGGATCTATCGCCTGGACATCGAACGGATCTGGAAGCGCGGGTGGCTCTTTGCCGGGCATCTCTGCGAGATTCCCCGCACCGGAGATTATTTCCTCGTCGAACTGGACACGGAGTCCGTGATCGTCATCCGCGGGGAGGGAGACACCGTCCACGCCCTCCACAATGTCTGCCGCCACCGGGGTTCGGTGATTTGCACCGAGCCATGCGGTCATGCCACCCGCCTGGTCTGCCCCTACCATCAATGGGCCTATGACCTCGACGGACGCCTGGTGGCCTGGCGGGGAATGCAGCCCGATCTCGACAAGGCGGACTTCGCCCTGTGGCCGGTGGCCGTGCGCGAAGTGGAGGGTCTGATTTTTCTGTGTCTCGCTCCCGAGCCCCCGCCCTTCGAAGCCGCTGCGGCCTGCCTGGGTCCGCTGGCCCGGCCGCAGGGATTCGGCCGCGCCAAGGTGGCAAAGGCCGTGGACTACCTGGTGAAGGCTAATTGGAAAGTGGTCTGGGAGAACAACCGCGAGTGCTATCACTGCAACGTCAATCATCCGCAGTACATCCAGGCCAACTTCGACCACTACAACGCCGACGACACCCCGTCGCGTGTCCGCGAAGCGATGGCGTCGGTGGTGGCGCGCAGCGAGGCACGCTGGTCCGCCGAGGGCCTGGCCACCACCCACACCGACACCGGCATGACCGTGTTTCCCGACGCTGCCCGGGGCATCTGGTTCAGCGCCAACCGCACGGCACTGGTGGACGGCTGGGTCAGCGAGTCCATGGACGGCCGCCAGGTGGCGCCGCTCATGGGCGACTATCGCGACCCCGACGTGGGTACGCTCCGCATGCGCACCCTGCCCAACTTTTGGAATCACTCCAGTTGCGACCACGGCGTCAGCACGCGCCTCCTGCCCCTGGGCCCGCAGCAGACCGCCATCCGGGTGTGGTGGCTGGTCGCCGAACACGCCGTGGAAGGCCGCGACTACGATCTCACCAAGGTCATGCCCTTCTGGCAGCTCACCAGCGAACAGGATTGGGAGATCTGCGAACGCCAGCAGAAGGGCATCAACACCAGCGCCTACCACCCGGGGCCTTACTCCGCATTCAAGGAATACAACGTCGAAGGATTCGTCCGCTGGTACCTCGAGATGCTGGAGAAAGTAGGAATGAGGAAGGCTGAAGGATAAAATGAACCGCCACCCAATGACTAGGGACCGAAGGTCATTAGTCATTGGTCATTGGTCCCTAGTCACTATCCCCCAGACCCCAGACCCCAGACCCCC
>Ga0268299_1003163_pt1 | contig 16212 bp, 15 predicted proteins | sample NOBtaG_FD_193484 | JGI IMG/M metagenome (GOLD analysis project Ga0268299, IMG submission 193484) | Activated sludge microbial communities from bioreactor in Nijmegen, Gelderland, Netherland - NOB reactor | ecosystem: Engineered > Bioreactor > Aerobic > Activated sludge | place: Netherlands...
CTCCGCGCCCGCGGCCTCGCCGAGCAGGGGGCCTTCAAGGAGTACTATTCGGCGCTGACCTCGATCGTGCGGAGCTACCTCGAGCAGCGCTTCCGCCTGCGCGCGCCCGAGATGACGACCGAGGAGTTCCTGATGGTGACCGCGCGCGGCGCCGCGGCGCTCCAGAGCAGTCATCGCGCGCTCCTCGGCGACTTCCTCGGCGAGTCCGACCTCGTGAAGTTCGCGCGCCACCACCCCACCCTCGCCGACGCCGAGCGCGCGTTCGGCGCCGCCACCCGCTTCGTCACCGAGACCACGGAAGCCGCCGACCCGGGAGCCGCGCATGCATCTCGCTGATCCCTGGTGGCTGCTCCTCGTGGCCCTCGTGCCCTTCGTGCTGCGCGCCGCGCGCCAGCCGATCCGGCGCGCGACCATCCGCTTCCCGAGCCTCGGCATCCTCCGCACGGTGGCGCCGCGCGGCGCGGGCTCGCGGCGGCTCGTGCTGCTCGCGCTCCGCGCCGCCGTGCTGATCGCGATCGCCGCCGCGCTGACGCGCCCGCAGGCGGGGTCGGCCGCGACCAAGATCCATCGCGAGGGCGTCGACGTCATGCTCGCCGTCGACATCTCGGGCAGCATGCTCGCCGAGGACTTCACGGTCGCCGACGAGCGCGCCAACCGTCTCCAGGCCGTGAAGTCGGTCGTGAAAGAGTTCGTCGCCGCCCGTCCGGAGGACCGGATCGGGCTCGTCCTCTTCGCCGCGCGTCCGTACACGCAGTGCCCGCTGACCCTCGATCACGGCTGGCTCCTCCAGAACCTCGACCGCGCCGAGGTCGGCATGATCGAGGACGGCACCGCCGTCGGCTCGGCGCTCGCGACCGCGGTGAATCGCCTCCGACCCTCGACGGCCAAGAGCAAGTTCGTCGTGCTGCTCACGGACGGCCAGAGCAACGCCGGCAAGATCACGCCCCAGACCGCCGCCGACGCGGCCGCCGCGCTCGGCATCAAGGTCTACACCGTCGGCGCCGGGACCCGCGGCATGGCACCCTACCCGACCAAGGATCTCTTCGGGAACAAGGTCTACCGGCCGATGCAGGTCGACGTCGACGAGCCGACGCTCCAGAAGATCGCGACCACGACCCACGCGCGCTACTTCCGCGCGACCGACACGCCGACGCTCCGCGAGATCTACGCCGAGATCGACCGCAGCGAGAAGACGGAGTTCGAGGCGCCGCAGTATCTCGACTACCGCGAGCTCTATCCCTGGTTGCTGTGGCCGGCGCTGGCACTCCTGCTGCTCGAGATCGGTCTCGCCGAAACCACGTTGAGGAAGCTGCCGTGATCCAGTGGCGTGATCCTCTGAGCCTCGCGGCGCTGGCGCTGGTGCCGGCGGTCGTCGCGTTCCTCTGGTGGAGCCTCCGCCGCCGCCGCCAGGCGCTCGCCGCGTTCGTCGCGACCGGCTTGCAATCGGCCGTCGCACCGGACCTCGATCCGCGCCGGCGCACGATCCGCTCCGTGCTGCTCACCGGCGCCGTGCTCGCGATCGCGGTGGCGCTCGCGGGCCCGATGTGGGGTTTCCGCTGGCAGCAAGTGCAGCGCGAAGGCATCGACCTGATCGTCGCGATCGACACGTCGCGGAGCATGCTCGCCACCGACGTGAAGCCGAACCGTCTCGCCCGCGCGAAGCTCGCCGTGCGCGACCTGCTCGCGCAGCTCTCGGGCGACCGCGTCGGGCTCGTCGCGTTCGCCGGCTCGGCGTTCCTCCAATGCCCGCTGACGCTCGACTTCGGCGCCTTCTCGCAGAGCCTGGAGGCGATCGAGGCCGGCATCATCCCGAAGGGCGGCACGGACATCGCCGCCGCGATCGACGCCGGCCTCGCGGGCTTCGAGGGCAGGCAGGCGGAGCACCAAGCCCTCGTCATCATCACCGACGGCGAGCGCACCGAAGGGGACGTCGACGAGGCCGTGAAGCGCGCGACCGAGCGCGGCGTCAAGGTCTACACCGTCGGCATCGGCACCAGCGAGGGCGAGCTGATCCCGCTCGAGCAGGGCGGCTTCGTGAAGGACCGCAAGGGCCAGGTCGTGAAGTCCCGCCTCGACGAGACCACGCTCCAGAAGGTCGCGACCGACACCGGCGGCGCCTACCTGCACGCGACCGACACCGCCTTCGGCCTCACCGAGCTCTACCGCGACTACATCGCGACGATGGAAAAGCGCGAGCTCGCGAGCACGCTGGAGCGCCGGTTCGAGCACCGCTTCCAATGGCCGCTGCTGATCGCGTTCCTCCTGCTGCTCGTCGAGCCGCTGATCGGCGAGCGCCGCGCGCCGCCGCGAAGCACGCACGGCGCGCCGCGCGCGACGAAGCGCGAGGTAGCCTCGTGAAGCGCCTCGTCGTCGCCGCCGCGCTCGTGGCCGTGACCTCCAGCGCCGCCCACGCGGCGTCGCCGCTGACGTGGCTCGGGCTCGACCCGCATGCCCCCGTGCGCGACGCCAACCGCCTCTACGCCGACGGCAAATACGAAGACGCGACGGCCGCCTACAACGCCGCGCTCGTCGACCGCCCCGACCTCCCCGAGCTGCACTTCAACCTCGGCGCCTCGACCTACAAGCAAGGCAAGTACGAGGAGGCGATCTCGTCCTTCCAGAAGGTCGAGACCGCGAACGATCAGTCCCGCGCGAGCCGCGTCGCCTACAACGTCGGCAACGCGACGTTCCGGCAGGGCCAGGCGCTCGAGCAGAGCGAGCCGCAGAAGGCGCTCGAGCTCTACGCGCAGGCGCTGGCGTCGTACCGTCGCGCCCTCGGTCTCACGCCCGACGATCAGGACACCAAGTTCAACCACGAGTTCGTCACGCAGCGGATCGCCGAGGTGAAGAAGCGCCTCGAGGAGCAGAAGAAGGAGCAAGAGCAGCAACAGAATCAGGACCAACAACAGCAGGACGACCAACAGCAGCAGGATCAGCAACAGCAACAGGACCAGGCGAATCCGGATCAGCAGCAGCAACCGGAAGAACAGGGTCAGGAGAACCAGGAAGAGAAGGAGGACGAGCAGCAGCAACAGGCGGGCGACGAGCAACAACCGCCGGAAGACCAAGAGCAACAGCAGCAAGCCGGCGGCGAGCAACCCGAGGAGGAGAAGCAGGACGAGCCGCAGCCACAGCAAGGCCAAGGCGAGCAGCCGCCCGAGCAGCAACAGGGCGAGCCGCAACCCGGTGGCGAGGCCGTCGCCGGCGAGCAGAAAGAAGGCGAGCTCTCGAAGGGCGAGGCCGCCGCGATCCTCGATTCGCAACGCGGCGAGGAGGTCGCGCCCGAGGAGGTCATCGAGAAGCTCCAGGGCGGTCGCGTCGCCGAGCCCGCCCAGGACTGGTAAGGAGCGGCATGCGCCGCGGGCCCGTCCATACACGGCGAGCGCTGCTCGCGCTCCTCTGCTCCGTGGCGCTGTGCCTGGGGCTCACGGGCTCGGCGATCGCGGCCGAGGTCACCGTAAAGGCGCAGCTCGATCGCGCCCAGGTGTCGCTCGGTGAGCAAGCCGACCTCGGCGTCGAGGTCCAGGGCGTCCAGAACAGCGGCGTTCCCACGATCGCCAACGCCGGCGGCGCGTCGCTCAGCTACCTCGGCCCGTCGTCGCGGGTGAGCATCGTGAACGGCGCGATGTCGGCGTCCGTCACACATCACTTCTCGGTGAGCGCCGCGCAGGCCGGCAAGCTCACGATCGGCCCGATCTCGGTCGAGGTCGCCGGAAAGCGTTACGAGGCCGGCTCCGTCACGCTCGAGGTCGTCGCGGGACGCCCCGGCGGCGCCGCCGGCGGTCCTGCCGGCGATCAAATCCGGCTCGAGCTCACCGCCGCGAAGACGCAGGTCTACGTCCACGAGCGACTGCCGATCCGCGTGAAGTTGATGGTCGGCCAGGTGCGAGTGACCGACGTGCAATACCCGACGATCGGCGGCGACGGCTTCGCCCTCGACAAGCTGCCCGAGCCCGATCAGCGCCAGGAGCAAACCGCTCAGGGGACGTTCCAGGTCCTCGACTTCCCCACCGTGCTGACCCCGCTCCGGAGCGGCGCCATGACCGTCGGGCCCGCCGAGATGGCGCTCTCGATGGTGGTGCGCGGGCGGAGCCGCCGCGGGATCTTCGACGACCCGTTCTTCGGCGGCGAGCAACGCCGGCTCGAGATCACCTCGGATCCGCTGGAGCTGACCGTCCTACCGCTCCCCGATGCGGGCAGGCCCGCCGACTTCTCGGGCGCCGTCGGCAGCTTCGACTTCGACGTGAAGGCGGCGCCGCTCGACGTCGCCGCCGGCGACCCCGTCACCGTCACGTACACGATCCGCGGCAGCGGCAGCCTCGACAACGTCACGCCGCCCGCGATCCCGGCGGGCGACGGCCTCCGCGTCTACCCGCCGCAGCAGACGAACGCCGGCGCCAGACCGGCCGCCGCCAACGTCGCCGAGCGCACGTTCGAGCAGGTCGTGATCCCGGAGCGGGCCGGCACGCTCGACCTGCCCGCGCTCCGCTTCAGCTTCTTCGATCCCGCGACCGGCGCGTACCGCACCGCGAGTCATCCGGTGATCCCGCTCGTCGTGGCGCCGCGCGCCGCCGGCAACGCGCCGTCCCACGTCGTCGGGGCGGCACCACCTGCCGCCGCCCCGAAGGCCGAGACGCTCGGGCACGACCTCGTCTTCATCAAGGACGCGCCCGGCGACCTCCGTCCGATCGGCGCCCGGCGCTGGCGAAGCCCGCTCTTCTGGTCGTTCCAGCTCGTGCCCCTCCTCGCGTGGCTCGCGGTGGTCGTCGTCGATCGCCGCCGGCAGCGCCTCCACGGCGACGCCGGATACGCACGCTTCACGCGCGCCGGTCGCGAGGCGCGCCGCGCGCTCGACGCCGCCAAGGATGCGCTGCGCCCCGGCAATCAAGCGCCGTTCTACGACGCGGTCGCACGCGCGCTCAGCGACTACCTCGCCGCCAAGCTCCAACTCCCGCCCGGCGCCGTCGCCGCCGATACCGTCGCCGCCCACCTGGCATCGCGCGGCGTCGACGCCGCCGTCGCCGACCGGCTCCGCACCCTGTTCGCGCACTGCGAGCAAGTCCGGTTCGCGCCCGCGACCGCCAACGACGGCGACATGCAGCGCACGCTCGACGAGGCCGACGGCGTGATCCGCACGCTCGAGCGCGAGCGCCGGCTCGGCCCGCCGCTCGCGGCGATGCTCGCGGCGGGGCTGCTCGCGAGCTTGGTGGCGGCGGGCGTCGCCGTCGCCACCGATCCGGGGAGCGAGACGCCGCAGACCCTCTTCTTCCAGGCCAACACGGCGTACGGCGAGGAGCGCTACGCCGACGCCGTCGCCGCATACGAGAAGGTGCTCGCAACCGGCCTCGAAAGCGGCAACCTGCACTTCAACCTCGGCAACGCCTACTTCAAGGGCGGCGACGTCGGGCGCGCCGTGCTCTCCTACGAGCGGGCGCGCCGGCTGATCCCACGCGACCCGGATCTGCACGCGAATCTCGGCTACGCGCGCGAGCGGAGCGGCGACGGCGATCCCACCCCGCTCTGGGCTCGCTTGGCCCTGCCCCTCGCGTCGCGTGCCTCGTCCGACGAGCTGCTCGCGGCGACGAGCGCGTGCTTCGTGCTGTTGATGGCGGCGCTGATCGCCGGGCGCCTCGTACCGACCGCGGCGCGCGCGAGCCGCGGCGTCGCGATCGCCGCCGCCATCGGGCTCGCGCTCGTCGGCACGTCGGCGGGCTATCGACTCGCGAGCGTCGACCTACCGTCGTTCGCGGTCGTCGTCGCCGACCGCGACACCGACGTGCGCTTCGAGCCGTCGGCGACGGGCACCGCGCACTTCGCGAGCAAGCCCGGCGCGGTGCTCCAGGTGCACGCCGAGCGCGAGGGCTGGGCGCAAGTCGCGCGCGGTGACGGGAAGCGCGGCTGGATCGCGCGCGACGCGATCGCAACGCTGTAGCGGTTCACCGTCCACGGACGGCGACGGCGCGCCGGTCAGCGGTACTCGGCGTAGAGCCGGTCGCGCCAGTCGACGAGGTCCGCGAAGTCGGCCGCGAGCGTCTCGTTCGTCCACACCTCACGGACGGCCGGGCCCAGGCGAATCCACCGGTCCGGCACGGGCTGCACCATCTGGAGCACGACGGCCATCGCGAGGTCGGCGTAGGTGAGCTCTTCGTAGAGATGATCGCGACCGGCGAGCGCCGCGCGGAGATCCTCGAGCGCGGTGCGCACCGTGTGCATGGCCGTGTCGACGTCGGTGCCGAATCCGTACTTCCAGCGCAGATAGGTAAAGGTCGCGTCGGCCGCGACGCCGAGCACCGGATGCAGCGCGGCGGGAATCGCCGGCGGCAGCATCTCGCTCTTGGCGCCCGGGACCTCGGCCATGCGCGCAACCACGCGCACGCGACCGGCCTCCAGCGCGCGCTCGCTCGTCGCGTTCCAGGTCGCGATGCCGGCGGCACGATTCCCGGGAAAGAGCGGCGCCCCCGACCCGTGACGCTCCGCCCACTGCGCGATCGCGAACGAGTCCGGATGGACGTCCCCGTCGGCGAGCAGCGTGGGCGTGCTCACGCGGCCGACCCACCTCCCGGTGCGCCAACGCAGCCACGGCTCGTCCACGACCGGCAGGTACTCGCGGTACGTGTACCTGATCCGATGATGGTCGAGGGCCCAGCGGGCCTTCTCCGACCAGGGTGCGAACGACTCGGCGACGAGCTCGGGCACGGGTCCTTCTGCCGTTCGATCGGCGTCGACGCAACGCGGTCGCAGTGCCCCGGCGCCGACCGGCAGCGGACGCTCAATCGGCCGGCGCGCTCTCGGACGTGCGGAGCGCGCCGCGGATCAGCGGATGGCCGCCGAAGCCGGTCGCGTCGAGGATCTCGGGCTCGAGGAGACCGACGCGCCGGGCGCTCTTGAGGAGGTGCGGCACCTTCGTGCCCGCGACCGCCTCGGCGAGCTCGGCCTCGTTGATCGCCTGCTGCTCGCGGAGCATCTGCGGCCCGAGGCGTTCGGCGTCGGCGAGGCCGGCCTCGCGGAGCCGGTGCACGACGCGCGCGAGGAAGAGCGGACCGGGCTTGTCGATGAGCGCGCCGAGGATCTGGCCGAGCCACCCGCGCGCGAAGGCGATGCGCGTCTCGAGCGGCTGCTTCCGCAACCACTCGGCGAGGTACAGCACGCCGAAGCCCATGTGGCGGCTCTCGTCGCGCGTGATGAGCTCGATGATCCGCTTGAGCAGCGGGTGCGTCGCGTTGTCGCGGAGCCCCTCGAAGATGCTCATCGCGAAGCTCTCGAGGTAGAACTGCTCGGTCGCGATGATCTCGAGCGGGTTCTCGCTCGCGAGGAGCACGTCGAACATCATCTCGGTGCCCGGATCGATGTCCTCGACCTTCTCGGGCATGCGCTCGAGAAAGCGGCGGTACGCGAGGTGGTGGCGGGCTTCGTCCATCGCCTGCGCGGCGGCGTGGTTGCGGTAATCCTCTTCCCGGAGCAGCAGCACGAGCTTGGCGCAAACGTTCTGCGCCACGCTCTCGCCGACCTGGAGGATGTTGAGCATGCGTCCCACCGCGCGCCGGGTCGCGAAGTTCTTCACCTGGTCCGGGAGCGATTGAAAGGTCGGCGTCGCGCCGTAGGCGCCCCAGCCGTGCGCGACCAGCGGATCGTCGGCCGCGACCGGGACCGTCCAGTCGACGTCGTGCTCGAAGTCCCAATCGGCGGAGTGCGCCTTGGCGAAGAGGGAGTTGATGCCGGGGTGACCGGTGTTGCGCATCGCCAGCAGGTCGCGTGTCCGCATCGCGACGCGGATCGTAGCGAGGGCGATTCCCTACCGGAAGCCCCGTTCGCCTGCTCGTTGCATGAACCGCCGATGAACGCCGGATTCACGGTCGGTTCAGGCGCCGGCGTGCATGCGGACGCATGCACCGCGATTCCCGCCTCGACGGTCCGTCGCAGGCGCCCCGCACGTGGGCCCTCCTCGGCGACAAGTCCGGCGACACCGCCCAGCTCCGCATCCTCGGCCGCGCCCTCGGCTGGCCGGTCGAGGAGAAGCCCCTGCGCTTCACCCGTCTCTTCCGCGCCCCGAACCTGCTGCTCGGCGCGACCCGCGCGAGCCTCGATCCGGGCTCGCGGCCTCACCTCGCTCCCCCGTGGCCCGATCTCGTGCTCGCGTCGGGCCGGCGCACGGCGCCCGTCGCACTCTGGATCAAGAAACAGAGCCGCGGTCGCAGCCGCATCGTCGTACTCGGCCGGCCGCGCGCGCCGCTCGGCTGGTTCGATCTGGTGGTCGCGGCGCCGCAGTACGGTCTGCCGTCGGCGCCGAACGTCCTGCACATCGATCTGCCGCTGAACGCGATACCGCCCGAGCGCCTGCGCCGCGCGGCCGCCGCCTGGCTCCCGCGCCTCGACCTCCCGCCGCCGTACCTCGCACTGGTGGTCGGCGGGACGACGACGTCGATTCGCTTCGACGCCGCCGACGCCGCCGCGGTCGGCGACGCCGTCAGCGCGCGCGCCGCCGCGACCGGCATGTCGGTGCTCGCGACGACGAGCCCGCGCACGCCGCAGGACGCGGTCGCCGCCCTCTCGTCACATCTCACGGGCCCGCGCGTCCTCCACCGCTGGACGCGCGACGGCGACAACCCCTACGCCGCCTTCCTCGGCCTCGCCGATCGCATCGTCGTGACGGGCGACAGCGCCTCGATGCTCGCGGAAGCCATCCGCACCGGCAAACCCGTCGAGATCGTCCCGCCCCGTCAGATCGACACCGCCAACCCGCTCGCCCGCCGCCTCCGCGGCACGATCGCCGAGCCGACGCTCCGCCGCCTCGGCCTCTACAACGGCCCCCCGAACATCCACCACTTCATCCAACGCCTCGTCGACCGAGGCCTCGCGACGATCTTCGGCACGCCGGCGCCACGACGCCGGGGCGCGATCGACGACGACCTGGCACGAATCACGTCGACCATCGAGGGACTGCTCGATGGCACGGTCGAGCGCCCGCACGGCGGCGACCGGCAGCAGGCCGCTCAGCTCCGCTTTTCGACGATGGACCAGGCGAGATACGCCAAGAGCTGACAGATCGTCCCGTACGTCATCGCCTGCTCCGAGCTGGCGTTGCCGTCGAGGCCGCGCTTGTAGACACCCTGCGCGATGCTCGCGAGCCGGAAGAGCGAGAACGCGAGATAGAAGTCCCAGTGCTCGACGTCGGGGCGCCCCGTGCGGCGGCAATAGTCGGCGACGTACTCCTGCTCGGTCGGGATCCCGAGCTGCGTGAGATCGATGCCCACGAGCGAGCCCTGCGTCGGACTGTTCATATGGTAGAGGAGACAGTTGTAGGCGAGATCGGCGAGCGGGTGGCCGAGCGTCGAGAGCTCCCAATCGAGCAACGCGAGCATGCGCGGCTCGGTCGGGTGGTAGATCGAGTTCTCGAGCCGGAAGTCGCCGTGCACGATGCAGGTCTCGTCACCCGGCGGGATGTGGGCGGGCAGCCACGCGATGAGATTCCGCATGGCCTCTACGTCGTCGGTCTGCGCGGCCTCGTACTGCTTCGTCCAGCGGCCGATCTGGCGCTCGAAGTAGTTGCCGGGCTTCCCGTAGTCGGCGAGGCCGACGGCCTCGAAGTCGACGCGGTGCAGGCGCGCCATCACGTCGTTCATCTCGTCGTAGACGGCGGCGCGCTCTTCGCGTGAGAGCCCGGGGAGCTGCGGATCGCGGAAGATCCGACCCTCGACCGCGTCCATGACGTAGAACGCGGCCCCGATGACGGCGTCGTCCATGCAGAGTGCATGGACCTTCGCGACGGGGACGTCGGTCTCGGCGAGCGCCTTGATGACGCGGTACTCGCGATCGACCTGATGCGCCGACGCCAGCAGCTTCCCGGGCGGCTTCTTCCGCATCACGTAGCGGCCGCTCGCGCCGATCAGGAGGAACGTCGGGTTCGACTGGCCGCCCTTGAACTGCCGCACCTCGAGCGGTCCGCGAAACCCTGCGACGTGCTGCTGCATGTACGCTTCGAGCGCCGCCGCATCGAAGCGATGGGCGGCGCGGACCTCCCCGCTTTCGGAATGCAACATCTCGCTGCCATCAGCCATGCGGCATGTCGCTACCAGCCGGCGCCCGGGGCTGACAAGCGCAGGACACAGCGTCCGGAGCCCAAGCCGTGACGCCGATTGACAAATCACGGCGACGGATTTCGCAGCGCGGCGGCGCTCGACCGCCGGACGTCACGGGGATGACGGCGGCGCGACGCTCCGAGCACCGTCGCGCGTACGTCGCCCCCCGGCACGACCGTTGCTGCCTCGTCCGTTCGCGTGACGGGGGGACTCACCACTTTCGGGCGGCTCGGTACGACACTCGCCACGACATGTGTCGCCGTGCTGCTCGCGCTGCCCGCGGCGGCCGTCGTCGTCGGCGGCGGCGGCAGCACCAAGAGCGATTGTCTCGCGGTCTTCGACGCGCCGGCGAACGAGCCCGCGCGCGCGCCGCGTTCGGTGCGTTGCGCGGACGGCGACGCCTGCGACGCCGACGGCCTCGTGAACGGCCGGTGCGAGTTCCCCGTCGCGGTCTGCGCCAACAGCACCGCCGACCCGCGGTGCACGCTGGCGGGCGTCGACGCGCTCACGGTCGCGCATGCGCTCGACAACGGCGACCCGAATTTCGACCCCGAGATGCAGGCGGTCGCGACTCGCATCGGGTTCGTGTTCGAGTACCCGGAGCACCGGCCGAACCACTGTAGCGCGCCCACCGCGGTGCACGTCGCCGTGCAGGGTCCGCTCGCCCGCGGTCGCTGCCGCAAGGGTACGAAGACGATGCGGATGGTCGCGCTCGCCGGCGCCGACGATGGGCGCGTCCGCGCCGACGTCGATCGCTTGAAGCTGGTCTGCCTGCCGTCGCCCGCCGGGTGCGACGCGCGCGCGTTCTTCACGTCGACGTTCGACCGCATCCAGACGCAGATCTTCGACCAGTCGTGCGCCGTCGGCGGGTGTCACGACTCGCAGACCGTGCAGGCCGAGCTGCTGCTCGAGCGCGGCTCGTCGTACGACAACCTGGTCGGCAAGACGCCGGCGAACGGCGACGCCGCCGCGCTCGGCTGGCAGCGGGTCACGCGGATCGACGCGACGACGGGCGACGCGTCGACGAGCTACCTCGTACACAAGCTCGCGGGGCCCCTCGGGCCGGGCCTCGGGAAGCGCATGCCGTTCAACCGGCCGCGCCTCGACGACGCGCTCGTCGACGTCGTCCGCCGCTGGGTCGAGGCGGGCGCGCCCGCCGACGGCTGGGTCGCCGGCACAGACTGATCGGGAGGATCGAGATGGGCAACGCCAATTCCCTGCTGACCGAAAGCGAGACGCGGCATCTCATGCGGCGCGCCGGCTTCGGCGCGACGCCGAAAGAGCTCGCGAAGCTCATGAAGAAGGGGCTCACGCGCGGCCAGCTGGTCGACGCGCTCCTCAAGTACAAGCCGAAGACGCTCAAAGCGCACCGCGACATGGACGAGGTCTACGATCGCTGGCTCGAGCTGATGCTCAAGACCAAGACGCCGCTCCTCGAGAAGCTGACGCTCTTCTGGCACGACCACTTCGCGACCGCGAACTCGACCGTCGGGGACGCGGAGCAGATGGCGCGGCAGAACACGCTGCTCCGCCAGATGGGCAAGGGCAACTTCCGCGAGTTCCTGCGCCGCATCAACAAGGACCCGGCGATGATGGACTTCCTCGACACGGTCCGGAACCGGAAGCGCACGCCGAACGAGAACTACGCCCGCGAGCTGCTCGAGCTCTTCACGGTCGGCGTCGAGGACGAAACCGGCGCGCCCAACTACGAGCAGGACGACATCGTGCAGCTCGCCCGCGCGTTCACCGGCTGGCGCCTCGACGACAAAGGCCTCGCCACCTTCCGCGAGGGCTCCCACGACTACAACGAAGAGTACCCGGAGCGCGGTCCGAAGATCATCTTCAAGACCCGCGGCGGCTTCGGCCCCGGCGGCATCGACCTCGCGACCCCCGGCGAAGGGCCGTTCGAGATCGACTACGCGATCGAGGCGATCCTCGCGCACCGCGACAGCCAGGGGCAGAGCACCGTCGGCCGCCGCATCACGCGCCGGCTCTTCGAGTTCTTCGCCTCGGCCGACCCGTCGACGGCGCTCGTCGACGAGCTGCTCGCGAGCTCGGGCTTCGCATCGACGTGGGATCTCGCGAACCTCGTGAAGACGATCCTCGTACACGACGCGTTCTACGCGACGGCCGTACCGCCGCCGTACACCGCCGGCACGAAGCGCTCGGTGAAGTGGCCGGTCGACTACGTCGTCAGCACGCTCCGCCTCCTCGGCGTCAAGCCGAAGAAGCGCAAGTACGCGGGGCTCGCCGTCGAGGACAGCGACTCGCTCCGTGCCCACCTCGACGACATGGGCCAGCGCCTCTTCGACCCGCCGAGCGTCTTCGGCTGGGATTGGGAGGGTGCCTGGATCAGCAGCGCGACGCTGCTCGCGCGCTTCCGCTTCGCGCGCGACCTCGCCGCGGCGCGCGTGAAGGGGAAACAGGGATTCCACCCCGAGAAGCTCATGCCGATGGGCGTACAGTCGGCGGACGACGTGCTGAACGGCGCGAGCAACCTGCTCGGGCTCGCCGACCAGCTCACGCCCGAGGACCGTGCGCTCTACCTCGACTACCTGACCGACGGCGGCAGCTCCCCGACGCTCGACCTCGAGAACGAGGACGTCCGGGCGCGGAAGCTGCACGGACTCTTCGCGCTGCTCATGCAGTCGCCGGCGTACCAACTGCACTGAGCACCAAGCAAAGGACAGACTCGATGGCCATCTCACGACGCAGTTTCTTGAAGGGCAGCGGGCTCGCCGCGGCGAGCACGCTCGTCGCCCCCGCGCTGCTCCGGCATCCGTTCATCGGCCAGGCGTTCGCCGACACGATCGGAGACCGCTACTTCCTCTCGATCTTCCTCGACGGCGGGAACGACGGGTTCAACACCGTGATCCCGGTGGACAACGGCGGCGCGACCATGCGCGCCGCCTACGACGCCGCGCGCTCGACGGGCACGGACGGGTTGAACATCGCCCCGTCGGCGCTCGCCGCGACGCTGATCGGCGTCGATCCCGGCTCGGGCTGCCAGCTCGCGTTCCACCCGGCGCTGGCGCCGCTGAAGACGCTCTACGACGCGGGCAAGGTCGCCGTCGTCCAGGGCTGCGGCTACTCGCGGCCGACCCTGTCGCACGAGGCGTCGCGCATGGCGTGGGAAACCGGCACGCCGCCCGGCCTCAACAGCGGCACCGGATGGATGGGGCGCTACCTCGCGGCGAACTACGGCGGCAGCGACATTCCCGGCGTCTGCATCCGCGGCGAGGTCGCGGGCGAACTCCGCCAGAACGCGACGAGCGTGCTCGCGGCGCGCCGCATGCGGTCGCTCCGCTTCCCCTACGACGGCGACTTCGGCGACGACGTCGCCCGCAAGCGCGCCGCGTTCCTCGGGCTCTACGAGAGCGCCAGCACGGCGGCGTTGCCGATCGCGGAGTACCTCGGCACGAGCGGCGTCGCGACGCTGCTCGCGACCGAGAGCTACGCCGGGCTCCACGATCTCTACACCTCGGGTCGCCCCGGACCGAATCAGGCGTACGAGGATCTGAACCTCAACCTCGCGCGCAACCTCCGCGAGGCCGCCAAGGTGATCTACGGCATCACCCAAGGCGTGCCGAACGTCCACGCGCGCGTCATGCAGTGCGCGACCGGCGGCTACGACACCCACTCCGACCAGGGCGCCGCGAACGCCGACGGCCGCCACTACGAGCTGCTGAACGAGCTCGCCGCGTCGCTGAGCCTCTTCTACGCCGACTGCAACGACATGGGCGTCGCCGACAAGCTCGTGGTGATGGTGTGGAGCGAGTTCGGCCGGCGCGTCGAGCAGAACGACGGCGGCACCGACCACGGCACGCAGTACCCCGTCTTTATCCTCGGCGGCGGCGTCACGGGCGGCGTCTACGGCCGGCATCCCAACATCAACGAGAGCGCCCTCTCCGACGACGGCAACACCGTCTATTCGCAAGCCGCGGCCGACCCGTTCCGGTCGACCGACATGCGCGACGTCTACGGCACCATCCTGAAGCACTGGCTCGGCATGCCCCACCAACAGATCCTCGACGACGTCCTCACGCTCGACGGCGGCGACCCCGCGGAGCGCTGGACGCAGGAGAACTTCGACATGGGATTCCTCGTATGAAGCCCGCCCGTCATCTTGAGTCCGTCTCCGCCGACGATGCCGCGACCGTCGCCGCCATCGCGGCCTGGCCGAGCGACCGACCCGCCCTCGTCCGCCTGATGGAGTGCCACATCTTCCATCGCGCCGAGTGGGAGTATCTCGGCAGCCGCGAGGACGACGCCCGGTGGCCCGTCGACGCCTACCGTTGCGGGCGCTGCGAGCGCGCGTGGGAGAAGGTCGGCTAGCGACCTCTCGTCCGCGCTGGACACGGACCGGCGATCTCGGCCAGTAAAGGCCGCCGGAGGTCCAATCGCATGAAGATCCTTCGGCGTGCCGGCATCGTGCTGGCTGTCCTCGTCGTCGTCCGCCTCGTCGCCGGTTGTTTCAACCCGGCGCTCAACATCAACGACGTGACCACCGGCGCGACGCCGGAGTACCCCGACCTGCAACCGCAGCGCTTCAGCGCACCCGTCCCCGCCGTCTTCAATGCCGCGGCCGACGCCGCGCGCAGCGAGGGGTGGGAGATCACGCGGGAGGATCGCGATGCCGCCGTCATCGAGGCCGTCGCGACGACGCCGCTCATGCGCTTCAAGGACGACGTCACGATCACCGTGAGCCGGGACGGCGAGCAGACGAAAGTCGTCGTCCGGTCGCACTCGCGCATCGGCAAAGGCGACCTCGGCGCGAACGCGAAGCGCATCCGGAAGTTGCAGGAGGAGATGGCGAAGCGCATCCCGCCGGCGGGGTGAGGGCGTATACGCGAGCCGGTGATCCGATTCAGTCTACCGTCGGTCGAAGGTACCGCATGACGACCTCGTCGTGAGGCTTTCCGTCTCCCATCACCTGCCCGCGCAGCTCGGATTCGACCCGAAACCCGAGGTCTTCACAAAGAGCGACGACGCGCTTTCGCTCGGCGTTTACGGTGAGCTCGATCGAGCGCGTGCCGCCGGCACCTTGGATCGCCTTCAGGACTTCGCGAACCAGCGCTCTGCCGATCCCTGCGTGCCTCGCGCAGGGGGAAACGAAGAGCGAGATGATCCGCCAAGTCTGTTCGTCTCGATCGGCTCCGATCAGACCCACTGTCTCCGCACCACGCTTCGCGACGAGAGCGATCTGCCTGCCAGCGCTCTCGTGGATCGTGGCGAGCCGCGCCTGCCACAGCTCGTCGCTCTGCCAGGCTTCGGCAGCGTAGCTGCTCCCGAACGCCGCGGGATTCGTCCGCAGCGCTTCTAAGCGGATCCGTCGGAACTCCTCCCATTCCTCGGGTCGTGGTGTCGAAATTTCCATGGGAGCGGTCCCGCTCTTCACACCGGGACGTCGACGGGATCGAGCAGGCCGTGACGGCGCCACCCGACCGTGAGGAGCCAGGTTCTCGCTCGCGCGACCGGCGGGCGATCATGACCGGCCGCTGACACGAGCGCGCCCGGTACCGGGCCGCTTCCCCGCTTCCAGCCATCGAACCACCGTGCGGAGGAGGCAGGATCCAGTACGACCTCCATCACCCGTCTCGCCGTCCGGGCTGCCACCGCCGCGTGATGGCGCGCGTTCAGGAGGACGTAGCGGAGGGCATTCCTGACCTCTCGTGGCGTCCGCAGCAGCCGCGCATGGTAGCGATCCGCCACCACCCTTCCCTTCTTCCGCTCCATCACCCGGTTCACGGCGAGCGCCAGCCGCGACCCGATCGCCATCATCCCCCGCCCGAGCGCGTGCTGATCTCGCGCCTCGACGATCAGATGAGCGTGGTTTCCCAGGAGCGAGTAGTGCACGAGGCGGAACTCGGAGCGGTCGCAGCCGGCAGCGAACGTATGTTCGAGCGCGCGGACGAGCTTCTTGTTCCGGAGAGACAGCAGGTCCGGCAACAGCTTTACGGTCACGTGGGCGGGTGTAGCCGAGGAGAAGCCTTCCCGTGACGTGTGGCGCATCCCGGACTTCGGGTCCCTCTTCCGACCGGCCTTCTCGCGCCACCCACCCCACCGCGGCGCGGGTCGCAGCTTCATTTCGATCTGCTTTGATCGCCTCGGCATAATCTTGATTCAGGCTAGGGTT
>Ga0268299_1003164_pt1 | contig 16210 bp, 15 predicted proteins | sample NOBtaG_FD_193484 | JGI IMG/M metagenome (GOLD analysis project Ga0268299, IMG submission 193484) | Activated sludge microbial communities from bioreactor in Nijmegen, Gelderland, Netherland - NOB reactor | ecosystem: Engineered > Bioreactor > Aerobic > Activated sludge | place: Netherlands...
CTGATCGGCTAGCCTCTTCTTCCCTGGTCGCAATCTGCTGGGGCGAAAAACGGAGACATTCTACATTTGGGCCTGAGGCTATGCACGGTGCCACCTACGCCGCATGGTGGCTTGTCGTAGCGGCGAATCCATAATTGCAGCAGAAGTGCTCATGAATAATGTGGGCTAGATCAAGCGGCCGTGCCGATAAGACTTTCCAGCGGGATGCGCAGCCTGCGGTGAAGCCGACGAATCATTTCGAGGGAGAGACTTCGCTTCTTGGTCAAGATCTCCGAGACACGTCCGCGCCCGCCCAGCATGGCTTCCAGGTCTTTACGCGTCATACCAAGCTGATCCATGCGGAACTTGATTGCTTCGATCGGATCTGGTGGACAGATGGCGTGATGTCGTGCTTCATAGGCCTCAACGAGTGTCGTCAAGACGTCCAGCTCATCCCCAGCTTTGCTGCCGGGCTTTGCATCCATGAGTTGCTCGATGCGTCGCAAGGCACGGTTGTAATCTCGTACTGTCTTAATTGGGGCGATTGTCATACCGCTCCTTTGTCTTCAAATGGTCGTGACATCGACGGCATCATAGTCTCCGTGAGTGCCAATAAAACGGACATAGACCACTCGATAGGGGTAGTTGATTTTCACGATAAGGCGGTAATGATTGCCCGAAATATTGAACGCCACTCGATTCCCCTGCAATATGCTGGCCGACCGAAACTGCGTTTTGACTGCGGATGGATTCGCCCAATCGGCTCGCACGACCTCTTGGTGCCAGGCTTCCAAAGGGCCTTTCGCTTTGGGATGGCGTTTCCAAAACTCACGAAGGGTCCGTTTGGCAATGATGCGCACGGGGTACAATACCACGATCCCAATATGGGAACAACGCCTCATTACGGGACACGTGAATCTTGGCGGTCGTATTCCATCAGCCACTCCATCCACAGTAATGAAGCTCCTAGGCACTCCTGACAATTTCGCGTATACTCCCCGTGTCTACAGGGGATGGGGTCCCCCGTATAACCGCCACGGCCAGGCTGATGACTCCTACGGTCGCATCGCCGCAACCGTGGGGTCTGTCGTCGTCGTGGCGACAACCGGTCCGGCGCAGGCGAATTCCGGCCGATACGGAGGACTCCTTCGATGGAATCGATTTTTCTCACCGCATCCCTGTGGCTCGCCCTCGCCGTGGTTTCCGCTCTTCTTGCTTCGTCGCTGCGACTGTCCGTTGCGTTGGTCGAAATCTGTGTCGGGGTCGGCGTTGCCGCCTTGGCCGGAATCTTCGGCCTTGGTGATGTGCTGGGGGCCAACACGGAATGGCTGCGGTTTCTTGCCGCATCCGGCGCCGTCGTTCTGACCTTCTTGGCCGGGGCAGAGCTGGACCCCGACGTCCTCCGTCATAAGCTGGCCGAGGTGAGCATCGTCGGGATCGTTGGATTCGCCGCGCCGTTTTTGGGCTGCGCGGCCGTCGCCTATTACCTCTTGGGGTGGGACGTCAATGCCAGTTGGCTCTGTGGCGTGGCCCTCTCAACGACCTCCATGGCCGTGGTCTATGCGGTCATGTTGGAAACGAGCCTGAATAAGACGGAATTCGGGAAGGGGATTCTCGGCGCCTGTTTCATCAACGACTTGGGGACGGTGATTGCACTGGGGCTGCTGTTTGCGCCCTTCACCTACAAGACCATTATATTCGTCGTGGGGACCGTCGCAGTCTTGGCGTCGCTGCCAGCAACCACGGCATGGCTTACCAAGCACTATGCCAATCGAACGGCCGCGATCAGGACCAAGTGGATCATGTTGGTCTTGTTTGGATTGGGCGCATTGGCACTGTGGTCGGGAAGCGAAGCCGTGCTTCCGGCGTACCTCGTCGGCATGGTGCTTGCGGGAACCGCCGCGAGAGACGGGCATTGGATGAGACGGCTGCGGACGCTGACCGTCGGCTTCCTCACGCCGTTTTATTTTCTTCGCGCGGGGACACTCGTCTCCCTTCCGGCCCTGTTGGCCGCTCCGTTGGTCTTTGTCGCCCTGCTGTCGGGCAAGGTCCTCTCGAAAATCTTCGGCCTCTATCCGGTGATCGGCGTCTTCCGGCGTGAACAACGCGAACGGTGGTATTACACGCTTCTGATGTCGACGGGATTGACGTTCGGGACGATCTCATCACTCTATGGATTGGCGCACGGAATCGTGACGCAAGAGCAATACTCCTTTCTCGTGGCCGCCGTCATCGCGAGCGCGGTCGTGCCCACGCTGATCGCCGGGCTGTTTTTCTTGCCGACCCATTTACTTCCCGACAAGGATCAACAGGCGAAACCGCCCCGCATCAACGGATTGAGCGACGAGGGCTAGGCGGGGGTACGATAGATGGACCGGCGGTCTCGCGCAAACCAGCGGCGGACCAATGTGTCCACTGATTGGAAATGGCGGTCCGGCAGATTCTTGAAGCGTCGTTTGCATTCGGCCAGCGCTTCATCGGGCGAGGAAAACGGCTCGATGACCGAGAGCAGATGTTGGTGATAGTCCGTCATTTTTAGCTCGACGGTCCTGACCTGCCCGGGATCGCCGGCCACGTTCGAAGCGGCTTTCGACCGATCGCCGTCTGCCTCGACCAGAGCCTGGAAGCACAATCCCTTTAAACGCTGGGTGACGGTGCTGCGGTCCCAGCCCAACGCTTTGGCCGTCGCCTGCATGTCAAAGTCCTGTCGTCTCAGGCAGGCCAGCACGGCCTTGTCGCCGGCTGTATCGGGGGAGAGCGAGATTCGTTCCCTCTCCTGTACCGCACCGCGTGATTCGAGGTGCAGATCGGACGCCGTCAAAATCGGCTGATCGCTCAGTGCCACGGCCCGTTCCAACGTGTGGCGCAGCTCGCGGACGTTGCCGGGCCATGAGTGTTCCTCCAAGGCGCGAAGCGCGTCGTTGGAGAGCTTCGGGACCGGCTTTCCCAGTTGCCGAGCGATGTCGGTCAGCGCTGTTTCGGCCAGACTTGCGATGTCGCCCGGCCTCTCGCGCAGCGGCGGCAGCCTGAATACCAATCCAGTCAGCCGGAAATAGAGATCCTCACGGAACCAGCCTTCTGAGACCCCCCGCTGCAGATCCCGATTGGTCGCCGCGACGACGCGGACGTCCACCGTCGTGGGCGCGGTCGCCCCGACCCGATAGAACGACCTCTCTTGTAAGACCCTCAGCAATTTGCTTTGATGATCAAGCCGGAGATCGCCGATTTCGTCCAGGAAGATCGTTCCATGGTTGGCGAGCTCGAAATAGCCGCGGCGGTCGGCCGTCGCGCCGGTGAAGCTGCCTTTGGTGTGGCCGAAGAGCTCGCTTTCGAACAACTCGGGCGAGATGGCCGCCATGTTCACGGCAATGAAGGTCTTGCCGGCTCTCGGACTCAGGCGGTGGACGGCCCGCGCGAACAGTTCCTTGCCGGTTCCCGGTTCACCCAGGAACAGCGCCGTGAGGGGCGACTTGGCCCCTTTCTTCACATCGTGGAACAGGCGAAGCAATGTCGGATCCTGAGTTATGATGCCGAGCTCCTGGCTTTCCGATCGGAGTTGATCGAGCTCCGTATCGCCGAGAGATCCGGCCGCCGCACCCGCTTCGCGGAGGCCGTGAAGCTGCCGCTCCAATTCAACGAGACGTTGGCGGGCTTCCTGTTCCTGTGACTGAACGGCCGCCAACTCGGACCGCAAGGATTCGGTCGCCTGAGATAACTCTTCCTGCTTTCCAACAGACTTGGCGGCAGCGGCCCTCGCCGCGTCCAGATCTTCCTGCAGTGCCTCGGCCCGGCTCTCATGGCGGGTCAGGGCTTCTCTGACAGCCACCTCATCCTGCCGGATGCGCAACATGTCGCGCTCGAGCAGCACAAGGCGCTGGCCTGCGGTCAGGTGGGTCCAAGCGGTGGTGCCCATCACGACAAATAGTGCCGCCGTCAGAGGCAGTGCTGCGGGAAGCACGAGGTTCATCACCGGCAGCGCCGACGAGAGGAGGACGAGATACAGTGTGACGGTCGCGACGGCAGCGAGGAGCCCGGTCAATCCGCGAAAGCGCAATAGGCACCAGGCGGCAAGTGAGGCCGGCAACAGGGTGATCATGAACCGACCGAGGGCATTCGGCCTGTGCATCTCCTGGTGAGAGAGCAGGCTGTTGAGAAGATGGAGATGCATGACCGGGCCGCTCACGGACTGGCCTGTAGGTAAGAGCCAGCTATCCTGCGCGGCGCCGGTCAGGATGACGACGACTTTGTCCTTGAACCAGGTTTCGAGCGCGGTCTGATCCAGTTGCTGCGCCGCTTTCAGGACCGCCGATAGCGGGACCGTTGGGAGGGAATCCAGCGAGCCGTTGCCGGCCACGTTAACCAAGGCCGGCGGTCCGGCCTCGGTCACCAAGGCCTCCATCGCCGGTGCCTGTCGTTGTCGGGACAAGTCATATAGGATGGAGCCGAAGGCCGGCAGGGTGCGGGCGCTGACCGAGGTCAACAACGGAATGTGGCGGGTCACATGATCGGGCTGAGGCGCTACCAATACGTGACTGACCATGGCCGCGTCGGAGGACAAGGTCGATTCCAGTCCCTGCACGAAGACGACCGGAGCGGCGCTTTCGACCGCCTCCAGGAGCAGCGCGTCGCTTGTCGCGCCGCCCAGCTGGGCGGGACTGGCATGATCCAGTCGGTGATCGAGGCCGATGGCTGTGGCTCCCGCGTCATGTACGGCCGTGATCAGGGTTGCGAGCAGGCTGCGGTCCAACGGACCGGTCCCGGCCCGATCGTCGCTTGCCTGGTCGCGTAGGATGACGGTCAATGAGGAACTGGCCTGGATCGGAGTTCGATGCCGCAGCCAGATGTCGTACGGTGCCCATTCCAGGGCCGTGAACGTCGCAGGCGCGATGATCTGAAGCAGAAGTGCGCACAGCATGGCCAAGAGACCGATCGCCGGTGCCTGGAGCGGACGCGACGTGATGAAGAGGCGCCAAAGCCTGATGAGATCCATTCTCTCCGCCTAACAGGATGTTGAAAAAGTCCGCCAGCGGCGTTCCCTGCCTTCGCCGAAGCGGCTTCGCGCAGGCAGGTCGCGTCGTTCAGAGGCTCGACGTACGGCCCGGGAACACGCCCCTTCCGACGGGCGGTGGGCGGGCGGGTGAGGATGGTCTACGACTGGCCTCTTCGCTCGCTGCGGCCTTGCCCGTGGAATGGCGCGTCTTGGCGCGCCGGGGTTGGGCGGGTGAGAACCGAGGCCTTTTTGAACATCCTGCGAGTCGTTCTGGTTCAACCTGCGACATCCTGAGTTCCGTATTTCCAGGGCCTCGAGCGGTCTTTCAACAGCCTACTAAGGTGTCGCAAGCTCATCGAGCAGGGACTTCGCCTCCTGCTTGGGGAGTCCTTTTAGTACTGCCTTGGCCTTCCGAAGATCCGGCGCCGTACCGAGCCCCTTGGCATAGATGCGGGCCAAAGTCCTTTTCGCAGGCGCGAAGCCGTCGGCGGCCGTCGTCTCGAAACAGACCAGCAGGGCAGGATCGTATGGCGGAAGCTGCTGGTCCCATCCGTTTTCATAGAGCTCGGCCAATTCAGCCTGCGCCGGTTCGCTGAGCGCATAGGCTTCCTTCAAAAGGAGAGGAATGGCTGCGTCGGGGCGATTTTGTTTGAGGAGCGCAACGCCGAGAGTCTGCCCTTCTTCCGTCTGGACGCGGTCGGGAAACTCATCCTGCAATCGCTGCCGATAGGCCTGAAAGGCATCGAGGGCTTCGTTGCGCTTCCGCTCCGGCTGCTCGGCGGACAAGGCCAGCCGCCGGATCTTCGAGAGGGCTTCCCTGGCTGCCGGGTGACCGAACTCGTCCGCCTTCGCCCACCAATAGACGGCGAGGGGGAGATTTTTCTGGATTCCCTGGCCGCTCTTGTAGGCATTGGCGAGAAAGAATTGGGCTTGCGGCACGCCTCCGATCGCTGCCTGCTCCATGAGCTGCGTCGCTTCCTCGCCGCGGTTGATGAGCTTCAGCAGCAGGGCAAGCCGATAGCGCGCGTCGGGAAAATTCGGCTGCAGCTCCAAGACCTGCCGATAGGATTCGATTGCCGCCTTCACGTTTCCGGTCGTGTACTGGACGATGCCCAGACCGTAATGGGCCTGGGCCATCGTGGAATCCAACTGCACAGCTTCCTTCAACGCAGCCGAGGCTCCGCGCCAGTCCTGCTTGGCCATGAGAAGGACCCCAAGCTGCACGTACGCCTGAGGGTCTGAAGCGTTCAATTTGATTGCCGCACGGCATTCCTCGACAGCGGCATCGAGATCTCCGATTCGATAGAGTCCGCGCGCGAGATTCAAGCGGGCTTCCGCGTCTTGGGGGCCGAGGCGGGCGGCGTTTCGGAGCTGGCTGAGGGCAAACGCGGCGTCTTCTTCCTCTTCATCTGACGGCAACGCTGCAGATGGAGCCTCGGTGCGGGAAGGTGCCGGGATCGGCGGACTCTCGATCGGCGGCGGACTTTCGACGAGCGGCTGATTCTCAAGGAGAGGCGGACTGTCGGCCGGTGGCGGATCGCCCGTCTCGTCCAGGGCCTGAGGATAGGAAGCAGATGTCTGGAGCAAGAGCGCAAGACACGCGGCCAGGATGGTCACGGGTGCTGATCGATGCATGAAAGCCTGTGACCCTCCGCCTCGGTGTGGTAGCCGGAATCATTATAGCATCCAAGATCCCGTGGGATCAGAACGTGAGATCAGGATTGGAGGAGTGGGGGCCGGTCTGTCAGAGGACGGGAGGCCTCAACGGGCTATCGTAGCTGGCGCGTAGCCTGGCGCAGTCTGGCGATGGCCTCGGCGATGGACCTGAGCCTATCCTGCAGGTCCGCGCCGGTCAAGCGAGTCGGTTCATGCGGGACGCGCCAGACCGGTTCGAGCGGAGCCGGGTCTTCCGCCAGCCTGGGAACCACATGCCAGTGGATGTGAGGAAGTTGGTTGCCAAGCAATTCGTAATTGATCTTTCGGGCGCCGAACGTCTCGGCCAGCGCCTTGGCCGCCACGGTGACCTCTTCCATCAACTGGATGCGTTCCGTCTGAGCCAGGTGGAACAATTCCGTCGCGTGCCGTTTGAATACAATGACCGTCCAGCCGGGAAAATATTGGTCGTCATGCAGATAGGCTTTGGAGAGTCCCAGGTCCGTGATGAAATGCTCGCGGTGAGGCCATCGTCCCTCGCAGGCCCGGCAGGATGGTTCGGTCACGGTTGATTCACCTTCCGCCATTCTTCCTCGGTAATGACCCCCTTCTTGAGCAACAGCTGGATGAGTTTTTCGGTTTGCCGCTCCTGGGCCTGGTTGCGGGGAGCGTTGGATTGCGCTTGAGGCTGCTGTTTGGACTCTGGCGGGGGCCGCCGCATTCCGTAGACCTTGAACGACGGCGTGAAGACGATCAGGTAGTCCTTGTTGCGGAGCCGGACATTGACGGGGAGGCTTTGACTGTAAGGAACGAGATCGGGATTCGCCCCGGCGGGAATTCTGAAATAGGGCTTTCCGTCCGACGTTTCTCCCTCCTGTCCCAGGACGTCCATGCGGCTCAGAATCGGATCGCTGTTGAGGTTCTCTCGGTCTTCGCCGCCGATATTCGTCACTTTCTCCAGCACGATGAACAGGGAATCGCCGGCGAAGGTCTCCGAGGAGATGTTCTTGGCGCTGACGTCGTAGCGATACTCGCTGTTGAAGTTGTCCCGGCCCTTGAGGGTGACGACGACCGAGACCTTCCCGGTGAGGTCGCTCAGCTGGTCGATCGGCGAGCCAAGCGCGTCGGTGCATACAGCGATGACCAGCGCCCCGGCCGCCAACCAGCATCCGGGAGCCAGTTCGTGATGTCGAGGCGCCTGTGTCATCTCTTCCTCTATGGAATCACGGATGTCTCGCCGATTGATCGAACGAGCCTGAGCATAGCAAAGATCTCGTGATTCAGCGAGATTTTCTCGCCGGACTCGCCTTGACACCTTGTTTCAGCCGACGATATTCTCCCCGTGCATCCGAGGCAGCATTCCGGCGGCCGTCGTTCCGTCTATGAGACCATCCAGGATTAGGTCCGCTCCGTTGGTCGTCCCGCGCGCGCTGGTTTCCAGACTTCTTCGGCTCTACGACTATCCGCATCCGTACCAGAGAGGCAAGACGATTCGCGGGTACGATCGCCCGCATGCGGTGCGAACCGCCAGGATGTGCGCGGCGGTGGCGGTCGAGTTGGGACACGATGCCGAGCGTGTGCGGCAATATCAGATCGCCTGCCTGCTGCACGACTTGGGCCGAGCCGGCCTGGATCGCCGACTCTTCGGGAAAATCTGGTCTTGGGCCAAGGCGCATGGGATTCCCACGCGGCCGCGCGAATGGCGGACCATACATCCGGAGACGGTCTATGGACGCGAGACCGAAGCCTTTCTCTCCCGCTATCGGCGTGAATTGGAAGCCGACGGAATCCCCATGACACCCTGGGCGGTGGAGCAGGTCGAGATGCGGTTGGGCTATGCCCGCCGCCTGGCCCGCCGGCTGCGCGCCCTCCGTTCGGCGATCAAGCAACTGGGCATCCGGTGGGAACCCTGGATGCAGGCGGTGATGCTCTATTATTATTATCCGGAAAAGCTCGCCGAGGCCAAACCCTGGGTCAGGCAACTGGCGGAAGTCTTGGTGGCTTGCGAGCAGTTCGAAGCCTACAGCAACCAGCGGCGGGGCCGCGATTATTATGTGCGGCGGAAGGAAACGATTCCCGAGGCGTTTGCCTATCTTGGCGCGTTGGAGCGGGAAGGCATCCTGAGCGCCGACGTCATGCGTACGCTCAAGCGTTTGGCCGCGGCCGGAATGTTTGATGAGGTGCTGGCGGAAGCTCGCGGGCGCCGGCTGACTCCGACGGATCGCAAGGCGCTCCGCGGGATGAAGAGGTGAGCATGGCCGTCAAGACCGTCCCCTTGCGCCTGACGATGCGCGGCGGGACGCAGATCGAAAACGTGACAAAGTTGGTGCAGGAGGCTCTGTCCGGCTCGAAGCTCGAGGCGGGCATCGCGACGGTGTTCGTGCGGCACACCACCGCGTCGGTCATGATCATCGAAGACGAGCCCGGTATCCGAGCCGATACGCAAACGTTCTGGGATCAGGCGGTTCCGGCGGATCCCGCCTGGCAGCACAACGTTCGCAATGCCGGAGAGGACAACGGCCACAGCCATTTGCGCGGTCAACTCCAAGGGCCTTCGGTCACCGTCCCGTTTGCTTCCGGTGCCTTGCTGCTCGGAACCTGGCAGCAGATCGTCGTCGTGGATTTCGACACTAGAGCCCGCACGCGTGAACTGATCATTCAAATCTTGGGGGAATAGTCCGTTGCGCTCCGGCCTCCTCCTGAACATTGCAGCACTGGCTGCGATCGGCGTGCTTCTCGACCCTGTTGCCGTTCCGGCTGCCGAGTGGGGAAAGCCGCTCGGGTCGGCGTATGACGGGGTCGAGGGAAAACCTCGATCGGTGATGCCTGGTCCGACTGAGTTGTCGCCGGACGAACGGGCGACCATGGCCGTTTTCGAACGGGCGACCAAGTCCGTCGTCTTCATTTCGAATACCGCCATCCAACAGGACTTCTGGTCCTTCAATACGATGGAGGTACCGCAGGGATCGGGCTCGGGGTTTGTGTGGAACAAGCAAGGACACATCGTCACCAATTTTCACGTCATTTACGGGGCACATTCGATCAAAGTGACGTTGGCCGACCGTAGAGAGCACCAAGCCAAGGTCGTCGGTGCGGATCCGGATCATGACCTGGCGGTTTTGCAAATTCAGCTCACGGAAGGTTCTCTGGAGCCGCTCGCGGTGGGCACATCGAACGATCTGCGCGTCGGGCAGAAGGTGTTGGCGATCGGCAATCCGTTCGGCTTGGACCATACGCTGACCACCGGCGTCGTCAGTGCCTTGGGGCGCACAATCAAATCGATGTCGAATCGGACGATCGAAGGGGTCATCCAGACCGACGCCGCCATCAACCCGGGCAACTCCGGCGGTCCGTTGCTCGACAGCAGCGGTCGTTTGATCGGTGTCAATACGCAAATCATCAGTCCGAGCGGCGCCTACGCGGGCATCGGGTTCGCCGTTCCCGTGGATACGGTCAACCGGATCGTCCCGGAGCTGATCAAGCACGGGAAACTCATCCGTCCCGGGCTGGGCGTCTCGCTTGTTCCGGATGCGATGGCGAAGCGCTGGGGAGTGAAGGGCTTGATCATCGGCAAGGTATCACGTGGCGGGGCCGCGGAGAAGGCCGGACTTCAAGGTGCACGGGAAACGTCCCCCGGACGCGTAGAGCTGGGCGACATTATCACGTCCGTCGACGGGACAACGGTTTCGACGGTCGACGATCTCATGGACGTGATGGAAACGCGTAAGGTCGGTGACCGCGTCATCGTGGAAATCTTGCGCGGGAATCGCAAACAACAGGTCGCGGTGAGCCTTCAAGCGGTGAATTGAATGGCGGTATTGTCGAACACCTCTATGGTAGGATCAGTCATCAGAGCAGTTTGGAGGAACAGGAATGAGTGACCGTCGGTCGCCTGATTCAGGTTTTGAACCGCCCAGGAACAAAATGGATGACTCTGTCGACAAGAAGCAGGCCGGTGCGGATCCTTTAGAACTGATTGAGGAATGTCTCGCGTCGTTTACGGAGACTGATCCCCGCCAGAAGCTGCTCTACAAGGTGCGGCATGCCGTGATGCAGGCGCAGGCGGCCAACCAACAGCGCGAAGCTGAGTTCAAGAAGGTCAGCGAGGTCGTGGCAAAGCTGACGGCGCCCGCCAACCGGGTCGGTACGTTGCTCGACATACCAGGCGAAGGGTTGGCCAGGATCGTCATCGGCGGGGCTGAATATTACGCCAACGTCGATCCTCGCGTGCCGCCTCAGGATCTCAAGATCGGTACGCAGATCTTGGTAAACGAAGCTTATGCCGTCATCAAGACGCTCGGCTACGACCGGAACGGGCCCATCCTGAAATTGGCCGAAGCGATGGCCGATGGACGGTTGCGCTTCGAGCAGGAGATGGGCAGGCAAGCGTTGGTCTTGCAGCGGTCCAGCGATCTCGCCGGCGTCGAGTTGAAAGCGGGCGACGAGATCAGGATCGATCCCAGCCATCGGATCGCGATCGAGAAGCTCGAGGAGCGCAAAGCGGCCAAGCACGTATTGGACGAAGCGCCGACCGTGACTTGGGAGCAGATCGGCGGCCAACGGGATGCGATCACGGCGATCAGGAAGGCGATCGAATATCCGCTGCTGCATGCGGAGACCTTCGAGAAGTTCAAGTTTTCTCAGCCCAAGGGATTCCTGCTGTACGGCCCGCCCGGCTGCGGTAAGACGTTGATCGGACAGGCTGCGGCCGGCAGTTTGGCGAAGTTGGTCGGCGAATCCAAGGTTCAGAGTCAGGGCGGCAGCTCCCGCCCGCCGGTCACCACCGGTGCCTTTCTTCATGTGAAAGGACCGGAGATTCTGAACATGTGGCTCGGCGAATCGGAGCGGATGGTCCGCGACTTGTTTGCCCAAGCCAGGGCCCGGCGCAAGGAAGGGGCGCTGCCCTTTATCTTTATCGATGAGGCGGAATCCGTCCTGGGAACCAGGCGCGCGATGCGGTCATTCAATATTTCCAACACGCTCGTGCCGATGTTCTGCAGCGAGATGGACGGGATCGAGTCGTTACAGGACGTGGTCATCATCCTGGCGTCGAACCGGCCAGACCTGATCGATCCGGCCGTGTTGCGGCCCGGCCGCATCGACAGGAAGATCAAGGTGCGCCGGCCGAACCGAGAGGCGGCGACGGAGATTCTCAAGGTCTATTTGACGGCGGACTTGCCGTTTGACCAGACATTGCTGGACGAACGGGGAGACGATGCGGCCGAGGTGTCGGCGTGGCTTGCCAGCCAGATCATCGACAGGCTGTTCGAGCGAGCGGATGACACGCGGTTATTGTCGATCCGGTTACGCAACGGACAGCACCAAGTGCTCTATCGGAGCGATCTCATCAGCGGGGCCATCTTGGCGTCCATCGTTCAGCGAGCCAAAGAGAAGGCGATCGATCGTACGATCCAAGCGGGACGGCCCGCCGGAATCACGGCTCAGGATTTGTTGGATGCGGCGGCGGAGGAGTTTCGCGAGGGCGAGATGCTGCCTCCGGACGATGCCGCGGAGGAATGGCTCAAACTCCTCGACCACAACCCCGAGCAGGTCGTTGGAGTCTCTTCCTTCCGTCGCGGACGGAAGACGGAAGAGCGAGCCGTGAATCAAATCATTTGACGGGGCCATGGCGAGAATGTCTGAGATTGTGCGGCTGTTTGGAATCGAAACCGAATACGGCATTACGCGGATCGACTTGGAGCAGGTCGATCCGGTCGTTGAATCGATGGAACTGGTGCGCGCTCATCTGACCGCGTCGTTCGAACGGAGATGGGATTACGCGGGGGAAGATCCACACGAGGATGCGCGCGGATTCCGCGTCTCGGGATTGCAGCAGGACAAGGAAGAGGACGAGTTCGCGAAGGTTGACGCGCATCGGCCGTTTTCCTTCCATGAGATGAAGAGCGACCTCGTGTTGCCCAACGGCGCCAGGTTTTACAATGACCACACGCACCCGGAATACTCGACGCCGGAGTGCCGGAGCCTCAAAGATTTGCTGGCCCAGGATCGCGCGGGAGAGCGTGTGGTTCAACGGGCTGCCGATCGCCGGAATCGAAGCCTGGGCGGAGCCCACGTTCAGCTCTACAAGAACAACACCGATTTTCACGGTCACAGCTACGGCTGTCACGACAACTACCTGGTGCCCAGAGCCGTTCCTTTCACCGACTTGGTCTCGGGGTTGTTGCCGTTCCTTGTGAGCCGGCAGGTCATTGCCGGATCGGGGAAAGTGGGAACGGAAGCCCAGGAGTCGGGGTTCGTGGCCGGTCCGTACCAACTGTCGCAGCGGGCGGATTTCATGGAGACGGACCTGAGCGTCGATACGATGCACAACCGGCCGATCCTGAACACCCGCGACGAGCCGCATGCGGATGCCAGGAAATATCGGCGCCTCCATCTGATCCTGGGGGACGCCAATATGTGCGAGTACGCCACCGCCCTCAAGGTGGGTACGACTCGCCTGGTCCTGGATGTGATCGCTCGCGACGCGGCGCCGGATCTCGAATTGGAGTCTCCTGTTTCAGCGATCAAGCAGATCTCGCGCGATGCGGACCTCAAGGCCAGGGTGCGGCGCCAGAACGGCTCGGCCCTTTCGGGGCTGGATATTCAAGAGCAGTATCTGGCCGCAGCTCAACGGACGCTCGCGGGATCGGATCCGGAGACGGACTGGGTCTTGGCGGAGTGGGAGAAGGTCTTGCGGCAACTCACCGGCGAGCGCAGCCTGCTGGTGGGAAAGCTGGACTGGATCACCAAGCAATGGCTTTTGGAAACGTTCGTTCGGGAGGAACAGATCGGTTGGGACGATCCGTGGTTGGCGAGTTTGGATCTGGAATACCATAACGTGAATCCCGATCGGGGGCTTTTCTTGGGGCTTGAAGCCGAAGGCAAGACATGGCGGCTGACGACCGAGAAGGATGTCGATCGGGCGCTGTCGTCCGGACCGCGCGATACCAGGGGCGGGCTTCGAGGCCTGTGTGTTCGTCGGTTTCCCGATCAGATCAAGGGCATGCAGTGGGAGCGGATTCAGTTTTCCGGAGGGCTTCGGTCCAGGACGCTGGACATGGGCGATTTGTTCGAGCCGGAGGCCGTTCTGCATTGTGCGGAGGTCTTTGAGACGGCGTCCTCCCCGGCCGAGGCGCTTGATATTTGGACGGCAAGAAAGGATGCGGAACCATGAGCAGCTTGATGACGCCCGAACGCCGCGAAGGGCCGGTCGATCCGATGCCGAAGGGGCCCGGTCCGTCCGAGGAGGAACGAGGGCCGCGTCGCCCCGATACCGGTTCGCCGGAGACCGACAATCTGATGAAGCGCATGCGCAAGGTCGATCCGAAACAAGCGGAACGGTACCGGCAACGGACGGGGGAGTAAAAAGGAAGTGTTGAGTTTTGAGTGTTCAGTTTTGAATGAAGGCCTCATTTGGAAGTGGGGTGTTCAGTCATAACTCTGGACTCAGAACTCGTAAGTAAGAACTTCGTGATGTGGGTGAAAAGATGGGGATGCAGGGAGATTTCTTTCAGCTGCTGAAGGAGCAGGGATATCAATTCGGCGTGCCCGCCGCCGCGGCGCCGGACGTCGAGATTCCCACGGCCACGACGATTCTTGCGTTCAGGTATCGTGACGGCGTTTTGGTTGCGGGCGACCGCCGCGCCACGGCCGGTAACATGGTGATGTACGATCGGACGGACAAGGTCCTTGAGATCGACCGGCACAGTGTCATGGCCATTGCCGGAGTGCCGGCCACGGCCTACGAAATGGCCCGCATCCTGGAACATTCGTTCAAGTACTATCGGCGGACGCAGCTCCAGGAATTGAGTTTCGAGGGAAAGTTGCGGGCTCTGTCCAAGTTGCTCAAGGAAAACGTCGCAGCGGCGCTTGCCGGCACGGGGGCGGTGGCGCCCATCTTCGCGGGCTATGACGCCGAACAGGGAGTGGCGAAGACGTACTTCTACGATATTCTGGGGGCGGAATTCGAAGGCGTCGAATATGCCGTGTCCGGCTCAGGTTCGCCTACGATCAGAGGCATTTTGCACTATTTGAACACGTGGGGAGAGCAGCCATTGAGCGGCATGCCGGAGGAGCAGGCGGCGGTTCAGGCCTTGCGGCTGTTGACTTGCGCGGCCGAATTCGATTCGGCGACCGGCGGCGTGAATCGCGAAGCCAATCTCTATCCGGTTATCAAGCTGATCACGCAAGACGGAGTTCGCACGGTGTCCGATGGGGAGCTGAAACAGACGTTCGAATCAAGCGTGAGCCGTCAAGCCTGAGTCAGTGGTCTGTCGTCCGGAACGGGGTCAGAATGCCAACGACGCGAGGTCGAGCGACCTCGGCTGTCCAGTACGAGATCGACGGGCTTGGAAGAAGCTAGGAATTTGAAGTAACAGGAACGTTCGCTGAGCGGGGAGTTTCATGTACGACGAACCATACCGTTGGGTTGAAGCGGTGAGCAATCGCCGGCAGTATCTGGACGACCAGTTTACGCAGGGCAGTCCGGTCATTGCCGTGACCTATGATGCCGGGATTCTTCTCCTCACCGTCAGCAAGGGCACTCCCAAACTCTACGAAATCTACGACCGGCTCGCGCTGGGAGGCATGGGTCATCCGGCCGATCTTGAAAAGCTGCGCTTCAGTCTTCTGGAAATGGCCCACGTGGAAGGGTTCAACCGGTCGCCCTCCGATGTCACCGGCGGTCGCATGGTCAAGTATGGGATTGCGCCGGTGATCAAGCAGGCGTTCGAAGAGGTGTTTAAGGCGCCTTTCATCGTGAAGATCCTGTTGGCTGAACTGGGACAAAAAGCCGACAAGGACAGATTGTTGACCATCAACTACGACGGAACATTTGAAGAACGGACGCACTGCGCCGTCCTGGCCGCCAATCAGTCCGTCGAACAATCGATGATGGCATATCTGCAGGCTCATCCGGCGAATGCCGGCACGCTCAATCTGGCGGTCGGCATCGCGCTGCATGCCTGGGTATTGGGAGACCGGTCCCAGCGCAAGACCGCGGAGACACGTTCCGAGCAGGAGCCGGACGGGACCGAATCAGAGCAGCCGGAGATCACGGCTGAAATGGTTGCGGACTATGTGCGTAATCATCTTGACGGCCGGACGGTCGAGTGCGCCGTGCTCGATCGGAACCAGCGCGGATCCGCAAAATATCGCGCCCCCCTCAAGCCTGCCGAACTCGGCGAGTGGCGCATAGCGTGATCCCATTCGCGTGAAGTCATGCTGAACCGCATCTTCGGCTTGGAGACCGAGTACGGCCTCCTGGTCCATCAAGACCGTCCGGATCATTCTCCCACGTGGTTCGCGCACAAGATTCGAGACCATTTGTTCCATGTCAGACGGCAGGGCGTCCTGGACGTGCATCATCGCGGACACGACGAGCCTCCGGGCAACGGCGGGTTTATCACCAATGCGGGTCGGGTGTATTTGGATATGGGGCATCTGGAGTACGCCTCTCCCGAGTGTCACTCCTTGACGGACGTGGTCGCGGCCGATCGTGCCGGGGATGTGATCTTACAGCAGACGATCGAGGATCTCGGATTTGCCGAGCAGGTCTCGCTCATCAAGAACAACGTCGACCACGAGACG
>Ga0268299_1003165_pt1 | contig 16210 bp, 9 predicted proteins | sample NOBtaG_FD_193484 | JGI IMG/M metagenome (GOLD analysis project Ga0268299, IMG submission 193484) | Activated sludge microbial communities from bioreactor in Nijmegen, Gelderland, Netherland - NOB reactor | ecosystem: Engineered > Bioreactor > Aerobic > Activated sludge | place: Netherlands...
CTGGTGCGCCACGAGCAAGGCGCGGGGCACGCCGCTGAAGGCTACGCGCGTTCGACAGGCAAGGTCGGTGTTGCGCTCGTCACCAGCGGGCCGGGCGCGACGAACATCGTGACGCCGCTTGCCGATGCGTTGCTCGATTCGATTCCGATCGTCGTGCTCACCGGCCAAGTCGCGACGCATCTCATCGGCTCCGACGCATTCCAAGAATGCGACACGGTCGGCATCACGCGCGCGTGCACGAAGCACAATTGGCTCGTGAAGGACGTGAACGATCTCGCGCGCGTGTTGCACGAAGCGTTCTACGTCGCGGGCAGCGGGCGTCCTGGGCCGGTGGTTGTCGATATTCCGAAGGACGTGCAATTCGCGACCGGCACGTATGTGGGCAAAGAGAGCGTGCGTTTGCCGAGCTACACGCCCGCGCGCGCGGCCGAGCCGGTGAAGATTGCCGAAGCGCTCGATCTCATGATGCAGGCGCGCCGCCCGGTGTTCTACACGGGCGGCGGCGTTATCAATGCGGGGCCGGGCGCAAGCGCGGCGTTGCGCGCGCTGGTGAAAGAAACGGGCTTTCCCGTCACGTCGACGTTGATGGGCCTCGGCGCGTTTCCGGCGAGCGATCCGCAATGGCTGGGCATGCTCGGGATGCACGGGTCGTGGGAAGCGAACCACGCGATGCATGATTGCGATCTGATGATCAACATCGGCGCGCGCTTCGATGACCGCGTCACGGGGCGGCTCGATGCGTTCAGCCCGAACTCGAAGAAGATCCACATCGACGTCGATCCCTCGTCGATCAACAAGAACGTGCTCGTCGATGTCGGCATCATTGCGGATGCGGGCGTTGCGCTCGAAGCGCTGCTCACGGGCTGGCGCCAGCGCAACCGCAAGAGCGATACGGGCGCGCTCAAAGGTTGGTGGGATCAGATCAACACGTGGCGCGCGCGCCAGGGCTTTGCCTACAAGCCCGACAGTAAGATCATCAAGCCGCAGCATGCGATCGAGCGTTTGTACAACGCGGTGAAGGATAAGGACGTCTACATCACCACCGAAGTCGGCCAGCATCAGATGTGGGCGGCGCAATTCTTCCATTTCAACGAGCCAAACCGTTGGATGACGTCGGGCGGTCTCGGCACGATGGGCTATGGCCTCCCGGCCGCGATCGGCGTGCAAGCCGCGCATCGCGACGCGCTGGTGATCGACATTGCGGGCGAAGCCAGCGTGCAGATGACGATGCAGGAAATGAGCACCGCCATTCAGCACGATCTGCCGATCAAGATCTTCATCTTGAACAATGAATGGATGGGCATGGTGCGCCAATGGCAGCAATTGCTGCATGACGGCCGCTACGCGCATTCCTACTCACACGCGCTGCCGGATTTCGTGAAGATGGCCGAAGCGTTCGGCTGCGTCGGCCTGCGGTGCGATAAGCCGGGCGATCTCGATGGCGCGATCCACGAGATGATCTCGGTGAAGAAGCCGGTGATCTTCGATTGCCGCGTCACCAAGGACGAAAACTGCTTCCCGATGATCCCGTCCGGCAAAGCCCACAACGAAATGATCCTCGCGGATAATTTCCGAGGCGATGAGATCGACGAAGAAGGCAAGATGCTGGTTTAGCGCGGGGTCACCGCGTCGAAGCTCACCGGCCCGAGGCTGCGCGCGCCATTGCGCTCAAGCACGAAAGTTCCGCTCAGGCTGAGCGGCGCTCCCGGCTCGATTGGGCTCGTGCAATAGCGCCGGACAAATACGATCGAGCGCGTGGCGGGCGCGCCGCCGGGCGGCGCCGGTAAGAAGACATCGCGACGCGAGCGCGAAGGACTTGTGCCCAGCACGTCGAACTCGTGGCGCAAGCCTGATGGGGTGCTCATGCTGCACGAGCCGCCAAGTCCGTCGGAGATTGTGAACTCTCCGTTGAACGAGTCTCGCCAGAGGACGGCCATTCCAATGGGAGCGCTGCTCGTATTGTAGATGCGCAAGGTCGCGACGAACTGGTCGTCTCGCGCGGCGATGCTGGCGAGGGAGACGGAAAGGCCCGGCGCGATCGTGTGTGCTTGAGCCGGCGGCGCCGCGGGCGCGTGCGGCGCAGGCGGGTCCGCTTGAACAGCGGATGCTACGGGCGTGGATTGTGCCGGTTGCGGCGATGCGATCACCGTGACCGTCTCTGGGGGCGTGGGTTTTAGGCCGGCGCGCTCGAGCGCTGCTGGCGGCATAATCACATTGACGATGTTTGGCGCGACATTGAGCGCTGTGATCAACGCAGCAACACCGCTGAGCAATCCGCCGACTGCCGCGATTAATCCGACGACCAAGCCGCCGCTTCCGTTATCCGCCATGAACTGTCCCCCAAGGGGATGCTAGCTCATGCCGATTGGCCACACCATCGTCGCCGTGCCGGTGACGACGTACCACGTCACGAACAGCGCGCAGATGAGGGCGCCAGGGACGTAGCTGTTGGTGCGGCGATAGCAGTAGACGCCGATCACCGCGCAGATCGCGAGGATCGGCACGAATTGCAGCGCGATGATCGCTTGCAGCGACGCGATCGGCACGGCGAGCAAGCCGGTCGAGAACAGCGGCGCATAAAGAGCGATCACGAGCACCAACATGCCGCCGGCAAGTGCGGCGATGTGCGTAGCGTACATCGAAAGCGCGCTTTCGTGCGCGACCGCGAGGCGTTGGTGCAGGCCGCGGAACGTGAGCAGGAAGAACGCGGCGAACGGCAGGAGGTAGAGTCCGAACGCGGTCTCTTGCCAGGGGCGCATCGGGTTGAGCGAGACGATCCAGAAGCCAAGATTGGTTTGCAGCCGCTGGTTCGCGAGCTCGAAGGCGCCGAAGGAGATCGCGGCGACGCCGATGGCGATCGCGGCGCCTGGAAACCATTTTGCGTCGAATGCCGGTTTGGACCCGCGCTGGAATAGGCCGATCAGCAAAGCGAGCAGCGCGCTCGCGAGCGCCCAGAGTACGATGTGGTTCGTGATCGCTTGCGGGGCCCAAGGCGTCGGCTGCGTCAGCGCGAAACCGGCCAGCATCACAGGAAGGTACAAGAGCGCCGGCACGAGCGCCGCGAGCACAAGCGCAATCCACCAGCCGGGCCCACGCTTGTCGCGCACGGGCGTTGCCGGTTTCACGAGGCCCGCGAACATTGGCGCGATGGCGTTGAACACGCCGAGTATCAGAAGCACGAAGCCGATGAAGCCGACGAGTGCGCCAACTTCGCGCCAGAACCAGATCTGATCGGCGCGATCGCGGCGTGTTGGCGTAAACTCGGAGAACCAGCTTTCGACTTCGGCGACGACATCGTTGCTGAAATGCTCTCCGGGGTGCGTGACGGCGGGAAGTGCGAGCAAACGCCGGCCGCGCGCAGCGTCGAGTGTGGTGATCTCGCCGGGCGACACAGCATCGCTCGCGCCAAACAGCGCTTGCAGGCGCGCGCTCTGGCCAACGTCTTGCGGGCGCTGCTGCCACATGAGCTGGCCGAACTCGTCATATCGGCCGAACACCAAGAGCACGTCGCGCAGATTGTCCGGCGGCGGCGATCCGTCGAAACTTGTCGATGAACCGACAAGCGCCATCGCGCGATAGCCGTCAGGTTGCGCCTCCGCCGCGGCTACCAGCGCGAGGCCGCCCATCGAATGACCGGTCATCACGATGCGGTCGCGATCGACGAACGGCAGCGATTGCAGATAGCGAAGCCCGTCGGGCCCGCCATAGCCGCGCGCGAAGGCGGGCGGGGCGCTTTCACCGTGGCCGGTTTGATCCAGCGCGAGCACGACGAAGCCGCGGCGCGCCAGCTCGATCGCGAACGGCGCCTGCATCTCGTGCGTGTTGATGAAGCCGTGCACGGCGAGCACGGCGGGTGCGGGCGTCTCATCCGTCGCGTTTGCGGGGCGATAGAGCATGCCGCCCATCCGCGCGCCGCTCTCGCCGAAGTGGACCATCTCAGCCGTCACGCCATCGGCATTACGCACCGCGTGCGCGCCAAAGGCGCCAAGCGCCAACAGCGCCGCGCCGATCAGCGCAAGCCCGAACCGCTTGAGCATCTTCCCCTCCCGCGGGCCGCGTCTCGTTGGTCAAAGCCGCGCGGCGCCTGTTGCATTGAAACAAGGAACCGGAGCCCAAGTCCACGCCGGCGCGGGCGGCGCTTTACGGGGGCGGCCCCCGGGCTAAGTTCGCCCGCGAGGAGAGGGCATGGCGGCTCTGTGGAGATATCGCGCTTCGGCGGCGGTTCTGGCGGCGATTGCGCTTGCGGCCTGTGGCGGCGGGGGCGGCGGTGGCGGCGGCGGATTGCCCGGCGCGCCCGTGAGCCCGCCTGCGCCGCCGCCCCCACCGCCGCCGAGCGGCCCCGCGCTGGTGCGCCCGCCTTTGCCGCCGCCGAGCGCGCCCGGGTCTTTCCCATCGACAGCGTCGAGCGAATACAACGCGAACTGGGGCGTTGCCGGCACGAACGCCATCGAAGCGTGGCGCTTCAGCACCGATGGGTCCGGCGTGCTCGTCGCGGTGATCGATGACGGCATCGAGTCCACGCATCCCGAGATCAACGACAACATTGTCGGCGCCATCGATATCGTCGCCGGGCGCAACGCGCCGTTCATCGCGACCAACACGCATGGCAGCGAACTGACGGCGATCATCGCGGGCGAGTTCAACGGCGCATCGACGATCGGTCAGGCCTACAACGCGGACATCCTTTCGGTCCGCGCCGACAACGGCGCAGGCGGTTTTCAATCAGCCGACCTTGCGAACGCGCTCGATTATGCGCGCGCGCAGGGCGCGAAGGTAGTGAACTTTTCGCTTGGTTCCACGAGCCCGAGCAGCGCGATTTTCCAGGCGGCGATTCAGCGCGCGACGCAGGCGGGCATGATCATCGTGGTCAGCGCCGGCAATGACGGGCCGTTCGCGACCGAAGTGAACTATCCCGGCTTCCTCGCCACCGATCCGGCGACGTCGAACAATCTGATCGTCACCGTTGGCGGCATGAATCCGGACGGCACGTTCAACGATCGCTCCAATCAAGCGGGCGTTGCGGCGAGTTATTATCTCACCGCGCCGGGGTGGGAGATCATCGTACCGGACTTTGCCGCGCCTGGCTCGCACCTGCCGGTGGGCTTCCAGGCGTGCGGCGCCGATGGCGCGCCGGGCGTCGCCGCTGGTTTCTGCCGCGTGCAGGGCACGTCTTACGCCGCGCCGCACGTAACGGGCGCGGTGGCGCTGCTGCTCGATGCGTTCCCGACGATGACGCCGCAGGACATCGTTCGGCTCTTGCTACTTTCGACCGATGACATCGGTCTGCCCGGCGTCGATGCGCAGACGGGGCGTGGGCGGCTCAACCTCGCCAAAGCGTTCGCGCCCGTGGGGCCAACATCGGCGCCGCTCGCGACGGGCGCGTCCATCGCGCTTGGCGCGCCGGTTGGCGACGTCGGCCCGGCATATGGCGATGCGGTGGGCCTTGCCGATTGGCGCGCGGCGGCGTTCGACTCGTTCGGGCGCGCGTTCGCGATGGATCTGTCGCGCGGCTGGCGCATGCAGGCGCCAGCGCGCAGTTTCGCAGCGCCCGCGCTCTGGCGCACGCATCATGACGTTGGCGGCGCGACGACGCTCTCGTTTGCGAACACGCCGCTGGTTGGATTGCCGGAAGGCCTCGCGCACGCTGACCTGCGCAGTGAGCAACCCGCGCTCGCGATGCAGACGCGCTTGAGCGAGGATACGACGCTTGGCTTCGCCACACGCACGGCCGTGCTCGCGCCACTCACGCGCGCGGAGGCGGCTGGGCACCTTGGTTTTGTTGGCGGCGGCGAAGGCGTACGCCTGACGCGCACGCTTGGCCCGGGCGTGCAACTCACCGCGGCGACGCAGAGCGATGAAGCGGGCGCTGCGCGCGCATCGCTCGCACGCATTGAAACGCGCGGGGCGCGCTGGTCGCTCGCGGCAAGTCTCGGCGCGCTGTCGGAAGAGGGCGCGCTGCTGGGGCTCTCATGGGCCGATACGATCGGCGCGCGCGCTGAGGGCGAGACGCGCTTTCTCGGCATCGCGGGCGCGTGGGGGCTCGCCGATGGCGTGACGTTATCGGGTGAAGCGGAGTTCGGGCGCGGCGCGCTTTCCGGCTGGATGCGCACAAGCACGCCGGTGGAGACGAGCGCCTACGCCGCTGCGCTTTCCTTCGATCTCTCGCCCGGCGCTTTGGTGACTTTGAGCGCGCGCCAGCCGCTGCGCGTCGATGGCGGCGCGTTCATGGTCTCGCTGCCGACGGCGGATTCGCGCGGGCGTGCGAGCCTTGCGTTCTCCGATCGCACCATCGCGCTCGCGCCAAGCGGACGGGCGCTCGAACTGGGCGTGGCGCTCGATCTATGGCGTGCGGATGCGTTTTCGGTGCGCGCGTCGCTGACGCATGCCGACGAGCCTGGGCATATCGCAAACGCGCCGGATGAAACGGCCGCGCAGCTCGGCGCGCGCGTTCAGTTCTAGGCAGAAGCGGCGTCGATCAGCAGGAAGACGCGTGTCGCGTCCGCCGTCATCGTCGCACGGCCGCGGCCTAGAAGCTCGGCGATGCGCGCGCCATCAGCCTTCAAGAAGCGCGCGGCTTCCTGGCGGGCGTTGGCGTCACGATCGAGAAAATCCGCGACGGCATTGACCGCATCAGGCGAAGCGGCGCGCACGGCTTGGCGGCGCGCTTGTGTGCCGCTGCGCGCGCGCGTGGCGATGCGATCGAGCGCTCCACGCGAGAAGGCGTCGTTGATCTTCACGCCCGCGCGCTCGATCGCTTGTGCGGCCGGCAGCGGATGCTGCGGCAGGCGCGGCTCAGTGACGGCCTGGGCGAGACGCGCGATTGGATCGGCGTCTTCGCGCGCTGGCTGACGGCCGGGTTCGGGGCGCGGGTTGATGCGCGTGCGCATATCGAACACGCGCGCGGATTCTCGTTGCGGCTCGGGGCGTTGTGCGTCCTGGCGCGGCGGCTCGGCTTGGCGCTGTGGCTCGGGGCTGCGCGCACGGGCAGGCTCGTTGCGCGGGAGCGGCGTTTCTTCTTCCTCATCGATGTTCGAGAGGAGATCGCGCCACGTCCATTCGCCGGTCGCGCTGGTCGGTGCGGGGGCGCGGCGCGGCGGATCGCGCGGGAGATCGCGCGCGGCGGGGCGCTCGGGCTGCCGTTCGATTTGGCGCTCCGGCGCGCGCGGCGGTTCGCCGAAGGTCGACGCATCGCTACGCTGCGGTTGCGGCGGGGGCGCCATTGGGTTGCGCTGCGGTTCGGCTGGGCTGCGCATGAAGCTCGTCGGCGCGCGCTGGATGGGGGCCGAAGGTTTTGCGGGCTCAACGGCGCCGCGCACGTCCTGAGCGGCGGTGCGCGCGGAATTGGCCGCGTCGCGGAGCCGTTCGAGCGCCGAGCCGGCTTCTTTTTCGATTGAGCTTGCCTCGGTGCGGATTGCATCGGCGGCGCGCTTTGCATCCGCGACGGCGCGGGTTGTGGTTTCGCGCACGGAGGTGGCGGTGGAATTGGCGGCGAGCGTGGCGGCTTGCGCGCTGTCACGCGCAGCGTCGGTCAGGTGCGTCGCCTTCGCGAGCACGTCAAGCGCGTTGGAGAGGGCGGTTTCGAGCTTGAGCGCGGATTCGGCGCTGGCTTGCGCAGCGCCGCTCAGCGCTTGCGTGCGATCGGTGATGAGGGCCGCGGCCGCGCCGAAGGAAGAGATGCGCGCTTCGAGCGCCTCATCGGCGGCGCGCACTTCTTCTTCCGCGAGACGCGCGGAGTCGGAGATCGAACGCGTGTGGCGCGAGATGCTTTCGCCGATCAGCTGGGCTTGCTTGTTCAGGTCTTGCGAGATGCGCAGCAGCTCGGCGCGCTCACGCTCCATGCCCGTGACCATCGCGCCGCCGGCGTTTTGCGCTTCGCTCGCCATCGCATCGACGGCGTTGCTCTGGCGCGCGACTGCGCCTTCGACGTCCTTCAAGCGCTGGAGTGTTTGCTCAAGCGCGCGATCGAGGGCGGAGATTTCGCCGCGCACAGCGAGCGCAAGGCGGCGCGTGGCCGCTTCGGCGCCGGGCGCGGGCGAGAGAAGCTGTTCGGCCGCGTCGGCAAGACGGCGGGCCTCGGCGCGAGCGCGGGCGCCTTCGCGAGCCGTTGCGCCCGCAACACCGACCATCAACGCCGGCAGGGCCGCAAGCGCGGCAAGCGCCGCCCACCCGAAGGGCGTCAGGCCGCGCAGCTGGGCTTCGCCGATCATCATGTAAGCGGCGATCCAGACGCCGCCGAACCAGACGATCCCAAGCAGGACCGAAAGCAGGAACACGGCGCCGCCGGCCTCGCCGGTTTTGCCCTGCGCCTCAGCGGCCCTGGCGCCGCGCTCAGGGCGCTCGGCGGCCTCGGTGATGGCCTTGAAATCGGCTTCGGTGACTTCTTTGAGCACGCGGGTCATGTACGCGACCTTGTCATCGCCGCCGGGGAGGGGTGCGGAGCGCAGCTCGGCGATGGTTGATGAAAGCTTGAGGATTTTGACCTTTCCGCGGCGTTCGCAACCGCATGCGCGTATAAACGCGTGCATCTGCGAAATTTTTCGCCGCTGACGGCGGCCCTCGCATGGAACATGCGCGGCTTGACGGCAGCCGGCGGCTGGCTCACAACCGTCCGGATGTTACAACATAACAGCAGTGAGGCAGCCGCGGACGGGGCTGCGCATGGCCATGCCCGGCGGGCGCACATAGCGCACGCCGCGGTGGTGGCCATTCACGCCCTCTGTTGCGGCGCACCCATCGTGCTGTTGCTTGTCGCCTCCGCCGCGACGAGTGCTGCTGGCGGCTTCGTCACCCAGACGCACGCGTTTCTGCACGGGCACGAGCTGTGGCTGATCGCGCTGTCGGCGGCGCTGATCTTGGGCGGCGCCTGGGCTGAGTGGCGCGCGCGCCAATCAGGACACAAGCGCTTCCCCGTGCTGTTCGCACTTTCGCTGGCGTGCCTCCTCGCGAACGTGGCGATCGTGGCGGTGCATCGGATCTAGCGCGCGCTATTCCGCGTGATAGTGCGCGGCTTCAGCGTCCGGCTTATGCGTCGTCAGCTTCGAGAAGAACGGCTGCAAGAGCCGCTCCAATCTGTCGATCAGCACGAACACCGCTGGCACGAAGATGAGGCTGAGCAGCGTCGAGAGCATCAGCCCGCCGATCACGGCCGCGCCCATGCCTTGGCGCAGCGAACCATCTACGCCCCAACCGAGCGCCGCCGGCAGCATGCCGCCTGACATCGCGAACGTCGTCATGATGATCGGGCGCGCGCGCTTCAGGCCTGCTTCCATCAGCGCCTGATTGCGGCTCATGCCTTTGTGCATCTGCTCGACCGCGAAATCGACCAACAGGATCGAGTTCTTGGTGACGAGGCCCATCAGCATGAGGAGGCCGATCAGCGCGAACAGCGAGAGCGGCTGGTTCGAGAGCAAGAGGCCGATGAACGCGCCGCCGATCGAGAGCGGCAGCGCCGTCATGATCGTGATCGGCTGGTAGAAGTCGCGGAACAGCAGCACGAGCACGCCGTAGATCAAGAGAATGCCCCACAGCATGGCGGTGCCGAACTGGGAGAACATCTCGACGGATTCTTCGGTCTGTTCGGAAAGCGCGAGCCGCACGCCGGGCGGCGGGTTCTTCGCTTCTTCGAGGGCGAAGATCGCGTTTTGGCTTTGGCTGAGCTCGCCGCTGATGACGTTCGCGCTGACGGAGACGGCGCGCTCGCGGTCACGGCGCTGAATGGTGCTTTCGCCGAGGGCGAAGGTCACGTCCGCAACAGCATCGAGCCGCACGGGCGCGCCGGTGGATGAGCGCACGGGCAGGGCGCGGATCACTTCAAGATCGGCGCGCTGGTCCGGGCGCACGAGCACGCGGATCGGGATCTGCCGATCGACAAGATCGAAGCGCGGCAGGTTCTGATCGACATCGCCGCTGGTGGCGATGCGCACGGCGGCGGCGAGATCGGTGGATGCAACGCCAAGGCGCGTCGCGTCCTGAATGCGCGGGCGCACGATGATTTCCGGGCGCTGCAGCGAAGCGGAAGACTTCACGTCAGCAAGCGAGGGCATACGCCGCATGGCCTGCACGAGCGCTTCGCCCGCGGCGTTCACGGCTTGCGGGTCTTGGCCGACGAACTGGACTTGAATATCCGCGCCGGCGCCGCCGCCTTGGAAGTTGACGAACGAGGTCCGGTAGTCCGGGAAATTTGCGAGACGCGGGCGCATCACGTTTTGCAGTTCGTACGCTTGCAGATCGCGTTGATCGCGCGGGACGAGCTGAACGTTGATCGATGCTTGTGTGACGGCGCCGTCGGCGCTGTTGACCGACGTGAACAGGCCCTCGATTTCGGGCATCTCCTGTAGAGAGCCGGCCATGTTTTGCAGCACGCGATCCGCTTCCATCAGCGGCGTGCCAGGCGGCACTTCGACCTGCACGCGGATCTGGCCGTTATCGAGGCGCGGAATGAACGTGAACGGCACTTGTGAGGCGCCGACGATCGAGAGCACGAAGATGAAGACGCCGGCGATCACAGTGAGCGAGGGGCGGCGGATCGCCCAGGCGAGCACGGCGCGATACGTATCAGTGACGGCGCCCGGCTTTTCTTCTTGGTGCTTATCCTTGAGGAAGAACGCGCACATCATAGGTGTGATGAGACGCGCGACGACGAGCGAGAAGAACGCCGCGAATGCGACCGTTAGGCCGAACTCCTTGAAGAACTGCCCGGTCTCGCCGGTCATGAAGCTCACCGGCAAGAACACGGCGATGATCGTGAAGGTGGTCGCGACGACGGCTAGGCCGATTTCGTCCGCGGCCTCGAGGGCTGCCTGATAGGGCGATTTGCCCATCCGCATGTGCCTGACGATGTTCTCGATCTCCACGATCGCATCGTCGACCAAGACGCCCGCGACGAGCGCGAGCGCGATCAGCGTGATCATGTTGAGCGTGAAGCCGAGTGTTTCGATCGCCGCGAAGGTGGGGATCACGGCGAGCGGAATGGCCGCCGCGGCGATCAAGGTGGCGCGCCAATCGCCCAGCACGACGAGCACGACCACGCACGCCAGCAATGCGCCTTCGAGGAGGGCGTGGATCGAGCTTTCGTGCATGCCGCGGATGAATTCCACAGGCGAGCCGATCAGGCGGAACTGGAGCCCTGCGTCGCGTTCGCGCAATTCGTCGAGCTTGGCCTCGACGCGATCGAACACCTGGACTTCGGAGGCGCCCTTCGAGCGGTTGATCAGGAAGCCGACGACGGGCTGGCCGTTGTAGCGGGTGATCGAGTCAAGATCGCTCGACGCGTCGGTGATGGTCGCGATGTCAGCAAGGCGAACGACGCGGCCGTCAGCGGCCTGGATGCGCGTTTCGCCGAGTTCGGCGACGTTGGCGGCGCTGCCAAGCGTGCGGATCGATTGCGCTTGGCCGCCAACTTCGGCGCGACCGCCGGGCAGGTCGATGTTGCGCGCGCGCAGCTGCGTGGAGACGCTGTCGGCCGTCACGCCGTAGGCGCGCAGGCGCTCTGGATCGATCTCGACGCGGATTTCACGGCGGACGCCGCCGAGGCGCTGCACCGCGGAAACGCCGGGCACGGCGAGCAATTCGCGCTGCAGATCATTGTCGATGAACCAGGAGAGATCGGCCGGGCTCATGCCGTCGCGCTCGATCGCGAAATAGCCGATCGGTTCGGAGGCGCTGTCGGCCCGCAAGATCACGGGCTCTGTAATGTCGGCCGGTAAATCGGATCGGATGCGCGAGAGCGCGTCGCGGCCATCATCGATAGCGCGCGAGATGTCGGCATTGGATTCCAGTTCGACGAAGGTCGAGGAATTGCCGGGGTTGACGCGCGAGGTGACGCGCCGCACGCCTTCGACGGCGGTGAGCGCCGCTTCAACGCGCTGCGTGACCTGCGTTTCCATATCCGCAGGCGCTGCGCCCGGCTGGCCGACGATGACCTCGAAGCCGCCGAACTCGATGTTCGGTAATTGGTTCACCGGCAGGCGCTGATAGGCGGTGACGCCCGCGAACAGGAGCCCGATGATCAGAACGATCGGCGGAACCGGATTTCGGATCGCGCCGGCGGAAATGTTCAAAGCCATCTGGCCCTCTGCTCACTCATGCGCGCGCGCCGTCGTTGCGGTGCGCGTCGTTGTCTTGTCTCAGCCTTCGCGGCCGCGCAGCTCGGTCTCGCCCGCAGCGGCGGCGGGGGCCGGCGCGGCAGGATCGATCGGGCGCACCACGTCGCCGTCTTGCAGGAACGCGGCGCCGGAGCCGACGACGCGCTGGCCTTCTTCGATGCCGCCGGTGATCTCGACCATCTGGCCTTCGCGAAGCCCGGTCGCGACCGCCACCTTGCGGGCGTGGTTCTCACCGTCGATCACGAACACGTAGGCTTGGCCGTCATCGTAGAGGATCGAGGATTGCGGCACGGCCAGCGCAGGGCGCGGCGCAAGTTCAGATTCGCCGCGCAGATACATGCCGGCGCGCACGTTCGAGCGTGCAGGAAGATCGAACAGGGCTTGGCCCGTGCGCGTGCGGCTGTCGATCGCGGCGGGGCCGCGGCGGAGCCTGCCTTCTACACTCGTGCCATCGACGAGCCGGAACGTGGCGCGTTGGCCCGCGCGCAGCGCGAGCACGTCAGCTTCAGCGACTTCGGCGGCGACTTCGAGTGCGTTGTCGCCTGCGATGCGGAAGAGCACCTGGCCGTCGACGGGACGGCCGATCTGCGCGGTGCGGCTGATCACGAGGCCGGCCGCTGGGGCGCGGACGTAACCGCCTTGCAAGCGCGCGTTCACTTCCGCGAGTTGCGCGCGCGCAGCGGCGAGTTGCGCTTCGGCGGCGCCGGCGGCGGCGCGGCGTTGTTCGATCGCTTCGGTCGAGAGCGCGCCCGAATCGCGGATCGATTCAGCGCGCTCATATTCGCCGCGCGCCCGTGTGGCCGCCGCTTCAGCGGATGCGACGCTGGCTTGCGCCGCGCTGGTTTGCGCATTGGATAGAGCCGTATCGAGCCGCGCGAGCGGCTGGCCGGCGCGGACGTAGTCGCCTTCATCGGCCAGCAATTGCAGAATGCGCACGCCGCTCGCGGGCGCGTAGACCTGGAAGTCGCGCCGCGGACGCGCTTCGCCCTGCAGCGCAACGCGCGGGTGGAATTCGTGGCTTGTGATGGCGATCGCCGTCACCGCCTGCGTGCGATCGACGTGGGCGGCTTTCTCATCGTTGCCGCCGCCGCTGTGCGAGAGCGCGTAGACGCCGATGCCCGCCGTCGCAACAGCGGCCGCGCCGAGGATCACGACGCGCCGGCGCCGTTTCTTGGCCGCCTCGTCGCCCTCGGCGTTAGGGTCGTCCTTGAACAGGGTCTCGTTCACACGACGAAAAATCGAAAAGCGTTCCGGCTTCATGATTGCACCGCGAGGTAGCGCTCTGCGAGCGCGCGAAAATTGGAAATGTCGTGTTCGGCGACTTCATCGCCGCGTTTGCCGAAGGCGTAGCGCATGCCCATGCCTTCGATAGTGGCGATGAGGGTGCGGGCCGCGCTCTCTGCATCCAGCTTTGGATCGATTTCGCCGCGGGATTGCGCCGCTTCGAGCGCTTCGACAAGCCGCCGCATGCTCTGCGCATCGATCTCCGCAAGGCGGTTGGCGAGCACTGGATCGCGCGCGGCCTCGGCAAAGACGTCAGCGAAGATCGGGGCGCTCGATTCCTTTGCGAAACGGCCCATGACCCGGTTGGCCAGTTCGCAGAGCCCGTCGATCAGCCCGCCGCCGCGGACGGCCAGCAGGGTGGCGTCAGTGTCCCGGCGCTCGTCCTCGGCGATGGCGGCGATGATGTCGGCCTTGGAGGGGAAGTAGCGGTAGAGCGCGCCGGGGCTAATGCCGGCCTCGGCGCAGATCTCCTGCATCGTGGCCTGGTGGAAGCCACGACGGCGAAAGCACACCAGCGCCGCGTCCAGAATCTGGCGGCGGCGGCGCTCGGCGAGACCGGGATCGGCCAGGCGGGCCATTTGGCTGCGATGTCCCCTCGAACTGGAAGGACGCTTGAAACACGCCCTGTGCGCTGCATATAAAGCGAACGTTCGTTCTTTAAATGTTAATTCAGCGAAACTCGTCAAGGGGAAGGGCGCAAAAGGCGCCTCGGGCTGCGGGGAGCGGCCGCCGGACGGTGCTGGAGGGGACTATGGCGCTGAGAGAGTTTCGAGTTTCAAAACAAGCTCTTGCGATGGCGTTGGGCGCGGCATTGCTGACCAGCGGCTGCATCACGATGCCCGGCGATCGCCCCGAAGCAGGCGAGCTCCCAACTGAGTGGCGCGACGCGCCGCAGACCGTTGGCGCGAACGGGCAGGACCAATTGGTCAATTGGTGGAGCGGTTTTTCCGACCCGACGATGGACCAATTGATTGCCGAAGGGCTGGCCGAAGGGCCGAGCGTGCAACTCGCCGCCTCGCGGGTGCAGGCGGCGCGGGCGCAGTCCTGGTCGACCATCACGCGGTTCCTTCCGCAGCTGATCGCCACGGGCTCGGGCCAGTACACCCGGGCGATCGAGGGGCCGGAGCTGCCGAGCGCAACGGGCGGGACCCAGGTGGAGCAGGGCACGGCCAGCTACGGCGCGCAGGCCTCCTGGGAAGTGCCGCTCTTTGAATCGCCGGCCGTGGCCGTTGGCGCGGGCGCGGCGAACCGCCTGGCGCTCGCCGATGAGCGCGGCGCCAAGGTCGCGCTCGCGGCCGATATCGCGCAGGCCTATGTCGATCTGCGCACGGCGCAGAATTCGTTGCGCGCGCTTGAAGTCGCGGTCGCCAATTCCGATCGCCTCGTTGGCATTTTGCAGATCAGCTACAACGCAGGCTTTGCCGCGCAGGCCGACTATGACGACGCGCGCCGGCAAGCTGAAGCGCAGCGCGCGCGCCTACCGGGCTTCGTGATCGAAACGCGGCGTGCGGAAAACGCGCTCGCCGTGTTGCGCGGGCGCGCGCCGGGAACTGAGCCTGCTGAAATTGCAGCAGCGCTCGCGGCCGAAGGCGCGGTGCCGTCTTTGCCGATCACGTCGGCGCCTGCCGCGCCAGCCGATCTCTTGCGTTTGCGCCCCGATGTCGCCGGCGCGGAAGCGCAAGCGCTGATTGCGGCCGCGCAAGTCGGCGTGGCGCGCGCGGATTTCCTGCCGCGCCTCAACATCACCGGCGCCATCAACGTCACGGACAATGTGCTCGGCAACGCGCTGGGCGTGGGGCTCACGCGCTCAACTGCGACGCCGCTGATCTCGCTGCCGCTGTTCGACTGGGGCCAGCGCATCGCGAACCTGCGTCAGCGCGACGAGCAGCTTGAACAAAGCTTTATCCAATATCGCCAAACGGTGAACGTCGCGGTCGCGGAAGCGACAATCGCGTTGACCTCGCTCGATCAGGGCGCGCGGGCGCTGAATTCGGCGCGCGTTTCGGAGGAGGCGGCGGAATCGACGTTGCGCGGCCGGCGCGCAGCGTATGATGCGGGGCTGTTGTCGCTCACGGATCTGTTGCGCGCCGAGCAGCAGGCGATCGATGCGCGGCTGTCGCGGATCAATTCGGAATCCAGCCAGGCGCGTGCGGCGATCTCTGTCTATCGCGCGTTCGGCGGCGGTCCGCCCGATGCGATGCCACGCTCATAAGCGGGCGAACACAGCGATGGTTATGGTGAATGCGCGCTAACCAAGGTTTGCGCGCGGCAAGCTTCGTGACCGCGCGGGTAATCCAAAACTCAGTTTAAATTCACGGTTCTAGAGCACGGTGCCGGAGCATTTTCTGGCTCAAAGGCGCATCGCGCATGCTCGAACCCTTGGCGACAGCTCTTTCCGGCGCGGCTGAATTGCGGCGGCGCGAATTGCCGATCGTACTGGCGCTTGCGGTTTTTGGCGGCGCGGCGACCGCGCTCGTCACCGGGAGCGCTGCGGCGCTGTTCTGGCTGATGGCGGCTGTCGTCGTGTTCACACTCGATGCGCATCTTTATGGCCGCCTTGCGAACCGTGAGAACGTGTTGAGCCTGCGGGAGCAGCAAGCACTCGCGGTGTGGGCGTTCGCGGTTTCCGCGCTCTACGTGGTGCTGCCGATCATTCTTTGGCTCGATGGACGCGCCGCGACGTCGGCGGCGGCGATGATGCTGTGGTGCTCGGCGCTGGTGCGCAACCTGAGCCAAGTTTCGCGCCGGCGCGATTATGCGCTCGCGTCAGCGGCGCCCGGCGCGATCTCCTTGATCCTGACGCCGCTTTGGACGGCGCTGAC
>Ga0268299_1003166_pt1 | contig 16187 bp, 17 predicted proteins | sample NOBtaG_FD_193484 | JGI IMG/M metagenome (GOLD analysis project Ga0268299, IMG submission 193484) | Activated sludge microbial communities from bioreactor in Nijmegen, Gelderland, Netherland - NOB reactor | ecosystem: Engineered > Bioreactor > Aerobic > Activated sludge | place: Netherlands...
GCTGATCGACGACGCCGACACCCCCGCCAAGTGGTACTACAAGTTGAAAGCCGCCCACCTGACATCGGTGCAAACCGGAGCACCGTTGGACCATCCGTTAAAAGACCGCGTCACGCTTCGCTGGAGAAGTTAACAGACCGGTGAACGTGGGCAGGACCGAGGGGCTAGCTCATCGGGTGACTCGTGCCATGATTCGGCTCGTTCAGGAGCGCCATGGCCCGACGAATCTGCTCCCGGGATCCGAGCAGCGTGACCACATCACCTGCCTGCAGACGCACCTGTTCAGACGGATTGGATTGTGTGACCTGACTCCTGGTCCACGCAATGACCGAGGCACCGGTCCGCGGACGAATGGAGAGTTCCGCCAACGATTTGCCCACCGCCGGCGCCTCATCATCGATCCGGCAGGTTTCCACCTCGACGTCGGTCAACGTTCCGCCCCGGAGGTGATGGGCCAATTCCGGCATTTCGCTGCGCCGCAGCAAGGCATATCCTTCCCGCCTGATCTGCTCGGCCTTACGGGCCACGAACTCCTGCGGCAGGCTGTAGGTGCGCAACACCAGGGCAAAAATCTCGATCGAGGTCTCAAATTCTTCCGGCACCACGTCATCCGCGCCCAACTGATGCAGTTCTTCCAACTCCCGCAAGTATCGCGTCCGTACCACGATGTGCAACTTCGCATTCAACCCCTTCGCGACCTTCACCGTTCGTCGCGCCGTGAACGGATCGGACAGGGCGACCACCAACACTTTGGCGTCTTCAATCTTCATATGCCGTAACACATTGGCATTCGAACCGTCTCCGTAGTAGATGGGGACGCCATGCCGCGCTTCGCGGCGCACGGTTTCGCCGTCCAGATCCAGCGCCACATGCGGAATTTCCGTTTCACCCAGAACCCGGGCCAGGTTGCGACCGTTGAGCCCGTAGCCCACAATGATGACATGGTCCTTAATGCGGACCTGCGTCCCTTCTAATTGTTCGACGTGCGCCGCCGTGCGCGCGGGCATCCAACCTCGAAGCCGTTGCACCGCTTCAATCCGCCTCCCCAAATCAGGCGACCACTGCATGCCGAAGGGCGTCACCACCATCGTCAGGACCGACACCGCCAGAAACAACTGATACTGATCTCCCGTGAAGAGGCCGGCATCCTGCCCCTGCTGCGCGAGGATGAAGCTGAACTCTCCGACCTGCGCGAGCGCGACTCCCACCAGCACCGCCGATCTGGGAGGAGACCCTGCCGCCACCATCGCCCCGGCGCCGGTGAGCAGCTTGCCGACGATCACGGCCAGCAACAGTCCCAAGACGATGAAGGGATGCTCCAACACGACCCGCAGGTCCATCAGGACGCCGATCGACACGAAAAACAAACTATTGAAGCTATCACGAAACGGAAGAACCTCCGCCAATGCTTGGTGACTATACTCCGACTCCGACATCACCAGCCCCGCGATAAAGGCACCCAAGGCCAACGACAGTCCGCCCAAAGAGGTCAACCAGGCGATCCCCAGGCACAACACAATGATCGAAAGTAGAAACAATTCACGGCTCCGGCTCCGCACGATATGCCGCAACAGGCGCGGCACCAGATACCAGGCCGCCGCGACGATCAACCCGACCACGACCGCCGCCTTCACCAGCGTCATCAACACCATCCCCATCGCACTTCCGCTGGGCGTGGCCAGAATCGGCGTGATGAGCATCATCGGCACGACCGCAAGGTCCTGGAAAATCAAGATCGCCACTGTGGCACGGCCGTGAAAGGAATCACTCTCCCCCTGCTCCGAGAGCGCCTTCAGGACGATAGCCGTGCTGCTGAGCGAGAGAAGGAATCCCCAGAAGATACCCTGCTGATAGGACAGTCCAACCACCAGCGCCCCGAGCAGCGCCAGAATGAGGACCCCACCGGTCTGCACCGGTGCCGCCACCATCAGCGTGCGCCGGGCCGCCGCAAAATGCGCGGACGAAAACTCCATGCCGATTGTGAACAGCAACAAGACAATGCCGATCTCGGCGAGCACATGAACCTGCGACACATCGGGAATCAGATGCAGCCCGTGCGGGCCGATCAGGGCCCCGGCCACAAGAAAGCCGGCGATCGACGGAAGACGGAATTGGTGAAATGTGAAGACGACTGCAGTGGACACTGCATAGATGACCAACAGGTCGCCGAGAACTGCGTAATCACTCATAGAGGAAATCGAGCCGGCACAGCGCTTTCAACGGCTAGCATACGGATTCGTGACGCAGCATACCGTAGGGATCTCGCTGGAACAAGGCGTTCTATTTGTCCTACGCCTGCCGCTCGGTTAGAGTAGCGCACCGGACCACTGGCTCTGCCCGAAGGAGGCTGCTCTGCGCGCCATCATTTTCGATTTCAACGGCGTCATTGCCGACGACGAAACCCCGCACCTGGAATGTTTTCAGCAGGCGCTTGCCGAATCCGGACTCACGCTGAGCAAGGAGAAGTACTATGGTACCTACCTCGGGATGGATGAACGCACCTGTGCCGCCGCCCTGCTTCTGAAGCGGGACGGCCGGTGCGACCCCTCGATCCAAGCCCGGATCGCTGAGCGCAAGGCCGCTCTCTTCCGTGACCATACTGCGACACAGAAGCCGGCACTATTTCCCTGGGTAACCGGGTTTGCGGCACAAGCCGTGGAACAATACCGACTGGCCATCGCCTCGGGAGGACGGCGGGAACAGATCCTCTCCGCCCTTGCGGGAACGGCTATCGAACAGTGCTTCGAACTCATCGTGTCCGCGGACGAATGTGCCGTCGGCAAACCCGACCCCGCGATTTACGAATTCGCCCTCCGACAACTCAACGCCCGTCGCCCCAGACCACCGCTGCTTCGGTCGAGCGAATGTCTCGTCATTGAAGATTCTCGCGCCGGAATTCAGGCGGCGCTGAAGGCAGGCATGCGCGTTCTTGCGGTTGCGACCACCTACCCAGCATCGCACCTCACCGCCGCACATGTGGTCGTCCCCTCCCTGGATGGAATCCAGCCGAAGGACTTGGCCCGGCGACTCTTTCCAATCAGCGGTTGAGATGCCTAAGGAATCAGGGGAACAGACCGGGGGATGGAGGGGTATTTAGAACGGTATGCGAATGCCCATCTGGAACTCGTTCGGCAGCATACTCTTGCCCATGGAATCGCCGAAGAGATTTTGCTGCGGTAGCACCGGCTGGAGATTCAACGCCCGATCACGCTCGGTGACGAAGCCCCCACCAAAACCGGCACCGATGTAGGGAATCAGAGTCTGCTCGCTGACGCGCAACTGAGCGCTCAGCGAAGGCGCCTGGCGGAACAGGTCCGATCGCTGATCGCTTGCCGTGGGCGCCTGGGTCCCCTCGCTCGACACCTGGGTCCGTAACTCGGTCCAAGCCGGTGCATCAGTCGCGGGAGAACCCGCCAGTGCCGCGCCCATTCCTCCGACATGGAGCACTCCTGTCATAAGCAGTACGCACACCGTCGATGCCTTCCGAATGCCGATTGATCGCATGATTGTTTACTTTACTCCATCCATCCTGTCGCAACAAGGGCAGGAGCTGGTGGAGTTGCGGAACGATCGGCTGGAGATCCCCTGGCCTTGCCGGCGGCCCTCCGAGATCGGGAACCCCTGTGTGAGGAGAGCCGCCGACAGTCCGCGACTGCAGGAAGGTGGTAGCGTGCCGAGGCTGGAGCGCGCGCCCCAGATGTGCCTACACCTTGTAATACTCTCGGTACCACTCCACGAATCGGGCGATGCCGGTTTCGATCGACGTGGCGGGCTTGAAGCCCGTGTCACGCATCAGGTCCGCGACGTCGGCATAGGTCGCAGGCACATCGCCGGCCTGGAGAGGTAGGAAGTTCTTTTGGGCTTTCATGCCCAGCGTCTGTTCCAGCACCTCGATAAATCGCAACAGCTCGACCGGCTGATGATTGCCGATGTTGTACAAGCGGTAGGGGGCGGAACTGCTGCCGGGATCGGGGTTGTCGCTCGCCCACTGCGGATCGGCCTGCGCGGGCCGGTCGAGCGTACGCAAGACACCCTCGGCGATATCGTCGACATAGGTGAAGTCCCGTTGCATCTTCCCATGATTGAAGACATCGATGGGTTTGCCTTCGAGAATCGCCTTCGTGAACAGGAACAACGCCATGTCCGGACGACCCCAGGGGCCATAGACGGTAAAGAACCGGAGCCCCGTAATCGGAAACCGGTACAGGTGCGCATAACAGTGGGCCATCAGCTCGTTGGCTTTCTTCGTCGCCGCATACAGCGAAACCGGATGGTCGACGTTATCATGCACCGAAAACGGCATTTTCGTATGACCGCCGTACACCGAGCTCGTCGACGCATAGACCAGGTGCTCGACCTGATGATGCCGGCAACCTTCAAGAATGTTCAAAAACCCGTCGACGTTGCTCGCCGTGTAGGCATGGGGATTCACGAGCGAATACCGAACACCGGCCTGCGCCGCCAAATGCACCACCCGCCGAATGGATTGCTTCTCGAAGAGGGCAGCCATACCGGGCCGATCCGACACGTCCAGTTTCACGAATTGAAACTGCGGGTGGGTCTGCAGTCGCGCGAGGCGCGCCTCCTTCAGGCGGACGTCATAGTAATCGTTCAGATTGTCCAAACCCAGCACGGTATCGCCGCGATCCAGCAATCGCCTGGACACATGAGATCCGATGAACCCGGCGGCGCCGGTGACCAGCACAACCCCTGTTGAAGCCCCCATAACAGCGCTCTCCTTCTTAAAAAGCCATGTAACCAACTCGATCGGCAGGGACGCAGGATACACCCCAGCAATGCACCGTCGCCGGCCTCCAGGAAACGCCCACGAGCAGTCATGAAACGGCTTATCGGCCCCCGCGCTTCATAAACGACGGGTCCCCGTGATCAACTCGGTAGAGCGGCAGCGGAGTCAAGACATCGGCCGCAGAGAGGACTTGCACCGATCCAGCGCCGGCGCTGCGGAACAGATCCAGCGCCTGAGCGCGATGATACCGGCAATCGTGTTGCACCAGAAGATCTTTCAGATTTTCCGGCGGCTCCCAATGGGCGGTGAGCAGGGCCGTGCGGGCCGGATTGCGCTGGCTGAACATAAACGACAGATGATCCGGGTACCAATCGGCGCCGCCCGTCGCATAGGACACAAACAGCCGTGCCTGTGCGGCGGCGCATAACTCATCCAGGTATCGATTCGTCAAGTACCCGTTTTCTCCCACGTCGAGCCACTGTCCCGGGTGAGACAGCGGCGCATGAGCGGCGTAGCTGCGAATCTCCTGTAATTGTTGTTGAGAGGCCAGGACCAGTGACAGCGGACCATACTTCTGAACTAACTGCTGAATGACCCCTTCCTGAATGGCCGACCGGCCGCTGTTTGTCGGGCCGCTGTCGGCATGCACCAGCACATTCTGCCCTCGATCGGTCACGAGATAACAATTTCTCGGCATCTCCAGGTCGCACGGGTCCTCGCCATAGAACGGCACCGAGACCACGGCGCCGCCGTCGAAGGTCCAACTCTCGCCATGCGCGAGTTCAATGATATGGCTGAACCCCAATTCCCGGAGCAAGGGCAGATAATCATAAAAGAACTTTTTACGATTCCGACGACTGGGGATGACGATCGGGACATCCTTCGGCACATGCAACAACGTGCGGGGGTCCACATGATCGTCATGATCATGCGTCAGGAAGATGGCCGCGGGCTTCGGCAGTAAGGACACCCAGAGGCTCGGCACATTGGATTCCGCAAACCAGGGCAACAGCCAGGGGTCGAAGAGGAGAAATTGATCGCGTTGCCGGTACAACAGCGCGGCATGCCCGAGATGCACGGTATCCCGGTCTCTCGTCTGCTGCAACCAGTGATTGCGCACCGAGGACTGAGTGGTGGGCGTGAGGCACTCGTACTGAACGAACAGTTCCATCAACTTGGTGAGCAGCCGTTCGGCCTCCCGTCCCGCCGTCGTCACGATGGTCCGAATCGCCCCGGCCTGCTGCGTGCCATCCAGCATGCCCAACAGTTTCCCGACCACCGGGCCCATCGGACGTTCGAAGGGCACAGGAATCGCCTGCCGCTTCACGGCGTTGAAGATGCGCAGACCGGTATTGACGACCGTGGCGGATTTTGTAGGGTCGAAGGGGTGCGACCAGAAGAATTGCCCATCAGGTTGGCGTCGGGCCGTGATGTGTTGACTCAGTTGCTGCCGGGAATTGACTAGTTCGGCATAGGCATCCTCCAGCCGCACCCGGGTCTGCGGATCACCGAGTGTCGCGCGGCGGGAAAACACATCGCTGATGGCGGTTTCCACACAGGCCAGAAAGAGGCTGTGAGCCTCATGCAGACTCGCCACGACTTCCGGCGCCACCCCGCCCACAAATGGAAACGGTCCGGGCGACTGGTCGCTTTCAAGCTGCACCCAGACCCAGGGCGCCAACCCCACATACTGATCCCGCGGCAATGCGTCCCAAAGTCCCATGCGTCACAAGCCTGAGCCGTAGCCTTACGGCTTCAGTTCCATCCGGCTGATCGTCGGCTCGTACAACGCCTGAATCACGTTGCCGTCCGGGTCGGTGAAATAAAAGGAATAGCTGCCGTCACGATGCTGCTTGGGAGGCTTGGCAATGTTGGCACCGTATTGCCCCCCTTCGCGCTGCACCTCGCGGAACAGGTCGTCAACATGGGCGGGACTTTCGAGGATCACGCCGAAGTGGTCGAGTAACTGGCCTCGCGGCGGCTGGTACTGGGCCAGCTCCGTCTGGCCGATTTGATGCAGGGCGAGATTATCCGATCCTGAACTGAAATACACGTTGTCCGGATCCGGCTCCCAGACCACCTTCATTCCGAGAAGTCGCTCGTAAAACACACGCGACCGGGCCAGATTCGTGACGCGGAGGGCCAAATGTCGTAAGCCTCGATGAGCCGTCATGCCGCAATCTCCTGGCGCGTATAGTAGGTGCGGGCCCACCATCGCGTCAATCCTCAACCGCCAGGAGTGAACGTTCCCCCGGCGATCGTTTTGCGTCGGCCGGTCATGTTTGAAAAGTCCACGGCTGTGGTACGATCGGGAATCGTTTGTTACGAACCAAAGGAGCTTGGAGCTATGTTGGCACGATCCATCCTCGCATTCATGGTGGCGCTCATCGGACTCAGCGGAACGGGCTCTCTCACACTCGCTGCGGAGCAGGCGGCTCTGCCCAAGGAAATCACGGGAAAAGACGGGGCACCGCTGGTGCTGATTCCTGCAGGCTCATACCCTATGGGGGTGCCGTTCGGCGACCGTGACGGCGGACGCGATGAATATCCCCGCCATGTCATCGAGATCGATCCGTTCTACATCGACAAGTATGAGGTCACCAATGGACGGTACTTGGAATTTGTGAAAGCCACCAATCACCGCGTGCCGCAAAATCCCAAAAATCCCACCCGGAATCTCTGGGAGGGCATCGGCATTCCCGCCTCGTTAGCCGACCGGCCCGTCATCAATGTAGACTGGGCCGATGCCGACGCCTACTGCAAATGGGCGGGCCGACGGTTGCCGCGCGAAGCCGAATGGGAGAAGGCTGCCAAGGGCAATAATGATTGGCGGTTTCCCTGGGGCAACGTCGAGCCCACCAACGGCCATTTGAACTTCAACCAGAAATGGGTCGGCGAAAAGACGCTGATGCCGGTGGGCAGTTACGAGAAGGGCAAGAGCCCGTACGGGGTCTACGACATGGCCGGCAATGTCTGGGAATGGGTCAACGACTGGTATGATCCAAGGTACTACGAAAAAAGCCCCGACAAGAATCCGCCGGGCCCGGACAGCGGCGAGAAGAAAGTCATCCGGGGGGCCGGCTGGGAGAATGAGACACCCACAGTCCGCATCTTCACCCGCGTCGACGGCGATCCGACCATGAGAAACGAATCGACGGGATTTCGATGCGCGGCGGATGCCAAGTAACCCAATCGGCTTCCTAGCCGGTGATGGAATCACGGAGTGCGATGGCCAGTGCAGGGTTTCATGGGTTGACCGTCGTCGCCTTTGAATCGCGCATGGCGGCGGAAATGGGGCGGCTGATCGAGCGCCACGGCGGCACACCGCTGGTGGCGCCGGCCTTGCGCGAGATTCCGCTGGAAGACAATTCCGCCGCGTTGCAGTTCGGCGAACAGCTGATGCGGGACGGGCTCGACGTGCTGGTGTTGATGACCGGTGCCGGTACAACCACCCTCTTTGAGGTGCTGCATCGTCGCTATTCCAATGACCAGCTCGCCGCAGCTCTGCGCAAGACCGTGCTGATCGCCCGGGGCCCCAAGCCGGTCGGCGCCCTCAAGGCCCTGGGCTTGCAACCCACCCTAACCGTGCCGGAACCCAATACCTGGGTCGATGTGGTCTCCACCCTGGATGCCCATCGGCCGCTGACGGGCTTACGCATTGCGGTGCAGGAGTATGGCCTCCCCAACCGTGACCTCTTAGAGGCCTTGAAGCAGCGGGGAGCACAGGTCACTCCGGTGCCGGTCTACCGATGGGCCCTTCCGGAGGATACCGCTCCGTTGAAGCACGCCGTTGGAGAGATCCTCGTCGGGCACGTTCAGGCGATGCTGGTCACCAATGCGGCCCAAATCGAGCATGTGATGCAGGTGGCAGAACGGGAAGGCCAGACGGCGGCGTTTATAGAAGCCTGCAAGAAGTTGGTGGTCGCCTCGATCGGTCCCACCGCCAGCGAACGCATCCGCAGCCACGGGCTGCCGGTGGATTTCGAACCGTCACACGGCAAGATGGGCATTCTCGTGAAGGAAACGAGCGAGCAAGCACATGCACTTCTAGCAAAAAAGGCTGGCGTGGAAATCGCCAACTGAGGCACCTCGGCCTACCTCCCCTCAGCCGGCTGCCCCGCAGCCCCTTCGTTCGCATCCCGCGCACAGCGGAACCCCATCCAGTTCATCTTGGTGTTCGGATCCGTCCCATTGCGCTGCGCGACGCGGACACTGGGCGTGCTGTCGATCCAACCGCCGCCGCGGAAACCCCGTTGACTTCCGGTCTCGGGACCTTTCGGATTCTTGTCCGGTCCGGTGCTGTAGTATTTCGGGTCGTACCAGTCGTTCACCCATTCCGCCACATTACCCGCCATCTGAAGCACGCCATAGGGGCTGGCGGCGTTGTCGTATTTGTCTACGGAAATGATGGGCGGATACAGCAATAGCCGTTCCGGACGATCCCGCACCGGTCCAGACAGACCGGTCCGGCCGTAGTTCGCCCTCGAGAGCCCGGCCATTTGATTGCCCCAGGGAAAGATGCGCCCATCTTCGCCACGCGCCGCCTTCTCCCATTCCGCTTCAGAAGGCAATCGCTTCCCCGCCCACTTGCAGTAGGCGTCGGCATCGAACCAGGACACATGCATCACCGGATGGCTGACCATGGTCTCCTGAAAATTCCCGCCGTCGTATTGCCAATCGATCAAGGGATCGCGGTTCGTCGCCAGAACAAATTTCAAGAACTGTACGGTCGTCACCTCGTGCTTGTCGATGTCATAGGCATCGAGATAGACCTTCCGCTGCGGGAATTCCACCAGGTAGGAATTTTTGTCGATCTTTTTGTCGCTGCCCATGAGGAACTCACCCGCCGGGATACGGATCATCTCGTCATGGGCCGGCAACTTGGCACGCTCCATCGCCAGCTTCTTCCCCTCCGGCGTCCATTCACGAACCACGTCTGCGACATCCAACGCATAGAGAGGTGCGCTCATCCCCAGTAGCACCGCACCCAATACCCACACTGCGAGACCTCGTGTACGCACAACGACACTCCTTTATCTGCTGATCGTTCCCTACATCGGCTGGTGATTCGGCTCCGCAGCAGCCGGCTGGCGATCAAATTCTTCCAATGGTTCGAAATTGAGCGGTAGCTGAAACAAATAATCGATCAGGGGCCGGAATTTCACATGCTGGTACTCGACGATCCAACTTCCGTCCTTCTTGGCCAGTTTCATCGGAAAACGAATATCGGTCGCGAGCCACTGATAGTACACTTCGGTCCGTTCGCCCTCCTTCACCGTCACCTCATACAAGGTCGTCGGGTGCCCCTCGCGCGTTTCCGTCCCGATTTCTTCTCGCGACACCTCCCCCTCCAGATGCTCCGTCACTTTGAGATCCTGCTCGGGCTTGTACGGCACGGTCTTGAAGTGTTTCATCCTCGACAACAGGAGCCAGACCACCTGCTTGTCTTTCCGGACGATGCTGATGTTGACGGGGCCCATCGTGTGATGTTCGATCCGCCACATATTGTCGCGGTAGTAGATGTTGGCTTTCTGAGTCCGGCCATTGATCTTGGTGATCTGGTCGGCCGTAAATTCCAGCGCCCCGGCCTCACCGATACCGATCGTCCACGACAAGGCCAGCGCCCCTACCAGTCTCGATGACCACATGCGTCGTATCCTACCGAGGACCTGTCTGAATTTTCCAGTCTGCGTCATGCACATGGCCATACCCCTCGGCACCCGCGGTTCACTCAGTGAATCGCTCCCTCAGTCCCCATCCCATCCTCGTCTTCCGACACACGGTGAAACCGGCGCACCGAGCCCGGTCGCGAACCAGATGCCGAGACATCCTCACGACACGTTCACCAGCGGCTGTGTCTGCTGAGATCGGCGCCACGAGATGGGGGGGGCCTGCATCCCTGGATCAGAGATATCCCGCCGCCTGCGCCGTTGCCGGTTCAGCCTGCCCGGCAGAAAACCGGGCAGGCGCGTGGCCCCGAGAAGAGGGGATGCGTGACCTACGATTTCGCCTTAATACATTCGATGTCCAACTTAATGAACACGTCGTCGCCGACCACCAACCCGCCGCTATCAAGCGCTTTATTCCACACCATGCCGAAGTCTTTGCGGTTCACCTTCCCTTCGGCTGCAAATCCGGCGCGGGTATTGCCCCACGGATCCTTGGTCACCCCGTTAAACGTCCCCGCCAAGGTGATCTCCTTCGTGACACCGTGCAGGGTCAGATCGCCGATCGCGACATAACCATCGCCGGCTTTTTTGTAGCTTTTCATCTTATAGGTGATGGTCGGATACTTTTCGGCATCGAAGAAATCAGGGTTCCGTAGATGTGCGTCGCGTTTTTCGTGGTTGGTGGTCACCGAGGCCGTCTTGATCGTCGCTTCGAGTGCCTTCACCGTCCCTGCCTCGGGATCCATCTCGATGAATCCGGTGTAATCTTTGAAATGCCCGGTCGTTTTGGAGACCACCATATGCGCCACCTTGAACTCCACGATCGAATGGTCCAAGTCGACGTCGTACCGGGCCGTCTCTGCCTGCACACCTGTTGCACCGAGCAACATTCCGGCTCCAAGACACCACAGGGTGAGCACACGACCGATCGATTTCGTCATAGCTACTCCTTTGTGGAACCGCTTGGTGCAGTTCCGTCCTTCAATGTTGGGGATGCGGGCGGCGCAGACTTGGACGGCTTTTTCTCAACCGTCATCTGCACGTCGCGCGTGGCGACTTTCGCCCCCGTTCGCATACGCACATGCACATCGACCACATCGCTGCCGAGATCGGGCGGAATCGGAGGGAACGGCTGGGCATGGATGATGGTCTGCAATCCCGCCTCGTTGACATCTCGCGCTCCGGAACTTTTTTCCAATTGGATGACTTGGGCCACGCCGCTCGCATACATTTTGAAGTGGATCCGAACCGTTTCGCTGCTGGGTGCACGACGGATGGACCGGATTTGCCGGCTCCAGTTCCGGCTGATCAAATCGCTGACCTGTTTCCAATAGGCTTTCGATTCGCCGGGCGGAGGCAGGGGCAGCAAATCTTCCTCGGCGATCGTCGCATTCACGGCCAAGACCTGCTCCGTCGCTTTTTGCACGGCCGCGGCATCGGCCTCAGAATTTTCGGCCACCGGCCCCGGTTGGACTTCGGTCTCGCCATCGCTGGGAGGCGGTTCACCGAGTGTGACGTAGACGTCGCGTTTCAAAAACTCTTCCAGGCCGGTAATCTTCGCACGCGCAAACGACACCCGAACTCGCACGGCCTTCGGATGCACCGTGGTGCGGCTCTTCAGCGTCGAGTTGGGTTCGAGAATGACCGTACCCTGGTACACCGACGCCGTCGGCTCTTCGCTCAGGGACACCGTCTGGCTTTGAAATCCGTTGGACTCGATGATGGCCATGACGGATTCCGTTCCGGCCGGCACACCGCCCAACGTGATACTCAGCACCACGTCTTTCCCGGCCTGGACCGACCCATCCGGCTCGGTGCTGACCAAGTCGAACTGGGCCCATCGTTTAGGCGCAGGCGGAACGGAGCTGGTAGAAGGACCAGCCAGGGCACCGGCCACGGGCCCACCGACACAGAGCAACAACGCCACCGCCCCGATCAGCCGCCTGCAGAACGTGAACTGGTGCTGCATGCTGGCATCCTACCCAGGCGCCTACCCCAGTTCAACCCGTTTTTTCTGTCGTCACGAAGGCCATCAGCCACTGCTCCGGTCCAGGCACAGACACCTCCGGTCCGGCAGAGGCAGGACCGACATCCCTTCGACTCACGGGCCGGCGCAGCTACCGGCCCCACTCGGCGACGCACACCATCGCGCTGCAGAGGCTGCCGCTTTCACTCCTTGGCTAGGCATTTCACGCCGTCTTGTTATAATGGACCGATGCGTGCGCTCGTCAAAACTACCGCCCAGCCCGGCCTCACGTACACCGAACGCCAAGACCCAACACCCGGCCCCAACGACGCCGTCGTCCGCGTCAAAGCGACCTCCCTCTGCGGAACCGATGCCCATATCTACAATTGGGATGCCTGGGCTCACAGCCGGATTCATCCGCCACGGACGATCGGACATGAAATGTGCGGTGAGGTGGTCGAGGTCGGAACGGATGTCAGCCTGGTGAAGGTGGGCGATTACGTGGCGGCAGAATCACATTTGACCTGCGGCGCTTGCTTTCAATGCCGAACCGGCCAAGCCCATGTCTGCAAGAACTACCGCATCCTCGGCGTGGATCTCGATGGATCGTTTGCCGACTATATCGTGCTGCCTGAGACTGTCCTCTGGAAGACGTCGCCGGACATTCCGCCGGAGTTGGCCTGCCTGCAAGAACCGTTGGGAAACGCCGTCGATGCGGCGCTCGCGGAAGACTTGACCGGCCACACCGTCCTGATTACCGGTTGCGGCCCGACCGGCCTCTTCGCCGCCGCGGTCGCGCGCACGGCCGGAGCCGCCACCATTATTGCGACCGACGTCAGCGACTACCGCCTTGGACTGGCAAAACAAGTGGGGGCGGATCACATCTTGAACGCAAAGGCCGACAGCCCGGACGCCATCGCCGCTGCCATTCAGGAGATCACCGGCGGCGAAGGCGTCGATGCGTCATTGGAAATGTCCGGACACCCGACCGCGCTGCACCATGCCTTTCGATCCGTAAAAAACGGCGGCCGGGTCACCTTATTCGGTATTCCCACCGGGCCCGTCACCTTTGACCTCGCCAACGAAGTCATCTTCAAGGGCATTCGCGTCCACGGCATCACCGGGCGCCGCCTCTTCAGCACCTGGTATCGCCTGGCAGGACTCTTCAAGGCCGGCCTCAACATCCGTCCGGTCCTGACCCACACCTTCCCCCTCAAAGACTTCGCCCAAGGATTTGAATTGATCAAATCCGGCCAATGCGGCAAAGTAGTCTTGTTTCCATAACCGTATTTCCCGTTTTACCCTTCACGCTTTCTACTTCACCTTTCACGAGCACGATGGCCTATACATCCCTCAAGCAAGCCGCCGAACAGCAACTGGCAGAGATTCGCTCGGCAGGGCTCTATAAGACCGAGCGGCAGATTCTGAGCCCCCAGAGCACGGAGATTCGTGTGGCGCAGGGTGAGGTCATCAATCTCTGCGCCAACAACTATCTCGGCTTGGCCAACCATCCGGAGGTCAAACAGGCGGCCGAGAACGGCCTCAAGGAATTCGGCTACGGAATGGCCTCTGTGCGTTTTATCTGCGGAACGCAGCACCTACACAAGCAGCTGGAGCAGGCCATCAGCACGTTTTTCGGCACCGACGACAGCATCCTTTACAGTTCCTGTTTCGATGCCAATGGAGGACTGTTCGACACGCTGCTCGATGAGCGGGACACCATCATCAGCGATGCCTTGAACCATGCCAGCCTGATCGACGGCATTCGTCTTTGCAAGGCCGCCCGCCTGCGGTATGCCCACGCCGACATGGCTGAACTCGAAGCGCGATTGGCTGAATCGGCAGGGAGCCGCGTGCGGATGATCGTGACGGACGGAGTGTTTTCGATGGACGGCGATCTGGCACCACTGGATCGCATCGCGGACCTAGCCGATCGCTACGAGGCTGCGGTGGTCGTGGATGACAGTCATGCCACCGGCGTGTTGGGCAAGGGCGGGCGCGGGACTCCCGCTCATTTCGGTGTGGCCGAACGCATCGACCTCATCACCAGCACGTTAGGCAAGGCGCTTGGGGGCGCAGCCGGCGGCTTTACGACCGGCCGCAAGGCACTGATCGAATTGTTGCGGCAACGGTCCCGCCCCTACCTGTTTTCGAACAGCCTGCCGCCGGTGATCGCCACAGCGGCACTCAAGGCCCTGACCTTGGTCGAGCAAGGCGAGCACCTGCGCGCCACCCTGATGGAACAGGCCCAGTGGCTCCGGAGTCGGCTCACGGCCCTCGGCTTCAGCCTTGTGCCCGGCCACCATCCGATCATTCCGGTCATGTTGGGAGACGCAACGCTTGCCGCAAACATGGCCGACCGTCTGCTGCGGGAAGGCATCTATGTGGTGGGGTTCAGTTATCCGGTCGTGCCGAAAGGACAGGCGCGGATTCGCTTACAACTCTCGGCAGCCCATACCCGTGCGCAGCTCGAACGAGCCGTGGCCGCCTTCGCCACCGTCGGCCGCGAGCTCGACGTGATTCGTTAGCCGATCACTCCCGAATCGCGTTCCGCCGCTTCTGGATGTAGGCGTTCTTCACAGCCGTATACAAATCCAGCGTGGCTTCCTCCACGCCTTGAAACTTTTCCAGGTTCAGCGACCGGTCATTGAGAATCTCTTCGACACGGCCGCCGATCTGCGCGATCGAGGACGTGGTCCGGTTATGATGCGCGACCAGTGAAGGCACCCCGTTCACCTCGATAAGGGGAAACACCATCCAGTTGATCGGATTCAATGCAATGTCGCCGACATACCCGACGAGATCGCGCAGGGTAAACGGCGGCAGAAACGGCAGCACGACGTAGGGTCCCGGCTTCACCCCATAATACCCCAGTGTCTGCCCTGTATCCTCCTCCGGCGTGGTGATGTCCATGTACTTGGCCACATCGACCAGCCCGCCCAACCCGAACGTGCTGTTCAGCAAAAATCGGCCGACTTCGGTCCCGGCGCCCGAGAGTTTGCCCTGAGCGAGGTTGTTGATCAATCGCGACGGAAACCGGATGTTGTAGAAGAGATTGCTGATGCCGATTTGCACGGGATTCGGCACCACCGTGTTATATCCCTGCGCGACCGGCTTGAGCACCCACCGGTCCACCTGACGATTAAACTCGAATACCTTGGTGTTGAGCGACTCCCAGGGGTCGTACTCCTCTCCTCCCGGCGGCTCGTCGCCCTTCGCAAACGGATCGTAGAACGGGTCTTCGGCCGGCTCGAGATCCGGGGCCTTCTTCTCGGCCGGCAGGGCCGCGTTGGCGATCAAGAGGACTTGTGGTGATGCCACTTGAGGCGCGGCACGCTCAGCTGATTCGGAGCGGGTGTTCGACTGCTTCTCCGATGCCACTAGCCGCTCTTCCATACCGGCATTCACGGTCGTTCGTCCCGGCCCACCGGCACATCCCACCAGCAACAACAGCGCCACCACAGACACCGCACTCGCACACCCCGTCATGCTCACGCCTGTCCGCTGCACCATGCCTCCTTGCATTTACACCAGACGCCGCTCCCCCGCCGCACATGACCAGCGCGGCAAGCGGTCGCACTCTACCAGAATGTTCCTGCACTCGCCAGATGAGGAGGCGACTTCTGAACATCCGAGGCAGGTGGCGCGCACGCTCTACGTGATGCATCTTACCAAGCGATCCGCACATGAACAGAAAAAACTCACAAGCGGCAGCGCAGGGCGCGCTTCTTCATCGGCCGATCACGCCCGAAATAAATTCGGACAGTTTGGTGAAATAGGCCCGCCCGCCGACCGTCGGCACATC
>Ga0268299_1003167_pt1 | contig 16175 bp, 19 predicted proteins | sample NOBtaG_FD_193484 | JGI IMG/M metagenome (GOLD analysis project Ga0268299, IMG submission 193484) | Activated sludge microbial communities from bioreactor in Nijmegen, Gelderland, Netherland - NOB reactor | ecosystem: Engineered > Bioreactor > Aerobic > Activated sludge | place: Netherlands...
CGGGCAACACGCTGCTGTGCAAGATGCGCGTCGACGACGACCTGGTCTGGGGCCTGCTGACCAACCACGGCAAGACCGCCGCGAACGACGGCGTCAGCCGCCTGCACGCCAACATCCTGATGGCCGGCCGCCACCAAGAGGCAGCCTGATGACAGCCCCCGGCGCTGGGTACAGCGCCACCCCCCGAGGGGGAGCCGAGCCGGCTTGGGAGCGGCCCGGCGCTCGGCTCGGCGATCGCTAACCACATCGAGACACACCATGCGCAACAAGAGCATCCTCACCGAGGCCAAGCAGATCGAACGTGCCGTGACGCTGATCCAGCTCGGCGCCCGCCTGCAGGTGCTGGAGTCGGAAACCGACCTCAGCTACGAGCGCCTGTTGCGCCTGTACAAGGAAGTGGCCGGCAAGTCGCCCAGCAAGGGCCAGCTGCCGTTCTCGACCGACTGGTTCATGACCTGGCAGCCGAACATCCACGCCAGCCTGTTCCTGAACATCCACGAATACCTGAACAAGGTCGCGGCGCTCGACGAGATCGACACCGTGATCAAGGCCTACCGCCTCTACCTCGAGCAGACCGAGTCGCAGGGCCTGGAGGCGCTGCTGTCCATCACCCGCGCCTGGCGCCTGGTGAAGTTCATCGACAACGGCATGCTGACGATGACCGAATGCTCCAAGTGCGGCGGCCACTTCGTCACGCACCCGCACGAGATCGGCAAGCACTTCGTCTGCGGCCTGTGCAACCCGCCGGCGCGTGCCGGCAAGGGCAAGGCGGCCGGCGCGCTGCACCTGCACTGATCGCACACGCGAAGCCCGGGCCGCGATGAGCAGCGCCCGCCTCGTCGCGCCGCTCCCCGGCCTGCAGCGCCTGTGGCCGCTGCCCGCGCTGCTGACCTGGGGCCTGGCGTGGGCGGCCTTCCTCGCGCTGCGCGGCAGCAGTGCGCCGCTGTGGATCGCGGTGGCTGCCGGCCTGATGGTCGGCGCCTCGTTCTCCCTGATCGGCACGACCGCGATGCGCCGCCTGCTGCTGGCGGGCGGTTTCCCCGTTTCGCTGCTGGCCAGCGGCCTGGCCGCCGGCCTTCACACGGGTCTGCCCGGCTGGGCCTGGCTGCTGGCCCTGGCCGCGCTGCTGGCGGCCTATCCCCTGAAGGCCTGGCGCGACGCGCCGCTGTTCCCGACGCCCGCGGGCGCGCTCGACGGCCTGGCCGAGCTGGCGCCCCTGCCGCCCGCGGCGCGCGTCATCGATGCCGGCTGCGGCCTGGGCCATGGGCTGGCCGCGCTGCGCCGCGCCTACCCGCTGGCGCTGCTGGACGGCGTCGAGCACAGTGCGCCGATCGCCGCCGCCGCCTGGTGGCGTTGTCGCCGCCAGGGCCTGCGGGCCCGCATCCGTCGCGGCGACATGTGGGCCGCCGACTGGCGCGGCGCCTCGATGGTCTATCTGTTCCAGCGCCCCGAGAGCCTGCCGCGCGCCGTGGCCAAGGCGCAGGCCGAGCTGGCGCCGGGCGCCTGGCTGGCCAGCCTGGAGTTCGAGGCCACCGGGCTCACGCCGCGGGCCGTGCTGCGCGGTGCCGACGGCCGGCCGCTGTGGCTGTATCGCATGCCCTTCGCCGAAAGCGCTCAAGTTCCGCGTCCGCGACGCCGATAGCACCAGCAACGGTTTCTCGTGAGTGTGTGTCTCCTGGGTTGAAGGCGGATCGTCTGCGATCCGCCTTTCTTTTTTGCGCACTGCGCGGCCGCCGCCCCGCTCAAGATGCGGGCCGGTGCGCCGATAAGCACTGGGAACAACGCAGAACACCCCCGCCGGCGCCCGCGCCGGCACCACCCGACCCTCCCATCATGTTCGTCATCATTGGTTATGTCGTCGCGCTGGGGTGCATCTTCGGCGCGTACATCATCCACGGCGGCAACGTCGGCGTGATCGTGAAGGCGCTGCCGACCGAGATGATGGCCATCGCCGGCGGTGCGCTGGGGGCCTTCGTCGTGGCCAACCAGCCCAAGGTGCTGAAGGCGGTGCTGGGGGCGGTGCCCAAGCTGCTCAAGAGCAGCAAGTACACCAAGGCGCGCTACATGGAACTGATGGCGCTGCTCTACGACATCCTGCAGAAGGCCCGCAAGGAAGGCCTGATGGCGATCGAGAAGGATGTCGAGGATCCGCACAACTCGGCGCTGTTCAAGAAGTACGCGACCGTCGGCAGCGACCACCACGTGGTCGAGTTCATCACCGACTACCTGCGCATGATGGTCAGCGGCAACCTGAACCCGCACGAGATCGAGTCGCTGATGGACAGCGAGATCGACACCCACCACCACGAGGCGCACGCGCCCGCGGCGGCGATCGCGCGGCTGGCCGGCGCCCTGCCGGCCTTCGGCATCGTCGCGGCGGTGCTGGGCGTGGTCAACACCATGGGCTCGGTCGGCCAGCCGCCGGCGGTGCTGGGCGGGATGATCGGCTCGGCGCTGGTCGGCACCTTCCTCGGCATCCTGCTGGCCTACGCGGTCGTCGAGCCGCTGGGCGGCCTGCTGGAGCAGAAGAACGACGAGGGCACGAAGGAACTGCAGTGCATCAAGACGACGCTGCTGGCGTCGATGCAGGGCTACGCGCCGGCGATCGCGGTGGAGTTCGGACGCAAGACGCTGTACTCCACGGAGCGCCCGAGCTTCTCGGAGCTCGAAGGCCACGTCAAAGGAAAGAAGTGAGCCATGGCCGGCGACGCGAAGAAGCTCCAGCCGATCATCGTCAAGAAGATCAAGAAGGGCGGCCATGCGGCGCATGGGGGCGCGTGGAAGATCGCCTACGCCGACTTCGTCACGGCGATGATGGCCTTCTTCCTGCTGATGTGGCTGCTGGGCTCGACCACCGAAGGCGACCGCAAGGGCATCCAGGACTACTTCAACAACCCGATCAAGGTGTCGATGCTCGGTGGCGCCGGCTCGGGCGACTCGTCCAGTGTCGTCAAGGGCGGCGGCAAGGACCTGTCGCGCACCACCGGCCAGGTGCGCGAGGGCGACATCGAGGCACAGCGCAAGAGCTACAACCTGCAGGCCCTGAAGGCCGCCAAGGAGCAGCAGGTCGCGGCCGAGGCCGAGCGCCTGAAGGCGCTGAGCGCCCGCGTCGAGGCGACGCTGGCGGCCGATCCGCGACTCGCCGAGCTGAAGGCGCAGATCCGCCTGGACATGACGCCGGACGGCCTGCGCATCCAGATCGTCGACGAGCAGAACCGGCCGATGTTCGCGTCCGGCTCGGCGGCGCTGCAGCCCTACATGCGCGAACTGCTGCACACCATCGGCCGCGTTCTGGCCGAGGTGCCCAACAAGCTGACGCTGGAAGGCCACACCGACGCGGCGCCGTTCAGCGCCGGTGCCGCCGGCTACAGCAACTGGGAACTGTCGGCCGACCGGGCCAATGCCTCGCGGCGCGAACTGGTGGTCGGCGGACTGGCCGACGGCCAGGTGCTGCGCGTGCAGGGCCTGTCCGCCAGCTCGCTGTTCGACCGCGAGCAGCCGCTGAACCCGATCAACCGGCGCATCAGCATCATCGTGATGAACCGCGAGGCCGAGGAACGCTTCCACCGCGCGGCCCAGGCCGAGCCGCTGCAGCCACCGGCGATCGAAGTCGTGGAAGCCGTCGCGCAGTCCGCCTCAAGTGCGGCGCCCGCCATCCGATAACCCATCCAGCAATGGCCGCGCGAGCGGCCGGACCCCGATAGCGCGCGAGGACCCCGACCATGAGCACCCCCGACCTCAAGTTCCTGATCGTCGACGACTTCTCGACCATGCGGCGCATCGTGCGCGGCCTGCTCAAGGAGATCGGCTACAACAACGCCGAAGAGGCCGAGGACGGCGCGGTGGCGCTGCAGATGCTGAAGAACGCGAAGTTCGACTTCGTCGTCAGCGACATCAACATGCCCAACATGAACGGCTTCGACCTGCTGAAGGCCGTCAAGGCCGACGACAGCCTCAAGCACATCCCGGTGCTGATGGTGACCGCCGAGGCGCGCAAGGAAGACATCGTGCTGGCGGCGCAGACCGGCGCGGCCGGCTACATCGTCAAGCCCTTCACCAAGGCCACGCTCGAGGAGAAGGTCCAGAAGATCATGCAGAAGCTCGGCGCCCCGGCCTGAGCCCCACCCTCACGACTTCCAGGACATCCCCATGAAGATGGACGACACGGCGGTACTGGCTCCGGCGCAGGGCGCGGGCGGTGGCGCCTCGCCCGAGGTGTTCCAGCAACTCGGCCACATCACCCGCCAGCTGCACGACACGCTGTCGCAGCTGGGCGTGATGCCCAAGCTGCAGAACGCGGCCGAGGGCCTGCCCGATGCGCGCAGCCGCCTGAACTACATCGCCGAGAAGACCGGGGCCGCGGCCAACAAGGTGCTGAACTCGGTCGACCAGGCCAAGACCGAGCACGCCAGCATCGCCAGCGAGACGCGGCGCATCGCGGCGGCGATGGTCGCCGACCCGGTGAAGGCGGTGGCCTCGGGCGCGTTGATGAACTTCGTCGGTGACGTCGAGGCCGCGACCGCGCGCATCGACCGGCACCTGACCGACATCATGATGGCGCAGGACTTCCACGACCTGACCGGCCAGGTGGTCGCGAAGGTCGTGAGGCTGGCCAGCGACCTCGAGGACAGCCTCGTGAAGCTGCTGGTCCAGGCGGCACCGCCCGAGACCGTGCAGAAGGTCGAGTCGATCCTGAACGGCCCGGTCGTCAGCCCCGAGGGCCGGACCGACGTGGTGCAGAACCAGGGCGAGGTCGACGACCTGCTGGCGAGCCTGGGCTTCTAGGACCGCGCGCCGGCACGCCAGGCCCAGCGCGTGGCCGGCCGCGTCGGCCGGGCCGGCCGGTAGGCCGAGCGCACGCGCATCGGCGCCTTCATGTCCTCGGGCCACTGCGACAGCGCCACCGGGCGGCTCGCGGGCGCGGCTCGATCGTCGGCGTCGACCGGTGGGCGATGGGCGGCGAGCCAGCGGCGCCGCAGCTTGCCGTAGCGGTAGAAGTCCGGTTCGCTGATCGACAGCCAGAACAGGGCAAAGGCCAGCAGGCCCAGCAGCATCAGGCTGCCGCCCTCGCGCAGCGGCTCGTCCCAGGGGCTGAGCAGGCTCCACCCCAGCACGGCCAGCACGGCGAACACCGCCAGGTCGAAACCCAGCACCGCCGCGGTGCGCGTGAAGCAGGGCGCCAGCTGTACCTGCAGGGACTGCGGATCGAGGCGGCGCACCAGGCGCTGCTTCGGCCGGACGGAAACGCGCCGGATGGCGGCGATGCCCTGCTGGATGACGGTGACCACGGCGTGACCTCGGATTCGGATGCTGTCGGTAGGAGGCCGAAGGTAGCGACTCGTTCAGTGCGCAGCATCCCGCGACTGCAGGGTCCACCACGGGGACGCGGGATTGGGTCACGCGCTTCGGGCAGCGCGTGCTCACCTGCAAGGCCGGCCCGGGCGATCCGGCCCCTTTCGAGTGCCCTCAACCCCGGGGGGAGGGCGTGCACCGGTGCGGGGCCTTTGACGCTACCGTGGTGCCCATCGACGACAGCAGGGAGACGCAGCCATGAGCAGGCAACTGGTGGGAACGGTGAGCAGCTACAGGCGCCTGGGCCGGCCGTCGCGCCTGCCGACCTTGCGCGTCGGCAACCCCGGCGTGCTGCGCCGGCTGCTGGGCCTGTTCGGCCTCTGATCGCAGGACGGCCTGCCGCACGGCGGGCCGGTTTCGTCTTGGTGGGTGGCTTGCGGCGTCCTGCGGGGCGCCGCTCTCTTTTCAGGCGCCGTCCGCCGGGCCTTCGAGCAGCCGCTCCAGCCGTTGTTCCGCGACGCCGTAGTAGGCCTTGATCTCCTGCACCTGCGCCCGCAGCTCGCCGCGCGGCCGCGCGGCGCCGTGTTCCCGCTTGACCGCCAGCACCATCTTGTTCTTGCTGGTGTGCTCGAGCGAGGTGAACTCGAACACCTGGGTGTCGTAGCCCTCGGCCTCGAGCAGCAGGGCGCGCAGGCCGTCGGTCAGCATCTCCGCTTCCTGGCCGAGGTGGATGCCGTGGCGCAGCAGCGGCAGCAGCAGCAGCGGGCTCTTCATCTGGGGCCGCAGCTCCTTGTGGCAGCAGGGGGCGCACATGATGATGCGGGCGCCCGCGCGGATGCCCATGTGCATCGCGTGATCGGTGGCGACGTCGCAGGCATGCAGCGCGATCATCACGTCGACCGGTCGCGCGGCGTAGCTGCGCACGTCGCCCAGCTCGAAGTCCAGGCCGGCCAGTCCCAGTTCGCGAGCGCTGCGGTTGCCGAGCGCGACCATGTCCTCTTTCAGGTCCACGCCGGTGACGCGGGCCGGCAGGCCGCGATGGCGCAAGTGCTCGTGCACGGCGAAGGTCAGGTAGCCCTTGCCGGCGCCGAAGTCCAGCACCTGCAGGGGTCGGTCGTCCCGCGGAGCGGCCAGCGACGGTACGCTGGCGAGCGCGTGGTCCAGCACCTCGACGAACTTGTTGATCTGTTTCCACTTGCGTGCCATCGCCGGCACCAGCCGTTGCGAGGCGTCGGTGACGCCCAGCGCGGTCAGCCAGGGCGCGGCGATGTCCACCGGGCGGTGCTTGCGGCGGTCGTGCGAGGGCGGCTCCGCGGGAAGCGGCGCGTCCACCTCGGGCAAAGGCACCGGCGTGCGGCCCTGCCGCAGGCTGGCCTTGCCCTTGCGGCTGATGGCCAGCTGCAGCTCGCCGCCGTCGCGCGTCAGCAGATGGGCGTTGTCGAAGTCGCTGTCGAGCAGCGTCTCCAATGCAGCGAGGCCTTCGTCGACCGGCAGGTTGCGCGTGACGTCCTTCGTGCGGTGCAGGTGATTGAGCGACAGGCAGGGCCGGCCCTTGAGCAGCAGCGGTCGGGCCTGCACGCGCTGCAGGTCGGCGTTGGTGTCGCGCGGCCCGGCGAGGATGAGCTTCGTCACCGTGCCCGCGCTCAAGGCGGCGCGGGCCGCGTCGAAGAAGCGTCGGCGCGGATCGGCGGCGGTCGTTGGCGTCGAGGAGGGCAAGGCGGGGCGCGGCAGGGGGAGAGGAAGCCCCGATTGTCCGCCCCGCGCGTCGCGGCCGCCTAGCGGTAGCGGGCCGCGGTGATGAACTCCGAGAAGGTCTCGCACCAGACGATCACGGTGGTGTAGCGCGAGGGGTCGACGCCGGGCGGCAGCGGCACGACGAAGTTCTCGAAGGTCTTGACGTCGCCGATGCGCTGCATCGTCGGCTTGAGCCGCTTGAAGTCGGCCTCGGTCTCGACGAACTCGGGCGACAGGTAGAGCTTGTAGTCCGGGCCGGGCGCGATGCGGCCGACCAGGGTCACGTGCTCGCGCCCGATCGACACGCGGCCCTCGCCCCAGTGCAGCGCGTCGCTGTCCTTCAGGTCGCGGCGGAAGGTGCCGCTGAACGCGGCGCCGTCGGCGAGGCGCGCGGCCTCGGCCGCCGACGGTGCGTCGGGCGCGATCAGGATCGGCAGCAGGTAGACGCCGGCGGCAAAGCCGACCAGCAGGGCGGCCGCATGGGTGACGGCGAGCAGCAGCAGTTTCTTCATCGCGGGTTCCCTGGACGCATCGGACATCGGTCGTCGCCGGGTCGATAATCCTTGCATCATGAAGCTGCGCTTCACCAAGATGCAAGGCGCCGGCAACGATTTCGTCGTGCTGGATGCCACCCGCGAGCCGCTGTCGCTGAGCCCGGCGCAGTTCCGCTACCTGGCGGACCGCCGCTTCGGCGTCGGCGCCGACCAGATCCTGATCGTCGGGCCTTCCGACGAGCCGGGCATCGACTTCAGCTACCGGATCGTCAACGCCGACGGCGGCGAAGTCGAGCAATGCGGCAACGGCGCCCGCTGCTTCGTGCGCTACGTGCGCGAGGCCGGCCTGACGAAGAAGACCACGATCCGCGTGCGAACCGCCGGCGGCGTGATCGAGCCGCGCTGGCTGAGCGGCGGCCGGGTCGAGGTGGACATGGGCGCGCCGCGGCTGGAGCCGGCCGAGGTGCCCTTCGACGCGGCCGGCCTGGTGCCGCGCGAGGTGAACGGCGCGCCGCTGTGGCGCATCGACGTGGGCGGCCGTGCCGTCGAGCTGGCCGTGGTGTCGATGGGCAACCCGCACGCGGTGATCAACACCGCGCAGTTCGGCAGCGTCGCGGCCGGCACCGACCCGGTCGCCGAGCTGGGCCCGCAGGTCGAGCGGCACCCGCGCTTCCCGCAGCGCGTGAATGCAGGCTTCATGCAGGTGCTGTCGGCCACGCGCATCCGCCTGCGCGTGCACGAGCGCGGCGTCGGCGAGACCCTGGCCTGCGGCACCGGGGCCTGCGCGGCCGTCGTGGCCGGTGTGCGCGCCGGCTGGCTGGCGGCCGCGACGCCGGTCATGGTCGAGACGCGCGGCGGCGAGCTCGGCATCGAATGGGCCGGCCGCCCCGACGCGCCGGTCATGATGACCGGCCCCGCCGAGCGGGTGTTCGACGGCGAGATCGAGCTGCCTCAACAGGCCGACTGAAGGAAAGACCAACGCGCATGAGCACCCAGGGCATCACCGAAGACGACATCGCCAACTTCCTGCTGAACACGCCGGGCTTCTTCGAGCGGCACGCCGAGGTGCTGGCCTCGGTGCAGCTGACCAGCCCGCACGGCAACCGCGCGGTGTCGCTGCAGGAGCGGCAGATGGAGATGCTGCGCGAGAAGATCCGCGGCCTGGAGCTGCGGCTGATCGAGATGATCCGCCACGGCCAGGACAACGTCGCGATCGCCGATCGGCTGCACCGCTGGACGCGCGCCATCATGCTGACCACCAACGCCGGCGCGCTGCCCGGCGTGCTGGTGACCGAGCTGATGCACCAGTTCCTGATCCCGCAGGCCGGCATCCGCGTCTGGGGCGCGGCCGACGCCTTCGAGAGCCTGCCGTTCGCGCAGCCGGTCAGCGACGACGTCAAGAGCTTCGCCTCCAGCCTCAGCGTGCCGTACTGCGGCGTCAACTCGGGCTTCGAGGCGGCCGGCTGGTTCGACGAGCCGGGGTCCGTGCTGTCGCTGGCGCTGATCCCGCTGCGCTGGGGCCAGTCCACGCCGGCCTACGGCATGCTCGTGCTGGGCTCGCCCGACGCGACCCGCTACACCGCCGACATGGGCACGGAGTTCCTCGTGCGCATCGGCGAGATCGCCAGCGCCGGCCTGGCGCGCCTGCTGCCCGTCGGCTGAGGGGATGACGGCCCCCACGCGCCTGCGGCGCTGCCCCCCGAGGGGGCGCTCAGCCCTCTTGGGGCGGCCCGGCGAGGGCTGAGTCCCTGCGGCCGGCGATGAGCATCGACCCCGTCCGCAGCGACGTCGAGCGCCACCTCGAGCATCTGCGCGTCGAGCGGCGCCTGGCGCCGACCACGCTGAAGAGCTATGCCGACGCGCTCGAGAGCCTGCAGGACATGGCGGCGCAGGGCGGCACTGCCCTGCGCGCCGTGCAGCAGCACCAGGTGCGGCGCTGGGCCGCCCAGCTGCACGCCAGCGGGCTGGCGCCGCGCAGCATCGCGATCGCACTCTCCGCCTGGCGCGGCCTGTACCGCTGGATGGGGCGCGAGGGCCTGGTGCACGTCAACCCGGTCGAGGGCGTGAGGGCACCGAAGGCGCCCAAGCCCCTGCCCAAGGCGCTGTCGGTCGACCACGCCGTGGCGCTGGCCGAACTCGCTCGACCCGATGCCGACCCGCGCCTGGAGGCGCGCGACCGCTGCATCGTCGAGCTGCTGTACGGCTGCGGCCTGCGCGTCGCCGAGCTGGCCGGCCTGGACCTGATGGCCGGCGGCAGCGCGCGCGGCTGGATCGACCGCGCCGAGGCCGAGGCGCACGTGCTGGGCAAGGGCAGCAAGCGGCGCAGCGTGCCGATCGGCAAGCCGGCGCTCGCCGCGCTGGATGCCTGGCTGGCCCAGCGCGGGGCCGTCGCGAAGGCGGACGAGCCGGCGCTCTTCGTCACGCGCCATGGGAAGCGGCTCACGGCCTCGCAGGTGCGCACGCGCCTGAAGGAGCGCGCGCTGCAGGCCGGGCTGCCGACGCACGTCTCGCCGCACATGCTGCGCCACAGCTACGCCTCGCACCTGCTGCAGTCCAGCGGCGACCTGCGCGCGGTGCAGGAGCTGCTGGGCCACGCCAACATCACCACCACGCAGGTCTACACCAAGCTCGACTTCCAGCACCTGGCCAAAGCCTACGACGCGGCACATCCGCGGGCCCGCAAGAAGTGACCGCACGGCCCGCGACGACAATCGCGGCCATGAAATCCATCCGCCTGCGCCCCGGCAAGGAGCGCTCGCTGCTCAGGCGCCATCCCTGGGTCTTCGAGGGCAGCATCGCCTCCGGCCGTGCCGATGCCGGCGAGACCGTGCGCGTCGACGCCGCCGACGGCAGCTTCCTCGCCTGGGCCGCCTACAGCCCCGCCTCGCAGATCCGCGTGCGGGCCTGGAGCTTCGACGCCGCCGAGCGCATCGACGCCGGCTTCTTCGCGCGGCGCGTGCAGCGCGCGGTGGCGATGCGCGGCCGGCTGGCCGTCGACAGCGACGCGCTGCGTCTCGTGCATGGCGAGGCCGACGGCCTGCCGGGGCTGGTCGCCGACCGCTATGGCGACACGTTGAGCGTGCAGTTCCTGAGCGCCGGCGTCGAGCGCTGGAAGGCCGCGATCTGCGATGCGCTGCTGGCCGCCACCGGCTGCACGCGGCTCTACGAGCGCTCGGACGCCAGCGTGCGCGAGCTCGAGGGCCTGCCGACGGCGAGTGGCTGGCTGCGCAAGCCGAACGAGGACAGCGGCGCGACCGAACTGACGATCCGCGAGCACGGCTGGCGGCTCACCGTCGACGTCGCCGAGGGCCACAAGACCGGCTACTACCTCGACCAGCGCGACAACCGCCTGCGATTCATGCAGCTCGTCCGCCAGTTCGGCTGCCGACGCGTGCTGAACTGCTACAGCTACACCGGCGGCTTCTCGGTGGCGGCGCTGGCCGGCGGTGCGGCTCACGTGACCAGCGTCGATTCGTCGGCACCGGCGCTGGCGCGCGCCCAGGCGCACGTGGCGCTGAACGGCCACGACGCGGCGGCCCACGAGGCGCTGGACGCGGACGTCAACGCGACGCTGCGCCGGCTGATCGACGAAGGCGCCAGCTTCGACGCGATCGTGCTCGACCCGCCGAAGTTCGCGCCGACGGCCGGCCACGCCGAGCGGGCGGCGCGCGCCTACAAGGACATCAACCGGCTCGCGCTGAAGCTGCTGGTGCCGGGCGGGCTGCTGTTGACCTTCTCGTGCTCCGGCGGCGTCGATGCCTCGCTGTTCCACAAGATCGTCGCCGGTGCCGGCCTCGATGCCGGCGTCGACGGTTACCTGCTGCAGCGGCTGGAGGCCGCGCCCGACCATCCGACGACGATCACCTTCCCCGAAGGCGAGTACCTCAAGGGTCTTGCGATCCTCAAGACGTGATCAGCGATCGCGGCGTTTCCAGTACCGCTCCATCTCCAGGTAGAGGAAGGACGCCGACCAGCCGATCAACAGCAGGCCGTTGAGCGCTTCCACGCCGGCCAGCAGGCGCACCGGGCCCGAGGGCACGACGTCGCCGAAGCCCAGCGAGGTGTAGGTCTCGGCCGAGAAGTAGAGCGCGCTGCCGAGGTCCGGCGTCGCACTGCCCCCCAGCGTGCCGTGCCCGGCGGTGGCGATCAGCAGCCAGTAGCCGGCGCCGTAGAGCAGGATCTCGGCGCCGTGGCCGACGAAGCAGCCCAGCACAGCGACCACCAGCTTGGCGCGGCCCGGCCAGCGCAGCCGCTCGAGCGCGCGCGTCAGCCCGCTCAGCACCTCGTAGTGCATCAGCGTCGTGGCGACGATCAGCAGCACGCAGCTGACGACGACCAGGGACATGGCGCGGGTGCCCTCAGGCGTAGGGATCGGGATAGCCGAGTGCGCGCAGCAGCTCGGTCTCGCGCGCTTCCATCTGCCGCGCCTCGGCCTCGTCCTCGTGGTCCCAGCCCTGTGCGTGCAGCGCGCCGTGCACCAGCAGGTGGGCGTAGTGGGCCTCGAGCGGGCGCCGCTGCTCGCGGGCCTCCTGCTCGACCACGGGGGCGCACAGGATCAGGTCGGCGACGACCACCGGCTCGGCCTCGTAGTCGAAGGTCAGCACGTTGGTCGCGTAGTCCTTCTGGCGGTAGTCGCGGTTCAGCGCCCGGCCTTCGTCGGCATCGACGATGCGCACAGTGATCTGCGCCGGCGCCTCCAGCGCAGCACGGATCCAGCGCGCGACCTTGTGGCGCGGCAGCTGCGCGCGGTGGCTCGTGTCGGCGAACTGCAGCGACAGCGTCAGCGGCGGAAGGGACGCGGCGGCCATGCCTGTCGGTTTCAGTCGTCGCGCTTCGCGGTAGCGGCCTCGTAGGCCTCGACGATGCGTGCCACCAGCGGGTGGCGCACCACGTCGGCCGCGGTGAAGCGCGTCATCGCGATGCCCTTCACGCGCCGCAGCACCTGCTCGGCCTCGACCAGGCCGCTCTCGACGCCCTTGGGCAGGTCGATCTGGCTCACGTCGCCGGTCACCACGGCCTTGGAGCCGAAGCCGATGCGGGTGAGGAACATCTTCATCTGCTCGGTGGTGGTGTTCTGCGCCTCGTCGAGGATCACGAAGGCGTGGTTCAGCGTGCGACCGCGCATGAAGGCCAGCGGCGCGATCTCGATCGTGCCCTTCTCGAAGGCCTTGGTGACGCGCTCGAAACCCATCAGGTCGTAGAGCGCGTCGTACAGCGGCCGCAGGTAGGGGTCGACCTTCTGCGCCAGGTCGCCGGGCAGGAAGCCGAGGCGCTCGCCGGCCTCGACCGCCGGCCGCGTGAGGATGATGCGCTGCACGCTGCTGCGCTCCAGCGCGTCGATCGCGCAGGCCACCGCGAGGAAGGTCTTGCCGGTGCCGGCCGGGCCGATGCCGAAGGCGATGTCGTGGTCGAGGATGTGGCGCAGGTACTGGGTCTGGTTGGTCGTGCGGCCGGCGAGGTCGGCGTGGCGGGTGCGCAGCACGATCTCGCCGTCCGCCGTGGCCGCGGCCTTGCCGTCGCCGCGCGCAGCCGGCTGGGCGGCCTCGACCAGCGCCAGCTGGAAGGCCTCGGGCGCGATCGGCTTCCTGGCGCGGTCGTACAGGCCCTGCAGCAACGCGGCCGCGCGCTCGGCCTGGGCTTTCGGGCCATCGATGCTGAAGGATTCGTTGCGCCGCGTGATGCCGACCCCGAAGGCGGCCTCGATCTGCCGCAGGTGCTCGTCGAGCGTGCCGCACAGGTGGGCGAGGCGGGTGTTGTCGAGCGGGATGAAGGCGTGGCGAAGGATCACGGCATCGGGCGAGGCGGGTGGAGCGCCGATTGTCGCGCGCCCCTGCTTCGGGGGTGCGGGCCGCCGTGGCCTGCGTGCCTCGAGGACGCATCCTGCACAATCGCCCGCCATGTTGCGCCTCGCTCTCCTGCTGGCCGCGCTGGCCGCGCTGGCCGGGCTCGCAGGCCCGGCCGGGGGGGCCGACGAGGCTGCGTTGTTGACCCTGCGCCAGGCCCAGGTGCTCAGCGTGCCGGCGCCGACCCTGGCGCCACCCGACGGCGGTCACTACACCCCGCAGGCACTGCCCGACGATTGGACCGGGCCCAGCGGGCCGGGCGAACAGGTCCGGTGGTACCGCTTCGACTTCGACCCGCCGCCGGTGCCGGCGGCCACGCTGCTGGCCGTGTACCTGCCGCGCGTCTGCTCCAACCTCGAGGTTCACCTGAACGGCCAGCTGCTGTACCGCGGCGGCCGGCTGCGCGAGCCGGTGACGCGCAACTGCTACCGCTCGCAGCTGATCGCGTTGCCGGCCGGCCTGCTGAGCGCGAGCGGCAACCGCCTCGACATCCAGGTGGTCGGCTTCGCCTTGCCGCGCGTGTCGGGCCGCCAGCGCGCGGGGGGGCTGTCGGAGGTGATCGTCGGGCCGCACGCGCTGCTGGCGGATCGCCACGAACGCCAGGTGTTCTGGAACGTCACGCTGGCGCAGATCATCGCGGCGACGCTGGTGATGGTCGGCGTGGTGATGCTGGCGCTGGCCTGGGTGCGCCGGGCCGGCTACCTGTTCTATTTCGGCGTCGTCGCCGTCGGCTGGGCGCTGCTGAGTTCGCGCGTCTGGTGGCGCGACATCCCGCTCGCCCATGGCACGCTCGAGCTGCTGAGCTGCATCGCCTTCGTGCCGCTGTCGGTGTGCGCGCTGCTCTTCCTGCTGCGCTATTGCGGCGTCACCAGCCGCAGGCTCGACCTCGCGCTGTGGAGCCAGTGCCTGCTGCTGCCGGCCCTGCTGCTGGCCTTGGGGCCGGAGCGGCTGTTCACCGGCGCGGCGATCTGCTATTCGCTGCTGGCACTCGAGGTCTTCGTCACCATCGGCTACTTCCTCGCTCATGCCTGGCGCACACGCCGCGAGGAGTTCTGGCTGCTCGGCAGCATCCTCGGCCTGGTGGCGGTGGTGGTCGCCATCGAGGTGGGCATCCAGGACCGCGTCTTCGACCTGCCGCAGGTCCACGTGATGCACTTCGCCATCCCCGTGCTGTTCTGCGCGCTAGCCTTCCGGCTGGTGCAGACCTTCGCGCAGGCGCTGACGACCGCCGAGGCCGCGCGCCAGCAGCTCGAGCAGCGTGTGCACGAGATCTCGGCCGAGATCGAGCGCAACTTCTCGCACCTGGCCGAGGTGCGGGTCGAGCAGGTGGCCGAGAAGGAGCGCAAGCGCATCGCCGCCGACCTGCACGACGACCTGGGCGCCAAGCTGCTGACCATCGTGCACACCAGCACCGACGAGCGCATCTCGACGCTGGCGCGCGACGCGCTGGAGGAGATGCGGCTGTCGGTGCGCGGCATCGCCGGCAAGCCGGTGCAGCTGGCCGACGCGCTGGCCGACTGGCGCGCCGAGACCGTGTCGCGGCTCGGCGATGCCGGCATCGAGATCGAATGGCAGAGCAGCGAGCCGGCGACGCCGCGCACGCTGGCCGCGCGCTCCTACGTGCAGACCACGCGCGTGCTGCGCGAGGCCACCAGCAACCTGATCAAGCACAGCGGTGCGTCGCGCGCCGTGGTGCAGGTCAAGGTCGACGAGGAGTTCCAGCTGGTGATCCGCGACAACGGCCGCGGCATCCCGCTCGAACTCGACGGCCGCCTGGACCGCGGCCACGGCATGGCGAGCATGAAGCAGCGCGCCAAGCAGATGCAGGGCCAGTGCCTCGTCGAGTCGGGTCCGGGCTACGGAACCGTGATCCGCCTCACGCTTCCGCTGTGAGTCCCTGGCCACGATCGCGCAATCCGGCATGGAAGTTTGCGCAGCGGCTGCTACGATGAAGGCGTGAGCGAGATGACCCATATCCTGTTGCTCGAAGACCTGCCGGAGATCCGCGTCTGGCTCAAGGCGCTGGCCTTGCAGGTGTTCCCGCAGGCCCAGATCACCGAGGCGGCGCGGGTGCACGATGCGCGCGAGCAGATCAGCGCGCAGCGCTTCGACTTGGCGCTCGTCGACCTCGGCCTGCCCGACGGCTCCGGCGTGGAGGTCGTCGCGGCCCTGCGCGAGGCCCAGCCCGAGGCGCAATCGGTCGTCGTCACCATCCACGACGACGACGATCACCTCTTCCCGGCCCTGCAGGCGGGCGCCTTCGGCTACCTGCTGAAGGAGCAATCGCGCGAGCAGCTGGCCGAGCAGCTCAAGCGCATCAGCCAGGGCGAGCCGCCGTTGTCGCCTTCGATCGCGCGGCGCGTGATCCAGTACTTCGCGGCCCAGCAGCGCAGCCAGTTCCGCGAGAAGACGCCGCTGATGCCGGGCGTCACGCTGACCGAGCGCGAGAACGAGGTCCTGCTGCGCGTAGCCAAGGGCTACACGCTGCCCGAGATCGGCGTCCAGCTGAACCTGTCGCGCCACACCATCGCCGACTACGTGAAGCAGATCTACCGCAAGCTCAACGTCAGCTCGCGGGCCGAGGTCGCGCTGGAAGCGCAGCGCCTCGGCCTGTTCCGCAGATAGCCCGCCGCGGCGCGCGGCCCGTCGCGGATACTCCGCGGCCATGATCGGACGCCTCACCGGCCTGCTGGCCGACAAATCCCCCCCGCAGATCCTGCTCGACGTGAACGGCGTCGGCTACGAGCTCGACGTGCCGATGAGCAGCTTCTTCAACCTGCCGGCCGTCGGCGAGCGCGTCACGCTGCTCACG
>Ga0268299_1003168_pt1 | contig 16172 bp, 14 predicted proteins | sample NOBtaG_FD_193484 | JGI IMG/M metagenome (GOLD analysis project Ga0268299, IMG submission 193484) | Activated sludge microbial communities from bioreactor in Nijmegen, Gelderland, Netherland - NOB reactor | ecosystem: Engineered > Bioreactor > Aerobic > Activated sludge | place: Netherlands...
TCAACCCGGTGCGCAGGACGGCCAGGTCGTGCACGACGTCGACGGCGAGTACCGTGGCCGTCCGGGCCGTCCCGTCCTGCAGGAGCACCTCCACGCGGTTCTTGTCACGCTCGTGGATGTGGTCGGCGATCACATGGTAGTTCGTCAGCATCAACCCGTCGGGGCTGATGAAGAAGGCGGTCCCGATGGAGCGCTTGGCGCTCGACGCGACTTCGATGATCTGGACCTTCAGGATGCGATCGCTGTACCGCGCGAACACGGTCGACGTCGCGTCCCGCACCCCATCCGGACTGCGCTCCTGCGCGCGCAGCGCCGCCCCGGAGGTTGCGAAGGCGAGCACGAGGGTACACCAGCAGGCGGAGCCAGCGACGCGGGACACACGGGACATCTTATGGACCGGAACGGGGAGGCGGCCCGAGCACGACTCGGGGTCGCGAAAGCTAGGAAGGCGCCGGTGGATATCGCTACGGGGCGGTACACCAACTGACACTCCGCGTACCGCGACGGCACTGGCTAGCCCCGTGCACGGGCCCCATACTTGGCGGGTCGAGTCCCCCACCCCCTCCGAGAGCCTCCATGTCCGATGTGACGCTACGGCCCCGATCGGTGACCGAGCTGATCGACGCCACGTTCACGCTGTATCGACGCGACGCCGGCGCCTACATCATGGTGACGGCGCTCGCGAACCTGCCGAGCCTGCTCGCCACGATCCTCCTGCTCGGCTCGAGCGGCGAGGTGGACGAGACGAACCCGGTCGCGGCCCTGCTCTACGTGATCGTGTCACTCGTGAGCTACGCGCTGATGAACGGCGTGTTGATCGCCTTGGGGTCGGCCGCCTACCTGGGCGAGCCGGTCGACGTGGCCGCCGCCGTGCGCCAGGCCATTCCGAGACTCGGGTCGATCATCGTGGCGGCGTTCGCGCGCGGCCTGCTGTACTTCATCGGCTTCCTGATGCTCATCGTCGGTGCCTTCTACTTCGCGGCACGGACCTTCGCGCTGGAGGCGGTGATCGTCGTCGAGGATCAGGGCGTCAATGCGGCGTTCGAGCGCACCAGTGCGCTCTCCTCCGGCCTCAAGTGGCACATCCTGCTCTCGTTGTTCCTCGGCTACTTCATCTATGGGCTCGTGGTGTTCGCCGGCGGCTTCCTGAGTGTGATGGTCGGCGAGGGGTACCTCGGGCTCGTCGTCACGCAGGTCGTCACGGTCATCGGGTACCCGATCGTCGGCCTGCTGACGATGCTGCTCTACTACGATGCCCGGATCCGCCAGGAGGGCTTCGACGTGGAGCACCTCGCCCGTTCGCTCGCACCCGCGCCGGGAGCGTCGGCCCGCTGAGCGACGGCGCGACTCCCGGCGGCCGCATCGCACTCGCCCTCGCCGCGCAGGACAGCACGCGGCTCTGGCCGGCGAGCGAGGTGCGGGACACCGTTCGACAGATCATCGAGGACGAGGCGTACCGCCGGGCGACCTCTCGGAGTCTCTCGAGCCGCTTCCTCGAGTGGCTCGGCGAGGGGATCCGGCGGCTCATCGAGCTGATCCCGCCGATCCCCTACGGCCGCGAGCTGCTCATCGGCTTCGCCGTGCTCCTCGTGCTGGTGCTGGTGGTGCGCGTGCTGATGCGCTGGCGCGCGGAGCGCAGCGTACTCGCCGGCGCGGCGCAGCGCGGGGCACGCGGCGGACGTTTCGACCCCTGGCTCGAGGCGCAGCGCCTCGCGCAGCAGGGGGAGCACCTCGCCGCCGCGCAGGCGCTATGTGCGGCGATCCTCAGTGCCTGCGCGCGACGCGGCGAGGTGACCCTGCACCACTCCAAGACCACCGGCGACTACGCCCGCGAGATGCGTCGGCGCGGCGCGCCGTCGCTGCCGACCTTCCAGCGGTTCCGCGCCCGCTATGACCGCGTGATCTACGACGCCCACGCCTGCGACGCGACGGAGTACGCGGCGTTGGTGGAGTCCGCGCGGCCGTTGCTGCAGCTGGAGCGTGCCGCGTGACCGCACCCAAGCCGGAGACACGCGGCACGCCGGCGGCCTGGTGGGCGCGTCCCGTGGTGGTCATTCCGACGACACTCGCGCTGGCGCTGGGTGTCGCGGTCCTCACGCCGCAGCTGAACGACGCGCGCAGCGGCGACGCCCGCCTCTCCACGCTCACCGACGGCCCGCTGGGCGCCCGGCTGCTGTACGACCTGAGCGAGCGCCTGGGCTGGACCGTGTCGCGCCGGATGGCGGCGGAGCCGGTGGCGGACCCGACCGCGATCCAGGCGGTGTTGTCGCCGGTCGTGGCGCTGCGCAACCGTGAGGTCCACGCGCTGCTGGAGCACGCGCGCAATGGTGGTGGCCTGCTCGTGGCGGCCGGCGCAGGCATCGACCAGTTGCTGGACAGCCTGCGCCTCTCCACCGCCACGATCGGCTACGCGCTGCCCCGCGAGCGCACGGAGGAGACCTGCGCCGCGGAGCCGGAGGCCCGCTGGCGCTTCACCTCGCTCTGGCGTGCGTCGCGCCCCGTGCTGCTCTCCTTCGACTGGCGCGGCCCGGCACCGAACGAGGTGGTCACCTTCCTCGAGGTCGAGGCGGCGACGTTCTCGGATTCGACGCCGGCAGGCCAGCAGCGGCGCGTGAGTGCGCTCATCGGCTTCAACTACGGCGCCGGGCGCGTCGTCGTCGCCGCGGACCCCGACATCTTCCGCACCGACGCGATGCGTGAGTGCGCCAACACCTTCGATGTCGCCGCCGTCCGCGCGCTGGAGTTCCTGCGCGACGGCGGCGCGACGCCGCGCACGCAGCTGGTGTTCGACGAGTACCACCAGGGCCACGGCGCACACCCGGGCTCGCTGCGGGCCGCGATCCAGTATTTCTCCGGCACGCCGACGGGACGGTTCTTCGCGCAACTCGCGCTCGCGGGCCTCGTGCTGCTCGTCGCCCTCGCCCCGCGGGTGGTCCCACCGGCTGCCGACCGCCGGATCGAACGCCGGTCACCCGTGGAACAGGTGGACGCACTCGCGCGGGCCTACGAGCAGGTGCGTGCCACGCAGACCGCGGCGCAGCGCCTGGTGCGCGGCCTGCGGCGGCGGCTGCAACGGCGCACCGTCACGCGCGACACGCAGGACGACGACCACTGGCTGTCCCAGCTCGCCACCCGGGCCCCCGCGCTCGCCGAGGACGTGGCGCTGGCGCGCCGCGCGCTCAACACCTCCCTTTCCCCGAGCGAGTTCGTCGAACTCGGCCCGGCCATCCATCGGATCGAGTCCACCCTCACGCGCCGTTGAATCCCATGCTGACCATCGAACAGGGCGCCGAGCGCCTCCAACGCCTTCGCGACGCGATCGCCACGCGCATCATCGGCCAGGACGCGGCCATCGATGACGCGCTGGTCACCTTCCTCGCCCGCGGCCACCTGCTGATCGAGGGCGTGCCCGGCACGGCGAAGACCCTCCTCGTCCGCGCCCTCGCCGATGCGCTGGGCCTGCGGTTCACGCGGGTGCAGTTCACGCCGGACCTGATGCCCAGCGACCTCACGGGCGTCTCGGTGATGCGGGACCCGGCCCGCGGCTTCGAGTTCCAGCCGGGGCCGGTGTTCACCGACGTGCTCCTCGGCGATGAGATCAACCGCGCGCCGGCGAAGACGCAGGCCGCGCTGCTGGAGGCCATGGCCGAGCGGCAGGTCACGACGGACGGCATGACGCGGGCCCTCGACCCGCTGTTCACCGTCTACGCGACGCAGAACCCGGTGGAGCACGAGGGGACGTATCCCCTGCCCGAGGCACAGCTCGACCGGTTCCTGCTCAAGACGCTGGTCCGCTATCCGTCGCGCGAGGCGGAACTGGCGATGCTCGCGGCCCACGAGGCCGGGTTCGACCCGGAGCGCGGCGACGAGCGGCTGTTGGAGACGCAGCTCACGCGCGAGGAGGCGGTCGCGATGCGGCAGCTGATCGACGGCGTACGCGTGGCCCCCGAGGTACGCGAGTACATCGCGGCGATCACCCGCGCCACGCGCGAGGACGCCTCGTTGGCGCTCGGGGCCTCTCCGCGCGCGACGGTCGCCCTTATGCGCGCCGCGCGCGCGGCCGCGGTGCTGGCGGGCCGCGGGTTCGTGCTGCCCGACGACGTGAAGGACCGCGCCCTGTCCACGCTGCGGCACCGCGTCGTGGTGGCGGCGGAGCTCGAGGTGGAAGGCCGCTCCGCCGACGACGTGCTCGACGGCCTGCTCCAGCGCATCGTCGCGCCGACGTGAAGCGCTGGCTGCGACTCCTCCTGCGGTTCACCCCGGAACGCCGCCTCGCGGCGCTCCTCGCAGGAGGTGCACTCCTCTGGGTGCTGCCCGCACCGCTGGGGCCCGTCGCGGGCCCGGTGGCGCTCGCGGGCGCGCTCCTGGCCGTGCTGGTGGAGCTGCTCCGCCTGCCCAACGACGCATCGCTGCGTGTGCAGCGCGAGGCGCCCGCGCATGTCGGACTCGGCGACCCGGAGCAGATGACGTACCGGCTGGAGAACCACACGCGCGTCGCGCTGCGGCTCGCGCTGCAGGACCGGCTGCCGGCCTGCGTCGAGGGAGGCATCGGGCGCGCGACGTATGCGGTCCCCGCGGAGCAGACGTTGGTGGTGCCGGTGCCGCTGCGCGGCGTGGCGCGCGCTGCGGCACCGCTCGGCCCGATCGGGGCACGGGTCACCACCCGCTGGGGCCTCGTCGGCTGGCGCCTGCATCGCGAACCCGGCGACGAGATCCGCGTCACCCCGTCGGTGGCCGGCGTCCGGCGCTTCCGGTTGCTCGCGATGCAGAACCGCCTCGACACCGCCGGCGTGCGCAACCTGCGCCGCCGCGGCGAGGGACGTGGTTTCGCCGGACTCCGCGAGTACGCGCTGGGCGACGACCCGCGCCACATCGACTGGAAGGCCACCGCCAAGCGCCAGAAGCTGATCACGCGCGAGTTCACGATCGAGCGCTCCCAGACGGTGATCACGCTCATCGACGCCGGCCGCGGCATGACGCAGTTGGCGGGCGACTTCTCGCGGTTCGAGCACGCACTCTCCTCGGCGCTCGTCTTGACCGACATCGCCGTGCACGCCGGCGACCGCGTCGGCACGCTGGTGTTCGACGACCAGATCCGCGCCTTCGTGCCCGCGCAACAGAGCCGCGGCGCCTTGCACGCGGTGCGCGACGCGTTCGTGCCCGTGACCGCGACATCGCGCGAACCCGACTACGCGGCCGCCTTCCGCTACCTGGCCACGCACCAGCGGAAGCGTGCCCTCATCGTGTTCTACACCGACGTGCTGGGAGTGCGCGCCTCACGCGCGCTGCTGGCGCACGTCGGGCGGAGTGCGCAGCGGCATCTCTGCCTGGTGGTCGCGTTGCGCAACGACGCGCTGTTCGCGCTGGCCGAGCCGGGCGCCACGGCGACCCCCGCGCGGCTCTTCGATCATGCGGCGGCGGAGGAACTGCTGACCTCGCGCGAGGATGCCCTCGAGCGGATGCGGCGTGCCGGCGCGGTGGTCCTCGACGTCTCCCCGACGACGATGACCGCCGGCGTGATCAATCGCTATCTGGAACTGAAGGGGCGGGGCGCGATCTGACGCGCGTGCCGTTGCGCAGGTAGAGATAGAGCAGCAGCGCCGTGACGGCCGAGAAGATCAGCTTGAGGTCCAGGGGCCACCACGGGATCGGCGACACGAATCCCTCGATGGGCCCGGCGATGCTCAGCAGGAAGGCCGCCCCGGCGACGAGCACGATGGCGCGGCGCGCGTTCTCGACGATCGCCCGCCGGCGCGTGCGGTCTCCGGGCAGCAGCATGCCCGCGCCGATCAACAACCCCGCCCCACCGGCCACACAGATCGCGAAGAGTTCGAGCACACCGTGCGGCGCCACGAAGGCGGCGATGAGCCCGAAGATGCCCTTCGCGTGGTACAGACCGAACATCGCGCCGATGCTGAGCCCGTTGGACACCAGCACCAGGCAGGTCATGATGCCGGCCGTCACGCCGCTCGCGAAGGCGAGGAACGCCACCTGCACGTTGTTGGTGAGGATCTGCGAGGCCATGGTCGGCCGGTAGATGCTCGGCACGCTCACGTAGCCTTCGTCGTTGGCGGCGGCGCGCACGCCGTCCTCCGCCCGGTCGAGCATCGCCGGCGGCAGGAAGATCTGGGCCGCCTCCGGGTTCCGCGCGACGGCGACCGCGGTGGCCATCATCGGCGTGAAGAGCAGCACGGCCGCCAGGACGATCACCGACGACGAGCGGCGGATCTCCTGCGGCACCGTGAACGCGAGGAAGTCCACCACCTGCCGGACCTGGATGCGCCGGCGCCGGTAGAGGAGGTTGTGCGCGCCGGCCACCAGCCGGTTGAGGTAGAACAGTTCCGCGCTCGTCCCGCCGCGCGTCGCCGTGCGGAGCCGCGCGAGGTCCGCGGTGAGCTCACGGTACTCGGCGACGAACTCGCGCACCCCGTCCTCGCCCAGTGAGCGCAGTCCGCGCCGTTGCGCGGTGGCGAGGCGGTTCGCGAACGCGTTCCAGCGCGGGGCGTTGGTGGCGACGATGGCGTGCCGCTCGCGGGCCGCCCCCTTGTCGCTGCGCACGGCCGCCCCGCGGGCGCGCGCGGCCCGCTCCTGCGTGTGCAGCCAGACGACCTTCGCCAGCGCCGTGCCCTGCGGCGCACCCACGAGCGCGCGGGCGAACCGCTCGGCGAGCTGCTCCGCGAACTGGGAGCGCCGATCGGCGTCGAGGGCCGCACGCCGCTCGCAGAAACGGTCGAGCACATCGAACTCCGCATCGGTCAGCTCCGCCTGCGCCGCGACCGCCGGTGCCGCGTCGCGCGTGCGGACCGGCGCAGACGCGATGGGCGGCAGGATCTGTTCGCGCACCACCAGCGTCCCGGCGACGATGTCCCCGAGGCGCTTGCCCTGCTTGTTCAACAGCATGCTGAGCATGCCCACCGAGCCGAGCGTCCCCGGCTGCAGGTCGAGCAGGCGGAGCAGGTTGCGGGTCGCCGAGGCGCCGAAGGTGATGGAGTAGCCCCCATCGCGCACCACCCGCAGTCGCATGAGCCGCTTCCCCGGTGTGCGGCCGTCCGCCAGCGCCTCGAACAGGACGTAGTAGCCCCAGATCAACGCGAACTGCATGAGCGCGACGATCGCCAGCAGCCAACCGGTCGCGAGGTCGGCACGGTCCGCCAGGTCGGTGCCCGCCATGGTGCGGATCAGGAAGATCACCAGGCCGAAGAAGGCCAGCGCCGCGATGAGCAGGTCCACCAGCGCCGCGACCACCCGCGAGCCCACCCCCGCGATGTCGTAGGAGAGGACGACGAGTTCCGGCGTCTCGACTTCGACGCGTTCCTGCAGCGCGGGGGCCGTCATGGCTCGCGGAGCGTCACCTGGTCGAGCCGGATCACACCCACGGCCGCGCCGACCGGGACGTCCTCGTACACCACCGCCGGCCGACCCGCGATCGTGAGGGTGTGCAGCCGCAGCTGCCGACCCTTGGCGGTCCAGCGGCGGTCGTCGCCGGTGACGCCCGTGCTCGCGCCGGTGCCGTTGCCGGGCTTGAAGCGCCGCTCGATGGCGCGCTGCATCGCGTCGCGGAACTCGGCGGCCTCCACCGGGGAATCCCACACCGAGAGCCAGCCGATCGACGAACTCGACCCCGTGTTCACCACCTGGTAGCGGTCCCCGTCCCATCCGGCGGCGGCTCGCGCGGCGGTGTTGAGGTCGCGCAGGTGCTCGAACAGCAGCAGCCGCGTCTCGAACTCCCCGAGGTTGTCCTCGTGCATGAGCGCGCCGCCGCGCGGCGCCGCGAGCGTGATGCGCGTGGGCAGGTCCGGCGTGTCCGTGAGGTACTTCTCCGGGTGCATCACCTGCTCGGTCGACGCGGCGAACGGCGCGTAGAGCTTGCCGCCGCCGCGCTGCTCCTTCACCGCCCGCACGAAACCGGAGCCATTGATGTACGGGAACAGCAGCGTCTCCTGCAGGAGCATCGGCGCGGCGGCGAACTTGGGACTCGACCCCTGGCCGGAGCGGATGACCTCGCGCACCTGGTCCCAGGCACCGGGCAAGCGCAGGCCGATGTCGCCGCCCACCATCACGGCGAGTTGTTCGTACACCGCCTGCCCCTCCACCACCGCCTGCATGGCCACCACCCGGTCGTTGTCGCCCTCGAGCGACTGCACCGAGTCCAGCGGGGTGTGCTGGTCCTGCAGGGCATGCATCAGTTCGTGCGTGATGGTGATGTCGCGGATGTCGGGTGAGGCGTCCTTCACCACGTAGAGGACCTTCGTCGCCGGGTCGTAGTAGCCGGCCACCTGCTCCGTGAGCAGGTCGAGGAGGAAGACCCGGAGGTCGAGCGTGTCGGAGAGCAGCCCGAAGCGCCGGTACGCCTCCTGCGTCCCCGCGATCTCGAGCGGCGTCAGTTGCTCCGTGAACTGGCGTTCGAGGAACTCGCGGACCTGGTCCCGACTGCGCTCCTCGAGCACCGGCAGGCGCTTGAACGGCAGGCCCGAGGACTCCTCGAGCTCGACGATCGCCTCGCGGACCTTGGAACGGTACGGCCCCTCGTAGCCCGGCGGCTCGGCCGCACAGGCGGCGAGCGTCAGTGACGCGGCGGCGAGGACGGCGCACACCCCGAGCGCGCGAGTGCCCCGACGCCACGGCGTGGACGGGGGCGACGTCGGCATCGACGGCGTGCGCGGGCGTGCAGCGGTGCGGAAAGGAGGCGTCACGAGGTCCGGTGGGTGGCGGGCGAGGTCAGCCCTGGAGCGTGCCGAGGTACCATGTGATGAGCGCGTCTCCCCAAAGCAAGGTGAGGAGACCGGCGGGGGCAAGGAACACCCCGAACGGGACCAGCGGCAGTTCGAAGGCCTTGCCGCTGGCGCGCGCGCGCCACCAGACCGCCGGCGCGACGAGCATCGTGAACACCACCGACGCGAGTGCCGCCGCGACGAACACGGTCAGCAGCCCGCGCGCCGGTCCCACCATCGCGCCCACGAACGCCATCAGCGTCACGTCGCCCTGGCCCATCGCTTCCTTCTTCAAGGCGACCTCGCCCAGCCAGCCCACGATGGCGATGAGTCCAGCCGCGGCGCAGCCGCCGACCAACGCGTCCCAGGGGCCGGCGAACGGCCCCTGCTCGAACCGGAACAGCGCGACGATCGGCATGACCAGTGCGAACAGGAATCCGGTGACCGTGAAGCCATCCGGGATCACGTAGTGCTGGAGGTCGGTGACGGCGATCCCCAGCAGGATCGTCGCGCCCACCGCCACGCGGAACGCCGTGAGCGACGGCCCGTACGCGAGGAAGGCCCCGAGCCAGATAAGGCCGGTGAGCAGTTCGATGAAGGGATACTGGATGCTGATCGGCAGCCCGCAGCCGCGGCACTTGGCCCGCAGCACGATCCAACTGACGATCGGGATGTTGTCGTACCACGCGATGGGCTTCTCGCAGCGCGGGCAGCGCGAGCGCGGCGACACCACCGACAGCTCGGCTGGCCAACGGGAGATGCACACGTTCAGGAACGACCCGATGGCCGCACCGACCACGAAGAAGTAGACGCTCACGTGCGGGGTCTCAAGGCGAAGAGGGCGATGCCGGCGGCGACCGCGACGTTGAGCGACTCCACGCCCGGCGCCATCGGTAGGGCGACCATCCCCGCGCAGGCGTCACGGACCGCCGCGCTGAGCCCCGCCCCTTCGTTGCCCATCACCAGCGCCAGGCGCGTGGGGGCGCTCACCTGGTCCACCGGGCGACCGTCGGCCGCCGTGCCCCACAGCGTCACGCCGTGCCGCGCGAGGAACGGTGCGAGGCCCTCCATCGTACAACTGATGGTGGGATGCCGGAACTGGATCCCCACCGCACTGCGCACCACCTTCGCGTTCCAGGGATCGACCGTGCCCGGCAGGATGCAGGTCGCGGTCACACCCAGCGCGGCGGCGGTGCGCAACAGGGTCCCCGCGTTGCCGGGGTCCTGGATGCCATCCAACACCAGGAGACGCGCCGTGTCCGGCAGGTACAGGTCGTCGAGCGTCGCCGACGGTCGGTCGGCGATCGCCAGGATGCCTTGGGGCGTCTCGGTATCCGCGGCCGAGGCGAACTCGTCCTCGCTCACGCGGGTCGTGGCGATGCCGCGCGCGGCGAGGGCCGCGAGCAGCGCCGCACCCCGCGGCGTGGCGTCCACGGCCTCGCTGACGAGCGCACCCTGCACCACCAGCGGCGAGTCCAGCAACTCCTCCACGGTGCGGATCCCTTCGGCGACGAAGAGTCCGCTCCGCTCGCGCGCCTTGCGGCGTCCCAGGTCCCTGGCTAGGGTCAACAATCCCATGCGTACACTCTCGCTCCTCGCCCTGACCGCGTTCCTCGGCGGCTGCGCCGTCTCGACCCAGCAGGAGGTCGAGATGGGCGCCGGTTATTCCCAGCAGATCAACCGCGAACTGCCGCTCATCACGGACGCGGAGCTCGATCGGTACATCAACGTACTCGGCGACTCGATCGCCCGCATCGCCGACTCCCGGAACCTCGACTGGCACTTCCACATCGTCGACAGCAAGGACGTCAACGCGTTCGCGGTGCCCGGGGGCTTCATCTACATCAACCGTGGACTGATCGAACGCGCACAGACTCTCGCCCAGGTCGCCGGCGTGCTCGGCCACGAGGTCGGCCACGTGACGATGCGCCACTCGGTGCGCCAGATGCAGAAGGCCCAAGGCGCCAACGTCGGGCTGACGGCCGTCTGTGCGCTCACCAACGTCTGCAACAGCGACCTCAGCAGCGCAGCCATCGGTCTCGGCGCCAACGCGGCCTTCGCCAACTTCTCGCGACAGGACGAGGACGAGTCCGATGCGGAGGCCGTGAAGTACATGGTGGCCGCCGGCATCGACCCGACGGGGATCCCGGAGATGTTCCAGATCCTCCTCACCGAGCGCGAGACCAAGCCGGCCGCGCTGGACACCTGGTTCCGCTCGCACCCGCTCGAGGAGTCACGCATCGCGGCGGCCCGGGCCCGGATCGCCGCCCTGCCGCCCGAGTCGCTGAAGGGCCTCACGCGCGACACGCCCAACTTCCAGGCGTTCAAGGCGCGCCTCGCGGCATTGCCGCCGTCGCCCCCGAGCCGGTAGTCGCGCCGCGAGGTCAGGGCAGCACCTCGCGGCGCTCGGTCACCAGCGCCCGCACCTCGCGGCGTTGCACCGCCACATCCCCCTCGACCGCGGCCACGACGACGTCGGCGAGCTGCTGCACGCCCATGAGGCGCGGGATGAACACGAACGCCGCGCCCTCGTTGTCGAGGCGCCGCGCGAGCGCCCAGGTGTCGGCGGTGACGATCACCCGGGCGGTCGGGTTCATGCCGCGCACCGTCCGCAGCAGGCGATGGTTGTCGGTGCCCTTGAGCACCGAGTCCGTGATGGTCGAGATCACCACCTGCGCCCGATCGACCTCGGCGTGCTGCAGGGAGTCGAGGTGGCTCACGTCGCCGTAGATGCAGCTGACACCGACGCGCGCGAGCGCCTCGCGGGTCTCGGGATTGAAGTCCACCACCGCGATCCGGTCCGCCAGCGCCGGGTCGCGCTGCAACAGCTCGTGCAGCAGCGAGCTGGCCTGCCGATGGAACCCCAGGAACATGATCTCGCGCCCGTGCCGCGGACGCTCGGCGTCGTCGCTGCGGTCGTCGCGCAAGCCGAGGCGGCGCAGCCACGGCGCCACTGCGAGGTAGAGGCGATGGTTGTGCAGGATCGCGTACGTGGACAGCACCGACGTGATGGCCAGCGTCCAGACGATCGTCGAGAGCATCGGCGTCCCCACGTGGCCGAGCCGTACCCCCAGCGTGCAGATGACGAGGGAGAACTCGGAGATCTGCGCGAGGTTCACGGCCGGGACCACCGCGCCGCGGATGCCCATGCGGTTGAGCAGCAGCGGCGGTGTGATCGTCAGCAGGCGCGACACGACCACCCACAGCGAGAGCAGCAGCGCGGTGACGATGGTCGCGACGTCGGGCCGCACGATCTGCGTCCCCAGCGCGACGAAGAACAACGTGATGAAGAAATCCCGCAGGCTCACGACCTTGGCCGTCACGTCGAGGCTGTAGGGGAACGTCGAGAGGGCCACCCCGGCAACCAGCGCGCCCATCTCCTTGGACAACCCCAGCGCGCCGGAGACGAGGACCAGGGTGAAGCACCAGGCGAGTGCCCCCAGCACGAGGAGCTCGGGTCGCGTGCTCATCGCGCGGAAGAGCACCGGCAGCAGGTACCGTGAGCTGAGCAGCGCGGCGGCCACGACGGTGCTGCCCTTCAGCAGCTGGAGCGCCAGCACACCGACGCTCGGCGTCGCCAGCTCCGGCTGCAGCGCGAGGAACAGGATCGCCCAGATGTCCTGGAACACCAGGATCCCCAGCGTGAGCCGCCCCGGCAGTCCGTCCAGCTCGGACTTGTCGTACAGCAGCTTCACCACGATCATCGTGCTCGAGATCGCGCAGGAGACGGCGAGGTAGAGCGCACCGTACCCCGCCACGAGCGACGGAGCGAGCAGCGGCATCACGAGCAGGCCCAGCGCCACCGACAGCGCGAACTGTCCCACGCCCGCCGTCGCGACGGCGGCACCCGCGTCGCGGAGCTTCCGCAGGTCGATCTCCAGCCCGACCATGAACAGCAGGAGGATGAGCCCGAGCTCGGAGATCGGGGTGATGTTCTCCGGGGCGATCCAGCCGAATCCTTCCGTGGGGCCGACCAGGATCCCGGCGGCGATGTAGCCGAGGAGCAAGGGCTGCTTCAGCGCGCGCGCGAGGATCGCGCAGCCCGTCGCCGCGACGACCGCGACGCCGATGTCGCTGAGCAGCCCGTGTGGCATCGGCTAGAGTCGGCTCACGAAGGCCTCGACGACGCCGCAGAAGGCCGCACCCGCGCGGGCCCCGACCTCGACGACCTCGGCGTGGTCCAGCGGCGCGGCGGTGATGCCGGCCGCGTGGTTCGTGATGCAGGAGATCCCGGCGGCCTGCATCCCGAGCGCGGCCGCGACGATCACCTCGGGCACGGTGCTCATGCCCACGGCATCGGCGCCGAGCCGCTCGAGCATGCGCACCTCCGCCGGCGTCTCGTAGGTCGGGCCCAGCAGGCCGGCATACACGCCGCGCTGCAGCGTCACCCCGATCGCCTTGGCGCTCTCCTCAAGCAGCACCTGCAGGCGCGGCGTCCAGGGCGCGCTCATGTCCGGGAACCGCGTCTCGCCGGGCTGCGCCGCGCCGATCAGCGGGTTGCGGAACATGAGGTTCAGGTGGTCCGCGATGACCATCAGGTCGCCGGGCTTGAACGTGCGCCGCACGCCGCCGGCCGCGTTCGACACGAACAGCGTCCTGGCGCCGAGCGCGTGGACCACGCGCACCGGGAACGCCGCCGCTTGCGCGCTGTGCCCCTCGTACATATGGAAGCGACCGGCGAGCATCAACACCTCGCGCCCGCCGAGCAGGCCGCGGATCAGTTCCCCACGATGCCCCACCACACCCGGCGCGTGGAACCCCGGGATGTCGGCGTACGGCACGCGGTTGGCCTGCGTCACGCGATCGGCGAGTGCGCCCAGGCCCGAGCCGAGCACGATCGCCGCGACCGGCGCGTGCACACCCAGGCGCTCGCGCACGGCGTCCGCAGCGCGCCGCGCGGCCGCGGTCCCGACATCTTCCTGATGCTCCGTGGTCATCCGACCTCCGTTGGGATGGTGAGCGCAGCGCGCCGCGGCCGCGTCAGCGTAGGCTCTCGCGCAGCACCGCGAACTCGGCGTCGACGCGCGCGAGGAGTGCCGTCTTCTCCGGCTCGGGCAGGAACGCGTTGGTGAACCCCTGTCGCGCGAGCCGCACGAGTTCGTCGAACGAGAATCCGAGATGCTTCGCGGCGAGGCCGTACTCGGTGACCAGGTCGGTGCCGCTCATCAGCCGGTTGTCGGTGTTGAGCGAGACCTGCAGACCGGCGTCGAAGTACTGGCGCAACGGGTGCGCGTCGATGGCCGCCACCGCCCGCGTCTGGACGTTGCTGGTGAGGCAGCATTCGATCGCCACGCCGCTGGCCTTCGCCTCCGCGAGCAGTGCCGGGTCCTCGATGAGGCGCGTGCCGTGGCCGATCCGGTGTGCGTGGCAGACGTGCATCGCCTCCGCCACCGACGCGGCCCCCGCGCCCTCACCGGCGTGGCAGGTGCACGGCAGCCCGTGCGCCTCGCAGTGGGCGAACGCCTGCGCGTGCACCGACGCCGGGTTCCCCGCCTCGCCGCCGGCGAGGTCGAAGCCCACCACGCCGTCCCCCTTGAAGTCCACCGCGAGCCACGCGAGCTCGAGCGAAGTCGGGGCCGGCATGTTGCGGATGGCGCACACCAGCACCCGCGACACGATGCCGTACTCGCGCTCGGCACGGGCAAGGCCGCGCAGCGGCGCCTCGACCGCCTGCTCGAGCGTCAGCCCCTCCCGCACGTTGAGGATCGGGGCGTAGCGCACCTCGAGGTAGCGCACACCCTCCCGTGCGCAGTCCTCGGCCAGTTCGTAGGCGATGCGCTCCATCGGTTCGGCCTGCTGCATGACCGAGAGCGTGATCGCGAACCGCTCCAGGTACTCCTCGAGGTTGCGTGCATCGTCCACGCGCATGTACTCGCGCAGCGCGTCCGCGCTGTCGCGCGGGAGCCGCACGCGGCGCTCGCGCGCGAGTTCCAGCATCGTTTCCGGACGGACGGACCCGTCGAGGTGGCAATGCAACTCCGCCTTCGGCAGCCGGCGGAGCAGCGCACTCGTGACGGCGGTCATCTTACCCCTGGTCGGACTCGGCGCCGCGCGCGCGGGCCGAGATCAGGCGCATGACGAAGCCGCCCGAGAGCGGCGCGTCGGCGGCCACGGGCAGCCCGCGCGAGTCGGCCACGGCGCGGGTGCCGGCGCGCAGTTCCGCCGCCGCCGCGGCATCCGCCGCTTCGACCGCATCGAGGACCGTACTGCCGGGCGGCACCGAGACGCCGACCCCGTTCACGAAGACCCGCAGTGGTTCAGTCATGGGAGTGCGATGATCCGTGGCGCGGCGACCGTGCGATCCACCTCGAGGCGGCCACCCGGCATCGCCCGCAGGAACGCCACGAAGACGTCGAGGTCCACGAGGTTGAGCTCCTCGATCACGGCGTCGCGCGACAAGGCCGCGCCGTCACCGCCAGAGGAGAGGAAGTTGGTCATGACGACGCGGTAGCGCCGCCGGTCGTCGAGGGCGGAGCCGTCGCCCATGGTGACGCGCGTGAGCCGCCGGCCCGCCGGCGCGGCAGGGTCGAACTCGAGCCGCACCCCGCTCACGTGGTAGCGCACGCCGTTGCCGCCCACCAGCGCCTCGAAGTACCGCCGCAGCGCGTCCCCGCGGATGTGCACCGCGACGAGCCGGTTCTCGAACGGCTGCACCTCGAACAGGTCGCCCCAGGTCACCACCCCCGCCCGCAGCTCGGTGCGGATGCCACCGTTGTTCATCACCGCCACGTCGCCGCGGCCGGCGAGCCGCTGCGCATCGGCGATCAGGTTGCCCAGCGCGTACTGGTTGCCGCTCTTGGGCAGGCGCTCGACGTTCTCGACGATCCGTTCACCGATCCGCGAGGCGACCGAGGCCATCGCGCGATCGACCAGCGCCACGACCGCGGCGTCCGGCGTGATGCGGTCGCTCGCCACGTCGAACACGCGCGGCCGCAACGCCTCGACCGCCGGCGCCGGCCCTGCCCCCAGCGGCAGGTCGATGACCCCCACCGCGCGACCGCTGCTGCGCGCCTGCACGATCGGGATGCCCTCCACCACGGTCGCCACCAGCGAGTGCGTGTGGCCGCTCACGATCGCGTCGATCAGCCCGGGGCCCAACTCGCGGGCGACGTCGATGATCTCCCCGCGGCATCGGTCCGCCGCGTCGATGTCGCAGAACCCGCCGAGGTGCGCCACGACGACCACCTTCTCGGCGCCACGCGCGCGGAGGGCCGCGGCGCGCGCACGCACCACCGGCGCCACCGGGGCGAACCGCAGGTCGGCGACATGCTTCGGCATCGTGGTCGCCGGGGTCGCGGGGTCCGCGATGCCGATCACGCCGAGTCGCAGGCCGTCCAGCACGAGCACGGTGTCGTCCGGGATCCACTCGACGTCGCGACCGTCTGCATAGGTCACGTTGGCGGCGAGGATAGGCGAGCGCAGGTCCCGCATCCGCGCCCGCAGGCTGTCCTGCCCCCAATC
>Ga0268299_1003169_pt1 | contig 16165 bp, 13 predicted proteins | sample NOBtaG_FD_193484 | JGI IMG/M metagenome (GOLD analysis project Ga0268299, IMG submission 193484) | Activated sludge microbial communities from bioreactor in Nijmegen, Gelderland, Netherland - NOB reactor | ecosystem: Engineered > Bioreactor > Aerobic > Activated sludge | place: Netherlands...
CCTTCCCCCCTCCCTTCCCCCCGGCACCCGCCCCTCGAAGAACGCGTGCGCCACGTAGTCAAACGGCGCGGTGCTCGTCCCCAAGAGCGGCACCATCGGCACGTGGATATCCAGCCGCTCACGCAGCAGCGCGTGCAGCGCCGCCGCACTCGCCGGCGGGCAGAGGTGATCGAACGCCTCCCCCCCGGGCCGGAGCACCGGCGCGGCCGCCTTGTCGGAGACGCCGCTTTCGGACGCGCCGCTGTTGGGCGCCCCAGTTGATCGAGCCTTGCGTGAGCGTGCGGGCATCGGACCTCCACGGAAAGGGACCTGTGTGGCAAAGTGGGAAAGTGACGGAGCGGGGAACTTGGGGGGGGGGACGCTCGCGCGGAGCGCGCGAGTCAACATCGGGGCCGCGATCGGCTCTCGGCACGGACTGCCCGCTCGTGCACCCACGCCCAGCGGGGGAGCGATGCCGACGCGGCCCGGACCATCAGGGCTGCCAGCGGCGCGGACTCGGCGTGCCGGCGCGTCGCGGCGCTGCCCGCCGCCCACCGGCGGATCGCGCGAGCCAGACGGCGCGACCGTCGCACCCGCGGCGGGAGCGCCCACGGCGCCGCCAGGCGGATCGGCTCGAGCCCCAGCGCCGCCAGGTCGCGAGCCAGGCGCGCGTCCCGGCGGGAGGGCGGGATCGGCACGCGGCGCATCCCGGCGCGGTCGAAGAACGGGCACAGAACGCCCATCGCGGCGAGGGCTTCGGTTCGGGGCGTCACGGGCCTGCGGAGATACGCGGAGACGAGGGCCGTCGCGAGCCCGAGCCCGCGGTAGCGCGGGTCGATAACCACGCGGGAAATGACGCGGAGGCGGGCGTTGAGCGTGCGGGCCGCGGACGCGCGGTCGGGCGCCTCGCCGCCGCCCGGCGGGGGGTCGTCGGGCCAGGCGCGGGCGCGCCAGGGCGCGTTGAGCACCGGCGGCGAGGCGACGAGGGCGCCGGCGATCGCGCCGCCGCGAGCGCCGTCGCGCGCAATCAGGACGGTCGAGCCTCCGGGCGGGCGGCCCCCGCGGTAGTGGAACCGGGCCAGCGCCGCATAGTCCGCCAGCGTGCCGCGACGGATGGTGATGCCGTGGCGCGCGGCCAACGTCGGTCCGGCTCCGGACGAGCCCGGGGCCAGAGCGCGCCGGAAGCGGCGCACGAGCATGGGTTCAGCGGTCAACGGGCGTGGACCTCCGGCGGCGCATCGAGCGGGACAACAACCAGGACATCAGGACGCAGGGCTTCGATCAGATCGTCGTGCGCCGTCGCGACGACGGCCCGGATCGCGGGCACGCGGCCGCCCCGCGCGCCGGGCAGCGGACGCACCCAGCGCCGCAGCACACACGCCAGCGATCGAGCCGTGAGGCGATCGAGCGTGGACGCGAACTCGTCGGCGACGAGCGTCGGCACGGGCTGGCGCGGGCCTCGCAGCCCCGCGGCAATGCTCGCGCGGCGCTGCAGCCGAGCCAGGGCGAGCGCCAGGTCGGCGCGGTGGCGCTGGCCCTCGGAGAGGCGTGCGTAGGGGACGGTGAGGAGCGCCGCCTCGGCCAGACCCGAACGGGCCAGGCACGCCAGCCACTCGGTAAGGGGCGCGGGGTCGAGATCGACCAGCGCGCGGGCGGCCCGGTCGGATCCCGGCGGGCGGGCGGCGATGGCCCGTGACCCCAGCCGGTCGCGCAGGGCGGCCAGCAGGAGGGACTTGCCGGCGCCGCTGGGCCCGGTCACGAGCGCAACGCGGCCGGGCGCGAGCGCGGCGTCGAGGTCCGCAGCAGCGGCGTGGGCGCGGGCGTGCACCGCGCGAAGTGCCGTCGAGCGGCCCGAACCACGGACAGGCCAATGGGCGGGCGGTTCGATCGGTACGCCGAAGATCGCGGCGGCGGTCAGGCAGCGTGCGGACGGACAGAGCGGGGTCATGCGGCGCCCCTTCCCCGCTGGCCGGCGCGCGGCGCGGTGGGCGAGGTCATGCCCGCGTCGGCGAGCGCGCGGAGGGCGATGCGCCGCTGGCGCAGGGAGAAGTACGAGACGCCCAGTTCACGGGCGAGTTGCCTGAGTGGCTTGCCCTCGATGATGCAGTCGCGGGCGATTCGGCGGACGAGTTCCGAGGCAGAGCGGGCCCGCCGAGGGGATTCGGTTGCCGGCGCTGCTGGGCGGTCCTCGCGCGGGTCGCGGAGGTACTCGCTGGCGTGGGCGGTGACGTAGACGTACTCGGGCGAACGGATGCGGTGGAGGATGGACTGGAGGCGTCGGCTGACGGACCGAGGGCAGCGGTCGGTGAGCGCGGCGAAGTCACAGATCGCGGTCCCGTGCACGTAGATCGCCTGCACGAGCAGGCGGTCGTCCGGCGGGAGAAACCGGGCGCGGGCGACGAGGGTTTCGATCTGCTCCCGCGGGGTGCAGCCGCGAGGCTCGACATCGTGTTCGGATTGTGATAGTATCGAAAAGGAATCTGTTTGGGATAGGGTCACGTCTCACCTCTGTGTGGAAATGTGCCGAAAACCCACTGGTCTGTGTTTGCTTTTCAGTAAAATATATCGGATAGTTTACATGATCGAGAAACGACACGCAAGGGTTTAGTTCGGTAACTCCATCAGATTGCGCGCAACCGCGCCGTTACCGGGGCGAAACGAGGGCAACGTGGATCAAGAAGCGACTCATTTGGGGGGAATGATCAGACGAGCCCGACAGTCGCGCGGGCTGTCTTTGAAGGCGCTGGGGGTGAAGGTGGGGTGTGGCGCGCCGTATCTGTCGCAGGTGGAGAACGGGCGGAGGCCCGGGCCGCCGTCGGAGGCGTTGCTGCGGGCGATCGAAGCGGAGTTGGGGCTTGCGGAGGGGGAACTGGTGCGGGTGGCCCAGTGGCAGAGCGCCGGGGCGGTGGTGAAGCGGGAGGCCGCGGAGATGGCGCGGTCGCGGCGCGCGGCGGAGGCGGTGCTGACGCTGGTCCGGGCCGCCGGCAAGGAGGGCGAGGCGAGCACCGGGCGGTCGCTGGACGAGTTGTACCGGTCCGGGGCGCTGGGACGGCTGATCGACGAAATCGCGCAGTCGGAGGGGGCCGGCGCGCGGGGTGCCGCGGTAGGGGGGGAGGGGACTGGAGCGAGCGGTGCGCGGCCGGTGGCGGGGGTGTTGCCGGTGGAGGTCCCGCTGATCAACAGCGTGGCGGCGGGGTATCCGACGGAGTTCACGGATCTTGGGTATCCGGCGCGGGTGGCGGACGACTACGTGCGGACGCCGGATATCCGCGACCCGGACGCGTTTGCGGCGCGGGTGGTTGGGGACTCGATGGAGCCGGAGTTTCGCGAGGGGGACATCGTGGTCTTCAGCCCGGCGAAGGCGGTGAAGAGCGGGATGGACTGCTTCGTGCGGATCGAGCCGGACCACGAGACGACGTTCAAGCGCGTGTACTTCGAGGAGGATGGCGAGGAGGCGTCGGGGGCGGGCGACGCGAGTCGGGGAGACGGTCGCGGACTGATCCGGTTGCAGCCGTTGAATCCGCGGTATGCGCCGAAGGTGGTGCCGCGGGAGCGCGTGGCGGGGTTGTACGCCGCCGTCAGCGTGACGCGGGCGGTGTAAGGAGGAGGGGGGGGCGGCGGCTCGGCAGGGGTAGACTGGGGCGCGCGGATCGCGCATCGCGGAGCGTGCGGTGATCAAGTACCTGGGCTCGAAGCGGACACTGGTGGGGGAGATCGTGGGGACGATCGTGCGCTCATGCGGCGGGGGCGCGCCGACGGTTCTGGACGTCTTCTCGGGGACGTCGCGGGTGGGGCATGCGCTGAAGGCGGCGGGGTGCCGCGTGGTGGCGAACGACCACAATGCGTACGCGGCGGCGCTGGCGCGGTGCTATGTGCAGGCCGACGCGGAGGACGTGCTGGATCAGGCGGAGCGGCTGGTGGGGGCGTTCAACGCGCGGCTGCGGAGCGGCTGGGGCGAGCGCGGGTACTTCACCGAGACCTTCTGCGAGCGTTCGCGGTTTGTGCAGCCCAAGAACGGCGTGCGGATCGACGCGGTGCGGGAGGAGATCGCCCGGCTCGCGCTGGAGCCGGAGTTGGAATCGGTGATGCTCGTGTCGCTCATGGAGGCGGCCGACAGGGTGGACTCGACAACTGGCGTGCAGATGGCGTATCTGAAAGGGTGGTCGCCGAGATCGCACAGGGATGTGGAGTTGCGGGTGCCGGCGGTTCTGCCGCGCGCGCGGGGCGGGAAAGGTCTGGCGGCATGCCTGGACGCGCTCGAGGCGGCGGAGACGTTCGACGCCGACGTGGCGTACGTGGACCCGCCGTACAACCAGCACTCATACCTCGGGAACTACCATGTCTGGGAGAGCCTGGTGCGGTGGGACAAGCCCGGGGTCTACGGCGTGGCGTGCAAGCGTGAGGACGTGAAGGCGAGGCGGAGCGCGTTCAACTCTCGGCGCGCGTGCGAGGCAGCGCTGCGCCGGCTCTTGGAAGCCATCCGCGCGCCGGTGATCGTGGTGTCGATGAGCGACGAGGGGTTTGTGAGCCCGGCGGAGATGCAGGCGATGCTCCAGGGACTATGGGGCGGCGGGGGGGCGGTGACGATGACGGCGCACGACTTCAGGCGATACGTGGGGGCACGGATCGGGATCTACAACCCGCGCGGCGAGAGGGTGGGTCGGGTGAGCCACCTTCGGAATCGGGAGTACGTGTTCGTGGCGAGCCGGGTCGGGGTCGGGGTGGCGGCGGGGGTGTGCGCGGGGACGTGAGTTGGGGGTCAGTCGTCGTCGCGATCGTTGCCGCGCTCGTTCTGTGTGCGCCCGCCGCGATCACCCTCGGCTTCGGAGAGTTGGAGCGAGATGCTGGTGCCGGGGAGTGTGGTGGTGCCCGCGGCGGCGTCGAAGTTCCGCAGAAGGCCGCCGGCCCAGAGCGAGGTGAGCAGCAGGAAGAGCCCGGCGGCGAGCGGGTGGGCGGAGGGGATGGCCAGGGCGGGGTCGGCGTGCTTGCGGCCGTGGATCATGGAGGCGGTGATGTTCTCGCGGTGGCGGAGGGTGTGGAGCGCGACGCCCAGCACGTGGAGGGCGACGACAGCGAGCATGGCGTATGCGAGCAGTTCGTGGGCCTCCTTGGCCTGTTCGAGGCCCAGGCCGAGCATGACGCCGGTGATGGCCAGCGCGGCGACGATGGCGAGCATGGCGAAGATGGCGTAAGAGGAGGCCGGGTTGTGTCCGACGGAGCGCGCGTCGCGGCGAGCCAGCGCGTGACGGAAGTACCCCAGGACCGCGGCGGGCGGGAACACGAAGTCCCGGAAGCGGGCGTGGCGCGAGCCGACGAACCCCCAGATGACTCTGAGGAGCAGCATGGCGGCGAGGGTGAGGCCGATGAGGGCGTGGTAGGGGAACAGGGCGCTGTGCTCGCCCAGGGCGAGCGCGATGAACGCCGCGGCGAGGAACCCAAGGGCGAAAAGCCAGTGGGAGAGCCGCGTGGGGAGGTCCCAGATGAGGGTCATGGGTGCGCTGTGCATGAGCGGCTCCCGGCGTGGGTGACAAAGAAGACCTTGCGGTCAACAATAGGATCGTTGGGGACCGAGTGGCGAGGATTTCACTGCGGCGGGGTATGGCGGGCCTTAGGAGCCCTAGCGCGGGGGCAGGAACGCGTCGAGGTAGGCGACGAGATCGGCGGCGCGCTTGCGCACGGCGGGGTCGGGGTCATCGCGGACGAGGGCCTCGACGACGGTGCGGCTCGGGGGCGCGGGGCTGGTGGGCTCCATGACCATCTGGTGCGCGCGGCGGCCGAAGCGTTCGAGGCCGAAGAGACGCACGGGCGCATCGGGGTGGGCCAGCGCACGGCGGATGAGGTCATCAGGGAGGCGGGCGAAGTCGTGCCGCCATGCGTAGCCCGCGCCCTGGTACTGGAGTTCGGACAGGGCCCATTCGGCGCGAAGGAAGGCGTCGGGGTTGTCGCGAGCGGCGTCACGAATCCTCGCGAGGCGGTCGATCGTGCGGTCATCGAGCCAGGCCTCGGCCCACGACAGACCCCCGGCGAGACGGAAGAGTTCGTGGGCCTGATTCGCGAGCGGCACGAGGCATGCGAGTTCGGCATCGCTGAGCGGGCCCTCCTTCGCGAGCGCGGCATCGGCCCAGGCTTGGAACGCCAAGGTGGCCTGGTGCTGCCAGACCAGCCGATCCCAAGCGGAGCGGGACAAGTAGAGGGCCGGGTTGGGCGTTGGCAGCGCGCCGGCGCGAGCGGGCGCTGGCGCGGCGGCGGTGAGGTGGAGGATCGCGCGGACCACGGGCCGGGGGACCTTGGTGGTCCAGTGCCCCGGAAGGGCGGCATAAGCGGTGAGGAGGAAGAGGGCCCAGAGTGCGATGAGGGCCCGTCGCCAGGGGCGGGAGGCTCGGCGTGGCTGGTGGAGCGCGCGCGGGTGCGGTGCGACGAAGCCGCACTCGGGGCAGGCCAGGGAGGGGATGGCGGCCATGTCGTACCAGCAGCGCGGGCATCGGCGGAGGTCGGTGCGCGCGTCGCCGCGCCAGGCCATCACGGAGATGCCTGCGAGCGTGACGGCGACGAAGATGAAGAGGGCGAGCATGGCGGGCCGTGGCTGTCGTGGGCGATGTGACGAATCGGCGCGCGGGCGGACGGGGGGCCGCTGGGGGAGCGGCGGGCCGGGGCGGCGGAGTCAGGGGCAGGGGCCATCGGGCCGGTGTGGCTCCGCGTTTGGGCCGATGGTGATGGCGTTCTTGCCGGCGCGTTTGGAGTCGAGGGCGAGTTGGTCGGCGCGGGCGAGGAGTTCGGGGACGGATCGGCCGTCCCAGGGGTAGGTGGCGATGCCGGCGGAGACGGTGAGGGTGCCGGGCGCGCAGCCGCCGAGTTTGGGGAAGCGGTGCTCGCGGATCTGCTGCTGGAAGCGATGGGCGATGCGGAGGGGGTCGTCGGGCGGCCGGCTGCCGGGGTCACGTGGGCCGGTGGGCTCGTAGAAGATGACGGCGAACTCGTCGCCGCCGATGCGGCAGACGCGGTCGGAGGGGCGGATGACGGATCGGAGAAGACGGACGGTCTCGCGGAGGATGTCGTCGCCGGCGGGGTGGCCGAAGCGGTCGTTGTACGACTTGAAGTCGTCGAGGTCGAGGACCATGAGCGTGAGCGCGTGGCGGTCGCGCTGGGCCTGGGCGATGGCGGATGCGAGGAAGCGGTCGAAGTACCGCCGGTTGAACGCGCCGGTGAGCTCATCGACCAGCGCGGCGTGCTGAAGGGCGTGCTGCTGGTGCTGCAGTTCAAGCCACGCGGCGAGCCAACGCGCGTGAACCTCGAGAGTCGCGGGCGCGGCCAGGGCGGATTGGAGCCAGCCGGCGAGGTGCGTGCCGAGCGTGACGGGTGCGTGGTGCCGGCCCGGCGCGGCCGGTGGTTGGGCCGGGGGCGCGCTGGCGGGCTGAACGGCGGCAGGAGCCGGCGCGCCTGAGGGCGATGCAGGAGGCGGGGTGGGAACAAACAGCACGTCGGGCGCGCCGGTTCGGGCGCGGATGAGTTCGACGGCGGGGAGCAGAAGGTCACGCCCGGCCGTGAGGGCGTGGACGAGGGCGGCGTCGCCGAGACTCTGCTGCGTGGTGGCTGAGGGGGCGGGTATGCCGCGGCGCGGAGTGGGAGGCGACGCGGCTGGACGCATGGGGGGTGGCGCGGGGGGTGGCGCGGGGGGTGGCGCGGGGGGTTGCGCGTCGGCGGGGCGAGGCGGTGTGTGGGCCGCTGCAGTGGTGCCCGCTGCGGCGGAGCGTGCTGTGGTCGCGGGCGCAGCCGGACGGGGCGCAACGGGGCTGGGCGGCGTGGTCGTGCTGCGCGGCAGCGCGGTGCCGCGAGGGGCTGGTGCGGGCCGCGAGGCGGCTTGGGGGCGGACGGGCTCGTCGAGCCACCCGCTGCGGCGGAGGGTGGCGCGGAGCACGGCGTCGCGGAAGGAATCGGGCGTGGTATCTGGAGGGAGGACGCCGTCGAAGCCCTCGGGCGCGGCGGCGGGATCACTGGAGACAAGGAAGAGTGCGGCGTGCGGGCTGGCGAGGCGCGCGGCGGCAACGAACGCTGCCGGGTCGTCGGGCTGCGCGTCGGACGCGAGGACAACGGCGTGCAACGCGTCGGCCTCGTCCGGCGGAACGTGGCCTTGCGGGTCGTCGGCGGCGAGTTCGCCGATCGCTTCGAGGGGCGTCCTGCACCGGGCCAGTTCGATGCGACCGTCGCGGCGCAACGCGGCGTCAAGGCCCGTGCGGCCCACCAGGATGGCGCGTGCGGGGTCCGCTTCGTCGGGTTCGAGCGGAACGCGATTGGGCTGGGTGGGGTGGGGGGGGGCCATGGCGTCGGTGCGGTCTGCCGGGGGGCGGATGGTCAGCGGGGTGCGGGGCCGAACGGGGGGGCGAGCGTCGTCGGGGGGTCCGGAGGCTCGGGCGGGAGCGGGTCGTCTGCGTCGCCGAGGAGAGTGGCGAGTTCCTCGGCGGTGAGGAGCGGCGGGTCGTGCTCGAAAGCGTCGGCGGGTTGATCGGGGGCTTCGGAGAGCGGGAGCGGGGGCGCGACAGCGCGGGGTGGAGGCTTGGGCTCGGGGTCCGGTGGCAGAGGCGGAGAAGGCGCGCCGGGCCGCTGCGTGTCCGCGTGGGCGAGGCGCAGGCGCGGCGGGCCTTGGCCCGTCGCCGGCGCGGGCTGTGCCTCAGGGGTCATACGCCGAAGCGGGCCGGCAGGATCGCCGGGCCGAGCGCGGTGCGGGGCTCGCGAGCCGGCGGGACTGAACGCCAGCGGCTGCGAGTTGGCGTCGTTGGGGCCGCGGGCGACGGGGGACTCGCGGTCCGGGGCTGAGGGCGGAGCACGCCACGACTCGAGGTCGGCGGGTGTGACGGCTCGGAAGGCCGGGGAGGCGCCGGAGTGGTACCACCAGCACGCCGAGCGCGGCGCGTAGCGGCGCACTGCGTCAACGAACCCGGCCGGATCCGTGAGGGCCGGCGGATCCACCAAGAGGATCAAGATCGCGCGAGGAGCGGCCCGGTCCGGATGCGCCTCGGCAGTGGCATGGGTCGCGCGACAGGCGAGCGTGAGGGCGGTGTATGGGTCGCGGGCGGTGCGGATCTCGGCCCCGTGGCGGCGGAGGCTCTCAATCAGCGCCATTGGCGTGTCGCTGCCTGGGGGTTGCCAGAGAATGCACACGGAAGCCGCCGCGTGTGGAGATTGTTCGGTATGGGTATCCGCACCCGGCATGCCGTGAGAGTCTACCACGTGCCCGGGCCACGGCCCTGAAACTGTTGTTTCAGGGGAAAAGGAATGAGGCGAGACTCCGAGCGACGCGGGGCGCGCCGTCGGCAGGGCCGAGCCGCCCGAGGGCGGCAGCCATGGTCTGGCGCGCGCCGGGGCTTTGGAGAAGATGGGTGAGCGCGGGGCCCAGTTCGCGGATGTTGGCGGCGGGCTCGATGTGGTCCGTCGCGAGGGCGGCGGCCCCCGCCGCCACGAGGGGTGCGGCATTGAGTCGCTGGTGCTGGTCCTTGTGCCAGGGGTACGGCAGAAACAGCGTGGGGACGGCGTTGGCCCAGGCCTCCGCGACGCTGCCAGCGCCGGCACGGGCGATGGCCAGGTCCGCTGCACGCCACCAGAGGCCGATCGCGGGCACGAACTTCTCCAGGCGCGCGGGGACTCCCGCGCGGGTGTACGCATCGGCGAGCGCGCCGTTGTCGTCGTCCCCCGTCTGGTGGAGCACCTGCCAGCCTGCCAGCGCGCCGGGCTGGTCGCGAGCGAGTGCAGCCATCAAGCGATTGATCGAGCCCGCGCCCTGGCTGCCGCCGGTGATCGTGAGCGTGGGGCGCGCAGGGTCAAGGCCAAGGGCTGCTCGTGCCTCGGCGGGGGCGCGATGTTCGACCGCGGCGGCGCGGACGATCGGGGGGATGGAGGTCCAGTCGCGCGCGAACCCCGCGGCCACGGGGAACGTGGTGAACGCGCGGTCGGCCCGGCGCGCGATCCATCTGTTCGCCTTGCCCGGCGCGGCGTCCAGATTGACCAGCGTGACGGGGCAGCGCTCCACGCGCGCGGCCTGCACGGCCGGCGCCGCGACGAAGCCCCCCATCGCGACGAGATGCACGCGATCACGTCCAGCGGCGGCGCGGGCGCCGGCGATCACGCGCCGCGCGTGGCGGACCGACGGTCCCCATGCGCGCATGAATCGGAGCAGGCCCATCGGCCGCGTCGCGAGCGGCTTGGCGGGCGAAGGCTCGAAGTCCGCACGCTCGCGCTCCAGGATCGCCCGGTCGATGGCACGGTCGGAGCACACGAAACGGCACGTGATGGTGATGCCGCGAGCCCGGGCGAGCGCCCCGAGGTGCTCGGCGATGGCGAGCCCGGGGTAGATATGCCCACCGGTCCCCCCGCCGGCGAACAGAACCACCGCGTCGGGGCGCGCCGGTTCCGCGGGTGCGGCGAGACGTTGAGCGACGGTCTGATCCATGAAGCGGCGAGCATAGAGCATCCGGGCGGGCCGGGCCCGGGCACGATGTGATACGCTCCGCGCGTGACCGACGCACACACCAGCGCGGCCAGCGACCGGGCGGGAACTGGGGGCGGTGCGCCCTTGCTGTCGGTGCGCGATCTGCGCGTCGAGTTTCCGATTCTGGCGGGCGTGCTGCGGCGGCGGGTGGGGACCGTCAAGGCCGTGGACGGGGTGAGCCTGGAGGTCGGGCGCGGCGAGTGCGTCGGGCTCGTCGGCGAGTCCGGCTGCGGCAAGACCACGCTCGGGCGGGCGATCCTGAGGCTGATCGAGCCCACCGGCGGGACCGTCACCTTCGACGGCGCGGACGTGCTGGCGGCGCGGGGCGGGGCGCTCCGGCGGCTGCGCCGGCGGATGCAGGTGGTGTTTCAGGATCCCGGCGGGTCGCTCAACCCGCGGATGCGGGTGGGCGAGATCATCGGAGAGGGGATCGCCGTCCACAGGCTCGTGGAGGGCCGATCGGCCGTGGCGCGGAGGGTGGGCGAGGTGCTCGAACGCTGCGGCATGCCGGCGTCGGCCGCGGAGCGGTACCCGCACCAGTTCAGCGGCGGCCAGCGACAGCGCATCGCCATCGCGCGGGCGCTGGCCCTCGAGCCCGAGTTCATCGTCTGCGATGAGCCCACCAGCGCGCTCGATGTGTCGGTGCAGGCGCAGATCCTCAACCTGCTGACAGACCTGCGGCGGGACCTGGGCTTGAGTTACCTGTTTATCAGCCACGACCTGGCCGTCGTGCGGCACATGTGCTCCCGCGTCGCGGTGATGCTGGGCGGGCGGATCGTCGAGGAAGGGGCCTGCGAGCGCGTGATCGCAAGGCCCGAACAGGCGTACACGCGACGGCTGGTGGAGTCGGTGCCGCGCGCGGTGGTGAGGCGGGGGCGCGAGATGGCGGCGGGGGGCCCCAAGGGAGGCACGGCGTGAGGCATTCCGGCATGAACGCGTGGGTTCTGGCTGGCGCGTCGGCGTGCGCGGGGGCGGTTGTCGTTGGTCCGGGGCCGTGCCGGGCGGGGCAGCCGGTGGCGGGCGTGAGAGATGACGAGCGAGCGCTCAACGTGCCGACGGTGGGGCGGGAGGACCTGGCGCGGGCGTACCTGCGGTTCGAACGCGCTCTGCGAGAGCGACCGCTGGCGGGGGAGGACGTCGCCCGGGTGAACGACGCGTTCGACGCGCTGACGCAGCGGTTCTTCGTGCTCGACTTCGGCGGGGCGATCGAGCGGCTGGAGGCGCTCATCGATCGCGTCGAGGGGCGGGCGGCGCCCGCGGATGGCCCGGGGGGCGAGCGCGTGGCGCGGGCGGTCATCGTGCGCGCCGAGCCCCCGGTGGTGACAGCGGGCAAGCGCGTGAGGCTTGCCCTGGGCGCGGTGTTCCGCGTGGAGGGTCTGCCGGAAGGTGGGGCGGCGGTGGAGATCGTGCTGACGCACGCGGGCGGAGCGCAGCGTGTCGTGCGAGAGGTGCGGCTCGGCGCGTGCGTGCCGGGGGAGGTGCTGGGCGCGGCGGAGATCAACACCGAAGAGGCACGCATGCTCTCCGGTGCGTGGTCGATCGGCGTGCGACAGACCGGCGGTGGCGATGCGGCGGGCCCGGCACGCGAGGTCGGTCGCCTCATCGTGATGCCCAAGGGGAGCGGGAGCCTCACCACAATCCGGGCAGCCGTCGAGGGCGTGCTCGACGCGGCGACCGAGCGGCACCCCGGCCTAACCCTGGCCATCGCCGCAGCCCGCTCGCGCGCGGGCGTGCTGACGGATCGCCCCTCGGCAACGCGCTCGGCCGAGTTCCTCTTTGACCTGGCCGCCTTGGCCGACGCGGTCGAGGCGGAGGCCGGAGTGATCCTGGGCGGGCGAGACCCGTACCGCGGCCGGGCGGGGGACTGGTGGTGCGAGGCGCCGATGACCGGTGGGGGGGGCGGGGGGAGCGGGGGAACGCGCGGCGCCGGCGTGCCGATGCGGGTGTATGCGCCGGCGCGACTCGCGGCGGGCGCCGAGCCGGCGGCGCTGGTCATCGCCCTCCACGGCGCGGGCGGCGACGAGCAGATGTTCATGGACGCCTACGGCGCGGGAGAACTCAAGCGGCTGGCCGATGAGCGAGGGTTCATCGCGGTGAGCGCGCAGACAGGGCGGGGCGGGACGCCGGCGGGCTTTGACGCGGTGGTGAAGGCTGTCTCGACCTGGTACGCGATCGATCCGGTTCGGGTGTACGTGGTGGGGCACTCGATGGGCGCGATGGCGACGGCCGGGCTGGCGGAGCGACGCCGGGAGCGGATCGCCGCGACGGCGTGCATCGCCGGTGGGGGGGGTGGGGGGGGTGGGGGGGGTGGGCCGATGGGTGGAGGGGGCGGCGCCGCTGCAGCGCGGCCCGTCGCCCCGATGCTGGTCATCACGGCAGAGCGAGACGGAATCGTTCCCGCCGGGCGCCTCAGGCAGCCCCGCGAGGGAAGGGACACGGACCGGGGCCCAGTGGAGTACCGCTTGGCGCGCGGCTGGGGGCACACGCTGGTGGTCGGCGCGACGCTGCCCGAAGCGGTGGACTGGCTGCTGGCGCGGCGGCTGGATGACGCCAAGCCCGCGGCGGATGGTGAGGGCCGGTGAGCCTCGAGCCTCGGACCGTTCCAGCGCCCGATGGCGGGCCAAGGATGGGGCGTGCCGAGATACCTGGCGATTGATCTTGGGGAGAAGCGGACGGGCCTGGCGGTGGGGGACTCGGTGCTGCGCATCGCGTCGCCCTTGGAGGTGATCGAGGTGCCTTCTGACCGTGAGGCCGGGGCGGCGCTGGTCGCGGAGATCGCGCGGTCGGCTGCGAGCGTCGGGGCGGACGTGCTGGTAGTGGGCCTGCCGCTCAACATGGACGGGACCGAGGGCCCGCGGGCGAAGGCGGTGCGCACGCTGGCGGCGATGATCGGGGCGAAGGCCGGGAGGCCGGTGCTGTTCCACGATGAGCGGCTGTCGACGGCCCGCGCCGATTGGCAGATGGCGCGGACGGGGATGACGCGCGGCGAGAAGAAGGGCCGGCGCGACGCGATCGCGGCGGCGGCGATCCTGCAGGAGTTTCTCGACGCGCCGGCGAAGGAGGGGTGAAGAACGCTCGGGGGCGGGTCTCATGGGTGGGCGGTTCCTGGAAATCCGCCCGCTGTCGTCGAGACTGCGCGCACGCGCGTCCGGCACCCGTGCGGCAGGGCTGGATCGGGGGCGTGTACTCCAGATTGCGCGGACGCGCACAGAAACTCGCGTTTCCCATGTGCGAAAAGGCCTGTTCATCTACGATGCCCCAGGATCGATTCTGAAGGGTCGGGTGGGGGGGTCGGAGGGTCCGCGCCAGGGCCGCCCAGCGAGCCCTCCAAGGCCCGGCAACGAGGTGCGCGCGCAGGCGCGGAGTTACACGGACACACCGCCCCCCAGAATGAGGTCCGAAATAGAGGCGCCCGCGCGAGCCGGGGCGCGGGGCGTGGCGGGGCGAGCGGGGAACGCTCGCTGCCGGTCGCGTTTGGGAGAGGGCACCTCTCTGCCTCGCTTCGCGAGGCTCTTGCCCCGGTGTGGACCGTGTGGGTCGGCGCATGAAAAAGGCCCCTGCCGGGTGGCGGGGGCCCTGGGTTCGCGGCCGAGCGGGCGACTGGGCGAGTGTCAGACCACAGCGACGGCGACGCTGGAGACGGCGCTGAAGGCACCGCTGGCGTCCACGGCGCGGGCGAAGAGTTGGTAGGTGCCGACGGGGAGGACCGAGCCGACTCGGGTGAAGACCCAGGTGTTGGAGGTGCCGACGCGGACGGCGGTGCCCAGAAGGACGTCGGCGCTGGTGAAGGTGTTGTCGAAGGGGGCGGCGTCGCGGAAGATCTGGATGGAGGTGACGTTGAGGTCGTCGGTGGCGACGATTTCGAGGGTGAAGGTGCCGGTGCGGAGGATGGGCAGGGAGGTGGTGAGGTCGAAGGAGTCGATGAGGGGCACGGCGTTGATGCGGGCGGTGGCCTGGGCGACCGCGGCGCCGCCGTCGTTGTCGACGACTCGTGCGAAGAAGCGCCGGGTGCCCTCGGAGATCATGAAGGCAGGGTTGCCGGTGTTGATGACGGCGGAGTAACCGCCGACGGGGGAGGTGTCCTCGGCGACCATGACGTCGACCATGGGGTCGAGGATGCCGTTGTTGTCCACGTCGTGCCAGAACTGGACGGAGGCGATGAGCCCGTCGGCGTCGGCGGCGCCGATGGCGGTGAGGGTGAGGTTGGCGCCCAGCGTGGCGACGGTGGCTGGTGAGGCGGTGAGGCTGGTGATGGTGGGGGCGCGGTTGGTGACGGAGACGGTGGTGGCGACGGCGACGCCGTAGCCGGCGCGGGCGTCGCGCGCGCGGGCGAGGATGGTGTTGTCGCCGGTGGGGTAGGCGCGGGTGGTGGTGGAGAGGGTGGCGGTGCCGTTCACGGCGGCGGCGGTGCCGAGGAGTTGGTCGATGTTGGGTTCGAGGGTGCCGTTGCCGTTGAGGTCGCGGAAGAACTCGACGCTGGTGACGGTGTTGTTGCCGTCGGCGTCGGAGAGGTTCGAGGCGGTGAGGGTGACGTTGTTGTTGCGGAGGGTGGGCCCGTTGTTGGCGAGGGTGCCGATGACGGGTGCGGAGTTGGAGGCGGTGATGACGAAGTTGGCGCCGAGGGCGAAGTTGCCGCCGTCGTTGTCAACGACGCAGGCGTAGACGCGGTTGGAGCCGACGGTGAAGCCGGTGGCGGCGAGGGTGGCGATGGTGAGGGAGAAGCCGCCGGCGGGGTTGACATCCTCGCCGATGAGTTGGTCGGCCATGGGGTCGAGGGTGTTGTCGCCGGTGGTTTCGCGGAAGAAGAGGACGGTGGCGACCGAGCCGTCGGGGTCGCGGGCGCCGACGGCGGTGATGGTGATGTTCTGGCCCAGGAAGGCGAGCGTGGCGGGGACGGAGGTGGAGGTGAGCAGCGGATCGACGTTGGTAACGGTGATGGTGGTAGAGGTCGCGGCGCTGATGCCCTGGTTGTTGTCGGTGGCGCGGACGAGGATGGTGTTGGTGCCTGTGGCGAAGCCGGTGGTGGCGGCGGTGAGGCGGAAGTCGTTGGTGCCCGTCTGGCGGACGCCGGCGCCCAGGAGGCGGTCGATGAGGGGCTCGATGGTGCCGTTGCCGTTGACGTCGCGGTAGAACTGGACGGTGGTGATGGTGCCGGCGGCCACCGAGTCGGCCTGATCGACGACGCCGGAGGCGGTGAGGATGACGCTGGCGCCGCGGGCGACGGTGCCGAGGTTGGAGGCGAGGCCCGCGATGGTGGGAACGGCGTTGATGCGGACGGTGGTGGTCGTGGTGCCGGAGGACATGCCCATGTCGGCGTCCATGGCGACGGCGAAGATGCGGTTGACGCCGGTGGTGAAGCCCAGGGCCATGTCACCGGTGTTCACCTGGATGGAGAATCCGTTGGCGGGGGTGTTGTCGAAGCCCACGAGGGTGTCGACGCCCTGGTCGTAGGTGTTGTTGCCGTTGGCGTCGCGGTAGAACCACATGGAGAGGTTGGCGACGGTGCCATCGGGATCGGCGGCGCCTGCGGCGGTGATGGTGAGCGTGGACCCGAGCATCGGCACGATGGCGGGGGTCGCGGTGACGGAGGCGACGGTGGGATTGGCGTTGGTGATGGTGGCGGTGGCGGTGGAGTCGCCGTTGATGGTGCTGAAGCCCTGGTTGTTGTCGGTGGCGCGGACGAAGAAGGTGTTGGTGCCCGTGGCG
>Ga0268299_1003170_pt1 | contig 16159 bp, 8 predicted proteins | sample NOBtaG_FD_193484 | JGI IMG/M metagenome (GOLD analysis project Ga0268299, IMG submission 193484) | Activated sludge microbial communities from bioreactor in Nijmegen, Gelderland, Netherland - NOB reactor | ecosystem: Engineered > Bioreactor > Aerobic > Activated sludge | place: Netherlands...
AACAAAATAAATAGTGGTGCTTAAAGCTGTCTTATAAACTACTCATTGCTAGCATGGTTAACTTTATGGTTAACGGCTCTAGCGAGATGTTTCTAAACTTTCAAAGTTTAGGATTTCGTTTATAAGAGGTCAGTAAGTTAACAACTAATATTTGTCACTTCAAAGAACTTGTAAAACATTTCAAATTTGTTGAAGTCAATTAATAAAGAAAGTTGCTTAAAGCTGTTCTAAGACTACTCATTGCTAGCATGGTTAATTATTAATTAACGGCTCTAGCGAGATATTTCTAATTGTCTAAAACAATTAGGATTTCGTCTAAAGAAGGTCAGTAAGGTGAACTTCTTTATTATTGCTTCAATTCAAATAACAGAAAAAAACACATTCTAATGATGTGCGCTCGTGGAAGGCTGAAACTATTAGTTCCCATGTTCCACAAACTTCCCAAAAAGCTGTCTATTTAACTTTTAGCTAAATAGAGGTCAGTTCAGGCATTTACAAAAAACAAACAAACGGACATTAACTAAGTGCTACTAGTTTCCTAGTTTAAGCACCGCCAAAAATCTCTACTTTTAAGTAAAGATTTCTGACTTCCCTTCTCATTAATAAATGAGTTGGGCAATTAACTGGACTGCTACTAGTTTCCTAGTTTAAGCAGGTTCGGCTTTGGAAAAGCCGTAAAAAACAATGTACTCCTGTAGGGCAAATGATGTGCCAAAGCTTTATTTTTCGGAAAAAGTTAGTATTGAAATACTAATTGGTAGCTAATTATTGTAAATACACTGGTTATAGCAATCCTGTTGGCTTGATAATTACTAAATTCTTACCATATTCATTAAAACAACACTTATTATTAGACTCAAGGATGTTTAAGGCGAGCTTATTTCTTGTTAAGCTAAACGGCTCTTTTAGGAAAGAAAAATAGTAGGTTAAATAGGTTAAATTTGTTGTTTTTGGGCTAAAATTGCAGCAATAAAAACTATTATTAAACTATTATTAAACTACCATTAGTTATCTAATTACTTGATTTAACAGCTAGTTAGTAGCATAGTATTTGGTTTAATAAATGCAAAACAATCTTTATAATTTAGCTCATTAAGCTTCTGATTTAACTGCTTACTAATAGTTTGCTAGCGACTTCATAATATCTTATCTAATTAGTAATATTATCTATAAGTTCCATTTCTAAGATTGTAAGACCCAAAATTGGAACTATATCTAATTCATTGTAAAATCATACTATTACAGGAAATTTTAATAAATCTTAATTCCATTTTTGGGGCTGTCTATAAGTATAATATTATCAATCATTTAATTTTTAAGCTTTGTTGATTTTTTGCTAATCTCTGCAAGTTCCATTTTGGAACTACAGCTAATTTATAGTGTAATATGATAGTTATAGATTTCACTTGTAAATTGTATAGTAGTTTATCATTAGCTTATTAGTAGCATATCATTACAGAGAAATATAAGTGATTTTAATAATTAAAAAGCTTTTATTGAATAGAAGCTTTCTTGAACCGTCTATGAAGCTTTCTTGATAAGTAAGCTTTAGCTTTCTTTGCCCAAAATACTCACATGATGCTTCCCTTTAGGATTGTTAATGCTTCTTAATGCTCTCATTTTTCTAAAACTAACATGAAACCCATCAAAATCTATCAAAAGCTAGCCATTTAGCTTAATTAAAAGCATTAAATCTTAGCAAAAGTAATTTATTGATGATGGAAGTTTAGGCAAATTAGCAGCTATTAGCAGTAAATCAGGATTTTTAACCTTGCTAGATTAACTTTGGCACATCCCTTGCCCTAGAGACTCATCACCAAACAAAACTAAATAGCTAAATTCTATAACTATAGATTTATCTTAGCTTTAGCTTTTAGAGTTTTGTTTTTAGAGTTTTGTTTTTAACCTTTGAAAACTTTTAATCTAATAATTTATGAAAGAGGTAATAATTTATGTCAGCATCTTTACAACCTAATACATCAGTTAATGCTAATCCTGATATGGCAGCTATGAATGTAGCTAATGTAACCAACAATACTAATTCTAATGGTAATGCTAAAAGAAACAATGGAAATAATGGTAATAATAGCAACGGAAATAGATCTTATAATAATCAAGCTTCTAATACTTCCAATGCTTCCAACACTTCAAAAACTCAAAATCAAGTAGCAAATGAAGCTACTCAATATGTAAACATTTCACGAGAAGAAAATGTTGGAAATACTGTTAATAATAATGAGTTAGAAGATTCAGCTAAAAATACTAGAATGAATGGTAGTAGAAGTAGCTATAATAAAAATTATGATAGTACCAACAATAGTGATACAACTAGAAATCGTCCAGATTTTAGACGTGATAACTTCCAGCGTGTCCCCTCTGTCACTATCAAAGCAGAGATCATAAACAAACCACAAACAAGGATTTTCCTTGAGGTTATTAAAGGCTGTTTTCCAACTAGATTAAGTGATCAAGCGGTTATAGATGGAATTTTAGCAATAGCAGATGTTGATATGGAAAAATTAGCTCAAAGCTTTAAGAGCGACTTTGCCGATCCAATTTATATTCCTGAAGCCAATGAAGATATAAATGTTAGTTTGGCTAAATTACAAGCTCTTACCCAAGCTAAACAAGCCAACAATCAAGCTAATAGTCAAGCTACATCAAATAGCCATGGATCCAATGGTAATCAAGTAGGCCAAGAACAAGGTAGAGATTTAAGGGTAACTTTATTAACTACTACTTATCGTCTGCTTAGTGGCTATCAAAGGGAATTACGACAACAAATCTATCAGCAAATAGATATTAATGCTATTGCCAACAAGGTCTTAGTTATAGGTAATTATGATACTCGCGCTGTAGTTATAGCTATTAGGGATTACTATCAAGGCGTTGGTAAAGTCCATGTTGGTTACTCTAATTAATAGTAGTAATGACGGGTTAATACCGTAACTATTTTTATTGATTAGTTCACCATTTAACCACAAACAACTACATATTTTATTGATTAACTTAAATTTAGTTTAAGGAGTGTGGCAGAAAGTTTTCTATTAGCTTTTCTGTTGATAGGATTCTTTTTGCCAAAAATAATTTTATGCTAGATCCTAATAACAACAGAGTTCCTTCTAATGCCGTTGGTAATGGCAGCAATGGCAATAATGGCAGCAATCCAAGTAATGGCAATAATTCAATTAGACCTGTTATGCCCAATCCTTTGGTGCAAAATGTAGTAAATACCAATTTATTACAAGGTCAAATACCTCAAATTCCTTTTCGTCCTCAAGCCCCACAGCCACAACAACCACGACCACAAGTACAACAGCAACCACAACAATCACAAGTACAGCAACCACAGGTACAGCAATCACAAGTACAGCAACCACAAGTACAGCCACAACAGCCACAACAGCCACAACAGCCACGACCACAAGCTATGCCTAATAAAGACAGTGAAGAAATAATTCGCCATTGTCGCACTTTGATAAGTGATGTTAATTCATTAAAAGAACAATCAACCAATCAAATTACAGACTTGAAAGACTTACTTAACCAAGTGGTGACTGCTATTGAGCAAAACTATCAAATTAATAATCTTGCTCAACAAAATATCCAACAAAACTTTCAACAACTTATTGAAGCTCTAAACACTTCAAATATTTCAAATGCTTCCATAAAATCAGAAGTTAGCCTGTTAGTTGAAGCTAATAATAAGTACATCTCTAAAGAAGACTTTAACAAAGGTGTTAACTTTATTGTTAACCGCTTTAGTTCTAGCTTATCTAATCTTAGTGGTTCAATTAATTCGGCTAATGCAAGCGGCTCAAATAACTTAAGCAATGGTAGTTCTGATAATAATAGTGAAGTTAGAGAAAATATTCAGCATTTAACCTCATCCATCAATAACTTTGCTGGTCAGCTTGCCCTAGTCCAAAAACATCAGCAAGTCCAACAAGCTCAACTTAAACAGTTAATTGACTCTCTTATAACTAATGCTGCAAATGCTAGTATTTTTGGAAATAACTTAGCTGTTAATCCAGCTATCAGCAAATCTACTTCTACCAACGCAAATAATTCTAATCCTAGCCAAATTACAAACCCAATAAAACAGTTACTTGAGAAAGATATTTCTCTACCTTTTTTATCCTATCAAGTAACCGTAAAAACCTTACTTATTGCTGTTGTGATAGTTGGGGTTTTGCTGCTTGTAGCGATTGGTAGCTAATGATTTGGAATTAATTATGTGGCTTATGACGCACTTAATGACGCAAATAACGTGGTTGATGATGAAGTTTTTGAAGTTTTTGAAGTTTTTGACGCGCTTAATTATGCAGTTTATAACGCGGTTAATGATGAAGTTTATGAAGTTTATGAAGTGCTTAATGATGAAGTGTCACACAGTTAATGATGAAGCTAACTTTCTAGGCAATAAGTTAGCAATAAGTTTAAGGGATAAGTTATGACAAGAGAACTAGCAAAATCTATAGCTTTCTTTTTACTGATGGCATTAACAGGAGTTGCTGTTTTTGCTCCTGAACAATTAAATAATCCAATATTTTTAGCTATTGCTGTTGGAGTAATTGCTTTTATTGCATTCCTATTTACTATCACTACAAATCAAGCTCCTGATTCTGATATTCATGGTTCTGCACGTTGGGCTACTGCTAGAGACTTAAAGAAAAAAGAGCTTGTTGCTTCAGCTAAAACACCACCAAAAGAAGGTAGCATCATTCTCGGCCCATCCCCTTTTGACCATACCAAGCGAATTGATTTACCTGAAAAGTTAATGCTTAGACATACCTTGATACTAGGCTCTACAGGAAGCGGTAAAGGTAGAGGATTTTTCCTTTGGCAACTTTCTAACTTTAATGGAAGCTTTGTTTACTGTGATCCTAAAGGTGAAGGTTGGGATTTAACTAGCGGTTATAGAAAACATTCTTGGAGATTTGCACCTCGTGAACCTGATAACAGTTTATCTTTTAATTGGATTCCTTTATGTAGGAATGATGCTCATTTATGTTTAACTTTGGCATTAGCAGTAGTAACAAGTAGTGGTGGGGCAAGTAGTCCTGATGCTCAGTTTTGGGTTGATGCAGGTTCTCAATATCTAGCAGCGTTGTTTGCTCATACTGCTACATTTGAGCATCCTACTCCAGCAGCCGCTTATGACTTTGCTACTTCATTTAAGGCTGATGAACTAGTTCAACAATTGCTTAAATCTCCTAATCCTGTTGCTAGGCAATATGCTACCCTTTTTAGCGCGGCTGATCCTAAACTACGTGGTAATGTAATGATTGGTGCTAATGCTAAATTGATTTGGTTAGGAGATGAAAAGGTTAGAAGGTTTACCTCATCTTCCATTAATCCACCTGACTTTGGATTCTTAAGGAAACATAAAACAGGGGTTTATTGGGTGCTATCTGAAAAGGATGTAACTGTACTAAAGCCGTTGTCTACATTATTCTTTACCCTTGTTCTTTACCAATTAAAAGAAGCTCAAAGCTCAGGAAAAGTAAATATTGCTATGTTCTTGGATGAACTAGCTAATATAGGACGCATCCCAGGATTAGAAGTAGAAATAACAATACTTCGTGGTAGAAAAGTAGGGCTAGCATTAGGAGTGCAATCACTTGAACAACTTGATAATGTTTATGGAAAAGATGCTGCTAAAGTGATTGCTGGTAATTGTATTACTAAAATCATATTAGGTGGGCTTGTAGATTATTACACACTTAAATATGTTTCTGATTTACTTGGCACACAAACTATTTCTGAAATATCCACAAGCAAAAGCAAACAGCCTGGCCTATTTGGAAAAATAACAACATCAGAGCAAATAGTTAAAACACAACGTCCTTTGATGACACCTGATGAGGTTAGGCGTTTAAAGACTGAAAAAGATGGAGAACAACTTATTATCTGTGATAATGAAGTCCCTTTTATTACCAGACGCTATTTCTATGACATAGATAACAGAACTGCTAAGGCAAGCTCTTTAGGTGATACTTTAACTATGAACTTCTCTAACTCAAATAATCCTGTTGCTATATCTATTCCTGCTAGTGTAAATGCTGGTAGAAATGCGAGTGGTGCAAGTTCTAGTGGTAGCAGAAGTAACAATGGGAATGGGAATAATGGCTATAAGCAAGTGTTAGGGAATGCTGGCAATATCGCCAATAAAGGAAATGGAAGTAATGTTGGAAAAGCTAATAATGGAAATGCTGCTAGCAGTGGCGTTAATCTGAAAAAAGATGTGGTTCCTAATCAAAGTCTTGGCTATAATCCTAATTACCAAAATAACTTAGATCAATCAAATAACTTAAATGATAATAACCAAAATAACTTAGATAACCAAAAAGCTCATAAAACTCCTAGTATCGATACTGTGTTTTATGCTGAAAAACAATCTATTCCACGTAACAGAACTGTGCAAGTAGAGCAAGAAACGAAGGTGGAAGAAAATGCACCATTTTCTTGTTGATCAGATTTTTCTATTATGGGCGATACTTTTTCCAATTTCTCTTCCTCCTTTGAACATAGTTTTTGTTAAAACTGTTTTCGATAACATTATCAATTTTGCCATGAATAATACAATAATTTGATAAAAAACTATTTAGCAAAAAAGTCTACTTGATTGCAAGATTTTATATAATTTTGGTCGAATTAAATAGTAGCTATGATAAGACCTAACAAGGAAAAAATACAAGTTTTTTGGAGCCTTATTTTTCTTTTGCAACAATTAATTTTTGAGACTGCTCTTTTAATGTTTGTTTGCGACTAGTGATAGTTTTGTTGGTTCTAGTCCTATTTGGTAACTGCATAAGCCTTTTGTTTTCAATACTATTTTCTTAAGTTGATGCACATGGGGTTTTACCCATCAGTGGCTAAGTTATTGAAAATAAATGAGCCAGTAAAGAAGAGACAATCTTGCTTAGCTATTTTTGAGTTTCTCTAATGTTTCAATAGAACTTTTTGCAGCCTGTCGAACATGTGGATGAGAGTCCTTTAATAATTCATATAGATAAGGTAAAGCCTTTAGGCTCTTCAGTTTTCCCAATTCGTCAGCTACATTCTCACGCACAATAAAATATTTGTCTTGTAAAGACTCTAGAAGAATTGGCAAAGCTCTATCTGGGTATAGTAGTCTAACAAATCTCAAAACACTTCCTCTTACATAGGGTGATGAGTGAGTTAAAAAAGGTAAAATTTTTTCTAAAACGTCTTTTTCTTCCTGTGCAGCCAAACCATCTATAGCTTGAGCTACAATAGTAGAAGATTTATGTCTCATATATTTTAAAAGCAAGTCTCTTAAGTCTACATCGTTTAGTTTTGGGTTGGTTAGCGCAAATATAATTCCTCGCAACTGAGATCTATTTGCTTTTCTTGTAAAATTTTTTAAGAAATTAACTCCTTCAGTCCCTTTTAGCCTTATGTTATAAGCCACCTCTTGATAATAAACATCAGCATATTTTTTACCATCAATAGGTTCCTTATAAAACCATAGTATTAATTCTTCTAGTGTACAATTTTCTATTTCTGGGTAAAAACTCATTTTATTTAACTCTTTATTAATGGGTAGCTTTTTTATTTTCTTCCACATTGATCTTTTATACTTTGCAATGAATCACCTTCAAACTCTCCTGGAAAATTACTACGTAAACCTGCCGGTAAATCATTACTTGATATTTTTCCAGAATTACGCAATTCATTTAACTGTGTTAATCTTTTTATTGGAAGATCAATTTTGAATTTTCCGGCTAAACGCTCAAATTGCTCTAGTATTTTTATTGCTGTATCACATTTATCAGGATCTGGTTTGTTTGGATCAGCATTAGTGGGACTGGCATCTACTCTCGGTGTAGTTCGCGGGTCGCATTTGGTTTTAGACTTTTTACAAAAAATATAAGCGGCGAGACTACCAGCAAAGAAGCCAGCGGCAGCCCCAAGTTCAGCCCCACCAGTGGTAGTGATAATGACAGCAGGCCCACCAACAACACCAACTAAACCTCCTACTCCCCCAATAACTGCACCAACTCCAGTACCTAAAAGAGCAAAATTTGCAGCGCAAATAGCAGGATCAGCAGTGTTAATTTTGGGATCTAAAGCAAAAGAAAGAGATTTAGCTTTTAATCCTAAAGGATCAACGTGGCTAAGAGGATTATTCCTAACGTAAGAATAGAAGTTTAAGCCGCCTCTAAAGGCAATAGGATCTTCAGATAAAAATCTAACTTGTTGAGAATCAAACCAACGAAAACGGTAATAATGAAGACCAGTTAAGCTATCAAGTTCACGTCCAGTATAACCATAGCGGGTAAAGTTACTATTAATACTATTGCCAAAAGAGTCGTAGTTGATTCTCTCAATAACATCCCCGTTATTGTTAGTTAAAGTGTTAATACTATTAAGATGATCTTGAGTAAAATAGAACAAACCTCCATTAGAAACTTGCCTTAGTTTTTCATCAGTAACAAAGCTATTTAGATAATCTACTTTACTATTATTACTGTTTATATCTTGAACAACTTCTATTCCATCATACAAAAAAGCTGTAGAAATTGCGGCACTAGAACTAGTAATTCTTCTACCCATTGAATCATAGTTATAATTGACTTCCTCATTGCCAGGTAAGATAACTTTTATCAATCTGCCGCGATGATCCCATTGGTAACTTGTTGTTCCTATTCCTGTTATTGTTTTACTTATGGTTTGACCTACATCATCAAAACTAAAGGTAGCATTTCCAAACTGGGTAATTCTGTTGTTGACATCAGCAACAGAAGCTAGTTTATCTATGCTTAATAATACTTGAGAATTACGCCTGTTTATGCTGGCTATTTCATCATCTGCATTATATGTGTATTGAAATTCTTCTATGATATTTGTTGCTTTTTGATGTTTAAGTAGAGATAGTCTATCACTTTGGTCATATTCCCAACTACTATTTACTCCATTTGGCCTTTGTAAACTAGTTCGTCGTGACAAAATATCATAACCATAAGTAAATTCTTCTAATCCTTGTCCTAGATTTTGGCTGATTGTTGATAATCTTCCTGCTGAATCATAAGAGTAACTTACTGGCGGACGGTCTGCTACTATTAAACTTTCTCTTTGATCAGCTTGATTATAAGTATAACTTACTATTCCTTGTTGTGTAGTTTCACTAAGTAACCTATTTGCATTATCATAATTCCAAGTTATAAATGTTCCTCCAAATTGGGTGTCATCTACTCTAAGTTTTCTGCCAGCAGCATCATATTTATGGCTAACTGTTGCATCTACATAAGTTACTGTTGAAATTCTGTCCAATTCGTCATAACTAAAACTAGTGGTACGGTTTAGCCTATCAATCATTGATAGGGTGTTTCCTTCAGCATCATAATTCATTCTAGTAAATTTTTCTGAAGGATCTGTCACCTTTATAACACGGTAAAGATCGTCATAGTCAAAAGCTGTAACATTATTACGGTAATCTGAGAGTGAGATTAAATTACGGTTTATGTCGTAATTATAACTGACTATTGCTCCTAGTGGGTTTGTAACTGTCTTACGTTGCCCTCTTGCGTCATAGCTGTAACGAATTGTCCTTGCTGATGGTGATATTAAGGCTGTTAGCTCATCCTCTTTGTTGTATTCAACTCTTACTTCTCTTTGCACGCCATTATCACTTGGGGTTAATGGGTATCTTTTACTAATTACTCGGTCTTTTGCGTCATACTGCATTGTCCAAGTGTTGTTTAATGCGTTCGTCATTGAAAGTTGGTTGCCGTTTTGGTCATAAATGTAGGTAGTGGTAGCACTCGCGGGATCAGTCTGTGAAGTAACGCGGCTCATTTCGTCATAAGTCATTGAACTAGTTCTATTTAGCGGATCACTCATAGACAACATTCTACCAATACCATCATATGTCATAGTAGAAGTGTTACTTAAAGGATCGCTTTTGCTAATAACATTTCCTTGGGAATCATAGCCTATAGACCAAGTGTGATTTAAGGCATCTGTCATTGAGGTTTGTTGACCAAATTGGTCATATGCAAAAGCTGTAACCTCATTTTTTGCATTAATTACAGAGGTGCGATTGCCTCGGCTATCATAGGTAAATCTTGTTATATGACCATTTTTATCAGTGATTTTGGTGACAAAACTAAAAGTATTATCATACTCATACCTCATAATCTGGCCTAAGCGATCTGTTACAGTAATTGTGTCACCTTTTGAATTATACGTAGTAATGCTTTCAGGACAACCACAGGGGCCATTGGTCTGACCTACTAAATTATCATTTATACTACGGCTAATTACTGAAGGTTGGCCTAATCCATCTAATTCAAATATCACATATCCGTTCCCATTAAATCTCTTAAATGTTACTCTGTTTTCTGGGTCGGTTATTCTTACTCCACTTATTACCGAGCCTGCAAAAAAGTAGTCATATCTTTCTACTCCACCATCTGCAAATGTTTGTCTTACTACTCGGTTATTCTCATAAACTATTGTTTTTATTATATTTGCTCTTTTATCTCTTACTGTTTCTAGTTTAGCTCCTATCCCATAAGTATACTGCATAGAATGACCTAGCGGATCTGTAGCTGTTGCTAATGTATCTCCTACATATCCATATGTCCAGGTTCTTCCTATTGGATCAGTTGCGCTTATTATCCTTCCTTGTCCATCATAACTCATTGTTATTGACCTTCCCACTGGATCTGTTACTTGGGTTAGGTTATTTCCTACGTATGTTAATGTGGTAGTATTATTATTGCGGTCTACTGTTGCGGTTAATCTACCACTACTATCAAACCTCATTATATCACCGTTTTTGCTTCTATACTCTATATTTCCACTAGTTAATTTTCTTAGTTCATCTCCTAGTAAATATGTTCTTGACCTTGTTGCAAATACTAATGCTCCATCTGGATCTGTCCTTACATAATTAAATAGTCTTCCTCCAAACTCATTAGGCCAAGTTACTCTACCTGAGCCTCCTTGCACTAGTGATCCACTTACTCTTATTTCCCAATTGCTACGTGTTCCCCTTCCAAATTGTCCAACTCTATCTGTTATTGCTAAATCACTGGTATATATACGAGTTAAGCTTAGTCCTCCCCTTGCACCTCCAAATGCAATATCTGTCATTATTTCTTCTTTTACACCTGTTGCTAGTGCCACACGATTTCCACTATTGTAAGAAGAAGCACATTGCCCATCTACACAATCATTAGGCCCTACTGCTGGAAAATGCCAAGAGAAATCTCTAAGTCCATAAGGTTTATTGGTTGCAGGATCTATTTCTGGAACAATACTTCGTCCATCAGCACTTACTTTTCCTATGCCGTATTTTTCCCATTCCACTGTGTCATGGTTGAAAGTGTAGAGGTCAACTAAAGTATCTGGTGATGCTTCTGCTAAATTAGGATAAATAACGGGCATTGCTACATCAGCAATTGCTCCACCAGGTTGATTGGTATAAACCAATGTTGTAGCTAAATCACTAGGTAATGGTGCTGGAGTACGATCTATAGCAACAGGTGTCATTGATACACGAGTTACTGGTGAACCATCTCTATTTCTTAAGTTTGCTCCTGCTGGTATTAGAGTTTGTAAATTATTTACCCTTGGTGTTGTAACAATTGTATCTTGATTAGGCACTACACTTACTTCAAATTGGGTATCAATACGAGGCAAATAGAACGTATAAGGCATTTGGTTAGGCTGATTTGCTATTATATTTACTGGTTCTGCAATCACAGGGTAACTAGTGCCTGGGCTACTTGCTGTGCGTCCATCTACCATTACTGCTCTATTATTTCCTGCTAATACTCCACTTAGTAGAAATGCTCCTGCTGCATCTGTAGTTGCAGATTGTCCATCTATGGAAACAGTTACACCGCTTAAAGGCTCATCTTCTGTTGATAATACTCTGCCTGATAATGTAGTTTGAGTTGCGGCTTGTACTATCAATGTTATTGCTATTGAATGGGTTTCATTCATTGAGCCTATTGGAGTTGTTCCTGTTACCGTTAAATTATATGTTCCTGTTGCTACTCCACTATTGTTAAGGTCTATGGTTAAGGTTGAGCTTGAACCTGCTACTACTTGTTGTGGTTCAAATGTTGCTCTAGCTGTTCCTGGTACACCACTTACTGATAAACTAATCAAATTACGGAAGTTAGGGTCACTACTTATTACATTAATCATATAAGTAGCAGTAGTATTTTGTACTGTAGTAACACTTGTAGGTGCTGCCATTAAGCTAAAATTAGCTGTTGGTGCTGCTACACTGATCAAAACCTCGTCACTTGTAGTTAATTCTCCATCACTAGCAGATAGCCTTAGCGTATATACACCTATTTCAGAGAATGTAGCAGTAGTTTGGGCTGACTGTGCATTAGCAAATATTACTGTTCCTGGGCCAGTTTGCTTTGACCACATTATTGTTAGCTGGTTAGAAGGGAGTCCATCATCTGTAACAGTTCCATTTAAGCTAGCTGCTGCTGGTAGTGTTACTGTAGCATCTTGTCCAGCATTAACAACAGGTGCTTGATTAGGTTGGTTATTTGTAACAGTAATGGTTACAGTATCACTTGAGCTAAGTTGTGAATCTGAAGCACTTAGCTTTAATACATAGCTTCCAACTGCACTAAATGTAACATTAGTTGCTGCTGTATTTGGACTAGTAAAGCTTACATTACCTGGGCCAGATTCCTTTGTCCAAGTAATAGTAAGTTGTCCAGGTGGGTTAGGTTTTCCATCATCATTTACAGTTGCATTGAGGGTAATATTATCATTTAAGTTTGCATTAAGATCCGGGCCGGCATCAACAACAGGTGCTTGATTAGTGCCATCAGTACGACTAACAGTAACTTGGGCTTGTCCCATATTGTTAAAAGCGTCTGTAGCTACTGCTGTTAAGATGTTACTACCTAAATTAAGCGGTACTACTACACTAAAAGTAGTGCCATTAAAGTTAGCTTTTACATTATTAACTTTAACAGTTACAACACTTTCATCTTCTACTGTACCTGTAACAGTAACTTGAGCTTGATTAAATACTGCTCCATTTTGAGGTTCAGTAATAGTTATTACTGGATTAACTACATCACTAATTAAGCCTTGTATTTTACTATTACTATTAGCAACTAGACGATCACAAGTAAGTAATCCTTTTAGCAAAGAATTAGCATTAAGGCTAACTTGTCCATTAGGGGCTTTTACTACTCCTGATAAGGTACTATTACTATTAAGAGTTAAGCTTCCTTGGCTAATATTTAGTGATAGTAAAGCAGGGCTATTAGCATCACCCATAGTTGTTTGGCTACTTAGAGTTACATTTCCTTGAATATTTATTGTTACACTTCCTAGCACTTCTAACTTAGAATTAGAATTTAATGTAAGTGATTGTAAGTTATAAGTAGTATTTTGACCTGCTACACCAAAGGTAAATCCTGAATTACTATTAGCAGCAAAAGCACCATAAGTGCCTTCTGGCACTACTAGTTGACCATAATTTGAATTTACTATTAGGTTACGAATACTTGCAAAATCCCCAGGATCTTGACCTCTATTTAAGGCAACATCTCTAGTTCCTGTAGGCTGAGGTGGGTTAGCAATAGGATCTATTTGGGTAGCATCTGTTCTTGTTACTATGTGCCTTAAGGAAACATTACTATTTAGGTTAATAGCATAGTTATTAGGTTGAGGGTTTCCTGTTCCTACCACAGTTCCATTATAGTTAACATTTCCATTTAGCCTAATAGTTGGGCTACCTGGTACTAGTAAATCTCCTGTAATTACAGCATTACTATTTACATTAATATTTTCTCCTAGTAACACTCTAACAGTACCTTCTATTCTTGAACCATTAATTGAGGGTGCATGTCTTGTTATAACCACTTCTCCTGGGCCTTGTACTAATGGCTTAGGTGAAGTAGCTACAGATGTGTTTTTAGTAGATTCTTTAGTTGTTTTAGTCTCATCTCTACCGTTACCACTACTAGCAAATATTACTGCTGGTTCTACTAGAGCTTGCCATAGCATCACTACTAGCATTAACTGTGTCACTGTTCTTCTTAAACTGCTATGTGTTGGATTAAACGCTTTTTGTTTAATGTTTGCTAGTTTTTCTACTAAATATTGCTTCTTTGACATAAGTTCCCTCGTTAATCTTTTATCATTTGGCACAATAAATTGAATAACTGCTAAATCACATAATTACAATATGTTAGATAGCTAAGTAATGTTAAATAACACAAGTATTTAATATTACTTATACTTCAGTAACTACTTAACTATTCGTTTACCTTTATCAGTAATATAACTAATTTGAGAGTTTTGACCATAAGTAGCATTGATTTCCATCTTAACTATCTTCTCTCCATCAATAACCATATCTGGTATTCCTGCTAATAATAAATCCACTATAGCAGTAGCACTAATTACACTTAATCCAGCAGGTAAGTTTATTTGTACATTTCCTGTAAATACTCCTGGATTAATTGTTGAAGTAAATACATTACTAACACTGCTAGTAGCCCCTGTGCTTGGGGTTACCGTTACAGTAAATGCTGTATTTGCAGGTAAGTTACGACCTTCTAATTCTACTGATACTGGGTTTGTTTGAGTATTTGGTATTAGTATATCTGGAACGGCTTGAAGTGTTCCTCTTGGGTTTGTAGGAGCATTTATTCCTGCTACTGAGAGGATTTTTATCTCAGGTGCATTTGCTAATACTATTGGGTTTGGTAGCCCTAATGATGCTACTGTTGGTTGAGAAGCTCCTGAATTAATTACTGGTGTAAAGCTAGTTAGAGTAAATCCTTCTGCTCTAATGTAACCTAGACCACCCATTCCACCAAAAGTACCACCTGATCCACGATTTCCACCATTAACCCTTATGTTTCCATTTCCAGATATGGTGTTAGCTATTAGTCTTATTGCTCCACCACTACCACCACCTCCAGCACCAGATGGTACGCCTGCACCTAGATTACCACCTATTCCTCCACTAGCGTCTATTGAGCCTGTAGAGTTCAAAGTAATATTAGTAGAACTAGCTATAAGTATTGCTCCACCACCACCACCGCCTGAACCACCTAAAAAGTTAGCTCCTGCACCACCACCACCACCACCACTTCCCCCTACTAATGGTTGAATTAGCCCTGAACCATAAGTGCTACTTACAATTGTTGGAGTAGCTGCTGCTCCATTTCCTGCACTAGCATACCCGCCACCACCACCTCCTATTACATTAGAAAAAATTACATTTCCAACTCCTCCTCTACCTCCACCTGGGCCGCTTCCATTTTGCCCAGAAAACAAGTCTGCTACTCCAAAACCTGCATTTCCTCCAGCAAAACCACCTGGGCCACCAAGTCCACCTGTACCATTTACATTTGCAGGTCTACCAGCAACATTTATAGTTCCACTAATTACTACGTCACCTGATGCTAATATGGTTAATGGAGTATTATTGCTATTAGGGACAAAAGTAACTGTAACTCCACTTGGTATAGTGACAGTGGTAAAGTTAAATACTCCTGATTCTGGTACAGCAATAGTCTGTGTTGTAGTAGGGTTAAATGCTCCATCTGCACCAGTTGAACCACTTTGAAAATTCCCTTGTGCTTGTACTGAGAATGCAGATAAAGCTAATAACAAGGCAATTCCAAGCACTGTTCTAGTGGCTCTTAGTAAAGATAGTGAAGGTCTTGACATATAAATTATCTCCTTTGTATCGCTACAGTTATAAGTAATTAATAATTATTAAATTCCATTAAGGTGTAATAGTAATAATGTTATTAGTTTGATTATTGGTGACAGAATGCCCTGTTAATGCACCTGAAATAACTACTACACGATTTCCTGTTAATGCTGTATTTGTCACATTTATTGTTGCAGTTAAACTATTACCATCTCCTGCTACTGTTATATTACTAGCAGTGATATTTGTATCTATTTGCCCATTACTATCATTTATAAAGACTAAAGTAGTAGTACCAGCTAAATTAGTTCCATTTATGGTAATGGTATTATTAGAGTTTCTTGCTAATAGAAGCCAAGAAAAAGAATGTCTGTTTGAATAAGTAAAATAAATGAAGTAAAATAATGCCCCTAAAAGTACAAGAAAAAATATTTAAGGAGGGCATTATGAACTTCAGGTTAAAAATTA
>Ga0268299_1003171_pt1 | contig 16148 bp, 18 predicted proteins | sample NOBtaG_FD_193484 | JGI IMG/M metagenome (GOLD analysis project Ga0268299, IMG submission 193484) | Activated sludge microbial communities from bioreactor in Nijmegen, Gelderland, Netherland - NOB reactor | ecosystem: Engineered > Bioreactor > Aerobic > Activated sludge | place: Netherlands...
CCATGGCGGCCGAGGAGTCTAGCAGCTTAGTTCTCCTCGCAGACCCACAGGTCCACGGGCCGGTTGCCGCTGCCCATTGCGGGGCTCGCGGCGCAGCGCTCGAGCGCCCGGGGCGGCATGACCGGTGCCGGCGTCTCGCGGCAGGGCAATTTTTCGTAGAGGTCCTTCTCCGCCAGGAATACCGGCGGCAGCGACCCGGTGTCCTGTCCCGCGGTGGCAGCGCTCAGGTCCGCCAGGATCGCCAGGGACCGTCCGCACACGGTCGCGACCGCTGACTTGTCCGGGTTCCGGACGAGGTCTGCGGTGAGCGCAAGGCCTGCCGGTGTCGCGACGACGGGGCCGTGCTGCCGGATGGCGGCCAGCGCCCAGGCCATGGCATCCAGGCGCAGGTTGCGGGCCGGATCGCCGCCGCGCAGGGCGAGGAGGCGCTGGGGGTAGGTCGGGTCGTCCCCCGGTCCACCGGGCTGCTGGTCCCCGATCGCAGCCAGGATGCTGGCCATTTCCACCATGGCGGCCGCCGAGCCCAGGGCCGCCGCCTTCCCGTAGTACTCCACGGCGGCAACGGGATCCGCCGGCAAGCTGCCGGCTGCGTAGGCCTGGATGGCGCCCAGGTCACCGGTGTCGGCCAGCGCCTTCTGGGTGGACCGGTCCATGCCCGCGTAGACCAGGGAAGGCGCGCCGTCCGCCGGGACCCCGGCCAGCGGATCGGGACCCAGGTATCCCCGGGCGATCCGCCAGTCCCGATAGGCCGCCACCAGCTTCTCACCGTCGAGGCCGCGAGCGTCGAGGGCCCGGATGAAGCCGTCGCTGTCGATGATCTGCGCCGGAGAGAATGGACCGGACTGCGCGATCCTTCCGGCCGGTTCGGCTGGTGCGGCCGGTGGCGCGAGGACCGCGTCGGTCAGGGGTGCGGACGTTGCTGCCGCGGGAATCTCCCGGAGCCCGGATCCCACCAGAGCGGAGTCGTCACCGCCCGTGAGGAACCAGACGAGAATCCCCAACGCGAACAGGGCTCCGGCGACGGCGAGCGCACTCCGCGACACGGGCTCAGCGCCCGGCCGCCGGCCGCAACGCCGCCCGGTAGGACGTCTGCTGCAGTAGGTTGATCATGGCGAGGAGGAGCAGTGCTGCCACGCCGTTGTGGGCAGTCGCCAGCGGCAGTGGCAGGCCGAACCAGACGATGCCGATCCCGATCGTGACCTGCAGGAATACCCCGGCGAGTACCAGCGAGGCCGCCGTGCGGACGCCCGCCGCTTGCGCCCGGCGCCGCGCCCATAAGGCGACACCCGTGAGCACGATGAGCGTCACGATCGCGCCGAGCCGGTGCGTGAAATGGATGGCCACGCGGGATGGCGCGTCCAGCACGCCGAACTCGTAGTTGATGCCGAGGCCGCGCCAGAGCACGAAGCCTTCCGCAAAGTCGGCTTCATCGGGCCACCATTGCCCCTGGCAGGTGGGTACGTCGGGACAGGCCAGCGCCGCGTAGTTCGAGCTCGTCCAGCCGCCGAGCGCGATCTGGCAGACCAGCACCAGCAGGCCCGCGACGACGGGACCGGACATCACCCGGGGTTGCCGGTCGGCGTTCCGGCGCCGGTCCTCCAGGATCAGCCAGGCCAGCAGGCCGAGGGTGGTCAGTCCGCCGAGGAGGTGCCCCATGACGATGAGCGGCTTCAGGAGCAGGGTCACGGTCCACATGCCGAGCAGGCCCTGGAAGACCACCACGCCGAGCAGGATCAGCGGTGCCGCAACCGGCTGGCGGGGCGAGCGGCGGTTCAGCCACGCAAACAGGGCGGCGAGCACGATGGAAAGGCCGAGGGTCGTGGCGGCGTAACGGTGGATCATCTCCCGCCAGGCCTTGCCGGCTTCCAGCTCCCGGTGCGGGAATTGCTCCTGGGCAGCGGCCCGGGTGTCCGCGTCACCGGGTAGCACGAGGTGGCCGTAGCAGCCGGGCCAGTCCGGGCAGCCCAGCCCGGCGTCGGACAGGCGCACGTACGCACCAAGGACGATCACGACCAGGGCGAGCCCGGCGCCCACCCACAGGCAGCGGCGGTACCAGGCGGCGTAGTTCATCCGATCTGCGAGGCCTTGAGGAGCAAGGCCAGGTCCTCGTGCATGTCCTTCATGGCAGCGCCCGCGGGAAAGCGCAGCACCACGTTGCCGAGCGGATCGGCGATGAAGACGTCGCCTTCGGCGAACTCTCCCAGGGTGGCAAGGACGGCATCGCGGGACGCCAGGCCGTCTGGAAGCACCAGCAGGCCGGGGTGGTCAGCGGCCAGGAAGCCTGGATTCGGCGCGCCGCTGGTGACGACGAAGAAGCGCTGCACGCGGGACATTTCCTTGCCCAGCGCCCTGCGCACCTGCCGGGTCCGGTACAGCGCTTCCCGGCAGGCGGCGTCGCAGTCGCCGCGGCCCACGTAGATGACTGACCACTTCCCACCGAAGTCGGCGGCGGCTCCGTCGGGCAGGATCATCGTACCGGTCACTAGGGTGCGTGGCTGGGACAACAGGATCCCGTGGGCCACGGATCCGGAAGGCCGCCACGCATCGCCGCCGAAGTAGTACATGAAGGTCGCCAGGGCGATGGGTCCGAAGAACAGCAGCGCCATCAGCACGGGAATGAGGCGGCTGGTCCGCTTCGGCTCGGCGGCGGGGGTTGCGTCTGTCACGAGGGCTTAAGTCCGGTTCCGGAATACGAGCACGATGTAGATCACGACTACCGTAAGGGCCAGGCCGAACCATTGTACGGCGTAGGCCACGTGTCGATCCGCTCCCATGCCGCCGGGCCGCCATTCCCTCACGTAGCCATCCGGCGCGGCGGGGTCGAGGAGGAGCTGGTAATCCCGCAGCGGCACGCCCAGGTGGGCGCTGGCCTCCGTGCTGGTCGGGAACAGCAGACGGCGGGGCCAGGGGGCATCCCGCACGGGCGGGCCGGCAGCCAGGGCGATCCCCGGCCGCGGCAGCCACTCGATCCGGCCGGTGATTTCCCGGGTCCCGCTGCCCACCCGGATGTCCGGCAGGATCCGGCGGTCGCCGTCGGCGGGCACCCAGCCCCGGTTCACCAGCACCGTGCCATCGGGCGTGGCGAACGGCGTCAGCACCTGATACCCGGGCTGACGCTCGTGGCTGATGTTGTCCAGCAGGAGCTGGTGGTCCGGATCGTACTGTCCCGTCAGCCTGACCGTCCGATAGCGGTAGGCTTCTGCCGCTTCGCTGGCGACCAGCTGTTGCAGGGCAGGAGCGGAGGCGCCGCTGGCGAAGCGGGCCTCCAGGTCGCGCTTTACCGCGGCGCGGTCGAGCTGCCAGAAGCCCGCGGTGGTGCCGACGGCGACCCCGGCCAGGGTGAGCAGCACGGCCCACCAAGACCCCGGCCAGCGGCGGGTCACCCGGGCGTCCCGTATGATCGGCCCATGATCAAGATCCTCGTGATCGTCCTGCTCTTGGCCATCCTCGTGAGCCTCTTCTCGGGGCTCTTCTTCCTCAACCGGGATCAGGGTGGCTCGGGCCGCATGGCCAGGGCCCTGACGGTGCGCATCACGCTTTCCGTGCTGCTCTTCCTCATCCTGCTCGTGGCCTGGTGGACCGGCGCCATCCAGCCCCACGGCCTGCTGCAGAGATAGCAGCGCCCGCAGAGGAGGAAAAGGGGACAGATTTATTTTCCCCTGGCGGGAATGGAGTCCGCGACTCTCCCGCCAGGGGAAAATAAATCTGTCCCCTTTTCCCGAAGGGATAGCCCCGGTCGGCGCTCCGGCCGGCGCTGCTACCCCGGCTTCAGAGCCAGTAGACGAAGATGAAGAGCCCGAGCCACACCACGTCGACGAAGTGCCAGTACCAGGCGACGCCCTCGAAGGCGAAGTGCCGCGCGGGGGTGAAGTGGCCCTTCATGCAGCGGAGCAGGATGACCGTGAGCATGATGGCCCCGATGGTCACGTGCAGCCCGTGGAACCCGGTGAGCATGAAGAAGGTGCTGCCGTAGATGCCCGCGGAGTTCAGCTTCAGGTTCAGGTCGGAGTAGGCGTGGGCATATTCGTAGGCCTGGAACCCCAGGAAGACGAAGCCGAGGATCACCGTCAGCGCCAGGAAGAGGTTGAGCACGCCGCGCTTGTTCGCCCGCAGGGCGTGGTGCGCGATGGTGATCGTCACGCCGCTGGTGAGCAGGATGGCGGTGTTGAGCGCCGGGATGCCCCAGGCGCCCATGATCTGGTAGTCGCCACCGAGCCGGGCCGGGCCGCTGGATGGCCAGGTGTTCTCGTACTCGGGCCACAGGACCTGGTTGGTGACGACCTCGCTGCCCTCGCCGCCCAGCCACGGCAGCGACAGCTGTCGCGCGTAGAACAGTGCTCCGAAGAAGCACGCGAAGAACATGACCTCGGAGAGGATGAACCACATCATGCCCATGCGGAACGACTGGTCCACCTGGGCGTTGTAGGTGCCGGACTCGCTCTCGCCGATCACCTCGCCGAACCACAGGAACATCATGACGATCAGGATGGCGGCGCCCAGGAAAGCCACGGGCGCCGTCGAGTGGCCGTTCAGCAGGGCCGAGACACCGACGAAGAGGGTAAAGAGCCCGAAGGAGCCGATGATTGGCCAGCGGGTGCCGTGGGGGACGTAGTACTTGTCCTGTACGTGAGCCATGACGGTGTCTTCCTGGGTCTAACCTGATCAGGTGGTGGGAACGGCGGCCGCGCTGTTGGCCAGCTGGACGGTCGCCGGGCGATTGACGAAGAACGTGTAGGAAAGCGTGATGCGGTCGATGAACTCGGGCAGGGCGGGGTCGACCATGAACTGGACGCCCATGTCCCGGCCCTCGCCGGCCGTGAAGTTTTGCTGGGTGAAGCAGAAGCACTCGGTCTTGATGAAGTGCTTCGCGGCCTGGCCGGGGGCCACGCTCGGTACCGCGGAGCCCACCAGCGGGGCATCGGTCAGGTTCCGGGCGAAGAAGGCGGTGTCGTACAGCTTGCCCGGATGCACCTGGATGGAGCTGACCGTCGGCCGGAATTCCCAGGGGGCCTGCTCGTTGCGCACGGCGACGAACTCCACCGTAACCAGCCGCTCGGAGACCTCCTGGGTCGCGGAGATCGTCGCCGCCTCGGCGTTGGTGCGCCCGCCGATCCCCGTGATCCGGCACATGGCCTCGTAGAGGGGCACCAGCAGGAAGCCGAAGGCGAACATGCAGGCCGCCATCACCGCGAGCCGGAAGATCAGGCGGCCGTTGCTGGTGGGTGCCACGTCAGTTCCGGAGGCCGACGGCCACGATGAAGCCCAGGTAGACGCACACGGCCACGATCCCCAGCAGCAGGGCCGTGCGCCGGGCCTGCCGCCGCTGGGCCGCGATCTCGTCCGGGCCGGCTGCGGCACCGGCCGGCGCCGCGCCATTCTGCAAGTCGCCGGTCACTTGACCACCGGCGCCTCGTCGAAGGTGTGGTACGGGGCCGGCGACGGCACCGTCCACTCCAGGCCCTCGGGCTGGTCCCAGACCTGCGCGGTGGCCGTGCGGCCGCCCCGGATGGTCTTGATGACGATGTAGGCGAACAGCAGCTGGGACAATCCGAAGCCGAAGGCGCCGATGCTCGAGACCATGTTCCAGTTGGTGAACTGGGTCGCGTAGTCCGGAATGCGGCGGGGCATGCCCGCCAGGCCCAGGAAGTGCTGCGGGAAGAACGTGACGTTGACGGAGATGGCGGAGAGCCAGAAGTGGATCTTGCCGAGCGTCTCGTCGTACATGTGCCCGGTCCACTTGGGCAGCCAGAAGTAGGCGCCCGCGATCGCGCCGAACAGCGCGCCCGGCACGAGCACATAGTGGAAGTGCGCCACTACGAAGTAGGTGTCGTGATACTGGAAGTCCGCCGGGGCGATGGCGAGCATCAGGCCCGAGAAGCCGCCGATGGTGAACAGGAAGAGGAAGGCCAGCGAGAACAGCATGGGCGTCTCGAAGGTCAGCGAACCCCGCCACATCGTGGCCGTCCAGTTGAAGACCTTAACCGCCGTCGGGATGGCGATCAGCATGGTGGACAGCATGAAGAACATCGTGCCCGCCAGCGGCATGCCCACGGTGAACATGTGGTGGGCCCAGACGATGAAGGACAGGAAGCCGATGCTGGCCGTCGCGTAGATCATGGCGGCGGAGCCGAAGAGGGGCTTCCGCGAGAAGGTGGGGATGATCTGCGACACGATGCCGAAGGCCGGCAGGATGATGATGTAGACCTCCGGGTGACCGAAGAACCAGAAGATGTGCTGGAAGAGCACCGGATCGCCGCCGCCGGCCGCCTGGAAGAACGTCGTGCCGAAGAACTGGTCGGTGAGCAGCATCGTGACCCCGCCGGCGAGGACGGGCATGGCGGCGATCAGCAGGTAGGCGGTGATGAGCCAGGTCCAGACGAACAGCGGCATCTTGAGCAGGGTCATGCCCGGGGCCCGCATGTTCATGATCGTCACGATGATGTTGATGGAACCCAGGATCGACGACATGCCGAGCAGGTGGATGGCGAAGATCGTGAAGGGGAACGAGTTGCCCGCCTGCAGCGACAGTGGCGGGTAGAGCGTCCAGCCGCCCGCGGGTGCGCCCCCGTCCATGAACAGCGTCGAGAGCAGGATGCTGCCCGCGAAGGGCAGGATCCAGAAAGACCAGTTGTTCAGCCGCGGCAGCGCCATGTCCGGCGCCCCGATCATCATGGGGATCATCCAGTTCGCGAAGCCCACGAACGCCGGCATGATCATGCCGAAGATCATGATCAGCGCGTGCATGGTGGTCATCTGGTTGAACTGGTCGGGATGGACGAACTGTAGTCCTGGCTGGAAGAGCTCCAGGCGGATGACCATGGCCATCGCGCCACCCACGAAGAGCATCACCAGGGCGAACAGCAGGTAGAGCGTCCCGATGTCCTTGTGGTTGGTGGTGAAGATCCACCTGGAGAGGCCCTTGGCCGGCCCATGGTGGTCGTCGTGAGCGTGATCGCCGTGGGAGTGCCCGGCATGGGAGTGATCGTGTGAATGATCGTGGGTATGGGTGCTCATGGTGCGTGCTCCGAAATTAATTGGCGGCGACGGCGGCCGGGGCCTTCTTCGCGGCGAGCCAGGCATCGAACTCGTCCCTCGGCACAGCCTCGACCACGATCGGCATGAAGCCGTGGTCCTTGCCGCAGAGTTCCGCGCACTGGCCGCGGTAGATGCCGGGCTCGTCCACCTTGAACCAGCCGTCGTTCACGAAGCCGGGTACGGCGTCCCGCTTGACCGAGAAGGCCGGAACCCACCAGGCGTGCAGCACGTCGTTGGCAGTGAGCAGGTAGCGGATCTTCACGCCGACCGGCACGACCAGCACGTTGTCGACCTCGAGAAGGTAGTTCTCGACGGTCGCCGGGTTGATGCCGGCGCCGAGCTGTCGGGCCTCGTTGCTGGTGTCCGCAAGCATGCTGAAGAAGGAATAGCCTTCGCCGACGTACTCGTACTCCCACTTCCACTGGTAGCCGGTGATCTTGATCGTCATCTCGGAGTTGCGGGTATCGTCGATGCGTACCAGGGCCGGCGCGGCCGCGTAGCCGAGGTAGATCAGGATCAGCGTGGGGATGACGGTCCAGATGATCTCGGCATTCGTGTTGTGGGAGAACGTGGCCGCCTTCGCTCCCTTTGACTTCCGGAACTTGACGATCGCGTAGATCATCACACCGAACACGCCGATGCCGACGATCGTGCAGATCCACAGGACCAGCATGTGCAGGTCGTAGGCTTCCCGGCTCGTCGAGGTGACACCCCGGGTCATGTTGAGGTCCCAGGCGGCCTGAGCCGGCAGCGCCGCCAGGCAGGTCAGCAGGGCGCCGGACAGCAGCCGGCGGGCGTGGGTGGCAACTCGATGCATGTCAGTTTCTTCCCAATGATTTGTCGTCGTCGGCCAGCAACTCTGCCAGCCGGTCCTTGAGTCCCTGGCGCTCGCCGTCGGTGAGGAAGGCGCCAATCTCCACGCAGCGGCTGCCCGAGCTGAACAGCAACCGGCTCGGCCAGTGGGTCGGCTGCCCGCGGCGCAGCTCCACCCGCGTCCAGGGCCGCTGAAAGGCGTAAGCCACGCTGGCCTGGTCTCCGCGCCGGCCGGGCAGGCGTTTCTCCACCACGACCGACTCTTCGTCTACCCGGATGTACTCCCGGGCCGTGCCCCGGCGCTGCACCCAGTGCGCCGCCCCGATCAGTACCGCCGCCTCCAGCCCCGCGAACGGCAGGACGGGCCAAAGACCGAGCGCTACGCAGCCCGCCGCCACGCACAGCACGACCGCCACCAGGGAGCCGTAGAACCAGGCAGCAGCGCGGGGCGTCAGGGAGGAATTCGGCCGCAACTCGAACGAATGCACGGGAGAACACCTTCGCGGGCCGCGAAATTTTACTTGAACAGCCTGTACCGGCGCAATTTGCGCGGCCCGGCTCGGGTGCGGCGTTTAGCGAGGCGAAACAGCGATTTATCAGCCGCTCTGAGAACCATTCCCGGTTGGGCGGCCGATGCGCCCGAGGGGCACGACGATCTCGCCGCCGGCGGTCCGTCCCGGCCGCGGTTCACCGGCCGCCCACGCTTGCCCGTACACCACTTCCACGGTCGCGGGCAGGAGGCCATCGGGGCCCCGCTCCCGCTCGTAGGCAGCCGTCAGCCGTGCCCAGGCCCGGCGGCCGGTCAGCCCCGTGCGCCGTCGCTGGCTGGCGTTGGTGGTCCCGGTGGCTCGCAGGTCGGCAACCAGCTGACCGAAGTCCCGGTACTGCAGCGTGAGGGTTTCGGTGTCCAGCACGGGCTCGGCCAGGCCGGCCCGCACCAGGCCGTCGCCCAGGGCGCGCATCTCCGGAAAGGGCATGACGTGCTCCCCATCGTCCACGGCCTGCCATGCCCGGCGGAGTTCCCGATAGGAGCCGGGACCGGGCGTGGTGAAGGTGAACAGGCCGGGATGCCGCAGCACCCGGCGGACTTCCGCCAGAACCCCGTCGAGGGCCGGGCTCCAGTGCATGGCCAGACTGGAGAACACCAGGTCGATGCTCTGGTCGGGGAAGGGCAGCCGCGCGGCGTCGCCGCAGACGAGCACGGGCGGCGAACCGCCGGCAGTACCTGCCAGCCGGGCGTCCGCGACTTGCAGCATGGCGGGTGTCAGGTCGAGGCCAACCACCTCCGACCCGGGAAACCGGGTGGCCAGCGCAGCCAGGGCTTTGCCCGTGCCGGAGCCCAGGTCCAGCACACGGTGCGGCTGCAGGCGAACCCATTCGAGGCGTTCCAGCAGTCGGTCGCGAACCTCCGTCTGGAGCATGTCCGCCTCGTCGTAGCTGGCTGCCGCCCGCGCAAACGACCGGCGCACCTGTCGCCGGTCGATTGGCGGAACTTCGGTCATGCCGGTACGGGCCTCGCCGCCGGACGCAGGCCGAGCCGGTCGAGGAGCTCGAGATCCCGGTCCGTCGCCGGGTTGGGTGTCGTCAGGAGCTGCTCGCCGTAGAAGATGGAATTTGCGCCAGCGAAGAAGCACAGGGCCTGCAGCTCGTCGCTCATCCCGTTGCGGCCCGCGGAGAGTCGGACCCGGGAGCGCGGCATCAGGATGCGGGCCACTGCAATGACGCGGACGAAGGTGAGCGGGTCCACGGCTCCCTGGCCCTCGAGCGGCGTTCCCTCCACCCGCACCAGCTGGTTCACCGGCACGCTTTCCGGGTGTTCGGGCAGCGTGGCCAGGGTGTGCAGGAGCTCGATGCGGTCCTGGTCGGTTTCGCCAAGTCCGACGATGCCGCCGCAGCAGACCTTGAGCCCTGCATCCCGCACCGTCTTCAGGGTGTCCAGGCGGTCGGCGTAGGTCCGCGTCGAGATGACCTTGGGGTAGAAGGCCTCCGACGTGTCCAGGTTGTGGTTGTAGTAGTCGAGGCCGGCATCCTTGAGTGCGGCGGCCTGGGGCTGCGTCAGCATGCCGAGTGTCGCGCAGGTTTCGAGGCCCAGGTCGTGCACGGCCTTCACCATCTCCGTGATCTTCGCCAGCTGTCCGGGCTTGGGGTTCCGGTAGGCCGCGCCCATGCAGAACCGGGTGGCGCCCCGGCCGCGGGCAGCCCGAGCCGCGTCCACGACGGCTGCGAGGGGCACCAGCGCCTCGGGCGTGAGCCCCGTGTCGAAGTGCACGCTCTGGGGGCAGTAGCCGCAGTCCTCCGGGCAGCCGCCGGTCTTGATGCTCATCAGCGTGCTGACCTGCACCTCCCCGGGATCGAAGTGGGCCCGGTGCACCGTGTGGGCCCGGAACAGCAACTCGTGCAACGGGAGCCGGAACAGGGACCCGATCTCGGCCACGGTCCAGTCGGTACGCGGGGCGGTCAAATCCATGCAAAAACCCTGGTTTCAGGGCGCGACCCGGGCCGCCCTGCCTGATAAATCGCTGGCGAGTATCGGCAACCGTCCCGGAGGGTGTCAACTTATGGCGTGGATACGGGTTGACAAGGTCCTTGATGCCCTGTTCCCGCCGCGCTGCCTGCTCTGTGGTCAGCGGACGGGAGGGCCGGGGCCCGCCTGCGCCGGCTGCCTGGGCGACCTTCCCTGGCTCGACACCGGACCGGACGGACTGCCGGCCTGCCCACCCTTCAAAGAGGTCCGCTGCGCCCTGGCCTATGTGTACCCCGTGGACCGACTGATTGCCGCGGCCAAGTTCGGTCGCCAGCTCAACGTGGCCCGCGGGCTCGGGCAATTGCTGGACTGGCGAATGCCCCGGGTGACACAGCCCCCCGATGCGGTGGTTCCCGTGCCGCTGCATTGGCGGCGGGAGGCCGACCGGGGTTTCAACCAGGCGGAGGAAATCGCCCGCAGCGTCTGCCTGTCCCGGGGCTGGCCGCTGCGCGCGGACCTGTGCCGGCGGGTACGCAGTACGCCCGAGCAATCCGCCCTGGGCGCCGGGGAACGCCGGGAAAACCTGCGGGGCGCGTTTGCCCTCCTGCACCGGCAGGATGCCGGCCGACTTCATCACGTGATGCTGGTGGACGACGTGCTGACCACCGGGGCGACCGCCGCGACCCTCGCTGCCGAATTCCGGGCGGCGGGCGTACCGCAATTGTCCCTGTGGACGGTTGCCTGGACGCCCTCATCCGCTCAGGCGGTGACCCTGAAGGTGTAGTCGAGCAGGATCCCCGCGAAGATTGCGGCGCCGACATGCCGGTTGGCCAGGAAGGCGCGGAAGCAGGCGTCGGGGTTCCGGTCCCGGATCGTCCACAGCTGGCTGGCGAGCAACATCGCGCCGGCCGCGACGCCGGCCTGGTACCAGCCGCCCAGATTGGCCTCCCGGCCCGCCAGGAGCAGCCCGACCACCAGGACCATCTGCAGCAGGAAGATGATGAAGAGGTCTGCGGAGCCGAACAGGATGGCGGTGGACCGCACGCCGATGCGCCGGTCATCTTCGCGGTCGGCCATCGCGTACATGGTGTCGTAGATCACGGCCCACACCACGACGTCGAGCCACAGCAGCCACGCGAGCCGCGGCACGGCCTCGGTTTCCGCCGCGAAAGCCATGGGAATGCCCCAGCCGAACGCCGCACCCAGGAGCAACTGGGGCGCCGACAGCCAGCGTTTGCTGAACGGGTAGATCACCGTGAGCACCGCCGCGCCGACGGCCAGCAGCCGCGCGAGGGGATTCAGCAGCGACAGCAGTGCGAGCGCCATCAGGCCGAGCACGGCGAACAGGGCCAGCGCCTCGGCCGGCGCCACCTGCCCCGCGGCGAGGGGCCGCGAGCGGGTCCGGGCTACCGACCCGTCGATGTCACGGTCCGCGAAGTCGTTGATGACGCAACCGGCCGAGCGCATCACGATGACGCCGGCGACGAACACCAGGAAGTTGAGCGCTGCCGGCTTCCCTCGTCCGGCGATCCACAGGCCCCAGAGCGTCGGCCAGAGCAGCAGCCAGATGCCCACCGGCCTGTCGAGGCGCATCAGGCGCGCGTACTGACGCGCCTGCTCGGCGAGTTCGGCGCCGAGCCGGGTGACGGGGCGGGTGGAGCCGTTGGCCATGGTTTCAGTTTAGCCCGTCGGAGTGCAGCGGAGGGCCTTTGGCATACTGGCGGCCATGTCCGGTTCAGTCACGATCACGCGGGGCAGCCCGCCCCGGAGCGAGCGGCTCACGCGCAGCCAGGCAGCTGAACTTGCCACAGCACTCATGCAGCAGCGTCAGTACGGCGCCGCCGCGAGCATCGCTGCGCAACTTGCCGACCAGGCGCCCGACGACCCGGCTGCCCAGGTGCTGGCCGCCCGGTCGCTCTACGACATCGGGGAGCTCGTGCCGGCCCGGTTCTACTTGGAGCGCTCGTTCGCCCTGGGCAACGAGGCGCCGGAAAGCCTGCACCTGAAGTCCCGCATCTGCATGGAGCTCGGCGACCCCGACGGGTCACTCCGCGCCATCGAGCGCATCCTGGAGAAGCAGCCTGGCAGCTCGTTCTACCACTGCGTCTACGGCCAACAGCGCCTCAAGGCAGGCGACCTGGCGGGCGCCCGGGAATCCCTCGAGAGGGCGCTGCACCTGAATCCGCGGGAGATCCCGGCCTTTGCCACGCTTTCCAGGCTGCCGGGCAGCCCCATGCCGGACCACTGCCGGTTCGTCGAATCCCTGCTGCAGTCGGCCCAGTTGACGCCAGACGACGAGATCAGGGCGCACTACGCCCTTGCCCTCCAGTACGAGCGCACCGGCGACGACGCGCGGCAGTTTCTCCACCTTGGCGCGATGAACGCCAAGAAGAAGCGACAGGTGGCCTTCGATGCGCAGCGTAGCCGCGCGGATACGGTGCGGATGATCGAGCATTACTCGGCGGATCACCTGCGGCAGGCGCAGCCTGAACCGGGTGGGTTGCCACATCTTATCTTCGTGTACGGTTTCCCGAGATCGGGAACGACCCTGGTCGAGCAGGTGCTGTCCGGCCACCCCGACGTCATCGCGGCGGGGGAAACATCGGCATTCATGCAGGCGGCGATGGCGGTGGCCGGTCCGGCCAGCAGTGCCGATGCGTCGGCCGCGTTCGTCGACATCCGGCAACCCGGGGTGCGGGAGCAGATCCGGCGGGGCTACCTCGCCCGGGTTCCCCAGCTGGCGTCGGGCAAGCGGGTGACGGACAAGTCGCCCGAGAACTTCATGCTGGCGGGGCTGATTCCAGCCGTGTTCCCTTCGGCGAAGCTGGTCAACGTGCAGCGGCATCCCGTGGCCACGTGCTACAGCTGCTACAAGCAGACCTTCTTCGGTGCCGCGGTCCCCTATTCCTACAGCCTGGAGGACCTGGCCAGCCGCTACACCGACTACCAGCTGATCACCCGCCACTGGGAGACCGTGCTGCCCGGCCGCGTCCACACGCTGCAGTACGAGCGGCTGGTCGAGGCCCCGGAAGAGACGGTCCGCGCGCTGCTGGAGTTCTGCGATCTGCCCTGGTCGGAGGGTTGCCTGCGTACCAGCGAGAACCGCCGGGCGGTGAGCACGGCGTCGAGCGTGCAGGCGCGTCAGGGGATCAACGCGGACTCGGTGGACCGCTGGCGGCGCTACGAGCAGTACCTGGAGCCGCTGCTGCACCTGCCCGGCGGGGGCGCTCGGACCACTGCTAGTTGACAGTAGTATAGACAGTTATTTTGTTTCATAAAAACAATAGCTAATTAACTCGTCACTTTCTCAGCAGTGACGGGGTCCAGAAGGCCCGGATGAGCGGGCTGCGCAGTTTCCGCTCGAGGGTAAAGAGGCCCACGTCGTAGGGCGCGAGTGCCGGCTGCACCCCAAGCTCCACAACCTCGGCCGCCAGCGGACTGTTGTCGACCACGATCCGGGGTACGACGCCAATGCCGAAGCCCAGGCTCACCATGCTCACGATGGCCTCGTTCCCCGCAACCTGGGCATAGATCCGCGGCGGCACGCCGAGGTCCCGGAACCAGCGCTCGGCCCGCTGCCGCGCCAGGCCGCTTTCCGGCAGGATCATCGGCGCTGACGCCCAGGCACGCGGGTCCGGCCTGCGGCGCGCCAGGGCCTCCCGTGCCGGATGCCCGACCGGGGCAATGAACACGAGCCCGGAACGCGTGATCGGCCGGAACGCCAGGCCGGCGGGAAGGGTATCCGGCCGCGCCCCGATGGCGATGTCCTCGCTGCCGGCCAGGACCCGGGCGATCGCGTGCTCCGGATCTCCGGTGTGCAGCTTCAGTTCGATGCGGGGGTGGTCGCGGCGCAGCCGGGAGAGCAGCTCGAAGAGGAAGCTGTAGCTTGCCGTCACCGAGCAATAGAGGCTCACTTCCCCCTGCAGGACACCGGCTTGTTCCTGCAACGTGTGCCGCACCTCGTCCCAGCCGGTCAGGACGTCGCGAGCCCACCCCAGGAAGGTTTCGCCCTGCCGGGTCAGGGTGACCGAGCGGTTGTCCCGTTCGAACAGCACGGCGCCCAGCTCCACCTCGAGTTGCTGGATGCTGCGGCTCAGGGCCGACGGGCTGACCTGGCATGCCGCGCTGGCCCGCCCGAAATGCAGGGCTTCGGCGAGCTGAACGAACTGCCGGAGCTGCCTGACATCCATGGGCGCAGTGTTGCACAACTCGGGATGTTACGTTGCATATATGTCGATTTACGCAACGTCCCCGAAGGGCTACAGTGCGCGCCCCGTCTGGAGAAAGCGAAATGCAGGTCTACTACGACAAGGATTGCGATATCTCGATCGTCCGCGGCAGGAAGGTCGCGATCATCGGCTACGGCTCCCAGGGCCATGCCCACGCGGGCAACCTGCAGGATTCCGGCGTGCAGGTCACGGTCGGCCTCAAGCCCGGCTCGGCCTCCCGCCGCAAGGTCGAGGCCCACGGGATCAAGGTCGCCGACGTGCCGGTCGCCGTGAAGGACGCCGACATCGTCATGATCCTGACGCCCGACGAATTCCAGGCGAAGCTGTACACGGACGAGATCGAGCCGAACATCCGCAAGGGCGCCACCCTGGCCTTCGCCCATGGCTTCTCGATCCATTTCCAGACCATCAAGCCGCGCGCCGATCTGGACGTGATCATGATCGCGCCCAAGGCACCGGGACACACGGTGCGCTCGGAGTTCCAGGCGGGCCGGGGCATTCCCGACCTGGTCGCCGTGGCCCAGGATGCTTCCGGCAAGGCGCTGGCGACTGCCCTGTCCTACGCCTCCGCAATCGGCGGTGGCCGCACGGGCATCATAGGCACCACCTTCAAGGACGAGTGCGAGACAGACCTCTTCGGCGAGCAGTCAGTCCTGTGCGGTGGCTGCGTCGAGCTGGTGAAGGCGGGATTCGAGACCCTGGTGGACGCCGGCTACCCGGCCGAGATGGCCTACTTCGAGTGCCTCCACGAGCTCAAGCTCATCGTCGACCTGATGTACCAGGGCGGCATCGCCGACATGAACTATTCGATTTCCAACAACGCGGAGTTCGGCGAGTACGTCACGGGCCCGAAGGTGATCAACGCCGAATCCCGCAAGGCCATGCGCGAGGCCCTCGCCAACATCCAGAACGGCTCCTACGCGAAGCGCTTCATCGCCGAGGGCGCCGGCGGGTACCCGGAGATGACGAAGGCGCGCGCGGCCAATGCGGCGCACCCGATCGAGACTGTGGGCGCCGAGCTGCGCCGGATGATGCCGTGGATCGCGGCCAACAAGATCGTGGACAAGAGCCGGAACTGAGGGGCTAACGGGCTGGTTCAACTGTCAGGCGGAGTTGATTCACTCCAACTCGCCTGCTCAAGCGGCAGGCCGCCAGTTACCAGGTTGACGGGCGTCACCAGGTAACGAACCTCACGATGGGCGTTGACCATCGGCACGAGGGTGCTGAAGCTGAGATACAGAGTGGCCCCCGCGACCGACAGCGCGGCCACGATGGCCAGGCCGCGGAACCGGAGGCCGCGCCACGGGTCCCGCACCGAAACCCGGACCAGCGCAAGCGCCAGGATTGGCACGCCGGCGTACAGCACGATATGGGCGACGAGCGGCACGGTGACCAGTTCGGCGACTTCCGCCACGTCCGTGTTCAGGACGTTCACGAGCATGTCGCGGTTGATCAGCACGCCGTAACGCGCGGTAAAGAATCCGATAACGGCACTCGCGATCAGCAACACCCCGAGGACGGGCTTCAGTGCACGGCCGACGGCGAGCAGGCCCAGCACGGCGAACTGCGTTGCGACCACGACCACCATCGCGGCCGCCAGCGGCAAC
>Ga0268299_1003172_pt1 | contig 16132 bp, 13 predicted proteins | sample NOBtaG_FD_193484 | JGI IMG/M metagenome (GOLD analysis project Ga0268299, IMG submission 193484) | Activated sludge microbial communities from bioreactor in Nijmegen, Gelderland, Netherland - NOB reactor | ecosystem: Engineered > Bioreactor > Aerobic > Activated sludge | place: Netherlands...
ATCGGCGGCCGCTCGTCTTCCGGCAGGTCGCCGAGGAAGGCGAAGACCAGTCCGTACCGTTCGACGACCGGGTAGGCGTCGACCCGCGCCCGACCGGGCACCCGCGCACCGGCGCCCAGCGACGGGATTCTCGTGCAACGGCCATCCCGGTCGAATCGCCAGCCGTGGTAGGGGCACTGGACGCAGCCGTCCTTCACCCTGCCGTTGCCGAGCGAGGCGCCGCGGTGGATGCAGGTGTCGGCCAGGCAGGCGATCGCGCCGGACGCGTCCCGGAAGAGGACGAAGTCCTGGCCCAGCATGCGGACCTTGAGTGGCTGGTCGGTCACCGACCCGGTCCAGGCCGCCGCGTACCAGAAGTTGATGTACATGTGCCAATCTAAGCACCAATCGCCGCCGGGACCCAAGTACACCCATGCAGATCTCCGCTGACCGTCCACCTGACGCACCGGGCGCAGCGCCCGTGCCCTTCGGCACCCGCTTCGGCTGGGGTATCGGTTCACTGGGCGTGTCGCTGCTGTTCAATACCTACTCGGCGCTGTTGCTCTTCTACCTGACCAACGTGGTGGGCCTCCGGCTGGAGGTAGCGGGAACGCTCATCGTCATCGCCAAGATCTACGATGCGCTCATCAACGTGCCGATGGGCATGCTGAGCGACCGCACGAAGTCCCGGTGGGGACGGCGCCGCCCCTGGTTCCTGCTGGGCGCCCTGCTCTGCAGCACCTGGTTCCTGGTCATCTTCAACACGCCGGCCGTGGGCGCCGCGGGCGCGTCTCCGGCGCTGGTGGCGTGGGTGCTCGGCGCCCTGCTGCTGTACTCGACGGGTTACGCGATCTTCAACGTCCCGTACCTCGCCATGCCGGCGGAGATGTCCAGCAGCTACCACGAGCGGACGGCGATCATGTCCTACCGGGTGATCTTCATCCAGGTCGGGAACTTCATCGCCGTGGGGCTCGGGCCCCGGCTCGCGCAGGAGTTCGGGGGCGGGCTGGACGGCTACTCGCTGGTTGGCTCGGTGCTCGCCCTCTGCACCCTGGTGACGATGCTCGCCTGCTTCTTCGGCACGGCCAATGCGCGCCAGGTCCAGCAGACGAGCATCCGCTACCCGGCGATGGAGCAGCTGCGCTCGGCCCTGCAGAACCGGCCCTTCATGCTGCTCGCCGCCTTCAAGTTCCTCACGCTGGTGGCCGGCGCGACGGTGTTCGCAACGCTGCTGTTCTTCATCAAGAACGTCCTGCAGCTCGAGCAGGGGGTGATGCTCTGGTACTCGGCGGCCCATGGCATCTCGGCCTTCATTGCCGTGCCGCTGATCTGGGTGCCGCTGTCGGCGCGCATCGGCAAGCAGCGGGCGCTGATCGTCGCGACTGCCGGCTTTGCGCTCACCGCCCTCACCTGGATCCTGGCCCAGCCGGGCGAGCCCCTCGCGCTGTTCATCATCCGGGCGTTCCTGCTCGGAGCCTTCGCGGCGGGCAAGCTGCTGCTCGGGCTCACGCTGCTCCCGGACGTGATGGAGTACGACTACCTGAAGACGGGGCTGCGGCGCGAAGGGGCCTACGCGGGCGCCTACAACGTGGTGGAAAAGGCCGCTTACGCCATCAGCCCGCTGATGATGACCATCGTGCTGGGCGTGCTGGGGTACAAGGAGTCGGTCAACAACGCGTCGGTCGCCCAGACGGACAACGCCCTGCTCGGCATCTACCTGAGCATCGCCATCATCCCCGCCCTGTGCAACCTGGCCGCCGCCTTCGTGATGCTGCGCTACGACCTGACGGAAGCGAAGCTCAAGGCTATGCGCGCGGGGGCGCCGGCGGCTGGCGCATGACGGTGGTCGCCAGGGAAATCATGGATGCCAGATCCGTGAGATTGGCCGGCACGACGAGGGTGTTGCCCGTTTTCGCCAGATTGCCGAACTGGGCCACGTAGGCCTCGGCGACCCGGAGCTGCATGGCCTCCTGGCCACCGGGCTCGCGCAGGGCGAGAGCAACCTTCCGCAGGCCCTCGGCCGTGGCCGTGGCGACCGCCAGGATCGCTTCCGCCTCGCCCTGGGCCTCGTTGATCTGCTGGCGCTGGGTGGCCTCCGAGGCCTTGATGACCCGCTGCTTGTCGCCCTCAGCCTCGTTGATCTTCGCGTCCCGCTCGCCTTCGGAGGTGAGCACGACCGCCCGCTTCTCCCGTTCCGCGCGCATCTGCTTCTCCATGGCGGAGAGCACGTCCCGGGGCGGATTGATGTTCTTGATCTCGTAGCGCAGGACCTTGACGCCCCAGGGCTCGGACGCCTTGTCGAGCTCGACCACGACGTTGGAGTTGATCGCACCCCGTTCCTCGAAGGTGCGGTCCAGGTCGATCTTGCCGATTTCGCTGCGAAGGGTGGTCTGGGCCAGCTGCATGATCGCGAAGATGTAATCGGTGATCCCGTAACTGGCCCGCTGGGGGTCCAGGACACGAAGGTACAGCACGCCGTCGACGCCGACCTGCACGTTGTCCTTGGTGATGCAGGTCTGCTCGGGGATGTCCACTGCCTGCTCCTTCAGGCTGTGCTTGTAGGCGATGCGCTCCACGAAGGGCACCAGGATGTGGAAGCCGGCCTGGATGGTGCGGCTGTACTTGCCCAGGTACTCGACGACGAACGCGCTCTGCTGGGGCACGACGATGGCCGTCCTGACCAGGATGATGATCGCGACGACGGCAACGGCGAAGGCGACGATGAATCCATCCACAGCAATTCTCCCGAAAGCTCAGTTCAGTGCCTCGACACGCAGGGTGATGCCATCAACCCCGACGACCCGCGCCCGCGTGCCCGGGGGGATGGGCCCGCTGCCCACGTTGCGGGCCGTCCACGTGGAGCCCCTGAGTTCCACCCGGCAGGTACCACCCACCGGCAACTCCACCGGCAGCTGCAGCTCCTCGCGCTCCATGTCATTGGCCAGGTCCGGCACGTTCCGCCGCAGCAGCTGGTACACCCGCTTGCGGAAGAACACCATGGCGACCAGGGCGACGCCCGCGAACACCAGCCACTGGGCCCACTCGGGGACGCCAGGCGCCAGGAAGGCCAGCAGCCCCGTGAGGATGGCGGCAACGCCCATGAAGACGAGGAAGAACTCGGCCTCGATGATGAACAGCTCGGCGCCGAGCAACAGCATGCCGATGACCATCCAGCCCCACCACGGCATAGCGACCCTCCTGCCTTGCAGTCAATGCCAGACTGCCTTATAGCGGAAACCAGCGCCTCAGACGAGCGCGGCCGGCTTCCCCGTCTGCATCAGCAGGGCCTTCTTCCGGTAGAAGCGCAGCAGGCCGGCGGCGCCCATGCGGGACCCGCCCATCCCCGAGTAGCCGAAGGAATTCTTCTCGGCCTCGTAGGTCTCGCGGGTCAGCGCCGCGTCGTTGAGGCTGAGTCCCCCGGCGTTGATCCGCTCCGCCACCGCCCGCGCCTCGTCGAGGGTGCCCGCGAAGACCGCCGCGGACAGGCCGAACTCCGAGTCGTTGGCCAGCGCGACGGCCTCATCCACCGTCCGGTAGCGCATCACGGGAATCACGGGACCGAAGGTCTCGTCGGTCATCAGCTTCATGGTGTGATCCACGTCGGTCACGACGGTTGCCCGGCAATAGCGCCCGCCGCCCAGGTTCTCGGTCTTGCCGCCGCAGGCGATGGTCGCCCCCCTGGCCACGGCGTCGTCCAGGTGCGCGTCGATGAGGTCGGCCTGCCTGTCGAAGATCAGGGGCCCCAGGTCGCCCCGGTCGATGTCCGGGTAGTTCAGCTGCACCTGGCGGGCCTTGCGGACGAGCAGGTCCACGAAGGCGTCGTGCTGGGACTCGTGCACGTAGGCCCGCTCCAGGGCGAGGCAGACCTGGCCGGTGGCGACCACCGAACCGCGCAGGATCGCGTCAGCTGCGTCCTCCAGGTTGGCCGACGGCAGGATGATCGCCGGGTCCTTGCCGCCGAGCTCGAGGAACGCAGGGATGAAGCGCTCGGCGGCGGCCACGGCCACTTTCCGGCCGGTGGCCACGCTGCCGGTGAAGCACACGGCATCCACCTGCCGGATGAGCGCCGCGCCGGTGGCCCCGTCGCCGGCCTCGATGGCGAAGACGCGGGCCAGCTCGGGGACGGCCGCCACGGTCCGCTGCAGCGGCGCGACGAAGCGCGGCGTCACCTCGCTCGGCTTCACGAACACGGCGCAACCGGCGAGCAGCGCGGGCACCGAATCGATCAGCGACAGGGCCACCGGGAAATTCCACGGGCTGATGGCGCCGACGAGCGGGTACGGCACCAGCTGGTGGCTGTAGCGGAGCGTCGGCATGATCCCGGACTCGTGCACCGGTGTCGCGATCAGCGTGGGCCCGTAGTCGCACCAGCGGCGGATGTTCCGCGACGCGCTCCGCACCTCGCCGGCGGCGATCGCGGTGCGGCCCGTGTCGATGGCGAGCGCCGCGGTGATCGCGTCGTGCTGGGCCTCGATGGCGTCCGCCCAGCGCCGGAGGACGGCGATCCGCTGCGCCATGCCGGACTGCCACCAGGCCGGCTGGGCGCGGCGCAGCTCCGCACAGCGGGTGGCGAGTTCAGCCTCGGTCAGCGGCTGGAACGAGTAGTCCGCCCGGCCGGTCCGGGGATTGCGCACCTGGATCACGAGGGCCTGTCCGTCCTGAATACACGGGCCATGTACTCCGTCAGGTCGCGGCTGACCTCGGCTGCGGTCTCCGGGCCGACGCCGGCGAGAGTCATGGCCAGCTGCTTCTTGAACTCCAGCTGCATCTGGCGCCCGATCTGGATCCGCTGCGCCTGGGGCGACCCGGCGCCGTGCATGGACTCGGTGAGGTAGCCCACGGCGTTCCGCCCGAGGGTCATGTTCTCGATGAGCCGCAGGATCTTCATGCGGTCCTCGGTCGCGATGTCGGCCCTGCCCTTCAGGTACTTGCGGATCAGGGCGCCCACTTCCGGGTGGTCCAGGTCCTGCTCGGACGGCAGCGTGACCATGAGGCCGCCGGCCAGGTCCTGGGCGAGGCGGCTGATCTCGTACGGGAAGCGCGTGACGTGGTGCTTGCAGACGTTGGCGATCATGTCGTCGTTCAGGTACGCGCCGGACTTCATCGGGACCGCCTGGTAGCTGGAGGCGATGCCCGTGGAGTAGATGGTCTCGTTCAGGTGGGTCATCTCGACGAGCTTGTCCCTGACGTGGGAAACCTTGTCCACGCCGTTGAAGTCGGCGACCGTCGCCGCGGCGCCGATCAGCACGTCGCCCACGCCCGACTTGCAGACGTAGCTGCGCCGGTGATAGGTCGTGAAGCGCTCCACCAGCATCGCCGCGTAGTCCACCTCGCCGTCCATGAAGACGTTGTCCCAGGGCACGAACACGTCCTCGAAGACGATCATCGCCTCCTGCCCGCCGAACTTCCGGTTGCCCGGGTCGATCTCGCCGCCCTCCATGCTGCGCGTGTCGCAGGACTGGCGGCCGTAGATGTAGGTGATGCCGGCCGCGTCCACCGGCACGGCCCCGACGATCGCGTAGTCCCTGTCCTTCGGCCCGAGGCGCATGGTGGGCATCACCAGCAGCCAGTGGGCATTGATGCAGCCGGTCTGGTGGGCCTTCGCCCCCTTCAGGTACACGCCCTCGGCCGTGCGCCGGCTGACGTGCACGAAGAGGTCGGGATCGGCCTGCTCGTGGGGGGCCTTGCCCCGGTCGCCCTTGACGTCGGTCATCGCGCCGCCGATCACGAAGCCCCGCTTCTGCATGTCCGTGACGAAGCGGATGAAGCGCGCGTGGTAGGGCGTGCCGTGCTGCGCGTCGATCTCGAAGGTGACGGAGTGCAGCGCGTTGATGGCGTCCATGCCGACGCAACGCTGGAAGCAGGTGCCCGTGAGCTGGCCCAGGCGGCGCTGCATCTTGTTCTGCAGGACCAAGTCGTGGGCGCTGCCCGCCACGTGCAGGAAGCGGTTGATGCGCTCGCCCGTGTAGGGCGAGACCGCCGTGCCCAGCTCGGGATCCCGCACCGCCAGGTCGTAAGTCTCGGCGACGGCGTTGATGGAGGGGCGGATCATCGGGTGGTCCACCGGCTCGGCGACCAGCTCGCCGAACAGGAACACCCGCAGGTCCCGCCCCCGCAGGCTCGCGAGGTACTCGGCGCCGGTGCGGAGCGGGCCACCGCCGCCCGCCGCATGGCGTCTTACCGCTTTAAGTTCTGTGGCCATATCATTGAACTCCAAGATCTTTAATCGGGGCACCGGGCCAGGTGCCGGGACGCTGGAGGCACTTTAACCTACAGGCGGGCCAGGACGTTGCCCACCGCCCGCTCCGCGGACTCCAGCGCGCCCTCGATGCCCTGCTGCAGTTCCGCCGTGTGCTCGCCGATCCAGTGAACCCCGCCCCAGGGCTGCTGCAGCAGGTCGCCGAAACGGCTCACCTGGCCGGGCGCCCAGAAGTGGTAGCTGCCCCGCGCGAACGGGCGCCGGCCCCAGGAGGTCACGTTCACCACTTCGAGCAGGCCATTGGCTGCGGGCCGCGCCTGCGCCACGCTGCGCCGGACCGCGCGGCCGATGTCGGCTTCCGTGAGCCGGTCGAGGCGCCCGGCACCCCGGCCGTCCAGCCAGGCCGTCAGTTCGTGCAGCTCGCCATCCTCGGCCGGCGTGGCGAAGACCTTCTCGAAGAGCCCGTCGCCGAGCATGGCGGGCGGCAGGCCATCGGCCTCCCAGAAGGGCTCCCGGAAGGCCATGCGGACCTGGGTGATGCGGTTGTAGGGCAGCGAGGCGATCAGCTCGCGAAGGTCGGGGGCCGGGGCCGGGTCGAGCGTCACGTGCCGGAGCACGGAGAACGGGATCGAGACCAGGGCGACAGGCGCGACGTGCCGGGCACCGTCGGCACAGCGGAACTCGATCCCGTCGCGCCGCTGGGTGATCGCCACGACCTCCTCCGTCAGCCGCACCTCGTCCCGCAACCGGGCGGCGATCGCCTCCGGCAGGCCTGCGCTGCCGCCGCTGATGCGGAACAGCTGGCCGCCGCCGAACTTCTGGACGAGCCGCTTGCGATACGCGAACAGGGCGGAGACCCGGTCGATGCCGAGGCCGTCGTAGAGCATCTCGATCCAAGCCAGCGCGGCCGGCGACGCTCCCTTGTCCTGCAGCTCGTCGCGCAGCGACCGCGAATCATGGGCGGCGAATTCCGGCCGCCGCCAGTCGTCGAGGTTCACGAGCGGGTTGTGGGCGTCCAGGTAGAAGTTCGCCAGCTCGTCCGGCAACAGGTGCCGCTCCTCCGCATTCAGCTCGTTCCAGGGACTGGCGGGCCAGCGCCCGGCCGGGATCAGCGCGCCCCGGCTGGCAACGACGCGGCCCGGCACCGCAAAGGGCTTCCGGGGAAAGATCCCGAGCCCGAGCTGCTCGCAGGCGGCGAAGGTCCGGGCGTACATCGCATCGAGGCTCTGGCCACCCGCCTCGGGCGATCCCGGGAGCTGGCGCAGCGTGAGCAGCCGCCCGCCGATGCGCCCGCTGGCCTCGAGGACCCGCACGCGCACGCCCTGCTCCTCGAGCAGCCAGGCGGCGTAGAGGCCCGCAAGGCCGGCGCCGGCAATCAGCACGTCGGGTCGCCCGCTGCGCGCGCAGCCGGCAGCCAACGGTGCGGCGGCGGCACCGGCCAGCAGCTTCAGCGCCCCGCGCCGGGACCAGAGGCACCGGGTTTGCATCCTTGCATTGTCACCCGCCGGCACGGCGTGTCCTCAGTCCAGGTCCCGCGCCACGCGGAAGCCGAAGAAGGAGAACCGGGCGTCCTCCGGGTCCCGGCCCCGGAAGCTCACCGTCTGCCGGCTGGGCCGCGTGATCCAGCTGCCGCCGCGCACCGTGCGTCGCTCGCAGTCACCGGCCACGGTCAGCGGGCTGCCGTCCACCGGCGAGGGCGGATACGGGGCGACGTAGCAGTCCTCCGTCCACTCCCAGACGTTCCCCAGGATGTCCCTGAGGCCGAAGGCATTGGCGGCGAACGAGCCCACCGGCGCCGCCTGGCCGAAGCCGTCGTCACAGGCGAAGGGCGCCCAGTCGAAGTTGTTCCGGCGGGCGCCGGCCGCGTCGTAGACGTTGCCGGCGGCGCAGGGCGCGGCGGGATCGTCCGCCGGCCAGGGAAACGGGCCGGTCGTGCCGGCCCGGGCGACGTACTCCCACTCGGCCTCGGAGAGCAGGCGGTAGGCCTTGCCCGTGCGCTCAGCGAGCCAGGCGGCATAGTCCCGCGCGTCCCGCCAGCTCACGCAGGTGACCGGCTCTTCGGCGAAGGGTACGCGCCCGTAGCCGGGATTGGTCCAGTCCGCGTCATCCGGGTACTGCCACTCGTGGCCGTCCCACACCCGGCAACCGCCGGGCATCTCGCGCCGGGTTGCCACGACGAAGGCGGCGAACTGCTCCTGGGTGACCTCCGTGACACCCGCCGCGAAGGCCGAGCGGACGCGCACGTCGCGCACCGGGCCCTCGGGCCGGCCTTCCTCGCCGCCCTCGGCTCCCATGCGGAAACTGCCGGCGGGCACCACCACCAGGTCGGGGCAGCCGGGGCAATCGCGAAACACCGCGCCCGGATCGAGCGCGGTACGGCTGCAGGCGGACAACACCAGGCCCGTAGCGACGATGCCGAGCAGCGGGATGCGCATCAGGCGAGCCCGTGCCGCGCGAACGGCAGGTCGCGTATGCGCCGGCCCGTCGCCGCGAAGACCGCATTGGCCACCGCGGGCGCGACCGGCGGGGTGCCCACCTCGCCGATGCCGCCGGGTACCTCGCCGCCCGGCAACAGCTGCACGTCGATGACCGGGCAATCCGCAAGCGTCACCATGCGGTAGTCGAAGAAGTTGGACTGGGTGGTTCGCCCATCCTTGATGCTGATCTCGCCGTAGAGCGCCGCCGCCAGGCCGAAGACCAGGCCGCCCTCCACCTGGCTGCGGACGATGTCGGGCTGGACGGGCGCGCCGCAGTCGACCGTCGCCGCAAGGCGCAGGACGCGCAGGCGGCCCTCGGTTGTCAGGCCCACGTCGGCCACGACGCCGATGATCGTGGTCGCGTATTCGGCCAGCGCCAGACCGCGACCGGTGCCGGCTCCAGCGACCGAACCCGGCCGCCACTGCGCCTGCCGGCCCAGGGCCTCGAGGACCCGCCGGTAGCGCGGCGCGTCCGCGAGCAGGTCGAGCCGCAGGCGCAGGGGATCCTGGCTCGCCGCGGCGGCGATCTCGTCCAGCGCGCTCTCGATGGCGAAGACGTTGTGCGAATAGGCCACCGAGCGCCACACGCCGATGGGGACGTGGGACTCCCGCGGCACCCAGCGGATGCGGCAGTCCGGCAGTGCGTAGGGGATCGTCAGCAGCCCGCCGGTGAGCTGGGGATCCGGCTTGGGTTGCGGGTTTGACCCGGGCACCGGCGGCCTGCCCCAGCCGCTCAGCAGGGCGCCGGACAGGGTCACGTCGAAGCCCGCGATGCGGGGCCCGCCGCGGCGCCCGTCCACGAGGCCCGCCCGCACCCGCATGAGCATCGCCGGCCGGTAGAAGTCGTGCTGGATGTCCTCCTCCCGGGACCAGATGAGCTTCACCGGCGCCTTGACGGCCCGGGAGATCAGCGCGGCCTCGACCCCGAAGTCCGGCTGCCAGCGGCGTCCGAAGCCGCCGCCGATGAAATCCCGGGTGATGCGCACCCGGGACGGATCGATGCCGAGCTGCCGCGCGACTTCGTTGCGCAACCGCCCGGGGCCCTGGGTGGGGGCCCAGAGCTCGCAGCCGCCGTCCCGCACCGAGGCCACGCAGCACATGGGTTCCATCGTGGCGTGGGCGAGGTAGGGGACGTCGTAGGTGAACTCGAGCTGGCGGTCGGCGGCGGCAATGGCGGCCGGCGCGTCACCCCGGTCGCTCACCGGCACGCCAGCCTCGCGGAGGCCGGACTCGCGTTGGGCGCGGAGGCTCGCCGAGTCCACCGCATCGTTCGGTCCCGCGGCGAACACCGGCCTCAAGCGGGCCAGTGCGCGGCTCGCCTGCCAGAAATCCTCTGCCACGACCGCGACGGCGGCGGGCAGGCGCACGACGGCGCGGACGCCCGGCCCGGCGAGGGCCGCGGCCTCGTCCACCGACTCGAGGGCGCTGCCGAACACCGGTGCATGGGCGATGGCCGCCACCAGCATCCCGGGGAGGCGGACGTCGCTGCTGAACGCGGCGGTGCCGGTCACCTTCGGCGGTATGTCCTTGCGCGGCACGTCACGGCCGATCATCCGCAACTCACGCGCCGGCCGCAGCGGGACCTCGAGCGGCATCGGCAGCGTGGCGGCCGACTCCAGCAGTTCGGCGAAGGCGGCCTCCCTGCCCGACCGGGCGTGCCGCACCCGGCTGGCCTCCGCGTGGCACTCCGCGGCCGGGACGCCCCAGCGCGCAGCGGCGGCGGCACAGAGCAGCTCCCGCGCGGTGGCACCCAGCCGCCGCAGCACCGGGTAGTAGCCGCGGACGCTCATGCTGCGGCCCGTGGCCTGGAAGCCCTTCATCGGGTTGGCCAGGCGGTCGTCCGCACCCGTCTGCCGCACCTGGACCCGGGCCCAGTCGGCGCCCAGCTCGTCCGCCAGGATCAGGGGCAGCGCGCTGTAGGCGCCCTGGCCCAGCTCGGCCTCGGGCAGGGCGATGCGCACGGTGTTGTCGGGGAGGATCTCGAGCCAGGCCGCGAGCTGGGGTTCGTTGAAGGTGGTGCGCGGCGGTGCTGCGGCGATGCCGGGGACCGATGCGTTCTGGGCGGTCGCGTCGGGGACCAGCTCGAGGCCCAGGCACAGGCCCGTGGCCACCTGGCCGGCCAGCCCGAGGACGCGCCGCCGCGTGATGGCGCCGGCGCTGCGGGTCCCGGTGGTGCAAGCCTCGTCCATCATATGATTATAACAATATGATAACCTCGCCGAAGAGGTCTTCCCCCGCATGACGCCCGGTCCGAAGCCGCGGTTCGCCGTCCCCATCCTCTTTGCCGTCGTCTTCATCGACCTGGTCGGCTTCGGCATCCTCGCGCCGTTGGTGCCATTCTACGTGGAGCGCCTGGGCGCCCGGCCGGAGCTCATCACGCTGATCATTGCCGCGCACCCGCTGGCACAGTCCCTGGCCATGCCGTTGTGGGGCTCCCTGAGCGACCGGCGGGGACGCCGGCCGGTCCTGCTGGCCAGCATGTCCGGTCACGGGGCAGCCTACCTGCTGCTCGGTTTCGCGGACTCCCTGGGGCTCCTGCTCCTCGCCCGCGTCCTGAGCGGGGCCACCTCCGCCAACCTGTCGACGGCCTACGCCTACATCGCGGACGTCACCACGCCGGCGGAGCGGGCTGGCGCGATGGGTCGCGTGTCGTCGGCCTTCGGCCTCGGCTTCGCTATCGGTCCGGCCCTGGGCGGGCTGCTGGCTGGCGGCACGACGATGGCAGATGCCAACCTGCTGCGGCCGGCGATCGCCGCGGCCCTGTTCTCCTTCAGCGCCTTCCTGGCGATCTTCATCTACCTGCCCGAGACCCGGCACCTCGCGCCGGCCAGCGCGCCCCGGGCCGAGGGTGTCAGCCTGTTCCGCGAGCTCGGGCGGATCGCCCGGCGGCCGGTCGTGTCGCGCATGCTGGTCATGGCGACCGTCGTGCTGGTCTTCATGGCGGTGCGGGAGTCGATCTTTCCGCTCTGGGCGAATCACGAGCACGGCCTCAACGCGCGCACGCTCGGCCTGATGCTCGCCTGGACCGGCGCCCTGATCGCGCTGGTGCAGTTCTTCGGCATCGGCTGGCTCGCCGGGCGCTTCGGCGAGCTCGCCCTGGTCAAGGGCGCCATCGTCTGCCTCATGCTGGGCTGGGTCGGCCTGACGCTCGCGTGGAGCGTGCCCACGCTGCTGCTGGCCATGACGGTCGGGTCCTTCGGCACGGCCTTCTTCCAGACGAGCATGCAGAGCCTGCTGTCGAAGCGCGCCGGCATCGCCGAACGCGGCGCGGTGCTCGGTGTCTACCAGTCCTCGAGCGCCATGGCGCGCTTCGTCGGCCAGGCGGGCGCCGGCACGCTGTACGGCCAGCTGGGCGCGAACGCGCCCTTCCTGCTCGGCAGCCTGGCCATGTTGCCCGCCTACGCCATCGCGCTGCAGGTCGGACGCCGCCTGAAGGCCTCGCCACCGGGCGCCGACAAGGTAGTCTAGGGGCATGCTGAATTACACCCTGCGCCGGCTGGGCATCGCGATCCCGACCCTCTTCGTGATCGTCACCGCGGCGTTCTTCCTGATGCGCGCGGCGCCGGGCGGCCCCTTCGACGCGGAGGCGGACCTGGAGCCGGAGGTGCTGGAGAACATCCGGGCCGCCTACGACCTCGACAAGCCCCTGCTGACCCAGTACTGGCTGTTCCTCTCCCGCGCGGTGCGGGGCGACTTCGGGCCCTCGCTGGTCTACAAGGACTTCACCGTCACCGAGCTCATCGCCATCGGCCTGCCGGTAAGCATCACGCTGGGCCTGCTCGCCAAGCTGGTCGCGCTGCTCCTGGGCGGCCTTGGCGGGATCGTCGCTGCACTGCGCCAGAACAGCGTGCTCGACCACACGCTGATGGGGCTCGCCATGACGGGCATTGCGCTGCCCGCCTTCGTCAGCGCGCCGATCCTCGCGCTGTTCTTCGGGCTCTACCTCAAGCTGCTGCCCGTTGCCGGCTGGAACGACGGCGCGCCGGCCAACCTGGTGCTGCCGGTGGTCGCGCTCGCCCTGCCCCAGATAGCCGTCATTGCGCGGCTGATGCGCGGCGGGATGCTCGAGGTCCTGCGCTCGAACTTCGTGCGCACGGCGCGCTCCCGGGGCCTCGCGGAATCCACCGTCGTGTTCCGCCACGTGCTACCGTCGGCACTGGTGCCACTGGTCGGCTACCTGGGCCCGGCGCTGGCCGGCATCATGACAGGCTCGCTGATCGTCGAACTGATCTTCAACCTGCCGGGCGTCGGCCGCTACTTCGTCCAGGGCGCGCTCAACCGGGACTATCCGCTCGTCATGGGCGTGGTGATCATCTACGCCACCTTCATCATCCTGTTCAACCTGCTGTCGGACCTGGCCTATGCCGCGCTCGACCCCCGCGTGAGGAAGTCGTACCGGTGAGCGCACGGCCGGACCTGCTGGGTTCCGAAGCCCTGGCCCGGGCCGCCGCGGGCCAGGTGTCGCGCTCGCTCTGGCGCCAGGCGGGCCGGCGCTTCATGCGCAACCGGGCGGCGGTGGGCAGCATCGTCATCCTGGCCGTGATCGCGCTCACCTCCATCTTCGTGCCGATGTTGTGGCCCCACGGCATCGAGGACGCCTCCTGGGAGAGCATCATGGCCCCGCCCAGCTTGGGTGACTGGCACTGGTTCGGCACCGACGCGAACGGCCGGGACCTGCTCGTGCGCACCTTCTACGGCGGGCGCATCTCGCTGACCATCGGCCTCCTTACGACCGTCGTCGCCCTGCTGATCGGCGTGACCTATGGCGCGGTGGCGGGCTTCGTGGGCGGCCGCACGGACGGCTTCATGATGCGCTTCGTCGACGTCCTGTACTCGCTGCCCCTGATCTTCTTCATCATCATCCTGGTAACGGTCTTCGGGCGGAACATCTTCCTGGTGTTCATCGCCATCGGGGCGGTCGAGTGGCTGACCATGTCGCGCATCGTGCGGGGCCAGACGCTCACGGTGAAGGCCAAGGAGTACGTCGAGTCCGCGGTGGCCATCGGGCTGTCCCGCGGCGCGATCCTCCGGCGCTACATCATTCCCAACGTGCTGGGCCCGGTCATCGTCTACGTCACGCTCCTGATCCCGACCAACATCATCGTGGAGAGCTACCTTTCCTTCCTCGGCCTCGGCGTCCAGGAGCCGCTGACCAGCTGGGGCCTGCTGATCTCCCAGGGCGCCGGCCAGCTGGACAGCGCGCCCTGGCTGATCTTCTTCCCCGCCACGTTCCTCGCCGTGACCATGTTCTGCTTCAACTTCATCGGCGACGGACTGCGGGACGCGCTGGATCCCCGGGATCGGTGAAGGAAGAGCTGAACCCGTGACTCCCGTCATCCAATGCGAGCAGCTGAACGTCCGGTTCCGCACCGACGACGGCGAGGTCACTGCAGTCAGCGACCTGGACTTCGACCTGAACCCGGGTGAATGCCTCGGCATCGTCGGTGAGTCGGGCTCCGGCAAGAGCCAGACCTTCCTCGCCATGTTCGGGCTGCTGGCGCCCAATGGTGCGGCAACGGGCAGCATCCGCTACCGGGGCACGGAACTTCTCAATGCATCGCGGTCCACGCTCGACAGCCTGCGCGGCAATCGCCTGGCGATGATCTTCCAGGACGCGCTGTCGGGCCTGACGCCGACGATGCGGGTGGGGGACCAGATGGCCGAGGTGCTGGTACGGCATCAGGGCCTGTCCAGCCGCGACGCGCGGACGCGGATCATCGAGGCGCTGGAGGTCGTGCGCATCGCCGACCCGGAGCGACGCTATTCGGCCTACCCCTTCGAGATGTCCGGCGGCATGCCAGCGCGTGATGATCGCCATGGCAACCCTGTGCCGCCCGGAAGTGCTGATCGCCGACGAGCCCACCACGGCGCTGGACGTCACCGTGCAGGCGCAGGTGCTGCGCCTCCTCGACGGGCTGAAACGACACACCGGCACGTCGCTGGTGCTCATCACCCACGACCTCGGCGTCGTGGCCGGGCTCTGCGACCGCGTGCTGATCATGTACGCGGGCCGCGCCGTGGAAGTGGGGCCGGTGCGCGACATCTTCCGGCAGCCCGCCCACCCCTACACCCAGGCGTTGCTGCGCTCCATGCCGAGCCTCGTGATCGATCCCGGAAAGGACCTGCCCGTGATTCCGGGCCAGCCGCCGGACCTTACGAACCTGCCGGGCGGCTGTGCCTTTGCCAGCCGCTGCATCCACACCCTCGATACCTGCCTCGGCGAACGGCCCCGGCTGCAGGCGGTCGGTGCCGGCCACGCACGGGCCTGTCACCTCCCCGCATGAACAGCGTACTCGCCGTCGAGCACCTGTCGGTGCACTACTCCCTGCCCTCGGGCCGCCTCTTCCGCGGCCGCCCGCTGGTCCTCAAGGCCGTGGACGACGTCAGCTTCGAGCTGCGCGCCGGCGAGACACTGGGCGTCGTGGGCGAGACCGGCTGCGGGAAGTCGTCCCTGGGCAAGGGCGTGCTGCAGCTGGTGAAGCCCGCCGCCGGGCGGGTGCTGTGGGAAGGCCGGGACCTGTGCGCGCTGTCGCCGGAGGAACTCAAGAGCTGCCGCAAGGACCTGCAGATCATCTTCCAGGACCCGCTGTCGAGCCTGAACCCGCGCATGACGATCGGCGAGATCGTCGCCGAGCCGCTGGAGGTGCACTACCCCAAGCTGGGCCGCGATGAGCGCCGGCGCCGGGTGGATGCCATGCTGGAGCGGGTCGGACTCCGGCCCGAGATGAGGAACCGGTATCCGAACGAGTTCAGCGGCGGCCAGTGCCAGCGCATCAGCATCGCCCGGGCCATGATCTCGGAGCCGAAGGTGGTGGTGTGCGACGAGCCGGTGAGTTCCCTGGACGTGTCCATCCAGGCGCAGATCTGCAACCTGCTCCGCGACCTGCAGCGGGACACCGGCATCGCCCTGCTGTTCATCAGCCACGACCTGTCGATCGTGCGCTACATGAGCCACCGGGTACTGGTGATGTACCTGGGCCGCGTCATGGAAACCGGCCGCCGGGAGGAGTTCTTCGGCGCGCCCCGCCACCCGTACAGCCAGGCGCTGATCGGCGCCGTGCCGGTGCCCGACCCGGACCGTGCATCCGCCGAGCGTTCGCTGGTGCTCGACGGCGAGCTGCCTTCGCCCCTCGACCCGCCGAGCGGCTGCGTGTTCCGGACCCGCTGCCCGCTGGCCGTGCCGGTGTGCGTCACCCGGCACCCCGACCTCAGCGAGGCGTCCCCCGGCCACGGCATCGCCTGCCACCGCTGGGAGGAAACCTGACGTGCCCTGCTACATGATCGTGATCGCGGAGTTGACCGACCGGGAGCGGTTCCTGGCGGGCTACGCGCGGGTCGTTCCGGATCTGGTCGCCCGCTTCGGCGGCCGCTACCTGCTGCGCGGCTCGGGCGGAGTTTTCGTCGAAGGGGGGTGGGACGGGAACCCGAGCGCCCTGGTGTCCGAGTGGCCCAGCCGGGAGGCGGCCCTGCGCTTCTG
>Ga0268299_1003173_pt1 | contig 16123 bp, 12 predicted proteins | sample NOBtaG_FD_193484 | JGI IMG/M metagenome (GOLD analysis project Ga0268299, IMG submission 193484) | Activated sludge microbial communities from bioreactor in Nijmegen, Gelderland, Netherland - NOB reactor | ecosystem: Engineered > Bioreactor > Aerobic > Activated sludge | place: Netherlands...
GCTGAAGGCTCAGTTGTGTTGCTCAAGGCTGTCGTGATCGTTGGCATGGCAGCGGCAGCATTTGTCGAGGCTGTCGTAGGCGTGGGCGATGATGTACCTAGAATCGATGGCAAAACCACCACAGCACCCGCTGCGGCAATCAAGAGGAGAATGATCGCCACAATAAGGGGCATACGCGAACGTTTTTCAGGCTCAGGTGCGGTTTTAGGCCGTGTTGGGGTTTCCTGCGGCGGGCGATAAATGGGCTGCTTTTCCGTGACATTGAGGCGCGGCTTTGCGGCGTATGGGCGCAGAGCGTTCTGAAACGCTTCCTGAAATTGCTTGATATTTTCAAATCGCTGCGCAGCATCCTTGCTCATCGCCTGCTGGAGTACGCCCCAAACTGCATCCGGCACATCAAAGCGGTATTCCTGAATCGAGGTGGGTTGGGCTTCGCGGTGGGCTTTTTGCCATGCGTAGACGTTCGCCGGGTTGCTGCCGTTGCCAGAAGGCGATGTCGGTGAGGTGGACTGCATCGACTTTCGAAACGGCGAGTTGCCATCGGAAATCAGCTCATAAATCGTGATTGCCAGGGCGTACTGGTCGCTTGCGCCGGAACTGACTTCCCCGTCCCATTGTTCCGGCGGCATATAACGTGGTGTGCCTGTATATTCGCCAACCGTTGTGCTTTCACGGGCGACCACCAGCGTTTCTTCCTCAAGCTGGCTTTTCTTGGCAATGCCAAAATCGAGCAGATAGGGTTCATTGCGCTCGTTGGGGTCGGTATTGAAGCGGATATTGCTCGGTTTGATGTCGCGGTGGTAAATGCCTTTTTGATGAATTGTATCCAGGGCAGGCGCTAATTTGCGCAGAATAGCGAGTGAATCTTCAAGAAGTTGTTGAGTCGGCTTGGGGTCTTCGCGATTTTTTCGGATAATATCCAGCAGGGAGTGACCCGAAAGCCACTTCATGACCAGATATTTGACGGTCATATCGCCTTCACCGTCGAAGATGATTTCGCCGACCAGATCGGCGCGCGTGGTGACGGCGATATTTGTCACCGTCAGCCCATAGGAAAGTTCGAATTCGTTTTCAAATCGCCAGTAAAATTTTTCGTCCAGCAGAATTTTGATGGCGACATAGCGGCGCGAGGCGTTGTCCAGCGCTTTGTAGACGACAGACATATGACTGGTTGCCACATGCTCCTGTAAGGTGTAATTCCCTTTCGGCAATACAAAACCCGCAAGTTTTTCCAACCGCCGCTTGCGTTCCACTTCCGTCATAAAAGCCGCTCGCCGTTAGTTCTTGGATTGAATATACAGTGTAAACGAGATTTTACCCAATCGAATCACCGCGCCATCGCTGACTTCTTTCGGGATGTCTGAGTCAACGGCAGCATCGTTTACATAAATCGGTTTTCGGATCGGTTCGTCCGCGAGATTACGAATATAATAAATTTCCTCGTGCCGTGTCAACTCTGCGTGGCGGCGGGAGACATTTTCGCTGTTGGGGAAATCGCTCAGGTTGACCGCTGCTTGTTTTGAGCGCCCGATCACCGCCGGAAGTGTAGTGATGGAAATGCGTCTGCCGTCCTCAAATTGCAGGATAATTTCGGTATCGCGCACGGTCTGCTCGTGTGAAACCCGTTCCAGTCGAATGACCGTATCTGGCATTAGCGTGTCGAGCTTGCGCGCCAGTGGCAGTGGTTGATGATTGGCGATCAGCGTGAAATCGCTTTTCTTGCCTGATTCATGGATAAAGCGCGTGACGACCTCTTCTCGCAGTTCACGCACGGTCATGTCGCGCGCCAACAACACACGCTGCTGCTCACCCTGCGCCTCGATAACCAGCGAAATATGGGTCGTAGACAATTTTTCTCGTAATGTCATGTAGCGGTCTTGCATAGTATCCCCATGTAATGACAGCGGCGCACTGAAATCTAAGTGATTGGCAGGTTGACGCCCATGCTCTGTGCGGTGCTAATCAATGATTCATCATCCAGCCCAGCGAATGAGTCGGCTAATGTGCCTGCGGGAAGTTCCCTTTTGTTTTCAATTTCGGCGATAATGGCCTGACGTTCCTGCGCCGTCAATCCGGTTCTGGCTTTCGCGCCATTTGTGCCATTTTCGCTGGCGGAGTCGTCGTGCGCTTCGGCGATGGGCAACCATTCGGCGCGCTGCTCACCCCGATCCAGAATACGCTGCACCCAGGCATCCATTTCTTCGGTCTTGCGCGTGGCCTCAACGTAGGGAACGGCGACTTGCAGCAGCGTGACTTTACCCGGCAGCACGACGAATCCGCGCCCACGTGGAAGCTGCATCTGGCTGTAGCTGCGCGGCACGTTGGCATAAAACGGCGCGCTTTCGGCAGTTTCGGCATCCATCGCTAACCCATAACGATTGGCGGAGATCGGGCGTACCAGTTCGTCGGACGATGCCAGACTTTCCCGCATCCCGCAGATGACAAAATGCAAGCCCTGTTTGCCACAGCGCCGCGCCATATCGCCTAAACGTTTACGCACATCTTCCGCGCCGCTGCGTGGGGCAAGCTCGTCCATATCGTCGTAATTGTCGATGATGACGAACACCTCACGTTGGGGGCGATTCGGCGTGTTCAAAAATTCGTTTTCGAGATTTTTCATCACGTCGGTCAACTGCTGCGCTTCGGTGATGATCGGCTGCAAAGCGTGGGGCAGTTCGTCCAGCTGGTGATTACCCCCATAATCCACCAATCCACCCTGATAATCGATCATGACCAGGGCGACTTCTTGGGGTGTGTAGCTGTCCGCTAACGCCAGAATCCAGGTTTGCAGTGCGGTGGTTTTGCCGGATGACGGCGGCCCGGTTACGATAAAATGCGGCTTCTGGTCGAGCATAACTGTTTCTGGCGAAAGATCATAATCGGTGCGCCCCAGAACGATCTGTGCCATCGGCGGTTGAGGCTGTGCGGCAGCGATCTCGTTGTGTTCTTCCAGCAGTTTTGGCAGCACCGCCCACGTTTCGAGGATGTCGATCTGCGGCGGTTGTGTGTAATTTTTCTCTTTTGCCGCCTGTTTGAGAATATTCAAAAAGTCGATCAGGCGGTCTGCTTCGGATTTGGCTTCTTCGTCGTCAATGAACGCCAGCGGCATCGCGATTTGCAATTCCAGCGGCGAACGATCCACACGGCGCAGACCACGCCCCGGAATCTCGTCCACCGCTCGCGCACCGCGCCCGACAATCGTGCTGTATTCGCCATCATCGGAAAGCTTGAGCGTGATGCGCTCGGTAATCAGATTGAATAATTTGCCAATCGCATTCGATTGTTCGCCCGTGACCACAAAATACACGCCATTGGATAAACCTTCGCGCATCAGCGAAGTCAATATCTCAAGCTGCATTTCGTAGCTGTCTTTCATTTCGGCAAAATTGTCGATGATGACCAGAAGCGCGGGCATGACTTCGGCAGGGTCGCCGCCGCGCTGGCGCAAAATTTTCAGATTGTATTCGGAAATATTGGCGACATTGGCCTGACTGAGCGTATTTTTGCGCTCGTCAATGGTCTGTTCCAGCAGGCGCATCAAACGCTCGACGCGCTCTTTTTCGTGGGCGACAATGTACGCGCCCGTGTGTGGCATTTCATCGAAAACTTTAAGACTGCGGTTGCCGAAATCCAGCATATACAGGTGCAGTTCGTTAGGCGCGTGTGTCGAGAGCAGGCTGGTGATGACGGTGCGCAAAAACATGCTCTTGCCCCAGCCGGACGCGCCAAAAATGACGTGATGACCGAAGGTGAAATCGATCTTAAGCAGATGCAGTTTGGCGTTGCTGGGGTCGTCCATCAGCCCAACGGCGGCGCGCATCGCCCGGTTTTCCCAATCGATGCCTTTCCAATCTTTAAGCTGTCCACTTAACCATTGGGGAATGGTAGGCTCAAGCACAAACGGTTGGTTGGGCTGGAGTTGATTGCTGATCGAATCGAAATCTTCATCCAGCAGGTAATCGACTTCAATGCCGTCGGGCTGGTCAAGCGACAGGTAGGTCGGCAGCGGATTGGGCCAGGGCTTGCGCCATTTGCGATTGGCGGGCGTTTTATAAAAACTATTCGCCATATTCGCCATGCGGCGCACGAGGATGTCGTAGGCGGGTTCATCCTCTTCCTTGCCAAGTTCGCTTTCCCAGATGATCCGGCGGTTGGAATAGCGCTCGTAGGGATCATAATCTTCACGGAGATAGGTTTCGCCCGTATAGCCGACCTGAATTAATTCCAGGCTTTCGCTGCCGACCTGCAAATAGCCGCGTCCAGGGATGCTGGGGAGATAACTCGCGTCCGGCAGGCGCAAAAGCTCGCTGCTTTCTTCGCGCGTTTCCACACGGAGGCAGATGCGGAATTTGATATTGGCGCGCATCTGGTCGGTGACGCCCGTAGGCCGCTGCGCCGCCAAAATTAACGAAACGCCGAGCGCGCGTCCCAGGCGGGTAATGCTGTCCAACTGGGCTTTGTATTCGGGATTATTGGCAATCATCTCGGCAAATTCATCGATGATAATGAACAAATGCGGATAATTATCATCGCGCGTGATGTGCAGCCCATTTTTGCGATAGCGCACGATGTCTTTGGTATCGTTGTCCTGGTTGACCTGCTGGCGGCGGTTGAGTTCAGCATTAATGGCGGCGAACATGCGCGCGACAGCGTTCCCGCGTAGGTTGGTGACAATATCCACGACGTGAGGCAAATTTTTGAAAGGTTCAAAGGCCGCGCCGCCTTTAAAATCGATCAGCACGAAATTGACCATCATCGGGTCATATTTAACGGCGAGGCTCAAAATCAGCGTCATCAGCAGTTCGGATTTACCGCTGCCCGTGCTGCCTGCGATCATGCCATGAACGCCGTCAGCATCGGCAAAAAAGTGCAGATAGCGCGGTTCCTGCCCTGCCAACATGCCCAGCGGGATTTTAGGCCATTCGGCTCGCTTGGGGTCTTTGCTCTGCTCCCAGAGATCGGGGATGCCGAGTTCCTTGATGGTGTTGGCGTCGTAAAGCGGGAGCAGGCTGACGCTGCGGGGAATATCTGCGCCAAAACTGCGGCGCATTTCCCATTCCGCCAGATTTTTAGCGAATTTCAACAGCTTGCGGTTCGGCGTATTTTCCGGGTTGACGACGGTATCGGCGATGCCAACGTAGCGGTTGGTATTGACGCCTGTTTCGGCATACAAAAATTTCAGGATTCCGTCGGCGTCGCGCTTCAGTTCAATAATGCTCTGGCAGCCGCTTGGAATTTTGCTGCGCTGCGGCACGAGGAAAATAATCGCGCCGCCAAGCTGTGCGCCTTGTCCGACCAGCAGTGACATGGCAGCTTCACTTTCGAGATCGTCCAAATAAGACTGCTTGAGCGGATTATTTCTGTCGCTGAATTCGGGTTTCGCAGCCAATAAATCGACCACATTGAGCATAAAGGGCAGGCTGATATTGGTGCTGTCGTTTTCGTCTTTGTCGCGCAGGCGGCGGGCGCGGCGATCCAGCTCGACCCAGATTTTTTCTTTCCAGAAGCGTGGCACACCTGCTACTTCACGTTTGCGCGCCTTGCCAAATTTTTCCTGTAAGCCTTTGCGCGGGTCGAGTTCTTCTTCAAGCTGCTGCGCTGTAAGGCTAAAATCTTCCAGGCGCATCAGCACCATGCCTGCTTCGACATGCTGACCGACATCAACTAGCGGCATATTGTCGCCTGCCATGACGGCAAGCCGTCCAAATTCCTGTACACGACCTGCCACTGGGCTGATAATGTCCATTGTTTGTCTGCCATTATCGGGACGGATGCGCGCCACGACCTCGCCTGCTTCAAACGGCTTGCCGACCTTGACGCGAATTTCTTCAATCGTGCCGCTCACGGGCGAGATAATGCGTTCGCAATCTTCGAAATACAGCCGATATTGACCTTTGGCGATATTCACCTGGCTGTGGGGCAGGGAGTAAATCCACGACCAATTTCCGGCGACTTCTTTCATGCCGAGTACGGAGATGAACACGTCGGTTGGTGAATGGAATGCGCCATAATGGGCCAGAAGGCTGTAGATAAATTCATACACGTCCTGGGGGTCGCCAGCGATGCCCAACGTGTGTTTGACCGTGATTTTTGCCTGGACAGCGGACTCCTCGCCCTCTTTTTCTTTTTTCTTCTGTTTAGTTTCTGGTATCTGATACAACGGAATAGTAATGGGTACATCTGCTGCGAAGCGCGAATCGGCAGCAAGGCGCTCGGCGTCGGCATTCAGCGGATTTTCGTCATTTTCGCCTTTTTGTGACAATTTATAGATGACGGTGGATTCGCGCACACCCTTGCCGATGCGGACAACACCGAAATCGTCGTCGGAGGTACGCCGCTCCCACAACCGTGTCCCGCCGCGATTATCCCGCCGATCCCCCTTCATTTCGAGGACAACAGCCGATTCGGGATAGTTATATTCATAAAATGTGCGCTGGCGGTTGTGTGAGGCGACCATCTCACGGCGCATTTCGACCAGACGGCGGGTATAGGACTCGCGTTTTTGGCGCTTGATCTGCCAGCCGTTGATGGTGTTGTAGAGCGTTAAGCCTGTCGAGATGAACACTGCCAACGCCATCGGGATCATAAAGGCGAGATTCGACCCCTGACCGCTGGCGCTCACCAGAACATAGCCGACAATCGTCACAATCGGGACAGCAGCTTGCCAGAGTGGTTGTTGATTTTCATCTTCTTTCGGTGGGTTGGGGATGTCAACAACGCCTTGCGGAAGCTCTGGTTGGATTCGTGGGGGACGATCTACATAACGCGGGTCGGGCATTTCAACAACCCCTTCAACAACCAACGGTTCAATGCAAAAGAATGTTATTTGCTAATATGTCAACGATTGTGGCATGATTAGGATAAAGAGTCAAATCAAGGAAGAGCGCTATGCGACACATTTGCAGCCGATGCCGGTTAACCTCAGCCGATGGAAATTTGTGGTGTCAGGAAGTCGATTGCCCTGCTGGAACGCTGCCGCTGCTGTTCAAATATGGCGATTACCTGGGAAATCTGAAGATTCTAGAGCTGATGCGCGTACTGCGTACCGCCACGATTTACAAAGCCGAGCGCGGAATCGATAAAGAGCGCAAAGAATTTTTGTTAAAAATTGCGAACCCTGGTAAAGAGAATGAAACCTACCTCGTCTCTGAAGCTCAGACGTTACGTCAATTAACAAATTCCGGTGTGAAGCATCGTGCGATTCCAGTCTGGCGGCCTCATGGCGCTGTGAATGGTCAGGATGCTCATGGGATTGCCACTTTTCATGACCAGACTCGCTTTTACTTTTTGATGGATTACGTCGAAGGCGAATTCATGACCGACTGGCTGTTGGATAACCCGCTACCCTGGCATGAACACGCGGGCTGGTTCATGATTACGCTGGCGGAATCTGTCGCGATCCTGCATAAAGCGGGCAAGCTGCACCTGAATTTAAACCCGGATGCGGTTCTGGTACGCCGGAATAACGCGGGTGTTCCGCAGCCTGTGTTGATGGATTTGGGGCTGCTGTATCCACTTGAAAAACAATTTCCGGCTTCCGAAGTTCAGGCCGCGCAGGGGCATCTCATGGTTGCCTATACACCGCCGGAATTGATTGTCGGTGGAACGCTGACCCCCCAGACAGATGTTTATGGCCTGGGGGTGCTGCTGTACGAAATGCTGGCAGGCAAGCCCGCTCACCCCTATATGCTGCGGCGAACTGAAGATATTCATGCGGATATTCAGCAAGGGCCGCAGCGCTTGCGTCGCGAGGACTTGCCAGACATCCCGCGTGGCAAAAAACAGTCTTCCGATCATGTGGATGCCCTGATTAATGTCGTCGAGCGGGCGGTGCGCCAGGATAACCCAAAACGTTACCAGAGCGTACCGGAATTTCGTGAGGCGCTACATCGCTTGTATGGAAAAATTGAAGATAAATATCGGTTTGAATTTGGCTCGTTTTTCAAGAGTACGCGCGCGGCGCTGGTGGCGCTGGTCATCAGTATTTTTGTATTGTTCGTGATGGTTGTGTTAATTTCGGCGCTGGTTTCCGGGTCGGTTCCACCGGTGACGCCTATCCCTTGAAAGTATTCTGCGCGGGCCGGAAGCTCATGGGGAAAATAAAGGACAGGTCATAGACCTGCCCGATGGAAATTTCATATACGGTTGCGAAAAAGACGCTGGAATTGAGGCATCAGCCTGTTTTATTCGCGCGTTCCCAATCGGCGGCAGATTTAATCGCATCCTCGCCCAATTCGGCGCATTTTTTCGCCAGTTCGTCAATTTTTGGCTTGATGATGCTGAGGTAGCGCTCAACTGCCAGCCCACCGACGAGGCCGATGAAGGCCGTTGTGCGCAGAATCATCATTTGCACTTCCAAAACGCTGCTGACGACTTTCAAAATCGCCGCAAAATTATTAAATCCCTGGCCCATCGCCCGCACCTTGGCAGGCTCCATATGTCTTTGAGTTGCCATCGCTTGTCACCCCTAGAAAATCTTGCTAAATGTTGAGTTCAGATCGCCGACGAGCTGGTTAACCTTGTTATCGGCACCCTTCATCACATCAGCCGCGCTGTTAAGGCCGGTGCTGGTGCGGGTGACGATGCTGATAATGCTTTCAGCCTGGGGGACAGCCAATTTGAGGACTTTTTCCTTGAATTGATCGGCGTCTTCACCGCGCCAGATGTCGTCAAAACCCTGGGTGACATATTTGGTCATCTCGTTCAGAACATCATTCTGCACTTTGTTGATCTGCTTGGTGATCTCAGAGACAACCTGCTCAAGAACCTTGAGCGCAAGTTTAAATAAGAAATCGAACATGGTTCATTATCCCTTTTCGCTTTAGCGTAACTGGCTTGCGGCTTTGAGCATCTGCTCAAGTTCGGTTTCGGCGATGCGGGCGCGTTCTTCCATCTTTTGCGCCAGCCGTTCAATGGAAGGATTCAAAGTGTGACTGAGCGATTGTTTGAACGCTTCACCACCTTGCCCGACAAGCGCGCCTTGATCGATGACGTTGGAGATGCCTGTCATTTGTTGAGCTACGTCGCGCAGTTCTTTGGCGCAGCGGCGGAACGAGGCGATGGCCTCACGCATTTCTTCCTCACGAAACTGTATACGAGGGGGCATTCGGGTTCTCCTTGATTATTCGCGCGGCAGGCAGTTGCAGGCTTCGTCTGTCGAGTTTTTCATGGTTGAAATAATATCGCGGCTTTTGGCAGAGGCCATCGTCAGCGCCGACTGCAAGCGATCAATACCGGGGCAGACATCGTTATCCATTTCCTGATAGAACTTGGTCGCTGCCTCAGCAATCCAACCTCCCCGGCGGAGGATATTCAGTTGGGCATTCACGTCGTTGAGGACTTTTTTCACGCGCCCAGCTTCTCGATCAAAATCGTTTGCAACCTTTTGCATCTTTTCGTAATCAATCGAGATAACATCGCTCATAGCGGATTCCTTTTCTTTTCATAATAACTGTTTTTAGTGTATGGCGAAAATTTTCGCTTTGTCAAGCATTTTGACAAGACTTTTACGATTGCAATTAATATGCCGTTTGGAAAAGGTATAGGAACAGGAAGGCTTAAAAAGTGAGCTTTTAACGCGCTGTCCAGCCGCCATCGATCAGAATGGTATCGCCTGTAATGAGCGACGCGGCGGGCGACGCCAGAAATATAGCGCTTAACGATGACGCTTAACGATAACGCTTGACGTTTTTACTGAGACTGAGTATATTGGATTTGAAAATTGTGTCAAGTAATTTTGATTGCCGAAATAAACCGTAACGTTTATTGATGAGAGTGCTTGAGCCGGATGTGACAAAGCCGCATTTATGAGAAAATCAGCCGTCACACTCAAAGATATTGCCAAAAAGACAGGTGTTTCGATCACAACCGTTTCGCGCATCTTGAATGGACGCGATACCGGTGTGCCGATTCGGGAGGAAACTCGCCAGCGAGTCGTTTCTGCCGCCGCCGAACTGGGCTATCGGCCTAACCTGCTGGCGCGCGGGCTTCGTGGCAGCCGGAGTTCGCTCCTGGGTGTGATTATGCGAGATATTTCCGACCCCTTTCACGTTCAAATTTTGCAAGGAATTCACGATGCTGCGGCACAGCGGGGCTATCGCTTGTTTCTAGGTCATGCAGATTTTCGGGCAGATGTTGCCGTTGCCTATGGGTCGATGTTTGAACAGTCTCATGCCGACGGTATTATCCTGGTTGGCGATATTGAAGGCGATGAGGTGGTGCTTGAGCTTTTAACGCGCCAGCATCAGTTTGTGATCGGTGTGACTGACCGCACTACCCGGCGAAAATATCCTGGTGTTTATACCGATAACGCACAGGGGACACAGTTAGCGCTGGAGCATCTCTGGAATCTAGGGCATCGAGCGATTATCTGCGTATCTGACCCGCGCATCCGCGATGGACGATTCCGGGTCGAAGTGTATCGCCAGTTTATGCGAGAACACGGCGTCGAAGATAAAATGCGTGTTTACATGACCTCACAAGACCCCCAACCTAGCTATGAATTGGGACGCGAAATTTTTTCCAGTTTTAGCGAGCCAGAACATCCAACTGCGATCTTTGCGGCCTCCGATACGATTGCTATTTATCTGATGCAGGCCGCGTTCCAGGCGGGGATTAGCATTCCCAACGAGATTTCGATAGTTGGATACGACAACATCGATATGACGGCGTTTACCATCCCCCCGCTCACTACCGTCAATCAGTTTGGGATCGAGATGGGGCAGAGCGCCGCGAATCTTCTGCTGGATATGATCGAGCAAGATAAAGAAAGTGCTGAGATTGATGATGTGGTTTTAAGCCCAACGCTTGTGGTACGCCAATCCACAATCGCCCCAGCCGATCATCAGCTCTAGTGATTGTTCACATATGCCGATTATCGGAATATGGATAAAATAGCGTTAAATAACGAAGTGAAAGGAGTCAAAATTATTGGAGAGTGATGTAGAACGCGCAAAAACACACTCAAATTATCGGTTAACTTATTAGGGGAGAATTATGAAAAGCGAACGTGAGCATATTATTGAAAATGCACTGCTGAATCAATTTAAGCGAGGTCGGCTTTCGCGGCGGCAGTTTATGCAAGCGATGGTTGGCGCTGGCCTGGGCTTATCCGGTGTGAGAGGCCTGGCAGCGCCGAGCAGCGTCTTTGCGCAGGACAGCCGCCCATTGACCCCCAGTTTTTATCAATGGATTGTCGATCTACACCCTGGCATCCCCGACGTGAATGCTGCTTTTGGCGATTTGAACTTTCAGATCGCGCCGGTTCAGGGTTTTGATGTGGCGCGCTTTGTCGCTGAAGCAGCCAATGAAGAGAGCACCTGGGACGTTTATGTCGGCATGACGCCGTTTGTCGAAATGGCAGCGCTGATTGAAGCAGGCGTGATCGAACCCTGGGACGAATACATTCCCCAGGATATTCTGGACGATATGATCCCCTCGATCCGCGAGGAATGCACGGTTGATGGCAAACTCTATTCATGGCCTTTCCTGCTGGATGTGATTGTCCAGGGCTACAATTCCGCGATTACGACAGCAGCAGGTTTGCCGGATGTCCCCCCGGCGAACTGGGATGAATATCTGGCGAACTCGCAGGCCGTTCTGGATGCAGGCGCGGCGCGTTATGGCTGCACCTTTGACGCGCACGGCTGGCGTTCACTTGCGCCGATTACGCACAGTTTTAGCACCGACGTTTACTATCAATTGGGTGACAATCTGACGCCGCTTTTCGACTTCACCAATGACGCCGCCGTCGAAGCCTTAAAAGTGATGAAGCAGATGCTCGACCTGTCGTCGGCGAACGCGCTCCAACCCGGCACAACCGATGGCGGCGTCAACAACACGCCGGACGAAGTGGCATTCGGCAGTCAGGCCGTCGCTTACTACGTCAAATATCAGAACGCGCCGCTGCGTTTTGCTTCCACCTGGACAGACCCCTCTGCGCTGCGTATGGGCGCGCTGCCGACAGCCGTTGGCGGGGCAGGCTCTACCGTGTTCTGGACGACGGGCGCTTGCCTGTTCAAATATGGTCAGAACAAAGAAAAGGCCGCCGAATACATGTCGGCGCTCACGCACAACGCGCGCATCTGGCAAGACTCGATTGCGGGCAGCCCGACGGCGCATCCCGGTCAACTGCCGCCCTATAAATCGATTTACGCAGGCTGGGAAGCTGAACAACCGGAATGGCTGGCAGCCGAAACCTGGGTGCCGCTGGTTCGTGGACAGCTCGACGTGGCGAAGGCGATTCCTAATCATTCATTTGGATTGCAGCAGTTTGTGATTGGTCAACCGCTGTGGGAAGCCTACCTGACGGGCGCGGAAGCCGACCCGGTGGTCGCGCTGCAAGCGGCTAAAGATGCTGTCGCCGCTGAAATTGCAAAGACAAGCTAGATTCACCGCATAAATAATATAAGAAACCTGTTTTCGATCTGGAAACGGGTTTCTTCAGCTTACGAGGCCACTTGGGGAGAAGGTTATGGCGAGTGTAACCCTGTCAGATCAGCGTGTCGGCTTCTGGCAGCAAATCAGGAAAGAGATTCAGTACGCCGGACACTGGCTCTATCTCGTCCCGGCGCTTCTCTTTTTCATCGGCTATCAGATTTACCCGATCATTCGTGTTTTTGTTATCAGTTTTACCGACTATCATTACCTGCGGCGTGACCCCATTAACTGGGTTGGGTTTGAAAATTACGCCAACGCGCTCAGCGACCCGATCATGTATGACGGCCTGCTGCGCGCCGCGACGTTTACCGTTCTGTTTCTGCCCAGCACGATTTTTATCCCGCTTTTTCTGGCGGTTTTGCTGGATCGCGTCAAAACCCCACGCATTGCCAGCATTTATCGGCTTATTCTGTTGATTCCAGCGGTAATTCCGGGGCCGATGATTTTTGTGCTGTGGAAATGGCTCTATGATTTCGAGATTGGCCCGATCAATCGTTTTCTGGTCGATGGTCTGCACCTGTTCACCTATCGAACTGCACCGCAGTGGTTGGGCAATACACCGCTTGCGCTGCCCGCCATCGCCTTGATGGAAATCTGGTGGGGGTTGGGCTATCACACGATTTTTTTCCTGGCTGGTCTGGCTTCGATCCCGCATGAAATGTTTGATGCTGCCCGCGTGGATGGCGCGAACGAATGGCAGATGTTCTGGCGGATTACCCTTCCACGTCTGCGCCCTGTGATGTTGGTACTGGTGGTGCTGCGCTTTGGCAGTGCGATGGCGGTCATTGATGAATATCTGATCCTGGGTGGATTTAACCGCGCATTGCCGACCTATACCTGGACAGTTTATATGTGGCATCTCGCTTTCCAGCTTGGCGACTGGTTCCAGGGCTATGCGGCAGCCATTGGCTGGGTGGGGGCATCAGCGATGCTGGTGGTCGTGGGCGGCTTGTTCTACATCTTTCGCAACCGGGACTGAGGGAGATCAATGATGGATATTTCACAAGCCAACACCGCAATCAGCAGGCCAACTGCTGTAGCGCCCAAACCCCGTTTGCGCTGGAGCACCGTCCTGCTCCACAGCATTCTGATTTTCTTTTGCCTGATCGTTATCATCCCGCTGGTTTGGGTTTTTCTGCTATCGGTAAAGTCGCTGCCAGATGCCTACAGCGGCACTTTCTGGCCTGAGAATTTTGATTTTTCACATTACGGCTATGTCTTTACAGCCATCCCGACGCTCATCCAGAATATGGGCAACAGCATTTTTGTTACGCTCTCAACGGTTGCACTCACAAGTGCTTGCGCGGTGCTGGCTGGATATGCGCTCGTCCATTTGAAATTGCGTGGGCGCGCAGTCATCTTAAGCTTACTGGTTGGGTCGCTGTTTTTCCCCAGCCGTTTGATCTCGTTGATCGCCATTTTTGAGATTCAAAATGAAATCGGCCTGATTAACTCTTTGCCAGGGTTGATTTTGCCCTATGTGACGCTGAATCTGGCGACAAGCATTCTGATTATGCGCGGCATGTTCGAGCAGATCACCTTCGAAATTGTCGATGCCGCCAGCATCGACGGCTGCAACTCCTGGCAAACGTTCTGGCATGTCATGCTGCCGCTGGTGAAAAATGGGATTGTCGTGCTGGTCATCGTCAATTTCGTGACGGCCTGGGGCGAATATTTGCTGGCGTATACGCTGACCAACGATCAGTCGGTTCGCACGATGCCCGTTGTGCTGGCAAGCGCCTTCGGCGGCCTGGGGGCGTGGGCTTGGCCTCGCATTGCCGCCGTGTATATCATGGTGATTACGCCGGGGATTATTGTTTTTGCGTTTGCCCAGCGCTGGTACATGAAGGGTTTGCTGGAAGGCGCGTTGAAATTCTAGGCAAGGGTGGCCTAATTGCGGATGAGTCATGACTCGTCTCTACAGAGATGTGATGTTGACTCAATTCTGATTTGGAGATTAAAAGTGGATTTAGGATTGAAAAATAAAGTGGCGGTCATCACCGGTGGCAGCCAGGGAATCGGGCTGGCGGTTGCCGAAGGACTCGCCGAAGAAGGCGTTCATATTGCGATATGTGCGCGTAACGAGGCGCTCACGCTGGAAATGGCGAATCATATCGCTCAAAAATACGGCGTCAAAACCTTCGGCATGAAAACCGATGTCAGCAAAGTTGAAGATATTGATGCTTTTGTCTCGGAAGTCGTCAGGAAATTTGGCGGCGTGGATATTCTCATCAATAACGCGGGCGTGGGTACGGCGGAGACGATCATGAACGCGCCGGACGAGAAGTGGCAGTATTATTGGGATTTCCACGTCATGGCGGCGATCCGGTTGGCGCGCGCGTTTGTCCTTTCGATGCGCGAACGCGGTGGGGGTGTTATCCTCAACAACGCCTCAATTTGCGCCACGCAGCCGATTTATCGTGAGCCAATTTACAACACGACCAAAGCCGCGCTAGTGATGATGACGAAATGTTTAGCCGAGGAATTGATTCCGTTCAATATCCGTGTTAACGCCGTCAACCCCGGCCTGATTTTGACCGAGGGCTGGACGAAACATGCCGAGCAGGTCGCCAGGGAGACCAACCAAACGGCTGAAGATGTTCTAACACAGATCGCCAAAGAGAACGCACCGATTGGACGCTTCGCGACGACAGACGAGTTGGCGAATTTTTTCGTCTTTTTGTGTTCGCCGAAAGCCAGTTATTGCGTCGGCTCATCGTATTATGTCGATGGCGGCTGGCTGAAGGTGGTCAATTAAATCTGAATAAATTTATCAAATTCTGGTGATATGCCCGTAGAGGCGCAGCGCGCTGCGCCCCTACAAACCACGCTTTCCAAATAACACTTTTAAGTCTTATAAACATCAAACGACATACCCGTGTCCTGCGCCAGCCCGACCAGGCTTTCCTCGACATCGGGCGGCAGATCGATGCCGTCTCGGAGCGCCGCGTCGCGTTTTTCCCATTCCATTTCGCCAGGGAGAAAAATGCGATCCGAGTTTTTTGCTTTGGGCGCGTCGTGGATGTAGGTGATGAGTGAGCCAGTGCGCTGCTTGAACGTTTCAAAAGGCATCATCGCGTCAATATTGATCGCCATAAACATCTGCCCCTGGTTAGCCTTCGGTGCAGCTTCGCCTGCCACGCCCAACACCCAACTCGGCTGATCTTTCGTCATTGCCGCGCCAGCGAGAGCGCCGCAAAGCATTTCCACGAGTAAGGCGAATCCGTAGCCTTTATGCCCAGCCATTGGCATCAGTGCGCCCTCATCGGGAAAATTATTGGGATCAGTAGTTGCCACGCCGTCTTTATCGACCAGCCAGCCTTCAGGGATTGGCTGACCCAATGCTTTGGCGCGGAGGATTTTGCTGGCAGCGGCGGCGCTGGTGGCAATATCGAGAAAAATAGATTTGTCGTCACCGGTTGGAACGGCATAGGCAATCGGATTCGTCCCCAGAACTTTGCCGCTTGCGCCGGGGATCGTCATTTGCGGGTCGGCATTGCACATCGCGATCCCGATCATGTTTTGACTGGCTGCTATATTCGCGTAATAGCCCGCCGCGCCGAAATGACTGCTGTGAAAAACGCTCACATAGCCGATGCCTGCGTTTTTCGCTTTTTCGACGGCAAGTGTCATTGCTTTGTGTGCGGTGACAAAGGGCATGGCATGATGCCCGTCGATGAGCGCC